>Ga0180223_1000040_pt1 | contig 325806 bp, 242 predicted proteins | sample eDN5th30CKraftOP_FD_151337 | JGI IMG/M metagenome (GOLD analysis project Ga0180223, IMG submission 151337) | Enriched Organic Plus compost microbial communities from Emeryville, California, USA - eDNA 5th pass 30_C Kraft OP (version 2) (version 2) ...
TGTAATTTGTAGGCATTTTGTTTTTCACTTACTTATTTAATAAAACCGTCTGTATCCTAATGTTTACAATGTTTTCCGGCAATTTTGGCAATTTTGTAATTGTAGGCATTTAGTTTTCCCCCCCATACATCATCTGGACGGCAGATCCCGAAAACGACAGCCTCGACAATTTACAGGCGATCCTGCGTGAATACATGTCGGGCTTTGCCGAAAAAAACGGCTGGATATGCCATATAGAAACAAACGACACCCCCGCTGCATACACCCTTTCTGCAACCGCCAAGCGAAATATTTTTCTTATGCTGAAAGAGTGTCTGCAGAATACCTATAAACATGCCGGGGCAAGCGAAGTATGGTTACACTGGGAATGTACGCCCGGACAGCTTCGTCTCTGCTATGCAGACAATGGCCGGGGACTTACGCCACAGGAGAATACCGGCGGCTACGGCCTGCGGAACATGAGAGAAAGGGCCCTGCAGACCGGTGCAGAACTGCATATCGGGAATCGTACGCAGGGTGGTATACAGATAACACTTATACTGCACCTGGAAAATACGCCAAAAGGGTGACACAAAAATAAAGTACATACGTCTATTTTAGCCTGTACTGAAATCATATGAGCGTTCCCGATAAAATAAGTATCAGCATCGTAGAAGACGATTACGAAATTGCAGCAGAATGGCTGCGTATATTCCTTGCCAGTGAGCGGATACACTGTTGCGGGCACTACGGCAGTGCCGAAGAGGCCGCGCCCGCTATATACCGCGCAAAGCCCGACGTGGTGCTGATGGACATTGGTCTGCCCGGGAAAAGCGGCATACGCTTCTGCTCCGAAATACGCGAACGGCTGCCCCGTACCGAAATACTTATCTGCACTGTTTTTCACGACCCCGACAGTATTGTCGAGGCTCTTCGTGCCGGGGCCGGTGGTTATCTTCTTAAAAGCGCCTCTGAAGCAGAACTGCTGGCCGCTGTCGATACCATATATACGGGCGGCTCTCCCATTGATGTGCAGATCGCCCGTAAGGTAATTGCCCTTTTCCAGCCTGAACGCAAAGGTATGGAAGCGCTTTCCGTGCGCGAAGAGCATATTCTTTCGCTTGTGGCCAGGGGTTACCGCAATAAAGAGATCGCCGAAAAGCTTTTTATCAGTCCCGAAACCGTACGTACCCATATACGTAACATCTATGCCAAACTACAGACCAATACCCGCATGGAGGCCGTACAGAAATACTTCGGCACGGGGTTTCGCGGCAGATGAATAAAAGCCGGCCACCTGAAAAATACGCCGATTGTGGTATATACGGATGCAAGGCATCGCATAGTTTTGAAACATCAAATCCTTAAAACAAAAAACTATGTGGCAGATCACAAACATCCAAAGGTTTGTCAACCTTACAAACGAACCCATCGAGATCCTGAAAAGAGAAGACATTAACGACCGGGTCTCCCTGCTTCCCGGGCAGGAACACAAGCGCGAAGATATACATGCTCCCTGGGTAAACAATCACAACGAGTTCAATCAAAGAACCATTGAGGTCCGTTATTTAAAAAGCAGACGTATTTTATACATATGGCAGCACGGAGACAAGATCCGGGCTTCCTGGAGCGGCTACGAGGATCCCGGAAGCGCCATTTTCGGCGAAGCGCCGGAAGCCGGGGGCAACAAAAGGCTTGTTGTCCGGCCTGAATTCGCAGAACTGAACAACCTATAACATTCCGTTTTCCCCTCCATCGTCAAAAACAACATACACAATGAAAAAGATACTTTCCATCCTGCTTTTTTTGACGGCCGCAGGTATATCAGGAACCTGTGCCCAGGATACGAACGGTAAATACGGAGAGTTAGCAGCAGGTAAACATACCCGGCTGCAAATCAACCATTTTAAGCTCAAGATGTTAGGCTTCCTATCCTATGTTACTGTCGATATTGACCTGGATAACAGCACCATTATTCTTCGATATGAACAGGAAGATTTTAATACCGGAGTTACCGATTCCGCTACGGCACAATATTCCATGAAAAAAGATCTTATAATCAAAGAAAAGAGTAACGGCATTACTACCGGCATTTACTTCCCCATTGCCGACCCTGCCGAAAACCTTTACGATTATTGCCTGATCAGGCGGGAAAGCGTCGTGTTTGGACAAGCGGACGACTTTGAAGGAATAGGCGATCTGGAGTTTTATGGCGAATACCTGGATAAGAGCATTTTTGATGCACTCGACAAGGCCGTACATGCGCAAAATGAATAGTATACCAACTTTTTTCTATGGACAAAAAAACGCTCATACTCACAATTATCGGGGCCTTATCGGGCATTCCACTGAGTTATTATCTGCAGTCTGACTCCGTTCAGAACCAGTTCGAGGGCATTGACGACTATCTTACCGGGCTCTGGTCGGTACTTGACAAACCCGGCCCGCTTGGCAGAGTGCGCATGGTGGTAATAGGTTCTGCCATAGCCGGCAGTATACTCGGTGGAACACTGGACTTTTTATGGCATCTTATAAAAAAGAACTGAAGCTCTGATTTATCCCAAACGTACTTCGGGCAGATTTCCCGGTTTTCTATGAAAAGAACAATTCTCACAGGGTTCTTTACCACCCTTTCCATCGTTCTGCAGGCTCAGGTATGGTCCTGGGAACAAAACAGGTACGTATCCCTCCAGGAAAAAGCGCAGGAAGGCTTTCATATCCGGATCGGCGGTAATTCCAATTCAGGGAATACCACGGTCAGCACAAATTACAACGGCTCCATCTATAATTTTTCGGATGCCTGGCGAAAGAACTGGAACAGTTTCTGGGCGGGCAGTCAGGGACCAAACAAAAAGCAACTGGCCGAAAAACAGGCCGCAGAAGAGAGAATACGCCGCGATAACGAAGCCAGAGAAAGGGTGCGGTTCCTGACCGGGATAGCATCCAACCTGAACGCTCTCCTGGGCTATATCGATAGTCTGGCCCTTTACGGGCAGTTCAACGATTATCTGCTGATGCTGGACAGCCTGGACCTGGACGACTACAGTGGCCCGATCCCCCTATGGCAGGAAGGATATACATATTCTTCCGGGAGTTTCTATTCGGAAGAGACCTACCTCGGGTTGCTGGGCTACGGATTCGATCCCTATGCACATTTGTTCCGGCACTGGTTCATTGCCTGCCTGGCCGCCAACCGGGAAAAGCAGAACGCATTCCGCCAACAGTTATACGGACTCGCGATGACAGCTGACCGCCCTGACCGGAACCGCAGGGATATGGCTGAAGGCTGCAGGAAAGCAAGAGCCTGGATATACAGGCAGGCCCTTCAAAACCCATATTTCGGCCGGCTCCGTAAAACCACGGTTGACAGCGTATTTAAAAACTTCCTGCTGTCGGTAGACCCGGCCGCCGAAACAGAATCCTGCGGCCATTCCTCCCTGCTGAAGGAACTCATCATTCTGCCGCCCGGCATGCCCAATCCCGCCTTTTTTAACGACAGCAACTATGTGTTCCTGTTGCATAAGTCGTTGTTGCTGGATACCGCGTACTATTCCTTTCCCGATGAAGTTTCTTTTTTTATAGAACACCAGATCGGTAACGAAGGAATCACCACGGTATACCCCTCCGATGTTGAATACGGCCTCACAGAGCAAGGCCTCCGGATCATCCAGACAATAGATAAACGCAAAGTAAGCAGCTGGAAAAATACGGGTCCTACAGACAAAGAACGGCTGGAATGCCGGTACGACGAAAAAGGCACTCTGCTAAATATCCGCGAAATACGCATTCCCGCAGGAATGTACTACTGGCCGGCACAGAAAGCATTCTACCGCCTCACAAAAGACACTGCGGACCAATACAAAATGCACTTAGAGTTGTTTGATTCCAACCTTGTAGAAACGGATCGAATCCCGCTCGATCTTAATGCATATCTATACGAAAAAAAAGGACTCAATAAACGCACAGAAGCTTTTCTGGCCGGCCAATATGCCAGCACTGAAATAGCCTGGTGGTTCGTTCCCGACAATGCTATTATGGCTATAGATTACAAAGGAACGGACTATATCGGCCTGCAGATAGCGGCCTATGTTACTACCGGCATTCATCCCCTGAACTTTTACCTTGTTTCCGATAAAAAGGGAAATATACTCCGATGCAGTAAAACCGACCTTGATCCGGGAACCTGGGACAAATACGAAAAATGCTTCTGGCGTATCGACGGTAAGGAACTTTTTAAATATTCGCCGGAAGGACAAGTGATCGGGAAATACGAAAATGCCGCCATTCTTCAAAACGGAGAAAGTAGGCCCAGCCTGCTTTTACAGGGCAGGGACCTGTACCTGCTTTCTGAAATAAAAAACGGGGATCCCGAAAGCGAGATACGTATAGACCGGATCGATAAAACCACCCTTTTGCCTTTAGAAAACCATACTCTGCTCCCCGGAGCAGGCGCTTGTGCAGAACTCATCGGGATAGACCGGAATAAAGGCCTTGCCTGGATCAAAAACGGGAACCGCTTCGGTACATCCGGTTATAAATAAAGCGAAGGTACAGAGCGCCTGTATCATTCCTGCTGCCAGAACTGAAAACCTGTATGTAGTTTCCCGGGCAAACCAGTATTCATGTAATGTAAAAAGAGTCCCGCCCCATCTCGCTTTAAGCGAGACGAGGCGGGCTTCTCATTCGGTATCAGAAGCTCTTATTTCTTAAGTATCACGATCTTCTTCACCACACGGTTTTCACCGGCGATGATCTCGGCAAGAATAAGGCTTTCGGAGATTCCTGCAGGAAGCTGAACTTTAAGCTCTCTTCCGGCAGAAGCCTGTGCATATCTGAACACGGCAAGCTGTTTACCTTCCATACTGCGCAGTATGATCTGTATATCACCGCTTACGGCTTCGGTAAAGCGGATATTTACTTCTTCGCTGGCAGGGTTCGGGTACAGTTCCACGTCGTAGCCGGCCTCTCTGCCCTTGTTGTAATAGCAGTCTGTATTGAATATGTATTCGCAGACTTCTTTTTTACATTCGCCCTGGTCGGTATAACCTTCCACAACGAGGCAGATCTGGTAGCCCTGCGTAGGACTGAGTACCTGTGTCATGGTCTGTCCGTAGTACGGACCACTGCCGTTCACATACCAGGCATAGCTGGTAATATTCACGCAGTTGGAACCTGACACGCCCGTAAAGGTGTATTCGCATGCATTGTTCTGGTAGAATATCTGCGGTTCGAGCTTACATTCGCAGCTGCCCGCGCAGTCTACGGTAATATATTCGCAGTATTTCTCCTCGCATACATGGCCATCCGGGGTGGTGGCCGTAACTACCAGGCATACGTAGTATACACCCGGGTTCGTATATATATGGCCTACTTCCTGTCCGATGGACGTGGTACCGTCGCCGAAGCTCCAGTGGTAGTTCACGTTCTGCAGGCAGGCCGGGCCACCGGAGAAGCCTTTGAATTTAACCAGGCACTGGGCAAAGTCGATACCATACGTAAAGTCGGGGTTCAGGCGGCATTCGCAGGGCGGAGCCTCGCATTGCACCACAACGTCCATACATACTTTTTCCCTGCATTCCTCACCGTTGGCATTTACAGCCGTTACCTCCATGCATACGGTGTATACGCCCGGGCCGGGGAACACGTGTACAGGATTCGGGCCTGTGGCCGTAGTACCGTCACCGAAATCCCAGTTGTACGACAATATCTGCAGGCAGGCCGGACCGCCGGAAATACCCTCGAAGTGTACATTACACAGTTCGTCGATGGTATAGTTGAATTCCGGTTTCAGCTCGCAGGGGCACGGCGGGGTCTCGCAGTGTACCTCTACATACTCGCAGTATTTCTCCTTACAAACCTCGGTACCGTTGTTTCCTTCCACGATCAGGCATACATAATATACGCCCGGACCCGGGAACACGTGTACAGGGTTCTGGCCGGAGCCGGTGGTTCCGTCGCCGAAATCCCATTTGTAGGTTACGTTCTGCAGGCAGGCAGGTGCACCGGAATGACCCTGGAAGTGTACATTACACTGCTCGTCGATGGTGTATTCGAACTTCGGTTCCAGGTCGCAGGGGCACGGCGGAGCTTCGCACTGGATCACGATGTCTTCGCAGTACTTGTCTTCACAGACCTGTCCGTTCACATAAGCGGTCACGTATACACATACATGATAAACGCCCGGACCCGGGAATACATGCACGGGGAACTGGCCGCTGCCGGTGGTTCCGTCGCCGAAATCCCAGGTATAGGTCACATTCTGCAGGCAGGCAGGGCCGCCGGAAGCTGCCTCAAAGTACACATTGCACTGGCTGTCGATCGTGTATTTGAATTCCGGTTTCAGCTCACAGTTACACGGCGGGGCCTCGCACTGGATGTAAACCTCTTTGCAGATCTTCTCACGGCAAACTTCACCGCTGGCATTGGTGGCGATTACCTCAAGACATACCGTGTAAACGCCCGGACCGGGGAAGGTATGTGTCGGTAACTGGCCGCTGCCGGTGGTTCCGTCGCCGAAGTTCCAGCTGTAGGTCACGTTCTGCAGGCAGGCCGGGCCACCGGATTCTCCCACAAAATGCACATTACATGCCGCATCGATGGTAAACGTGAATTCCGGTTTCAGCTCGCAGGGACACGGTGGCTGCTCGCAGTCGATCTGTATCTCCCTGCAGAATCTCTCACGGCATTCTTCCCCGTTGGCATTAATGGCCGTAACGGTAAGACATACATAGTATGTGCCCGGGCCGGGGAATACATGCACGGGATACTGACCGGTACCGGTAGTTCCGTCGCCGAAATCCCATTCATAGCTCACAATCTGCAGGCAGGCAGGGCCACCGGATGCACCTTCGAAATATACATTGCACTGTTCGTCGATCGCATATTTGAAGTCCGGTTTCAGCTCACACGGACACGGATCAGTATGGCAGTCGATATAGATCTCTCTGCAGATCTTCTTCTCGCACATTTCGCCGTTGGGAGCAATGGCCGTTACTTCAAGACAAACTACGTATATACCTGGTCCCGGGAAGGTGTGTACGGGGTACTGACCGGTTCCGGTGGTTCCGTCGCCGAAATTCCAGTTGTAGGTCACATTCAGGCACTGAGGGCCACCCGAAATACCCTGGAAGGACACACTGCAGTCGGCATTGATGCTAAAGCTGAAGTCCGGTTGCAGATCGCACGGACAGGGGTCTACATGGCAATCGATATAGATCTCTTTACAGATCTTCTCCTTGCATATCTGTCCGCTGTTATTCATGGCCGTTACTTCCAGGCACACCAGGTACACACCCGGACCCGCATAGGTATGCATCGGGGTCTGGCCGGTACCGGTGCTTCCGTCACCGAAATCCCAGTTGTACGACAGTATCTGCAGGCAGGAAGGGCCGCCGGAGAAACCTTCGAAGTATACATCACAGCTCTGGCTTATGATATACTGGAAGTCCGGTTGCAGTTCACACGGACAGTATGGCGGATCGCAGTTAACTTCCACCTCACGGCAGATCTCCTTGCGGCATTCCTCGCCATTGGCATTAACGGCCGTTACGATAAGGCATACATTGTATACGCCCGGACCCGGGAATGTGTGTGAAGGATACTGACCGCTGCCGGTAGTTCCGTCACCAAAGTTCCAGTCATAGGTCACATTCTGCAGGCAGGAAGGCCCTCCGGATATACCCGAGAACGATATGCTGCAGTCGGCATTGATCGAATAGCTGAAATCAGGCTGCAGCTCGCAGGGGCAAGGTTGTCCGCAGTTCACATAGATCTCTTTGCAGATCTTCTCACGGCATTGCTCACCGGTAGGGCTGGTGGCAATTACCTCCAGGCATACCAGGTATACGCCCGGTCCCGGGAATACGTGTGCCGGGTTCTGACCCGTACCTGTGGTGCCGTCACCGAAGTCCCAGTTGTAGGTCACATTCAGGCAGGAAGGGCCTCCGCTCGCTCCGAAGAACTGGTAGACGCAGTCTGCCGTAACATTATACTGGAATGAAGGTTTCAGGTCGCAGGGACATGGATCTGTTCCGCAGTTCACAACTACTTCTCTGCATATCTTTTTATGGCATTGTTCACCGGTGGGTGTAGTGCCGATTACTTCCAGGCATACTACGTATACACCCGGACCCGGGAACACATGCGAAGGATTCTGACCTGTACCCGTGGTGCCGTCACCGAAATCCCAGTTGTAGGTCACGCTCAGGCAGGAAGGGCCTCCGCTTACACCAAAGAACTGGAATACACAGTCCTCCGAAACATTATACTGGAAATCAGGACTCAGCTGGCAGGGACAGGGCTGTATTTCACAATCCACCATAATATCCTGGCAGATCTCCTTACGGCACTGTTCACCGGTCGGTGTGGTGGCAATTACTTCGAGGCATACCACATACGCGCCCGGGCCGGGGAATACGTGCACCGGATTGGGGCCTATACCCGTAGTTCCGTCGCCGAAATTCCAGTTGTAGGTCACGTTCAGGCAGGCGGGTCCTCCGCTGGCACCGAAGAACTGCAGGCTGCAGCCGGACGCAATGTTGTACTGGAACGAAGGATTCAGGTCACAGGGGCAAGGCTGGGTTCCGCAGGTTACGGTAATTTCCTTGCATATCTGCTTGCGGCACTGTTCACCGGTTGGCGTGGTGGCAGTCACTTCCAGGCATACCAGGTATACACCGGGACCCGGGAATACGTGCGCCGGGTTCTGACCTGTGCCCGTGGTACCATCGCCGAAATTCCAGTTATAGGTTACGTTCAGGCAGGCCGGACCGCCGCTTACCCCAAAGAACTGGTAGCTGCAGTTGGCCGTAACGTTATACTGGAAGTTAGGACTCAGGTCACAGGGACAAGGCTGGGTCTCGCAGTTCACTACGATCTCCTTGCAGATCTTCTCACGGCATTGTTCACCGGTAGGACTGGTGGCGATCACCTCCAGGCATACCACATATACACCCGGTCCCGGGAATGTATGCGTCGGGTTCTGGCCCATACCTGTGGTGCCATCGCCGAAATCCCAGCTGTACACGGTACTCAGGCAGGAAGGGCCGCCGCTGGCACCAAAGAACTGGAAGTTACAGTCGGCCGTAACATTATACTGGAACGAAGGACTGAGCTGGCAGGGACAGGGCTGTACTTCGCAGTCCACGAAAATCTCTTTGCAGATCTTCTCGACACAGCGTTCCCCGTTGGAATTTGTGGCGATCACTTCCAGGCATACCGTATATACCCCCGGACCCGGGAATACATGCGAAGGATTCGGGCCGGAACCCGTGGTGCCGTCGCCGAAATCCCAGTTATAGACCGTATTGAGACAGGCAGGTCCCCCGCTTACGCCGAAGAACTGCAGGCTGCAACCGACCGCAACGTTATACTGGAAATTAGGGTTCAGATCGCAGGGACAACCTTGCGGACCGCAGGGAATGAATATCTCCTTACAGATCTTTTTGGTACAGACCTCCGTACCATTCGTGGCGGTCACTTCCAGGCACACCACATATACGCCGGGACCCGGGAATACGTGGGTGGTAAGATTACCTGTACCCGTAGTACCGTCGCCGAAATCCCAGTGGTAGGTCACGTTCTGCAGGCAGGTAGGACCACCGCTGGCTGCCTTGAACGATACATTGCAGAATTCGTCGATCGCGAACTTGAATGCCGGGTTCAGCTCACAGGGACAGGCCTGGCCGCAGTTTTCGATAACAGTGATCGTTTCTACGGATACACAGCCTGTGGCCGGATCGGTGATCGTAAGCGTAACGGTGCCCGGCAGCGAGGTCCAGATCACATCTACGTTCGACTGGTTGTTGAGCCCCGCGATACCGCCTCCCGTTACTGTCCATACGGCCGTTTGTCCCGGCTGCAGGTTACTGGAGAAATTGGAGAGATTGTTCGTGGAAGGACAAACCGTATTGGCGCCGTAGATCTCGGCATCCAGGCCTATCTGTACCGTAGTGGTCACCGTAGTGCCGTTACCCGTTACCGTTACGGTATAGGTACCCGGACCCGAGAATACGTGTACCGGGTTGGCCAGGGATGAGGTATTGGACGTTCCGGAGGCCGGATCGCCGAAGTTCCACTGGAAGGTATTACTGCAGATACCCGGACTGAACTGGTAGGTAAGGCAACTGATCTGTGTGGCCGTAATGGTATTATTGAATACCGAAAGCTGGTTGGCATCGATCATGTTGGGCAGACCTCCATAGCTCAGGTTGGCCTGCATCTGCGGACCATTGAAGGTATGGTAGCAGGCATTCGGGTTGCTCACGCTGCTGCGTACATTGGGCTTGTGGATCACCTGCATGTACTGACTTCCGATGCGGGTCATGTACAGCTTGTTATCCGGGCCGCGCTGTATTTCGCAGGTGGTATTGATGTCGGCTACTTCAATTTCGCTGGCTGCCGGCGAAGGATCTGTAAGATCGTGCTGGAAAAGCTTGCGGTCATTGTTCCATCCGTCGCTGTACAGGAGACGGGAATCCGGGCTGAAGGACAGGCCGAAGATACGGCGCTGGTTCAGCACCAGCTCATTGGACAGGGTGCCGTTGAAAATATTAAGATCGTACACCGCCAGGCCGGAGATCACGGGACCGGGTGTAGGATAGTACGCACTGCCGGAGGCTACCGCCAGTTTGGTACCGTTAGGGGCTACATCGATGGTAAACTGGTTACCGATGATCGAGGTCTGGAATTCACTGTGGTAGGCCAGTCCGCTGGTAGTAAGGCTATATACAACGATATAGTTACTGTTGCCTTTTTTACCGGAAGTAAATATCCAGTACCCGTTGCAGGAATAGGCCGCGGCAATTCCCTCGCCGCCTACCAGGGTGCCGTTGTTACCCAGGTCATAGCCCATTCCCGGGGGAGGTGCTATAGGTACGTTTACCGAAGAGGTCATGGATGCAATACCGCCGGTCACCTGTACCTTACTATATCGGAAGCCGTCCATTCCCACGTCATTCATAGTATTGGTACTGGGCTTGGTAAAGATATAGTACTGGTTGGCATTGGCCGGGTCGGGTACGATCACTGCGCCGCTGCGCGAACTGGTATTACCCAGCAGCAGGTTCCCGCTGTTGATCTGCGAGTGGTTGTTACGCCAAACACGCACACCATTGGTATAGAAGAGCAGGTTCCCCGAAGCGTCGCTCTGTACGGCGCTGGCCTCGTCGATGTAGTTGGAGTTTACATAGGAACCATTGCTGTAAACAGGTGCTCCCCCGGCAAAGTTCAGACCGCCGTAGGTAGAGAAATACCAGTTCCCCTGGTCGCTCAGGATAGGCGGACAGGCTTCGGCGAATACCAGTTGCGTACCCGATACGCTGTTTACTCCGTCGCTAACGGTAAGCACTACGGTAGCCGGACTGTATACAGACGTATACGTATGCGAAATGGGATTGCCGGTCCCGGTGGTACCATCGCCGAAATCCCAGGTATAGGTAACGCCGGGCATGGTCACCGCCGTAAAGGTTACGGAAGCTCCTGTGCAGGGGGTATAGTTGCTGGCGGTAAAATCGGCCAGCAGACCACCGGTACAGTTCACCCCGGTATATACCAGGTTGGCAGATGATACCAGCTCGGAGCGGTACAGGGCTATGGCGGCCAGCATACGGTCGTTCTGGCCCTGTGTAAAGCCGCTCATGCAGGACTCATGCACATAGTCCATGTAGTTGTTGATGTCGTCCGGCAGGTTGGGTGATTCGTTGCAGGTATTCCATCCTGCGCCCGGGCAACCGGAGTTCGGAGCAGCAACGGGCGGGGTATCGCATACGCGGTCGCCCTGGAAGAGACAGGTAGAAGGTGTCATTCCCATACATCCGTCCTGGAAGGTATGGTACAGGCCGAGGTAGTGACCGGCCTCGTGGACCAGGATGCGTCCCAGCTGGCTGTAAGGGGCCAGGTTGGTACATCCGCAGGTAGCTATGTCGCCGAAGGCATCGTACGACATTACGATACCGTCGGTAGCGCTGGCAGCGAATTCAGGCAGCATCGAATAGCCGAGAATTTTACTTCCCGGAGGTAAGGTATTCGATGTAATGCCCTTCACTACCCAGATGCGCAGGTATTTCTCCGAAGGTAAGACCGAAGAAATGGCCGTAAGGGCCGCCTGCTGCGATACGTTGTGGTTGGTAAGCGTAGGACTGTAATAGTGATAAATTCCCGCCGTGGCACTGGTTATGCCCGTGGGCGTGGTAATGTTCTGCAGGGGCGTGGTACCCTTGGTAGTTGCCAGGCAGAACTGAATACCGTAATTATCGTAGTAATTGTTCAGGGCATCGATCTGGCTGGTCACCTGCAGATCGCTGATGTTCTCAGGCCCGTTCTGGTGCACCACATATACCACTACCGGTATAATGAGATTGGCCCCGGAGCTTTTCGGCTGCCCGTTGTTTCCCGACTTTTCAAGGAACTGCTCAACCGCCTTACCCAGGTTGTCGTCCATTTTGTCGAGCCGTTTTCGCACACTGGGGTCGGAGGCCTCCATGTGCCGGATAAGTTCATCGGTGTAGCACTGATGTACTACTTCTTTTGATGGCTGCCGGTTCTGTGCTACCTGGGCGAACGTTAGATAGCCCGTAAGGTAGAATAGCAACAGCATCAAAATCCACTTAGATTTAGTTGTATTCATAGTAAAAGGTTTACGAAACGGTATGCGACAGCATTGCCGGCGATAGTACTTGGCAAAAAGGACCTGCGGTCGTTGTTATACAAACTTATAACATTAAACTAAACATGAACATCTTGTTAAAAAATTCAGCACATTTTTTCATCTAAAATTTGAACATAAAATTTTAAACATATGAAAACAAACCAATTACAATAAAAATAAATAAACTAACAAAGACAAAAAAGTAAACATAAAGGTAAACTATAAACCATATAAGACAAAGATGATTAATCCGGCATTATTGATACGCGCCTTCATATAAAACAAATAAATATTTGATAAACAAATACTTAAGCAATAAAACTATCAGGAGCGAATATCTGGCTCCCGATCAGGGGATAGCATGCTTATCTGGCTTATTTTTAAAAGAATAGCTTAGGTATGTGAAAAAATCGTGCTTTCAATTCCTGTTCCCGGAGATCGCATAAATCACTAAACTGTATCCGGAAAAACCTGTAAATTCCATATCTTTTTTTCTTTTGCGGTTTCATTTAACTATATTCATCATAATCAAAATTCTTACTTCATCCATCTATGAAACATTTTTTTACATTACTACTTGTTGCATTGAACGGCCAGGCTCTTTTCTCACAGTCTCCCGGCAATGCCTTGCGTTTCGACGGCACGGGTGATTATGTGTCCTGCCCCATCCCCTCTGTATTTACAAACCTGGCCGCGAATGATTTCACTGTGGAGACCTGGGTGAAACCGGCCAGCTTCGGTACTTCGCGCATATTTTTTGCCCAGCAGAGCAGCTCCATATTTGCCAGTATCCTTCTGAACGCATCCGGTGTACCCTATATTTACATAAGCACGGGGGGTACCAGCATCGGGCAGAATACCACCACCGGCCTGCCTGCGGGTCAGTGGTCGCACCTTGCTGTTACCTGGGATGCCTCTGCGGGTCAGGTGCAGATGTATATAAACGGAACGCTGCAAACCCTTTCTTCAGGAGGTACCAGCAGTGGGGGCACTTCCGGTGTACTGGCCATTGGCAGTAAAACCGACGGTACCCAGAACCTGAACGGTACCCTGGACGAGTTCCGCATCTGGCAGAATGTACGTACGGCCTGTGAGATCAATGCCACCATGCATCATACCCTGAACGGCAACGAAGCCGGCCTGGTACATTATTACAACTTTGACCAGGGAACAGCCGGCGGTGCCAATGCAGGTATTACTTCCCTGCCCGATCTTACGGGTACTTCCACGGGGACTCTGAATAACTTTGCGCTCAGCGGCAGCACTTCCAACTGGATTGCTTCTGATGTAGTTATCACCGGCGTGGGTGAAACACCCGTTACTTCCGGCAGCAGCCTGAGCATCTGCCAGGGCGATACCATCATGTTCGGCGGCAACCCCGTGTTTTCAGGCGGGATCTATTCCGATACACTCACCAGCAGTGCCGGCTGCGACAGCGTGCATATTCTTACCCTCACCGTCAATCCCGTACCGATGCATAGCATTACCGCAACCACCTGCGATTTTTACGGTTTCAACGGCGACATTCTTTCGACGACGGGTGTGTACTACGACACCCTGGTTTCCGCGGCCGGCTGTGACAGCATTGTACAGCTCACCCTCACGGTAAACAGCGTTGATACGGCCGTTACCCAGTCAGGGCTTACCCTTACGGCCAGCGCCACCGGTGCCACCTACCAGTGGCTGAACTGCCAGAGCCTTCTGCCCCTGGCCGGAGCTACTTCGGCAAGTTATACTGCTACATTCAACGGTCAGTTTGCCGTGCTGGTGACCCAGAACGGCTGCAGCGATACCTCAGCCTGCTTTACCATACATACAGTAGGCCTGGAAGAAACCGGTATCCCCGACCTGAATGTATACCCGAACCCTGCGCAGGATCTTATAACGCTGTCCGGCAAGGCAGGTACCCAGCTGAACTCCGTTTCCATAACCGATATGCAGGGCCGTGTGCTGCTCCGGCACAGCAACCTGGTACTTCCTGCCCAGCTGAACATACAAAGTCTTCCGGCCGGTGTATACCTGGTACAGACCGAAGCGAACGGGGGAAGGAATACCCTGCGTATCCTGAAAATGTAACCGAACTTCATACCCCGGCATAGAGAGCCGGTCATCCTATTCCGCGGGAACCGTTTTAACGAAGCGGTTCCCGTGTTGTTTTTCAGGCAGGACTGTTTATCTGCCGCTGGCAGGTCCCCTCGCTCTTATATGAATTAAGCATGCCGGGCGCGGCCTCTATTCCTGCATATCAGGCGGGATCACAGAAAATGTAATCGTTGATTATCTGCACAAGCAGATCAACATAGGTTTTCTTCATGGATGACCTGTGCGAGTTTGTTATGATGTGATCTTCCGTAGCGTAGGTGATCAGATGGCATCTTACCTGGGACTGAGGCCCGCTCATGGGTCTTGTAAGCATTCTCTCAGATACCGGGAATGAAAAAATATCTTCCCGCATACTGTGTGTGAGCATTACGCAGATGTAGCACTCGTCGGTGTTGTACACATCTTTGCCCGATATGATCAGTGCCGGGTGAGGATACACGCCCCTTCTTCCGGGAATGCTGAATGGTAATTCAACGATATCGCCCCTGTTGTACTTCATTCATCCTCTTTGCGTAGAGATTTTAAAACACTCTGGTTCGATATACTTGCAATTCCCTCTTTGATGTACGCTGCCGTCTTTACCGGTTTTGCATCCCTGTAATTAAGTTTATGCAGGCTGATGTATATCTTGCCCAGTGTTTTTTCGATCTGCTCGATCTTATTGAATAAAGAAGCGTCGCCGGCCCCGGTCCTCAATAATTTCAGCTCCTCGAAATACTGCATTAAATGAAGTACCCTGGCTTCTAATCTCCTGGTTTTTGCACTCTTTTCCATATTCATGATGTTGTGGTACAGGTTATCAGTAAAATGATGTAAAAAACGTAATTCCATATCCAGATCTTTCTTTTTGTGAATAAATTGCTTTGTTCCCTTTTCCATATCAAAAAATATTTTCAGAATATTACTTTCCCTCCGGTTACAGGACAGCTATGCTCAGCCGGGTAGCCTTAGCGATAACTTTAATATCCGCTCCCTGGCTTCTCTGTGTTCGTACAATTTCTTTATTCTGCGCCTGGCGTCCCTGTGCCGGTCCCCGTTCCATGGCTCCCGACCGTATGCAAGGCATTTGCGCATTTTCTCTCCCGCCTTGGTTTGCATCCGTAGTGGGTTAACCCGATCAAAGACTAATACGTGGTAGCTCCTGGCTGGTTGGCATCACTGCATTTACCTGGGGACATGTTCAATGCAAACATACGGCACATAGCATAGATCTGCAAATACGCAAAATACTAAAACACAGTAATTTTAGCGCTAAACTCCACACTTTCAAATGTTCTGACGCTGGTACATTTCTTTAGCGCGTTCCTTGCTGCAATTTCAGTTTAAATAGGGATTTTCAACGTTCGTTGAGCCTATCCCCTACGTTCATTGCTTTCTCAAACACTAAAAATGGCCGTAAAAAAATTCTCTTCGAGATTTTTATCCAGGATCGTTCCGGGGTGAAAGATATAAAAGCCCCCTGCCTACTTAAAAATATGGAATACCCCGTGCTGTTTTTTCTTGTCGCCGTTCTGCGGACAATAATCCAGTATGTAGTAATAGGCCCCGGCCACCAGCTTGCTGCCGTTATTGGCCTGTCCGTACCAGATGGTGTTCACGCTGTCGGAATCAAAGACCAGTTCGCCCCAGCGGTTATAAATATACAGCTCGAAACAGGTAAGTCCGAACAGTGAAAAGTCGATAAAGTCATTAATACCATCGCCATTGGGCGAAAACACATTGGGCACCGGGATACTGTCGCAGGGTACATCTATGACCTGTACAGCGATCTTTTTACCATAGCAGCCGTTCAGGCTCAGGTCCAGGTAATATATGGTTGTACCCTGCAACACAGGCGTTACAAAAGGGTTCCCCACAAAAAGCGCGGTGGTATCCGTTTCACTGGCATACCAGCTGATGGTACCGTTACCTTCGGCAAATATCTCTACGGCATTGGGCTTGCAGAACTGTACATCATCGGCATCGGGCACAAAATCGTCGTCATTGATGAGGTCGATGTGCATATCCTCTGACTGGCCGGAGCAACCCAGGGTATCGGTCACTGTTACGTTATAGGTACCTTCGTCCGTTACCAGCAGGCTGTCGCCCCCACTTCCGCCCGGCTGCCAGGTATAGGTATAAGGACCTTGCTGGGCATACAGTATAATGGTATCGCCTGCGCAGAGCTCTCCGCTTACGGGGTCCAGGATCAGGGCCTGGGGATCGTTCACGGTCACGTAAATACTGTCGGTGGCAATGGTGCCGCATTGTGAGATCACCTCGCAATAGTACCAGCCCGAATCGCTCACATATACCGAAGTACCAGTAGCTCCCGGAGGATTGATCCACTGTATGGCCGTCTGCCCCGAGACCACTACCGAGATCTGCACGGAATCATTCCGGGCACAGATATGGGGCGGCTTATTGGTAGTAAGAAAAGGCGAAGAGAACTCGGTGACCACCACCGTATTGGTAAGCAGTGTACAGCCGGAGTTGAAAATGACATTGGCATAGTACGAACCCGGTGAGGTCACATAAATACTGTGCGTACTGTCCGACAGTATGCCACCCGGACCGGACCACTGCACCACACCCGGACCCGAACATACGATCTCTACCGAATCGTTGGGACAGATCACTGCCGAAACCGGATCAGTGGTAATGGACGGCTGCGAGACCACAACGACCGAAAGCGTATCGAAATCACTGGCCGTACACCCGTTGGGCAACGACTCAAAACTGGCCACGTACAGCAGTTGTGAGCTGTTTACGCCAATGGTATCAAAACCGTTCGTATATACATAGTTGGCATACCAGGTATAGTTTGTTCCGCCGGAAGCTCCGTAATATCCCACCTGGCCCGGGCACAGGGTCGCCGGTCCCGTGATCTCCACATCCACCTGCGGGTAAGGGAGCACGTCTACGTAAAAAGTATCACTGGTGGTATACTGTATGGTATCGCAGGAATTGTAATAGAGAATATTACAGTCACAGATATAGGTACCGCTCTGTGGCAGTATGGCCGATACGTATGAATATCCCATGAACGGCGGCACATCCACTATATTGCCGATGGTGCCCGAAGGCGTAAAGGTACAGGTTCCCTCAATGTTCGGGATGGGGATCGGCTGCTGGCCGGGATTGCTGATAAAATCGAAAATACCGAGGTACACCGGCATATTCCCGCATACACTGATGGAATCGTTACCGTCGGCATCGCCCATGAGGAACAGCGTAGGATCGATATTGATGAGTGAATCTTCATAGATCACTGCCACCACGGTTTGCTGTGTACAGCCGTTGGAGCCTGTGGCCGTTACCGTGTACGTACCGTTATTCGGAGCCGTGATGGGATTTACCCCCGGCGGATTGCCTCCCCAGCTGATGGTGGTACCCGGCGGTGTGGACGAAGTAAGGGTTACCTGGGCCGGACGGCAGACACGTACCTCTTCGGGGAAAAGTGCATTGTTGTTGATACCCTGGTTATCGGTAACCGCGGGCTTGGGTGGCAGCGGTTTGATATTTACGTATATCGTGTCCGAACTGGTAAAACAGCCGTCTGCCGTGGTCTGCGTCACGCTGCGGTAGCCTGAGGTAACCACATTGACATTGTCATTGGTGCCGCCGGTAGACCACTGGTAGGTATAGTTAGGCCCTATACCCGCACAGGTGGAAGAGTCGTTCCCGGTCTGCGTGGAAGCATGCAGTATCACATTTCCGCAGGCTGATATGGAATCGCCGAGGCAGCTGGAATGGTCACCCGTATTGTTGTTGATACAGCCCGGCACAAAGGGCAGGTTACAGGCCGTGGAGGTGCGGTGATAATAATCGTAGGGCTGACGTGCAGGGTTTACCAGTCCGCCTACAAAAACGTCCTTGTTACCAATGGCCATAAAGCTGTTGTAGCGGTTATAGTCCGGATCGTTGCAGGTCCCGGGCACATTGGGTGCCAGCGTTACAATATTCGGACTGTAAGAGCTGTTCGTGATAGTGGAAGGTATGTTCAGGTTACACTCGAAGCTGCCGCAGAAAACGGGCCGGGTAGTGCCGCGTACAGCCACGCTGTTACTTTCATCATCTTTTTTGCCGCCCCATTGCCGTGCCCACTGCCTGCTGCCCGATAGGCTGTACATGGCCGCGAAACAGTCTTTATACCCTACACTGTTAAAGGTGCCCTGCCCGTACTGGTCGGCATACTCGTTCATTTTACATTTAAAGTACCCCGTAACATAAACGCCGTTCGTACCTACGGCCAATCCTTTGGCGCTGATCTCGCTGTTGCTGCCGTCGGCTTCGGACCAGAGCAGGCTGCCTGAGGCATCGTACTTGGCCAGGAAAATGCGGTTGGTATACGGGTTCGTAAGCGGTGTACCCAGGTTCGGGAAAAAGAAAAGATTCCCCGTAAAATCGCCCGTAACGTATACCGCGCCCGCATTATCGCAGCCGATATCATGCGAAATGCTGCTCGTAGCCCCGCCTATGATCCGGAACCATTGTTCGTTACCCGCTGCATTGAACTTGACAACAAACACGGAATTATTAGAGGTATTCGGGTGCGTTACATCAAAGGTAATGGTCTGGGAGAACTGCCCGGTGGCCACTACATTGTTATTCTGGTCGCAGCTCACGGCAAAACCACGGTCCACTGCGGGGGCCGTACCGTTCTTTACCCATTGCACGGTGCCTGCAGAGTCATACTTGGTCACGAAAATATCTTCGGCCTGGCTGTTAATGGAAATTGCCCCGAAGGTAGCCGTCCCGGAATACTGCCCGATGATCACCGGGGCGCCCGTGTTATCTACCGCCACATCATTGGCGATATCGGCCAGGGAACCACCGCCCCTGCGGGCCCAGATCACCTGCCCGGCAGCATTCATCTTCACCAGGAATACGTCCTGCTGCCCGCTGCTGGTAAGGGTTTGAGACCCGGCCGTAAAATTTCCGAAGAAATAACCGGTAACAAAGATATTCCCGAAATTATCGCAGGCCACGGAAGTACCGCGCTCATTGCCCGCACCACCCAGGCGTACGGCCCAGATAAGCGCACCGGCCGGGTTGTATTTGGCCACGAAAACGTCGCTGAGTCCGGCGGAATTAAGTGTTTGTCCCTGGAAAGTGCTGTTGCCTGTAAAATAACCTGTGGCCACAGTGTTCATAGAAGGGTCGAGGGCCACTGAAGCAGCTTCTTCAATGGTCAGTCCGCCTTCCTGTGAACCCCAGTATGTCTGGGCTGGCGACATAAAGGGGAACAACATACAGAGTATAAGGGTAACGATACATCTGGTTAGCCGTAGTTTTTTCATATGAACAAGACCAAAATTATTAAAAAAATTTAAAATGCAATACATTTAGCTGTTAATACATAATTCTCTATATTTATTTTTTGCATTTAAAATACCCATTAATACCGGCAAAACTTCATATCTACATATTGCATATCAGCCATGTAACAGCACCTCTGCCCGTTAACAAAAGCGTTTATTCAAAGCACATCTGAAAACTTACACATAATTTTTACTAAAAAAAATAGAGTTAAAAATATTAACCCGGGATTCAATTACAGTTCAATATGAATATAGCATTCCTTAAAAAAGGAGACACTTACAAATGCCGGAAACATTATGCAAATAAAAAACCTGTAGCGTTTTACACTACAGGCTTTCTTTAATGCGGGGTTTACCCCTTCCTCTATTTCACGTCCAGTACCCTGATCTCCGTACGGCGGTTCTGCTGGTGTTCCTCTTCACTGCATTCCACCCCGTTCTTACAACGGTTCACAGGTTGCGATTCGCCATATCCCCTGGCAATGATGCTCAGTGTGGACACTCCTTTTGAAAGCAGGTAATCCACACAGCTCTGGGCACGTTTCTGCGACAGGCTCTGGTTCGATCTGTCGCTGCCTCTCGAGTCTGTATGCGAGCTCAGTTCCACGCGGATATTGTCGTTCTCGATCAGGAAACCGGCCAGCTTGTCCAGTTCGTTCATACTTTCCGGGCGCAGGGTGTATTTGGCATAATCGTAAAAGATATCGCGTACCTCGAACTTAAGGTTCTTTTCGATCGGCTGCATGTCTGTATCGATGTCCAGTTCGGCGGTAAGCTCGTTGTCAGTGGAGAACTTTTTGTTCATGTCCAGGTAGCCTTTCCTGCGGGCAAACAGGTCATAATCACTGTTGGTTTCCAGCTTCACCCGGACTTTACCATTGGCATCGGTGGTGTACGCAAGCTTTTTGCCATTGGTCTTGTTCATAATGGTGCCGCTTACGCCGGCAAGGGGCTGCTGCGTTTTCTTGTCAACAAAGGTAATTTCCGATTCCATTACCGAACGGCGCAGGTACAGGTCCGAAGGCAGTATTTTACCCTCGGTCATGCCGCGGGTGGTCAGCTTACCCTCTTCAACCAGCTCGTAGTTCTCTTTTTCGGCGGTGATGCGGTAATCGGCGTTCTTATTGAGCTTAGCCGTGTATTTACCCAGCGAATCGGTGGTCACTCCGGTCACTTCCCCGGTCTTTTCGTTGATGATATGCACCAGGGTATTGGGCAGGGGCTCTTTCGTAGCGGCATCGGACAGGGTTCCGTCCAGGTAAATATTGATCTCCCGGATAGAGGTCTGGTAAATACGGTCTTTGAAATCGTTCCTCGATGAAGCGAACCAGGCCCCGTCCTCACCGGCATTTACGGCGATGGAAAAATCGTCGAACCGTGTGTTCACCGGGTACCCCATATTTTCGGCCGGGGCAAATCCGCCTTTAATGCTGCGGGCCGAAAAGAGGTCGAGGCCGCCCAGGCCGGCGAAACCGTCCGAAGCGAAGAACAGCGTGCCTTTTCCGCCTACGGAGGGGAACAGTTCATCACCGTCGGAGTTCACATTTTTGCCCAGGTTAACCGGTGCAGACCAGGTACCATTCTCCATACGGCTTGCATACAGGTCGGCCCCGCCATAACCACCGGGTTTATCTGATGCAAAGATGATGGTCTTGCCATCGGGACTGATGGCTGCATGCCCCACATTGTATTCTCCGTTGTTATACGGGAAAGCCCTGGGCTCCGTCCATTTGCCGTCTTTGTATTCCGAAATGAAAATGCCCAGGCGTTTTACTTCTGTTTTTCCTTTGCGGGCGTAGACATTGCGTGTCAGATAGGCCGTATTCCCGTCGGGACTGAAGCTCAGCGGCCCGTCGTGGTACTTGCTCACAAATTCCCCGCGGATCAGCTTCGGGGCCTGCATCTCATTGTCTTTCCTGCGGCTGGCGTACAGCTTTACGTAGTAACTGTTGTCCCATTTGTAGCGGGTGGCCGAAAAGCCTACCGCCTTCCGCGATGACGAAAAATACAGGTCGCCGTTGCGCAGTGTCGGGGCAAAATCGCCCACTCCCGAATTATACCGGAAGGGTTTTATACTGTATCGGGCACTGTCTTCCTTAAGACTTACCACATAACCGGGGGTTTTTACCAGGGCCGTGGCTATCCTGGAGTTCGACAGGCTTTCGGCATACTTCCCGGAAAGCTCTCCCGCCTTTTCGTACTTGCCCAGGGTCATCAGCACGCGTATGTACTCGGGCAGGTTCTGTTCGTTGAGCTGTCCTTTCGATTCCAGCAGGTCGTAATAATAGGCCGCTTTTTCCAGGTTGCCGGAATACCGGTATGACTGTGCGGCTTTCAGCAGTACGTCGTAATTGAAATTATTCCGGCGGATCTCTTTCCGGGCCACTTCGTCGAAAACGCGGGCCGATTCATAGTACTCGAAATCGCCGAACAGCTTATTGCCGTACTGTATCTTGCTTTTCTGGGCCTGTGCCATGCCGGCGATACCCGCGGCCAGCACAAGCGTATATACATATTTTTTCATGTGGGATCTGCGGTTTTGTTAGAAATACCTCGGTGAATAAACCTTGCCTGAGTTCTTATACCGGCTTATGTCGAACTGCAGCACAACCTCGTGGGTTCCGTACTGTTGCCCCCGCAGGCCGTTCAGCGGAAAATCGAAGGCATAGCCCAGGGTGAACACCTTGCCGATAAGGGCCGAGGCATTTACGCCCATCGACTCGTTGTAGCGGTACATCAGGCCGATCCAGTACTTTTTGTAGGCCATGAAACTGGCGTTCAGGTCAAAAGTAAGCGGAGCGTTCGGCGTGATCTTCACCAGGGTCGAAGGTTTAAAGTCCCACACACTGTTGAGGCGGAACACATAGCCACCGGTCACGAAAAAGTGGCGGCGGATCAGCTTCAGCTCGGTCGTGTTCAGGTCTTTACGGCTTTCCAGTACGCGTGGTGAGGAAACGCCCAGGTAAAAACGTTCACCGTAATAGTAGATACCGGCCCCGAAATTGGGTTTTACGCTGTTGAACGTAGTGCCATAGTAGGGATCATCGGGATCGGTCACCGCCAGGTCGGTAAAATTATACTGCGTGATGTCCACTCCGCCCGAAAGTCCGAAGGCCAGGCGGTGTCCCTTTTTATTCAGGCGTACCCCGGCCGATATATCGAAGAAAGCAGCCGTGCGGCGGCGGGCCCCGATACGGTCGTTCACCAGGTGAGCGCCCAGGCCCAGGGTCTGACCTTTAACCGGCGAATGTACCGATAACCATTGTGTCATGGGAGCGCCTTTAAAGCCCACCCACTGGAAACGGCCCAGCATCGAAATGTTGAGGCTGTTGCGGGAACCGGCATAGGCCGGGTTGTAGTACAGAGGATTATACATATAGAGCGACATCTGCTCGTCCTGCTGTGCAGAAGCATTGAAGCCCGTTACGGATACGGCCAGTGCCGTACATATGGTATATAGTAACTTTTTCATTTGTCTGGGCGGTTTAGTTTAGTATTGCAGTTCAATAAATCCTTTTACCGGCTTATCGTCCGTACCTGTTTCCAGTATGTAGAAATAGGTGCCTACGGGCAGATAGCCGTCCTTACCCACCACGGCACCGGTATTGGCCTTGCCGTCCCAGTCGTTGGCGTAGGGCTGTGCTTTGTACACGGCCGAACCCCAGCGGTTGTAGATGGTGAGCTTATGATCCGGGTATTTGTCCAGGAAGCCGATGATGAGCAGGTCGTTCTTGCCGTCATTATTCGGGGTCACCAGCTCGGTAATGGTCTGGCATTCGCCGTCTGAAAGCAGGCTGAGCGTAACCGTATCCTGCAGCGCACAGTTGTCTTTATTGTATATGGTCACAATATAGTCGCCCGCGTTATTGCTTCCGATATTGTTGATCTCGTTGGAAGCGCTGGTACTGCTGAAGTTGTTCGGACCGGTCCAGCTGTAGGCCACACCGCCTTCGGCCGCGAAGATGAAATTATCCTGCTGGCAGAGAGCTACATCCGTTTCGCCCGCAGCTCCGGCATTCGGCTCGTAGGCACTGATGGTCACATAGCTGGCATCGGTACCGGTACAGCCATTGGCATCGGTCACCACCACCTGGTACATACCGTTCTGCGTAACCAGCAGGGTCGATGTTACAGCACCCGTACTCCACTGGTAGGCACTGAAACCGGCACCGGCATCCAGGGTAGCCTGTGTATTGCCGCACACCAGCACAGAATCCTGCAGGTTCAGCACCGGTTCGGGGTTTACGATAATGGTCACGGTATTCAGGTCTACGCAACCGGTATTATTGTCGGTAGCGGTCAGGGTATAGTTCGTGGTGGCAGACGGGCTCACCCATACACTGGGCAGGTTCGAACCCGTGCTCCAGAGCAGTACGGCCCCGATCCCGCCCACGGCGGTCAGCTCTGCGGAGTCGCCTTCGCAGATGCTGTTGTCGGCCACACTGATGCTGAAATTCGGAGCCGGAAGCACGTCTACCGCGATCTGCAGTGAATCGCTGCATACGCCCGAAGTACCGATCACCGTATACACAGTGGGTGTGCCCGGGCTAACGGTGACCGCAGCCGAAGTGGCGCTGTTGTGCACCCACAGGTATGAATTGGCCCCGGAAGCCGTCAGGGTGATCTCTGTACCGGCACAAACCGTTGTATCGGCCTCAGAAGGAGTAATAGCCAGGTTGATGCCGCCCGTAGCCGTTACAAAAACGGTAATGGTATCCGTTGATGAACAGCCGCTGGCCGCCGTACCCGTTACGGTATACAGTGTGGTCGCTGACGGCACGAAAGGTACACCGTCACTTACCCCGTTATCCCAGGTATAGCTTACACCACCGCTGCCTGTCAGCACTACCGGACTGCCGGTACACACCAGCTGTGCCGATGCATTGGCGCCGATAACCGGCAGGGCATTTACCGTTAAGGTTTGCGTGGTAGCCGGCGAAGTACAGCCATTTACGGTTACGGTAAGACTGTAACTGCCTGTATTGCCATTTGTAAGGCCTGTAAGCACGGGATCTTCGGCGGCGGAGCTGAACCCGGCCGGACCGCTCCATGCATAGGTGGCACCGGCGATCGTAGCGCCGTTAAGAGTTACGGAACCTCCTGCGCAGACCGGTGAGCCTATGGTAAAGGCCGGGGCCGCAGGGATCGGGTTCACTGTTACGGCCTGTGTCGCCGTAGCCGAAGTACAGCCGCCCACTACAATGTACAGGGAATAGGTACCTGAAGCAGCCGGGGTTACGGAACTCAGCACAGGATCTTCCACAGAGGAGCCGAAGCTGTTCGGGCCCGTCCATACATAGGTGGCGCCCCCTACCGTGGGACCGTTGAAATTGAGCGTAGCGCCTGCACAAACGGAAGAAGCTACGGTAAACAGCGGTGTGGAAGGTGGATTGGGGTCAGAGAGGGACGTATTGAGCACATTGGATGAACAACCGGCCGCGCTTACGAAAGTAACAGCATAGCTGCCCGCCGGAACGTTCGAGATTGTATAGGGAAGCGTAACAGATACCGCAGCGCCGGATGCAGCGCCTGTCCAGGTAACGTTGCCCGTACCCGTACCATTGATGCTGAAAGAACCCGTGCTGGCACCGCAGGCATTCGGGTTGGTAAAGGTCCCCATGGTAATGGCCGGGGTGGGATTCACCACAACGCTCTGGGTAGCTACGCCGGATGAACAGCCGCTCACCACCACTACCAGGTTATAGGTTCCCGCCGCAGCTGTTCCTGCCGACGGAATGCCCGGGTTCTGTATACCTGAACTGAAGCTGTTCGGGCCTGTCCATACATAGCTGGCACCGCTTACGGCAGCAGTCGTAAAATTCAGCGGAGAACCGGAACATACCGGCGAATTGGTCGTGAACGAAGGCGTGGCCGGGGTAGTATTTACCACCACGTTCTGGGTGGCCGTGGCCGATGAACAGCCGTTTACCACCACTACCAGCGAATAGGTACCCGCTGCGGCGGCAGATATACCCGCAATACCCGGATCTTCCAGCGAAGAACCGAAACTGTTCGGGCCGCTCCACACATAGGTGGCACCCGCTACCGTGGGACCGTTCAGGTTCAGTGTATTTCCCGTACAAACCGGTGTATTGGAAGTAAAGTTCGGCGTAGCCGGGGTCGCGTTCACCGTTACCGCCTGGGTAGCTGTGGCCGATGAACAACCGCTTACCACCACCGTCAGGTTATAGGTGCCGGAAGCTGCGGTTGTGGCATTGTTGATCGTAGGATCTTCTACTGATGAACTGAAACTGTTCGGGCCTGTCCACACATACGTAGCGCCCGCTACCGCAGGGCCGTTCAGGTTCAGTGCGGAACCGGAACACAAAGGAGAGTTCGTTGTAAAATTAGGCGTAGCCGGGACCGGGTTTACCACTACGTTCTGGGTAGCTACGGCCGATGAGCAGCCGCTTATCACCACACGCAGGTTATAGGTACCCGATGCAGCTACAGTAGCATTACTGATCGTAGGATCTTCCACCGATGAACCGAAACTGTTCGGGCCTGTCCACACATACGTAGCGCCCGCTACCGCAGGGCCGTTCAGGTTCAGTGCAGAACCGGCACAGAGCGGGGAATTGGTCGTAAAGTTCGGCGTAGCCGGGATCGGGTTCACCGTCACCGTTTGCGTAGCTGCTACCGAGTTACAGCCGTTCACGATCACGTACAGGCTATAGGTACCCGAAGCAGCCGTGGTCACATTGCTGATGCTGGGGTCCTCTGCCGAAGAGCTGAATACATTGGGACCGCTCCATACATAGGTGGCACCCACTACTGTAGGGCCGTTCAGGTTCAGCGTGGAACCTGCACAAACCGGTGAGTTGGTGGTAAAATTCGGTGTGGCCGGGGTTGGGTTTACCGTTACCGTTTGGGTGGCCGTGGCCGAGGTACAGCCATTGCTTACCACGTACAGGCTGTACACGCCCGAAGCGGCTACCGTAGCATTGTTTACAGCGGCATCTTCCGTAGAGGCCGTAAAGCCGTTGGGGCCGCTCCACACATAGGTGGCGCCGGTGATCGCCGGACCGTCCAGGCTTACATTACCACCGGAACAGATGGGTGAGTTGGTCGTGAAGGCCGGTGCTGCCGGGGTCGGGTTCACCGTTACCGCTTGTGTGGCCGTGGCCGAAGTACAGCCGTTTACCACCACATATAGATTATACGTACCGGAGGCCGCTGTGGTTACATTGCTTATACCCGGGTCCTCGACGGAAGAGCCAAAGCTGTTCGGACCCGTCCACACGTAGGTGGCGCCGGCTACCGCAGGGCCGTTCAGGTTTAACGTGGAGCCTACGCAGAGGGGGGAGTTGGTCGTAAAGTTCGGCGTGGCCGGAAGCGGGTTCACCGTAATGGTAATGGGCGTGCGTGTACTGGCACAGCCGCCGTTCACCGCTTCGGCATACACGGTGGTCGCGCCCGGTGTATAGTTCAGGGTAGTGCCCGTACCGAGCAGGGTACCCCCACTGGCCGCATTGTACCAGTTGATCGTGCCCGAACCTGTGGCAGTGAGCGTAATACTCTGCCCCGCACAGACCGTAGCCGGTCCTCCGCCCGAAACGCTCAGTACCGGCGGACCTCCGATATCGAACTGCACGATACCGAATACATACGAACTGCCCGTCCCGGAATTGATCACATTGTCGTAGTAAGCACCACCGCCCGGGTTCGTTACCGGGAAATCGCGGGCCTGGGTCATACCCGTGGCATACAGGCGGCCATTGGCACGGTCGCTTACGATACGTTCCATAAAGGTGCTGTCGCTGTGTACATAGCTTGACCAGCCTATACCGAAGGCCGGGGTCATTTCCATGGCCAGGTAGCCATACTGGGCCGTATTGGCATTGTTCACATTGTAGGAACCTGCCTGGGGCGTAGTGGCAAAGGTGCGTGACTGCAGCAGCAGGTAATGCTGGTTACAGTTGCCCGTGGTCTGCCCCTGGATATAGACCTCCTCGTTATTGGCACCCATATAGGTACCGTGGATCAGTGCATTGGCCGAGTTAAAGCGCATAATGAAACCGGCACAGTAGCCCGTACCTCCAAAACCGTCGCTGAGGCCCGCGGGCATGGTCTGGTAATAGGCCCCGCCGCCGGGGTTCACCAGGTTCATCACGGTACTGCGGGTAGTAGAGGTAAAGATCATTTCGTTATTGGCATTGGTGGTCACCTGTGAGTAAGACAGGCCTTCCAGCCCGTTCCCGCCCAGCAGGGTACTCCATACCAGTGCACCCGAAGAGTTGAACTTCATCAGCCAGTAATCGTATTTATCGCTGTACGTATTGTCGAAGAAAGCGCCGCCGCCCGGGTTTACCAGGGGGACCGTAGCGTTATCGGAACGGTTGAACAGGATCAGGTTATTATTGCTGTCGAAGGTCATGCCCATCGGTTCTTCGTAACCGGTACCACCCAGCCAGGTACCCCATATCTGTACCAGGCTGGAATTGAACATATACAGGAACACATCACTGCTTCCGTTGAAGGAATTATCGTTGTAGGCTCCGGCCCGTGCAACGACCGTGGGTGCCGTGCTCCAGCTGTAGTTGAACGAACTCACGGCCACATTACCGCTGCCGTCTACCGCCATACTGATCTGGCTGTAACAGAGCAGGTAGGTGGAGTGCTGCATAACACCCGTAGCCGAATTGAATTTGGACAGGAAACCCTTGTCGCCCGTTCCCGGACTGGTCTGGTAATAGGCGCCGCCACCCTGGTTCATCAGCGGGAAGTCGGTGCTGGAAGTAACCCCGGCCACGTAGAACGTGTTTCCCGTAGCGGCGATACCGTGATCGTAGTAGTTGGTCTGCGTGCCCGTACCACCCAGGTAGGTTGCCCATACCAGCTGGCGGTTCACGTTGAATTTGGCAAAATAAATATCCAGGCCCGACGACGGATTGTATGAGGGATCGAACCAGGCCCCGCCACCCGGGTTCACCACGGGAAGATCGGGAGAATAGGTATTGAGCTGGTAGAAAAAGTTCCCGTTGGCATCCGTGGTCACATTACCCCGTATGGCACTGGCGGCCCCGGTGGTAGAACGTTCAAAATAAGTGGCCCAGGCCAGCGTGGGGTCGATCACCAGGATACGGTCCACCGTTTCGATGCCTTCGGCCGTAAAACCGAAGGTATTATCTTCCATCAGGCGGTAATCCACATCCACAGGTTTTTTATCGTCCTGCCAGAACGAAGCCGGGATACTTTCGGTAAGGGTACGTACCTCGGTCTTCATCTCAAAGTTCTTTCCTTTTTTGGATATAGAGGAAACCCCGTCGTAACGGAAACGGATATCCGATAGTTTTGCGCCGGGATGCAGCACCAGGTCGTATTTCAGGATGCCGTTCACCAGTTTGAAGACCAGGTCTATACCATGGTACAGGTTTTTGTAGGTCACCTGTCCGTAGGCCTGTACACCGGTAACTCCGTCCGCGCAGTGCGGGAAATAGAAATTGGTGCGCTCGGCCCGGGGATCCGCAAAGAGTATTCCCGGCTCAGGCAGTGCGCCTTTAAATTCCATATCGATACGTTGTTCGTATATACGTAACGAAGCGAACCTTGCGCCCTCGATATCACCCTTCATGCGGAGCTCGCGGCTGCGGTCATTCTCCACATGGTCCATCTTGTACAATGCATATACGATCCGGTCCTTCATAAAGAACAGGCGTGCATCCTGCGTGTCGAATGTGAACAGTACGTCGGGACGGGGTTTGCCGTTCTTATCGGCGACCTGCCCCTTGTTGGGGACAAACCCGGCCCTTGAGATAAGGGGATGTAAATAGAGCATCAGGACGACAGTCAGCGCCCTCATAAGGTTGTTCTTCATAGTTGTTTAGATTTGTTTGGTTCAACAATATATGATTTTTACATATACACTTACCTGAGTTTCAGTTTTTTTTATTTCCATGCGGCGGGACAGCTTTTTACCGTACAGGCGGCCGGTAAAACTACTCCTGCCGGGGAAGAACCGCCCGTGTGGCTCCGCGAGGTCTTGGGTATAGGCAAGATCACCGGCCTGTGTATGCGCCGGGTAACCTGCATTCTCTGCCTCAGCCACGGTAAGGGGTACGGAATAAATGCCCGGTCCGCCCATAGCTGATCAGTGCCTGCCGACCGGTAAAATCATTGTCTTCCCGGAGGGTACCCCGGGCCCCGTCACTGCCGGCAGGGCATCGGCCTCTTTCCGTAAGGAAGGACCAGGTAAGATGCCGGGCGACGAACTGGAAACATAAGGACCGTACAGGGGAGCCGGGAGAGCTGAATGTTGTGAAAAAGCAGAAGGAGAAAGGAAAGACAGGGAATAAAATAGCTTTATCATAGTAAGTTAAAGATTCAGTCAGAAACAAATAAACAATATTTCCCGGGACCTCACAAGCTATTTTTACATTATCCTACTAAAATGATATAGTAAAGGGTGCAAACAAAAAAAGAGCTGTCCGAAGGGGACAGCTCTCTGTTATTTTACGGAATGTAATTGCTTTTAGGCAGTTACTTTACCTTTTGTTTTTGCTACTACTTCGTCCTGGACGTTACGCGGAGCCGGCTCATAGTGAGAGAACTCCATGGTAGACGTTGCACGGCCTGAAGTAAGGGTACGCAGCTGTGTTACGTAACCGAACATCTCGCTCAGGGGAACTTTGGCTTTCACAACGCGGGCGTTGTTACGGCTGTCCATACCTTCGATGAGACCACGGCGACGGTTCAGGTCACCTACCACGTCACCCATGTTCTCTTCCGGTGTCAGAACTTCCAGTTTCATGATCGGCTCCAGCAGGACCGGTGAACATTTCGGAAGTGCCTCACGGAAGGCCATTTTGGCACAAAGCTCGAATGACAGGGCATCGGAGTCAACCGCGTGGAAAGATCCGTCGATCAGGGACACTTTCAGTGAGGTCATCGGGAAGCCGGCGAGTACACCGGTTTTCATAGCCTCGTTGAAACCTTTCTGAACAGAAGGAATGAACTCGCGCGGGATAGAACCACCCTTGATCAGGTCTACGAATTCCAGGCCTTCTTTTTCTTTGTCGCCGCCTTCGATCTTCACGATGATATCAGCGAACTTACCACGGCCACCGGTCTGTTTCTTGTACACTTCGCGGTGTTCCACAGAACCCTGGATAGATTCTTTGTAAGCCACCTGCGGGGCACCCTGGTTACATTCTACCTTGAACTCACGTTTCAGGCGGTCGATGATGATCTCCAGGTGAAGCTCACCCATACCGCTGATGATGGTTTGCCCGGTCTCTTCGTCGGTCTGTACGCGGAAGGTGGGGTCTTCCTCGGCCAGCTTGGCCAGGGCCATACCCAGTTTATCCACGTCGGCCTGTGTTTTAGGCTCGATGGCCAGACCGATCACAGGCTCGGGGAAGTCCATAGATTCCAGTACGATCGGATGATTCTCGTCGCACAGGGTATCACCGGTCTTGATATCTTTAAAACCTACAACCGCACCGATATCACCGGCGGTGATACGTTCGATCTGGTTCTGTTTGTTGGCGTGCATCTGGAAGATACGTGAGATACGCTCCTTGTTCTCAGAACGTGTGTTGTACACGTAAGAACCTGCCTCGAGTACACCGGAGTATGCGCGGATAAAGCACAGGCGGCCCACGAAGGGGTCTGTGGCAATTTTAAAGGCCAGGGCCGCGAAGGGCTCAGACTCATCCGGCTTACGTGAAGTTTCTTCACCGGTGTTGGGGTTTGTACCTTTAATGGCTTCCTGGTCGAGCGGAGACGGCAGCAGGTGCATCACATAGTCGAGCATGGTCTGTACGCCTTTGTTTTTGAAAGACGAACCGCAAACCATAGGCACGATGGCCATGTCGATCGTCGCTTTACGCAGGGCCGTCAGGATCTCGTCTTCGGTGATCGTGGTAGGATCATCGAAATATTTCAACATCAGGTTCTCGTCGTATTCGGCAACGGCTTCGAGCAGTTTCTCGCGCCATTCTTTGGCTTCTTCGATCATATCGTCCGGGATGGGAACTTCGGTATAGGTCATACCTTTAGATTCCTCGTCCCATACGATACCGCGGAAGTTCACCAGGTCCACCACGCCTTTGAAGTTATCTTCGGCTCCGATGGGCAGCTGAAGGGGAACGGCGTTTGAACCCAGCATTTCCTTCACCTGTTTTACCACGTTCAGGAAGTCGGCGCCGGAACGGTCCATTTTGTTCACGAAACCGATACGGGCAACGTTGTAGTTGTCAGCCAGGCGCCAGTTGGTCTCTGACTGGGGTTCCACACCGTCAACCGCGCTGAAGAGGAATACCAGGCCGTCGAGGATACGCAGGGAGCGGTTCACCTCTACGGTAAAGTCCACGTGACCCGGGGTATCGATGATGTTAACGTTGTATTTGTTTCCACGGTAATTCCAGTATACGGTCGTAGCCGCTGAGGTGATGGTAATACCACGTTCAGCTTCCTGTACCATCCAGTCCATGGTAGAAGCACCGTCGTGCACCTCACCGATTTTGTGGTTAACCCCTGCATAGTACAGAATACGCTCTGTTGTAGTGGTCTTACCGGCATCAATGTGAGCTGCAATACCGATGTTACGCGTGAATCTTAAATCTCTTTTTGACATTGTCGTATATTTGCTTTATTATCTGAATCTGAAGTGTGCGAAAGCTTTGTTCGCTTCTGCCATACGGTGAGTGTCTTCTTTTTTCTTGAAGGCGCCACCTTCATTTTTGTAAGCGGCGATGATCTCGGAAGCCAGCTTACGGGCCATTGTTTTTTCGTTACGCTTACGGGCATAACCGATCATCCATTTCATGGCCATTGAAGTTTTACGCGCAGCACGGATCTCCTGCGGTATCTGGAAAGTGGCCCCGCCTACACGGCGTGAACGTACTTCAACCTGCGGAGTAACATTTTCCAATGCTTTTCTCCACACTTCAAGACCATCTTCGCTTGTTTTGGCAGCTACTTCGTCCAGTGCATTGTAAAACAGCTCGTAAGACAAGCTCTTTTTACCGTCATACATCAGGTTGTTTACGAATTTAGTTACCATCACATCTCCGAATTTCGGATCAGGAAGAATGATTCTAACTTTTGGTTTACTCTTTCTCATTGTTATTTAAAAATACGTTGATTCTGTTTTGATTACTTTTTCTTTCCTTTTGCCGGAGCAGCTGCCTGACCCGGTTTAGGACGTTTTGCTCCGTATTTGGAACGACGCTGACGGCGTGCATCCACACCCGAAGTGTCCAGGGCACCGCGTACGATATGGTAACGTACACCCGGCAGGTCTTTCACCCTTCCGCCGCGTACCAGTACGATACTGTGTTCCTGGAGGTTGTGACCCTCACCCGGGATATAGGCGATGATCTCTACTTTGTTTGTCAGACGAACTTTAGCTACTTTACGCATAGCCGAATTCGGCTTTTTGGGAGTGGTGGTATACACACGCGTGCACACGCCACGACGCTGAGGACATGAATCCAGCGCAGCAGATTTACTTTTCTTTTCAATCTTGTTTCTGCCCTTGCGTACCAACTGTTGAATTGTAGGCATTCTTTACTTGATTAAATTTCAGATTATTAAATAATAAAATATACGTTCCCAGATTTTGGGACGGCAAAAGTAGTCTTTTTCTTTTAATAAACAAACACTTATTTGCATCCCGGCACTGCTATTTCATACATTTTTTCAGTTACGGGCAAAAAAAAACCTCGCTGATAGCGAGGCCACACAATATCCTGAACGGGTATTACCCGATGATCCCTTTTTCCCAGGAACGCTTCAGCGCTTCCTTAACACCGATACGGTTGATGATCTTTATTCCTTTGGCAGAAAGCTTCAGTGTGATCCACTCCTGCTCTTCCTCCAGCCAGAAACGCTTGGTCTGCAGGTTCGGATTGAAAACACGCTTGGTTTTAATATTTGAGTGAGAAACATGGTTTCCTCTTTGAACTCCTTTACCGGTTATAACACAAATCTTTGCCATATTTCGTATCGGTTTTTCTTAAAATTGGGCTGCAAAAATACAAAGAATATTTAATAAGCAAATAATTCGTACAATTATTTTTATAAAAATACGCAATTATTTAATGGTCCTTCCGTAAAACCAGGCTGCCGTCCATACTGCCGCCGTTTCTGTACGCAGGCGATGCCTTCCCAGTTCCACGATCTCTGCCCCCTTTTTCCGTGCCGCTTCCGCTTCTGCCGCTGTAAAATCCCCTTCCGGCCCTATGCATACGCATGCTTCTGCTTTATCCGCCGCCCAGGCAGGCAGGCCCGTTTTCTGTTCCGGCCCGCAGTAAGCCACCGCCAGGGGCAGGGCGTTCTTTTCCAGGAAATGGTCCCAGTCGCTCAGCGGATGCAGTTCAGGCAGGTATACATTGCCGCTCTGTTTCAGTCCGGCCACCAGTATCTTCTGTGCCCTTTCGGCATTGAACCTTACCTTTTCGCTGTTGGTGGTACGCAAGGGTGTAATACTGCGAACCCCCAGCTCTACGGCCTTTTCCAGGAACCAGTCGCTGCGGTCGTTGTGCCGGGTGGGTGCAAAGGCGATGTGCAGCCCGGTATTCACATGGGACACGCTTTCCTCTGCCAGTATGCGCAGTTCACTGCGTTTGTGATGCGGCAGCACCACCTCGCAGCGGTACATATGCCCGGCCCCGTCGCACACATGCACGGTCTCCCCCGCCTCTATGCGCAGCACTTTGGCCAGGTGCAGGCTTTCCCCCTCATCGAGGGTCACGCTGCCGGAAACGGGTATGCCGAAAAAAATACGCATCGTTCTTTAAGTTAAGGGACCATGATACGCAGGGCAGCCGGCTTTATGGAAAACTCGAAGGGCGAAAAGCCGAGGATCTCGCCTTCGCATTCGAGCCGCACCAGGGGGTCTGACTCCAGGGTAAAATGCTCCGTCTGAAAGGTATGTATGCTCTTAAGTTTTATAAAAGTACCGTTGTACAGGTTTTTGGTCTGCATCAGCACGTCCCATTTGCGGGTGTTCTGCATCAGGGTAACGGCCAGCTTTCCGTCGTAAGGGTCGGCATGCGGTACCTGCATCATGCCGTTGCCGTTGTATTTGCATATCCCGGCGCAGCCGCTGAACAGGGGCCCGTCGTAATCATACTCGGCCGAACGTACCTTTACCTGGGTACGCCTGTAACGCAGCAGGAACGAAAAAACGGCCAGCAGGTAAGCCATCTTGCCCATTTTATCCTTGCGGAATTTCAGTTCCATCTGTTCCACCACGAAGGCATCGTAGGCAAAACCCGCTATATTGATGAAATAGGCATCTTTGCGGGCATTGAACCACTGGCAGGTGACCTTTCCCACGTCCATGCGCACCTCGCGGCCGTGGATCAGCACGTCGAGGGCTTTTTCGGGGTCGGCCGGGATGCCGGCAGTACGGATCCAGTCATTGCCGGTACCAAAGGGCAGAAAGGCTACCTTACAGTCTGCGTGCGGCACCTCGGTCTGCTGGAAAATGGCATTTACACACTGGTTCAGTGTGCCGTCGCCCCCGCATACCAGGAAATTGCGCTGACCTTTACGCAGGGCTTTCGACACCTTTATAAAGGTATTCTGATCGTCAGGCGAGTCAAATTCAAAATCGAGCTCATGCCGGTTCATAAATTCCTGAACGGTATGCATGAATGCCCCGGCTTTTCCTTTGCCCGAAGCCGTGTTGGATACAACGAACCAGTGTTTAGTCATGCAGGGGGTAGTTTATAGGGCGTACTGTTCCTGCAGGTGCAGGATCATGTCACTGCACATCTGCGGGAGGCTGTATTCCGGCTTCCAGCCCCAGTGTTCGCGGGCCACCGTGTCGTCGATGGAAGCGGGCCAGTTATCGGCGATCTGCTGGCGGAAGTCGGGTTTGTATTGTATTTCGAACGTGGGAATATGCCTGCGGATCTCGGCGGCGAGCTGTTCCGGTGTAAAGCTGAAAGCTGCCAGGTTATAGCCCGAACGGATCTTTACCTTGTCGGCCTCCGCTTCGGTGAGTTCTACCGTGGCACGTATGGCATCGGGCATGTACATCATGGGCAGCTCCGTCTGCGGACCCAGGAAGCACTCGTAGGAACCCTGCTGCAGGGCCTTGTGAAAAATGTCTACGGCATAATCGGTGGTGCCGCCGCCCGGGGGTGCCGTATAGCTGATGAGTCCCGGGTAACGGATGCTGCGCACGTCCACCCCGAATTTATGGTGATACCATTCGCACCAGCGTTCCCCAGCCTGTTTGCTGATGCCGTACACCGTAGCAGGCTCGCAGACGGTGAACTGGGGCGTCTGCACGCGGGGCGTGGTAGGACCGAATACGGCAATGCTGCTGGGCCAGTACAGTTTTTTGATGTGTTTCTCTTTGGCCAGGTCCAGGCATATGAACAGGGTGCCCATATTAAGGGCCCAGGCCTTATCGGGGAATTTTTCGCCGGTGGCCGAAAGCATGGCCGCCAGCAGGTATACTGTGTCGATATTTTCTTTTTTCACAAGCTCGTACACGGCATTCCTGTCCGTGGCGTCGAGCGTTGCAAACCGGCAGGGCGAAGGGTTTTTCTGCTGTATATCGCTTTCAATAACGTTGGCCGCACCGTAGCGGGCCGTGAGATATGCGGTAAGCTCCGTGCCGATCTGGCCCTGCGAACCTATAATGAGAACTTTGGTATCCATACTTATCATCAAAAAAAACAACTGCACAAAAGTAGAATAAACTATGAAACAAGGAACCGGGTCTTTTTCCCGGGAAGTTCCATTCCGTTCGTATTTTGTACATTAGCGTGATTTTTAGCCGATGACCGCGCGTTGTTCCTTTACTCTCTTTCTCCTCCTTACCGGCCTGGCTCTGCACGCGCAGATCACCCGGCAGGTACCCCTGGCTGCGCGCATACAGGTAGATACGCTCAGCATACGCGCCTCGTCCTTTTCCGTTAGAGCCGGCAGCGACACGCTTCCCGCACCGGTCTATACCCTGCACTGGGCTACCGCCATACTTGAGATAGATACGGTACAGGTGCTGAAAAAATACCCCGGCGCACGGCAGCTCACCCTTTCGTACAAGACCTGGCCTTACCTGTTCGGGCAGACCGTACAACGCATACCGCTGCGTAAGGACAGTGCCGCCCCTGCCCTGCCCTTTACCCTTACTTTCCCGGAGGAAAGCCGGGACGAAAGCATTTTTATTACCGACGGACTGGAAAAGAACGGCAGCATCTCCCGGGGGATCGCTTTCGGCAATGCCCAGAGCCTGGCCCTGAACTCGGCCCTGAATGTGCAGCTGAGCGGCAGACTGGCCGAAAATGTAGAGATACAGGCCGCCATTTCGGACGAGAACGTGCCCCTGCAACCCGAAGGTACCACGCAGCGTATACAGGACTTCGACCGGGTCTTTATCCAGATCGGGATCGATAAGCAGAAGATCATCGCGGGGGATTTCATCATCAGCCGACCGAGATCGTATTTTCTCAATTTCCTGAAAAAAGGCCAGGGATTGCAGGTACAGACACAGTTCGACAACAGAACGATCTTTAAAAAGAAAGCCCCGGCCGGGATTTTACAGGTGCAGGCTTCCGGCGCCATTGCCCGGGGAAAGTTCGCCCAGAACCGTATCCAGGGTATCGAAGGGAACCAGGGGCCTTACCGTCTCACCGGCAGTGAAGGCGAAAGCTTTATTGTGGTGCTCTCGGGAACGGAACGTGTTTTTATTGACGGGAAACAGCTCGTACGCGGCCGGGAGAACGATTACGTGATCGACTATAATACCGCCGAGCTTACCTTTACCGCCCGGCAGCTTATTACCAAAGACCGCCGTATCGTGGTGGAGTTCGAGTACAGCGACCGCAACTACGGACGCCTTATGTACCATGTGAACAACGAATGGCAACTGGGCAAGGCCTGGTACCGGGTGAACATCTTTGCCGAGCAGGACCTGAAGAACCAGCCCCTGCAGCAGTCTCTCAGCCCTGATCAGCGGGCTTTGCTGGCCTCCGTGGGCGACAGCCTGCAGAACGCCGTGAGCCCGTCCTTCAGCCAGGTGCCCTTTAATATAAGCGAAGTGCTGTACAAACGTACGGACAGTATTGTGAACGGCGTACTCACGCCGGTCTTTGTCTACAGTACGAACCCCGACAGTGCACAATACCGCGTTTTCTTCAGCCAGACCTCTCCCGGCAGCGGCGATTACGTGCTGGAACGCTCTGCCGCAAACGGACGTGTATACCGCTATACCGGGCCCAATACCGGCGATTATATTGCCGCCATGCAGCTGGTAGCGCCCCGTTTGCAGCGCATGATGACCTTTGCCGGGGGCTGGGACATAGCCAAAGGCCTGAGCATAGAGGCCGAAGGCGCCCTGAGCACCCTGGACAAAAATACCTTTTCGGCACTCGACAATAAGGACGACAACGGCTATGCCTACCGGGTAAGGATAAACTGGCTCAAACCCTTCGGGCGGGGCGACCAGAAGCAGAATTCCATACGCACCACCCTTACCTATGAGCAGGTGGAAAAAACCTTTACGCCCATTGTACGCTGGCGCAATGTGGAATTTGAACGCGATCTGAACCTGGGCACCCTGCGTCCGCAGGGCAATGAATACATTCCTTCGCTCGAGATCGAGCTGAACACCCGGAACCGGAGCCGCATACTGTATTCGGGCGGCGCATTTATAAAAGGCAGCGGTTACACAGCCTACCGCAACCAGTTACAGGCATCGGTAAATACCCGGGGCTGGTTCCTGGACCTCTGGGGCAGTGCACAGGTCACCGAAGGCGATGTACAGACCCGTTTCCTGCGGCACCGCACCCGTTTTTACAGGAATATCAACAAATACCTGCGGCTGGGGTTCAACGGGGAGGACGAATACAATGTATTCCGCAAAGACTCGCTGCTGGGCAACAGCTATATGTTCAACGACTGGGAGCTGTACCTGGGCTCTTCGGATACTTCCGCGCTGAGCTGGAAGGTATATTACCGTCCGCGTGCCGACCACCGCGTGCTGAACAATGCGCTTACCTTTGCCGGACTGGGCCAGAACATGGGTGCCGAGGTGCAGGCCCTTATCCGTAAGAACCACTCCCTTAAAGTTCTGTTCAACTACCGTACCCTGCGCGTGCGTGACAGCCTGCTGCTGCCCGGGCAGAAGAACGACGAAAGCACTACGGGCCGCATCGAGTACAACAGCCGTTTCCTGAAGCAGAGCATTACCATCAATACCTATTACGAGATCGGTTCGGGGCTTGAAAATAAAAGGGAATATTCTTTCCTGCAGGTGACCAATGGACAGGGCACGCATTTCTGGGACGCCTCGCTCGATTACAACGGCAATGGTGTGCCCGACCTCGACGAATTCCAGGAGGCCCAGTTTACCGGGCAGGGGAACTATATCAAGATCCTGATCCCCTCGCTGGAATACATCAAAACGTACAATACCCAGTTTAACCAGAGCCTGAACCTGCGCTTCCCTGCCCGCTGGAAGAACGGCAGGACCTGGCAGAAAGTGCTCAGCATCTTCAGCAACCAGACCATTTACCGGCTCACCCGCAAATCACAGAACTCCGATATCGCTTCGGTGATCAGCCCCTTTTCTGCTTCGTATTCAGACTCGGCCCTGCTGGCCCTGGGCTATTCGTTCCGCAACACTTTTTACATTAACCGGAACGAAGGTAAATTCGGTATAGACATCGAATACCGCGACCTGCGCAACCGTTCGCTGCTCACCAATGGCATCGACAGCCGTTCACAGGAATCCTGGGAGATACGCAGCCGCTACAATATTTCGCGGTTGTTTACACTAACGGCCCTGTTCGAAAAAGGGAACAAACGCTATAATTCCGAATTTCTGCGTACCCGCGATTACAACCTGGACCTGGCACGGGCCGAAGGCAAATTTACCGTGCAGAAGGACACCCGCTGGCGTATTGCGTTCCTGTACGGGTTCCAGTACAAGCGAAACCGCAACAATGCCAGCAATCCCGTGAACCCCGGCGGCGAAATGGCACATATACACCAGGGCGGTATAGAAAACACGGTGAACTTCCTGAACCAGGGCGTACTTACCCTGCAACTGAAACTGCATCATATCCTGTACAACAACAGCCTGAACAATAACCTGGCCTTCGAGATGCTGAGCGGGCTGGGCAACGGGCTCAACGGTACCTGGAGCGCCAATTTCCAGCGGAACATCGGCAACAATATGCAGGCGGGCATTACCTATGAAGGCCGGGCAGGACGCGCCATCAGTCCGCTGCACGTAGCCGGCATGCAGGTACGGGCCTTTTTCTGAAAAACACACAAAGAGCTACCCCGAACAGGTGAAAGTAAGTCTGCAGCAAGGTTTTTGATACTGGATTACCGAACTTTGCAATGGCAATATACAGGCCGGGTCCATAACGGGGATCGCCTCAGCGGCTTTCCTGCCTGTGACATCATGCCTTTCTTATATTTTAATTTGGTTAGAAGAGCATCCGTAACACGATGCTCTTTTAGCCTGGTACAAAAAAGCAAAGCTGCCCTCTCGGAACAGCTTTACTTCCTCACGTTTGTGATAGCAGAAAGATAACCAAACAATAATCTATACAAGCCTGAAAAACGTTTTCGTCTTTCAACCAGGTACAAAGGTAGCGTATAACCCGGCAGCCACCTTCAGGTTTTCGAAGTTTGGTATACTCTTTACGATACTTGGAAGAAGTATTCGATAATCCGTCCCTTTTATATTCTCCCGGCCCCTGTTCATGGCCTGTACCCTACGAAAACGGTAGACTGTTCCGGGCAGAACAGCGGCTGAAAAAAATACATAAAAGGAAAGGTAGCGGGGACAGATAAAAAAACTGCTTCTCCCGAAGCAGTTTTTCTCCTCACTGAAAAGGACAGAGAGTTAAACCAAACAATAATCTATACAACTTTTGGCAGACTATTTGTCGTACCATAGTTCAAATATAAGGGATGACGCAGCACATAACGCCTGGTTTTTCGAAGTTTGGGGAAACTTTTTCGATATTTGGCAAAACATCACGATATTTGCTTTAGATTTACTTTTTTATGGGTAATCAGCAGGAAAGACATGGTTGACAAAGTTTCGGGACAACGGATTCAGCTGGACACCGATACCGGTTTACTGCATTTTAAGAATGCTTTTGAATATGCCACCATCGGTATGGCCCTTGTTTCTACCAAAGGCGAATGGCTTAAGGTAAATAACCGTCTGTGCGCCATGCTGGGTTACTCCGAAAGCGAATTCCTGGCCCTTACCTTCCAGGACATTACCTATCCCGAAGACCTGGACGCCGACCTGCAGCTGTTGCAGGAGACCCTGCTGAACAAACGCGACAGCTATTCCATAGAGAAACGCTATTTTCACAAGAACGGAGATATTGTCTGGGTGCTGCTCGGGGTATCGCTCATCCGTGATAAGGAACGCCGGCCCCTGCATTTTATATCGCAGATCGTGAACATAAGCGATATAAAACAGGCCCAGAACGACCTGCGCACCGCAAATACGCACCTGAACGCCATCCTCAATGCCAGTACCGAGGTTTCGATGATCGGTACCGATGCCTCGGGGATCATCACTTTTTTCAGCAAGGGCGCCGAAAAGCTCCTGGGATATACCGCCGAAGAAGTGATAGGGAACGTAACCCCGCTGATCGTACACAAAGAATCGGAAGTAAAACAGCGCGCCGCCCAGCTCAGCAGGGAAGGCAAAAAAAAAATAAGCGGCTTCGGTGTTTTCACGGCCGGGGTAAGCGCCGATACGGCAGACTCCCGCGAGTGGACCTATGTGGCCAAGGATGGCAGCACCATTCCCGTACACCTTTCGGTGAACGCCATTGTGAACGAGAAACAGGAGATCATCGGCTACGTAGGTATTGCCACCAACCTTTCACAGATCAAGGAAACGGAGACCCGCTTCCGCACCCTGTTCAATTCCTCGTTCCAGTTCTCGGGACTCATGAGCCCCGACGGCACCATACTCGAAATAAACGATACCACCCTCGAATACGGCGAGGTAACGCACGAGACCGTGATCGGGCTTAAGCTCTGGGATTCTCCCTGGTTCCGCGATTCGGCAGAGGCCGGCAAGGTACGCAAGGCCGTACAAAGCGCCGCCCGGGGTAAGCTGGCCCGTTTCGAGACCCAGTTCATCAGCCCGCAGGGCAACCTTTCGGTGGTGGACCTTTCTATAAAGCCGATCTTCAATGAACAGGGCAAAGTGATACTGCTGCTGCCCGAAGCCCGCGATATTACCGACCGCATACGCCGCGAGGAAGAACTGAACAAACGCAAAGCCCTGCTCAGCGAGGCCCAGCGTATCAGTCAGCTCGGAGGCTGGGAAATGCATATTGCCACACAGCATGTGGTATGGACCGAAGAGGTTTACCGCATATACGAAGTTGATGAGAGCTTTGTGCCCGAACTGGGCAAAGGCATGCATTTTTACCACCCGGATTACCGCGATAAGATGAAGCGCCTGCGCACCGAGCTGCTGCTGAACGGGCGGCCCTTCGATACGGAATGCCGCTTTATATCGGCCAAAGGTACCGAGAAATGGGTACGCGTATCGGGAGAACCCATCTGGGAAGACGGGCAACTGATCATGATACGGGGTATCTTCCAGGACATTACCCTGCGCAAGAACTACGAGCTGCAGCTGGAACGGAGCCGTTATATGCTGCAGAACATCAGCGATGCGGTGATCGAGATCAGTGAAGAGTTCCGCATCACCTATGTTTCGCCTTCGTTCTATACCGTGTTCGGCCGGGGAGACGAAGTGATCGGCACCAGTGTGTTCGACCTGGTGGCTCCCGATTCCAGGCAACTCGTGCACGAACGTTTCCGCGAGGCTATGGCTTCGCCGGGCAATGGCATTTCGGCCGAATTCCGTTACCAGCATCCCGAAAAGGGCTGGATATGGCTCGACGTAACAGGTGTATTCTACAAAAGTACCGGGAAGCTGGGCACCGGCCTCATCACCTCGCGCGATATCACCGCCCGCAAAAGCCTTACGCTCGAGCTGGAACGCAAGGAAAAAATGCTGGCCGCCATCGCAGCATCGTCCAAAGAACTGCTTAAAAACCCCGATTATATACCGGCCATAGCCCGCTGCTTTACCTTTATCGGCGAAGCTACCGGCGTAAACCGGGTCTATCTTTTCCGCAACGACCCCACGGAACGCATCAGCAGCCAGCTGATCGAGTGGTGCTCCGGCAATACGTCCGCACAGATCAGCAACCCTGCACTACAGGGGCTTTCTTTCGACAGTATGCCCGATTTTTTCGAGCCGCTGGAGCAGGGACAGTCCTTCAGCGCCCTGGTCTCAGAAATGAAAGATGGCAACACCAAAAGCATACTGAAGCAGCAGGACATCCGTTCCATCCTGGTGATCCCCGTGATGCACCACGAGCGTTTCTGGGGCTTTGTCGGCTTTGACGACTGTGAGACCGAACGCGTATGGACCCCGGCCGAGAACGCCATCCTGGAGTCTTTTACCGAGTCCATTTCCGAAGCGGTGATGCGTAAGCAACTGGAGCTGGACCTGGAACAGGCCAACCGTGCCAAAAGCGATTTCCTGGCCAATATGAGCCACGAGATACGCACCCCGCTCAACGGTATCGTGGGCTTTACCAACCTGCTGCAGTCCACCCCGCTCAACGGCATACAGAACGAATACATGCAGAGTGTGAATACCTCGGCAGTGACACTCATGAACCTCATCAACGATATCCTCGATTTTTCGAAGATCGAGGCCAATAAGCTTGAGCTGGACATACAGCGCTTTGACCTGAGGCGCACGGCCGAGCTGTGCATGGAGGTGATCAAGTACCAGGCCTATTCCAAACAGCTTGAGATACTCATCAACATTGCGCCTTCAGTGCCCCGCATCGTGTACGGGGACGAAGTACGCATACGGCAGGTACTGCTGAACCTTATCAACAATGCCGTTAAGTTCACGCATAACGGGGAGGTGGAGCTGAACATCTCATTCAGCGAGACCGCCGGCCCGGAAGAAGGTATCTTTCATTTCTCGGTCCGCGATACGGGTATCGGCATCTCACCCGAGCAGCAGCACATCATATTCCGGGCCTTCGAGCAGGCCGATGCCACCATTACCCGCAAATTCGGGGGTAGCGGGCTCGGACTGGCCATCAGCCGTAACCTGGTGCAGAAAATGGGGGGCAATATCAGCCTGCAAAGTGTCCTGAACGAAGGCAGTACCTTTTCCTTCGATTTAGTGCTGCCTTTCGAGCCCTATGCCTATCCCGACCCCGGCATCAGCCTGCCCGACATACGTTCGGTACTGGTGGTGGACGATAACGAGAACAACCAGATCATCCTGCAGAACATACTGGCCAACCGGGGTATGGAAGTACAACTGGCCCGCTGTGCCCAGGAAGCCTTTCTCCTGCTGGAAAAAAGTACACCCGGATTGCTTCTTGTCGATTATCACATGCCCCTGACCAATGGCATCGAATTTATCGAAAAACTGCGCGTACACCGCAATGCGTGCATCCGCAACCTGCCGGTGATCCTGCTGCACAGCTCCGCTGAAGACGGTACCATCAACGAGGCCTGCAAACGCCTGCAGATCTCGGCTCACCTGGTAAAACCCATTACGGCCGACGATCTGCTGTATACCATGCACAACGCTCTTGAAAAACACGCGGCCCCGGCCTACGGAGCTGATGTACACCGCTTCCTGAACGAAAGACGTATACTGGTGGTGGAAGACAATATCCTGAACCTGCGCCTGGTGAAAAAGATCATCGAGAAGAACTTTACCGGTATCCTGATCGATGAGGCCCAGAACGGCGCGGAAGCCCTGCCCCTGTTCCGTGAAAAACGGCCCGACCTGGTAATTATGGACATACAGATGCCCGAGATGGACGGTATCACGGCCACGGGCCTGATACGCACGGAAGAACTGATACAGGGCCTGGAGCGTACGCCTATCATAGCCGTTACCGCCGGATCGGTGAAAGGCGAACGCGAACGCTGCATACAGGCCGGGATGGACGGGTTTATCACCAAGCCTTTCGGGGAAAAGGAACTTATACAACTGATCCAGGACCACTTCCAGGCCGTGCTGGTGAAAGAATCCTTCAGCAGCACACACGATACCGAGGATGAAATGTACCGTTTCCAGAAGGAATTTGACCTGGACCTGATACGGCAACATTTCCACGACGACCTGGAATACATGCAGCAGACCTATACGAATTTCTGCCGTTTTAACCTGCCAGAGATCGAAAAGATACAGACCGCCGTACAGAATAACGATGCCGCCGAGACCCGAAGGCTGCTGCACAAGGTAAAATCGAACTTTGTGCTCATCGGCCTGCCCCAGGTATACCAGTCCATTGTGACCATCGAGAACAAACTGGCCGAGACCGGGACCGAACTCATGCCCCTGCCCTATGTGATGGGATCGCTCCTGGAGCAGGTAAATAAAGTTATCCCGCTGATCGAAGCCGAAGAACTCCGCCTTGTACAACTGCAAAACACCCGTTTCGTATGAAAGCCATTATTGTTGACGATGACCAGGTAGCCCTGCACAGCCTCGACTTTTTATGCAAAAAGGTCCCCGGGCTCGAGGTGGCCGCCGTATTCGACAATGCCATCGACGCTATTGCCTACCTGAAGAAAAGTGCCGTCGATATCCTTTTCCTGGACATAGAGATGCCCGATCTCAGCGGCCTGGAACTGGTAGAAAGCATCAGTAACCTGCCCCAGGTGATCTTTACCACGGCCAAGGCCGAATACGCCATACAGGCTTTTGAGCACGATGTGACCGACTATATACAGAAGCCGGTTACCCTGCCCCGCCTGCAAAAAGCGGTGGAACGCGTGGAAAAGCAACTGAAGGACCAGGGTAAACCGGGCCAGGAATACATATTCATCAAAAGCAATGGCAAGCTGATAAAGCTGATGATAAAAGAGATACAGTACATCGAAAGCATCGGCGATTACGTGGCCTTTGTGATGGACAGGAACCAGAAATATGTGGTACACGGTACCATAAAGGCCATGAGCGAAAAACTGGACCTGCCCGATTTTGTAAAGGTACACCGGGCCTTTATCGTGAATATTTCCAAGATCAACAATATCGAAGATACGGCCATTACCATCGGCGACCGTACCATACCGGTAAGCCGGGCGCACAAGTCGCTGCTGATGGAACGTATAAGGCCGCTCTGAGATCAGTGCCTTATCACCAGCGGAGCGGTATACAGTGTTTTGCTGCCTGTCGAAATGCGTACGGTATACACGCCGGGCATGAGTATACCAAGTTCTGCCTGCGTATATTCATTAAGCCCTTCTTCAAAACTTACTGAACGTTCAGAAACTTTTCTGCCGGTCATATCAAACAGGCTGATATGTCCGTCCTGCCCGGCCCCATGCACGGTAAAGCGGGCCGTAAAGACCTGGCCGGCGGGGTTCGGGAACAGCAGCAGCCCCCCTTCTGTGGCCGGATCGCAGGGAATGCTCAGCGGGGCGAACACTTCGTGATCCCCGTTGTGATCCGTCTGCATAAGCCGGTAGTACGATATACCCGTGAAGGGACGCGGGTCTGCAAGGCTGTATTGCAGCAGATTATTGCTGTTGCCCGCACCGGGCACCTCGCCCAGTATCTCCCAGTTCTGGCTGTCGGCACTGCGTTCTATGGTAAAATAGGCATTGTTCACTTCAGAGACCGTAGTCCATTCCAGTTGTACCTGTCCCTGGTCGCAGGATGCTGTAAAGCTGCCCAGTACGATAGGCAGCGGCTCACTGAAGGCATTGCTGAGGGTCCAGCGCGAAAAGCTGCCTATACCCGAAAGGCTTGCTGTATTGGCCGTAGTGTTCTGGATCACCGTGCCTACCGTAGGATAACCCGGGCTCAGCGGCCCGGCAGGACCTCCGCCCCAGGCTTCCCAGTCACTCGTTACCGCACCGTACGAAGGCGAACGGTAGAACAGGAAATTATTCTCGGCCATGCCATACAGTTCCTGGTCGTGATAGCGGAAATCGAAAATGTAGGTATACCCGCTGCCATTGGCGGGCGTAATATCGTAATAGCGCCCGATCGAGGTGCCTGCCCCTGTAAAGGCCGTGCTGGACTGCCGGTCGTGTCCGCGCAGGATAGTGGTAGAACCGGGAGCCGCCCCGCTTACGGTAAGGTTCAGGGCCAGCCCGGCAATGTCGTTATGGGCACCGGCGCCCAGGGTACGTACCGCGCGTATGTGCCCGTTCTGGTTATCGGCACAGTACACACGTCTGCCCGCGGGATACACCTCGCCGCTGAGGCTTCCGGTGGTAAGCAGGTCCATCCGGGCATTCTGCAGGTTTATGTCACCGGCGTACAGGGTAACCAGGTTGCTTACGCTGATATCGCGGTCCAGTTGCAGCTCTGCCCCGTTTTTACTGCTGTTCAGGTTGTAAAAGGCGCTGCTCTGTGTGCCGCCCAGCCGTGCCGTAGTACCTCCGCTGAAAAGCACGGTACCTGTTCCCGGTATAAAAGACGCGGCAGACGCATTGTTCTCCCAGTCGGCATTCTGCAGCACGATCTGGGTGGCCGCACCATTGCTGTTCAGGCGTACGGACGCACCTGAAAGTACCAGGCGGGCATTCTGGGCCTGCAGCCCCGGCATCAGCATTAAGGCAGATATGGCCATACAGGCACACAGGCTTCTATATGTAAGTATATTCATCATTTCACATTGTCAATTATGGTGATACGTTCCATCTGTATACGCATATCCTGCTCCCGTTCTGCCGCTTTCCGGTCCAGCAGCTTCTGACGGCAGCTCTCCCGCACGCTTTCATACGGCATGATCTCTCCCCCGCTGCGTTCCGTGAGCGCAAGGTATACCGTATGCATACCCAGGTTCAGCGGTTCCGACACCTGCATCAGGGGTGTCTTCACCAGGGCCGCGTAAAGAGGATTATCGGCACTCATGGCTATACGTTCTTCCAGGTTCAGGGCCGTTTGCTCCAGTTGTATCTTGTTTTTATCCGGGTTTCCCTGCTTCCAGAGCTTTATGCGCCGCTGCAGTTCCCGTATGGCCGCTGCGTCCCCGGTAACCTCTTTCGGCGTCCAGGCCTGGTAAAAGGTAAATACATACGGCGTACGGAAATGCTCTTTATGCGCTTCGTAAAACTGTTGTATCTCGGCTTCGCTTATTTCCTGCTGCACGGAGTTTTTGCGGATCTCGTTCCCCCAGAAATACAGGGCGGCCAGTTCCATAAACTTTGTATAGCGTTTGTGCAGGGCGGAGTCTTTTTCCAGTCCGGCGCGCTGTTCTTCGCACAATACCATGTCTTTCAGCAGGTACTTCTGCATATTGGCCGTAAACACCGACGAATCGGGCGAGTAAAAGAAACGGGGATGCAGGAGCTGCATCAGTTCCACGGTCTCACGGTCTACCACGAGCACCGTATCTCCGGGCTGTGCATGCATACCGGTGCACAGGCCTCCTCCCAGCAGGAGCATCAACAGGTATTTCATCAGCGTACGGGCGAAATGGACCAGCCGGAGTTATTATCGCGGTTATCGTCGAGTATCTTACCTCCCGAAATGACCGGGAATGCCTTGGCACTGGCTCCCCCGGCCATCTGGAAGCCGATGGTGGCGCTTTGCCCGTTGGCGCTGGGGTTCATCTCATCGCGGTACTGTACATTGATGAGGCCCGAACCTTCGTGTATGGTCACCTGGAAGCGAACATTATACGAACCGGAATAGGTGCGGCATTCAAAGTCTACGATCACCGCACGGTTGGGAGATACCCCCGAGCTGAAATAACGTATATTGCTGCCATTGGTCACCAGGTCGTCCCAGTAAGCAAAGATGGTCGGTGCCGGAAAAAGGGAACTGGGCATGGTATTGTTGGTGTAGTATGCGCTTCCGGGGTTACCGAAGGATATCCAGCCATTGGTGGAGATGGTAATGGTGTTGTAGGACGTACCGTCGATAGTTATACTAAAAGGCATGGTATAATTGGCGGTAGCCTCGTCTCCGCTGAGCGTGGAAGCGCCCGAGATATCATCGGGACTATAGGCGATATTGCTGCTGATGTTCCAGGCATTGTTGAGGGAAGAAGCATTGCCTACGGGCACTACCATAATTTCGCTCCAGGCCTGTGAAGCATTATTGTTTGTCTTGCGGAAATAAAGGCGCTGGTCGAAAAAGCTCCCGGCAAACTGCATGGCGTAGTTATTGCCGTTGTTGCTGTGGCGCACGTCCAGCAGGTGTTGCCAGCCGGATGCACCATTGTACCAGTTGCCTGCCGGCGAGGGGGCCGGAGTTTCGAAAAAGCCCGACTGTGCAGCGATCTGCCCGGCATCGTTGCGGGTTTCTGTACGTGAGCGGTACGAACCTGCCACGCCGTTACCATAACCAAAGCTGCCACCCAGTTCCAGGCCGTAACCGCCGGCCGTACCTGCCATTCCCATGCTGATATTGCCATTGGGAGCAATGCGCATGCGTTCGGTGCCTGCCGTGAAGAAGCCCTGCGTATTGCCTGCCAGGGGCCGGATATAGTTGCCGCCTGCATAGGAATAGTTCCCGTCGAAAAAGAGGCTTCCGCCGCTGTTGAGCATCATATCCCCGCCGCCGCCGGCCTGTATGGCCACTCCCGATCCGGTAGCCGGGCCTACGGCCTCAAAACGTGCGGTGGTAGAAGTTCCGGCCACCACTACATTGCCATTGGCCAGGATACGCAGTCTTTCCGCAGACGCAGTGGAAAAGCCCAGCATATCGGTCCCGGGCCTGAACATACCGGCAGTTCCGTTACCCACGAACGAATAGGAAGGCAGAGCCGCCGTACCCGAGGCCCAGCCCAGTACCTGTCCGTTGGGCATTACCTGGAAAGGAGGCGTGGCCGTATTGCCTACATTAAAAAGTCCCGGTCCCGACGATCCGTCGGTATTCACCGATACATTCTGCGCCGAAAGTGCAAGGGCCGGGCATGTTATTACTGCCGCAAGCAGTCCTTTCACAGGCAGCGGCATACGGAATGGTTTAAGTAGATATCTCTTCATAAAAGGTCACAGGGATTAATACGTTTTTATTCAATACTTGCAAAACAAGGGTGTGCGATACGTCAGACCCGGACAGGCCTGAACAGCATCCCGAAAAAGGCGGCAAAACGTTTTGTAGAAAATAATGTGAAGAATACCTGCGGCGTTCAGGTACGAAGCGGACAGTGATAGCGGATTTTCATGATAGTAGGTTTTTGAGTTTTGATAACGCTAAGTTAATATTAGTTATCACAATTCCAAATATTTCAACAAAAAAGCCATCGTTAAAGATGGCCTTTCTGCTGTACTTATATCAATAGCTTCTAAGGTTTTATAATTACCGGTGCCGTATAAAGCACTTTTCCTCCGCCGCTGATGCGCATTATATAAGCTCCTGGTAAATATGCAGACAGATCTTTAAAGGTAAAGCTGTTCGTCCCTTTCTGCCAGTTGCCGCTCTGTGTGCTTACGCAGCGGCCGGTCATATCCAGCAGTTCTGCGCTGCCCTTCATATCGGTATCCGTGCTGAAATTCAGTATAAAATGATCGTTCGACGGATTCGGGTAGATCAGCAGTCCGTTTTCCGCACTGCCGAAACAGGTAACGCTCTGCGGGGCAAAGGTCTCCTTGTCTCCGTTGTAATCGGTCTGCCTCAGGCGGTAGTACGATATCCCGTTCAGCGGACGGTCGTCGGTAATGCTGTATTCCAGCGGTGTATTGCTGTTGCCGGCCCCGTTCACCTGGGTCAGGGTCTCCCAGGTATCTGCGTCGGCGCTGCGTTCAATGGTAAAATAAGCATTGTTCACTTCCGAAACGGTGGTCCAGCGTATCTTCACTCCTTCTTTGGCACATTCGGCCTCAAAATTACCCAGGACCACGGGCAGCGGCGTGGTGTTACCTGTTCCGCTCAGCCACCATTCAGAGAACCCGTTTACGTTATAGGTGACATAGGAAGCGCCTGTAATGGCATTTCCCAGAATTCCCGCGCTTACGGCCCCGTTGCCGCTCTGCAGGTGCAGGTAAGTGGTACCGCCTGTATTGCAGTTGTCGCTGAAGCTGGCATTTTCGTTCGGGCCGCTGTACCGGCTCAGCTCCAGTGAACCGATACTGCTTACATCATCATTGATATTCAGGTTTACATTGGCCACCGTGGCCAGGGCCGTTATATCGGCATCGGCCAGGTACAGGCGCACGGTAACCGGCGATACCGGGGCTACCGTAGAACCGATCACCCAGTGGCGGTTGAGCGCAGCCATGACAAACTGGGGCTGTATGGTATTGCAGGCCTGTATGTTGAGGGGTACCCCGTCCACGTATTCCGTCACAGTTACATTGCCCAGGTTCTGGCTGCCCGGATTTACGGCAATGATAGCACGGTCTGACGTAACGAACTCCACAAAACTGTTGTTATTGTTCACATAACAGGTACGTGTATCGTTATTATTGGCAAGTGCAGTGGCAGCAGGTGTTACACTGATCGCCGGCACGTTCACCGAAAGCGAACAGCCTGCTCCGGTCGTGGCCAGCACATTGTAGGTATTGGTATTAGCGGTAAGGTTCGCACTCAGGAAAGTGAGGGCTGAACCGTTCCCTGCCTGTGCAGTGCCTATATTGGTGGCATTGTTGCGCAGCTGGTAACTTACGCCCGGCTGACTGCTGCCCGTGGATATCTGTGCATTGCCCCGGTAACACAGCGGCGTGGCAGTAAGCACCGACGGGGTAAAGGCGGCCGGTGTGGCATTTACATTTACCGTTACCGATGCACAGGACGTAGTGTTGCAGGTGCCCGCATAACGTACAAAATACGTAGTGCCCGAAGCTGGCGCTACGTTTATGCTGTTGCCCGTTCCGATCAGTGTGCTGCCGCAGGAGCCTATGAACCACTGCAACATAGCGCCCGTTCCCGCACTGCCGCCTGAAACGCTGAGCGTGGTGCTGTTGCCGGAACAGATCGTTGTGGTGCCTGTTATAGCCGTTGGAGCTACCGATTCCGTATTGGCAGTACCGATCACCCGGTTATGCGAAGCGGTGCAACCTGCGGCATCGGCATAGTTGATGGTATAGCTGCCCGCGTCCAGCCCGGTACGGTTCAGGCTGCCTGCTCCGTCGGCCCAGCTCAGGTCAAGCACATTGAACACCGGCGAGGCCTGGCTGTTTACACCCTGGTGTATGTCAACCTGGCGCGAATACACCACGGTATTGGCCGTATTGCGCAGGATAAGCTGCATATTGGAGGACCGGTCGAAACAACAGTCGCTGCGGTTCCAGATACGTATATTGTCCAGGTTATACCCGGCGCCCAGGTCGATCTCCACCCATTCGTTCGTTCCTGTTCCCGCCGAATGATACATGTCGCTGGTGGAGCCGTTCACAAAATAGGCAGGCGTGGTACCTGCGTTGTATATAGTATTGCTGGTGGCCGTTTTGTTCAGGGCCACATTGGTGCCGGTAAATACTTCGTAAGCCTGCAGCTCGGCCAGGTTCATATAAGAATCTCCGTCGGTCTTGTTCTGCTGTAAGCGGATATAGCGCACGTTCGACATACCTCCGCTTAAACTTACATTGATGGTACCATTGTTACCCGAAGGGCAGCTCTCGTTCGTGAAGGTGGAACTGAGACCGGCAGCAGGGGTCACCGCAACCTGTATAACGTTGGAATAACTCACATTACCGCAGGCATCCGTGGCACGGCGGCGGAACCAGGTGGTCTGGGCCAGTGCCGGCGGATCGTATGTAAGGCCTGTCTGTGAATTGATATTGGCAAAACCTGAAGTTCCGCTTGTAACAGATGATTCCCACTGGTAGGAAGGTGACACATAGGCCGTAGTACCGCCCGAAGCCGGGGCCGTACTGGTAAAGGCGCCGGGGTCCGTCCCACTGCAGATGGCGGTATTGGCAAGACCCCCGATCGTGCCGCCGCTGAATGTGGCAGTGATATTGTTCAGCGTGAGCGACTGGCTGGAACCGCCCACCCCGTCCAGGTGACGTACTTCTACGGTAGATGTGGAAGTAAGATACCCCGTCCATACGTTCGTATGCGCATCGCAGCAGCCCACGTGACTGTATACCTGTACACCGTTCACGTAAACGATGATATCATCGTCATGACCGGGAATATCGAAGCTGTATATGCCACAGGGAAAACCCTGGCGTTTGTATACCACCACGTGGTAATCGGCCGGTACATAACAGCCCTGCCAGCCGCTGGCATCGGAAGGAGAACCATTGGTACCCCAGCGGTTGAGCGAATTATAGGAAAGTGCCGTTTCCGTGTAGTAGCCGGAATATTCGCCGTTCAGGCTGTTGTCCCCGCCTGAATAACCATATACCAGCCATTGGTTCGAGCCGAAAACGGCGGGGTTCCCGGGAGCCGGTGTGATATCTTCGTAGGTCAGCGTGCCATTGGCCGACAAGGCGGCCCGGCTGTATCTCGACACTTCTACATAGTACCAGCCCGATGCACCTGCCGTATAGTCGAGCGAAGCCGCCGTACCCGTACACAGGGGCCCGTTGTCATCTCCTGTGGCTACGATCGTATAACCGTCCGAACCGTATATACGTAAATAGGTATCCTCTCCTGCCCCGCAGGTTCCGAAACGGTAGGTACGGCCCGCATTGAGGTATACTGACCAGGATTTGACAGTACCCGAAGTATAGCCTGCCGACTGACTTACGCAGGTCGGGTATATGGCGTTCTGTGTCCCGGAATATCTCCAGGTGAAACGGATACCGAACTTGTGATCGCCGTTCCCCCACTGGGTGCCGCTGTAGGAATAATACGAGCCGTTCGAGGGATAGGACACTTCCCGGTAATAGATATCGGCATAATCGGTGGCGCCCAGCTGGCAATCGTCTCCGCTGCCCCGGTTGCAACGGTCGCCGTCGTCTTCCCAGGCTTCCAGGATGGGGTCGATATAGCTGGAAGTATTGCTGCGCGTTCCCAGGAACTGGTCCACGGCATACGTGGCATTCCCGTTGGCCGAGCCCTGCTGGCAGGTAACGCCCGACCAGCTGGTATTTACGTTATCCCGGAACCATATATTGGCCGTATAGTCCTCATCGCCGGATTCCCAGCAGTTACCGCCCACCCCGCCTTCGTAGCTGGTAACACTTACGGTACGTACCGTAAAGGTAGCCTCGGCCAGCTGGCTGAATACGGACTGGGAACATATAAAGAGTGCAGAAATAAGTGTGATCTGTTTCATGTGTGTGAAAAAAGAGTGGGTGGCTGTTTATTTTACAAATGTGTAACGATAGCTGAACCGGGCATCTTCATCCTGCGAGGGGATATCGAGTATCACCCTCGATGCCGTTTCCTCCACTATGGTAAACGGTGGGATGCCGCAGGTGCCACAGACGACCTCCAGCTGGCTCCCCAGGCGCCTGAGCCCGAATTCCTGCACCTGCTGATTGCCGGTACGCTTTATAAAATACAGTTTGCCTTTGTCCAGGGACAGCTTTCCGTCATTCACCTCAAATTCCGACTGTGCATCGGTGCGGAAGCCTTTTTCCTGTTCCGGAGTATAGCCGGAAACAATGTTCACCGCTTCTACGGAGACCAGGCTCATATACCCTGTAAGGTCAGGTACGGTAAATACCTCATCCTGTCCCGGAGCAGCTTCAGGTTCCGCGGCGGGGACCCTGCCCTTTCTATCTGTCTCGCGCTCTGCCTGCTCCTTCAGTGCAGGAGTTGCATACGTTCCCTGCGAGGCGTTCTGTGCAAACGAAACTGCTATATACGTATGCATGCATACCATTACAGCAGACAATATCTGTGCTGTTTTACCCATAATGAAAAATTAATAGAAGATTTGTGGTGCTTAGAGTGTATTTCTGTGGTGTTAGAGTGTATTTTGAAGTTTTACATCAAAGAGGTCAGAGCTGATGTTACAAAAATAATCTTTTTTGTGTATCTGCAATACCCTGTGTACCAGATTTTATACACACGCAGAACAATCCCGGCAAACCGGCCGTTCCTAAAGATATTGCGGGCATTTCTTTCACCTTTCCCGGGACCTGTATTTCACCTTTTGCATAAAGAAAACTTCCCGGACCTTAAACAGGGATAAGACAAAAGCCCGTCTCGCTGATAGCGAGGCGGGCTTCCTGTAAAAATAATATGTATACGGATCAGTTTTTCACGAATACTTTGGTGTAGCTGGAAGCAGCACCTGAAACGCTGATCAGGTAGTTGCCTCTGGCCAGCTGGGATACCGGTACGCTTACCAGGTTCTCTGAACCGCTGATCTCGCGTGTGTAAACCACTTTCCCGTTCATGTCCACAACAGAAAGCGTGTTCAGGTTGCTGTTGTTTTCCAGGCTTATGTTCAGGAAATCGGTGGCCGGGTTCGGGTATACGTTAAAGCGGAAAGCGTTCTCGTCTTTTTCTTCAACGGCAACACCGCCCTGGGCTTTTACTTCTTTGGCATTTACCACAGAGCCGTCGGCCTGGTCAATAAGCAGGGCAACCAGTTTGATCTTTGACATATCGCTGGTGGCCGGCACAGTGTAGTTAAATGTGTAGCTGGCGGTCTGTCCGTCATTGATGGCGGCAGGTACGCTGCCGGTCTGCCCGGAATAACCTCCCAGCAGGGCACGGCCTACGTGGTTGTATACCATATCGGCAGCCGGTACCGGATCGGGCTTGGATTCATAACCACCCATCGGGCCATTGGCATTGCCTGCGTAATAGTTTACCTGGTTATAACCGGAAGTGGTACCGGTAACATCGTCCTCTACCACGATAACGGCCAGGCGGAAGTCAGCGGCGGCGAATTTGGTCACGAACTGGGCAGATACCGGGATCGTGATATCCTGGCCGCTGATGGTCGGAGTAAGAGAGATAGAAGCCGGAACCGGCAGGTCTTTACGGGCAGTGAAATACTGTTCAAACAGGCCCTGTGATACCGAAGCATCCAGGATAGCTCGGTCTACGTTGCAGCTTGGATAACCGCCGAAGTTGGCAGCATTGTCGTAGGCAGCCACGGTCATGGGGTCCTGGTTGTGTACCGCGATACCGATAAAGCCTTCCGAAGCATAGTTATCATACATGTATTCCATGGCAACGGCACCACGCGGGCACCATCCGCACCATGTACCCGTACCTTCCTCGATCAGCACGCCTTTATCAGGGGCAGAACTGGTAGAGTTAAAGGGACGTGAACCGGTGTTGTTGGCCGGAACGGCGTCGGCATTGGCGTTTACCTGTGTAATTTCTACGTTGATGGTCTTTTCTTCAACAGATGAGTAATTTACCGGTGTGGTGTGCGTAACGTTGGCCGTGGCACCCGGGGCAATGTTCAGGCTGCCGATGGTAGCGCTGTGGGCAGTACCGTCGTTCCAGTCAACCGTAAGGGAAGTAATGGTCTGTGAACCGTCATTGGTCACGTTCATCACCAGTGAGGTATTGGTATTTACCACACCGTAGCGCGGCAGGTTGATGCTGTTCAGGCGGACATCGTAAGCCGGCAGGTCAACCACTTCCACATCGTCGATATACAGCAGGAATTTATCGTTGCTGTTGTTCTGGAAAGCGATATATATCGTCTGTCCCATAACGGACGAAAGATTCACCAGTTTTTGTGTAAAGCCGGATGAATTGGCTGCACTCACGGTAAGTACGGCTGGATTTGTAAAATCGGCCACGGTATTTCCGGTAGTGGAGATGAATACACGGTACCCGTCCGGGTAACTGGGATCCGGGGCATATTCCTTGAATTTCAGGTAGGGGTTCCCGGTATTCGGCACACTGATGGCCGGTGTAACCATCCAGTCGTTCGAGGTACCTGCAGGATTATACCAGCTTGTACTTGTAGCTGCGTTGTTACCGCTTACGGCGCGTACCACCCATGCCGACGTGCCCATAAAGGCCATATTTGTGGCAGGAGTAAGACCGTCTACATTATACTGAGCCCAGCCGGCAGGTAAGGTACCCGTACCGCCAGACAGGGGAACTCCGTTAAAATTCTCAGAGAAGATCTGAGCGTCGGCTATACTGATAGCCCCCAGGCACAAGCCTGCAAAGAGTAAACTTTTTTTCATGTCTCTCAACGTTTAGTTTTCATCAAATATATGTAAACATTCCATTAAAAGAAACAAGAAACGAGAAAAAATTAAATCCTTTTAACAAGGATCAATCCCTACTGAATCAGTAGATTACCCCTTTCGCTCAATCGCTTTGCGGGCTGCGGAAACTATACTCTCTGTGCTGAGTCCGTATTTCTCGAGCAGTTGCATAGGTGTACCGCTCTCGCCAAAGGTATCGTTCACAGCTACAAACTCCTGCGGCACCGGCAGTTCGCGGGCCAGCAAGCCGGAAACGGTCTCTCCCAGTCCGCCCCAGATATTGTGTTCTTCGGCGGTTACCACACAGCCTGTTTTACGTATACTCTTCAACAGGGCTTCCGCATCGAGCGGTTTTATGGTATGCAGGTTGATCACCTCGGCCGAGATACCTTCTTTCTCCAGTGTTTCGCAGGCCTGGAGGGCAAGCCATACCATATGTCCGCAGGCAATGATGCTTACGTCCTTACCTTCGGAAAGCAGCTGGGCCTTACCGATCTCGAAGGGCATATCCTCCGGGATAAAAACGGGCCAGGCCGGACGTCCGAAACGCAGGTATACCGGGCCTTCCCAGGCAGCGCTGGCAATGGTGGCCTGCTTAGTCTGTGTATAATCCGCCGGGCAGATCACCGTCATACCGGGCAGCATTTTCATCAGTCCTATATCTTCCAGTATCTGGTGTGTGGCACCGTCCTCGCCCAGGGTAAGTCCCGCATGCGAAGCCGCTATTTTCACATTTTTACCGCTGTAGGCGATCGACTGGCGAACCTGGTCGTATACGCGGCCCGTGCTGAAGTTGGCGAAAGTTCCTGTAAAAGGGATCTTGCCGCCGATCGTAAGCCCGGCCGCCATACCCATCATATTGGCCTCGGCAATGCCCACCTGGAAAAAACGGTCGGGATTTTCCTTTGCAAAAGTGTCCATCTTGAGCGAACCGGTAAGGTCGGCACACAGGGCCACCACGTCTTTATTGGTACGTCCGAGCTCGGTGAGTCCGTCGCCGAAGCCCGAGCGGGTATCTTTATTTCCTTTGCTTTCGTATCTGGTCATGATCGTTTACGGTTTAAGGGATTAATAATCGCCGAATGAGGTTTCCTGCAGCTGGGCCAGGGCACTCTGCAGCTGTTCGTCGTTCGGGGCTACGCCGTGCCATTTGTGCGTGCCCATCATAAAGTCCACCCCGGCGCCCATTTCGGTGCGCATCAGGTTCATTACAGGCCGGCCTTTGCCCGAAGCTTCCACGGCCCTTTGCAGGCCGGCCGTTACTTCGGCCAGGTCATTCCCTTTTTCAATAACGAATACCAGCCATCCGAAGGCTTCGAATTTGGCTTTCAGATCGCCCAGGGGCATTACTTTTTCGGTATCGCCGTCGATCTGGCGCCCGTTCCAGTCCACCGTGCAGATCAGGTTATCGGCCTTCAGGTTGGGGGCGGCCAGGGCGGCTTCCCATATCTGGCCTTCCTGCAGTTCGCCGTCACCGTGCAGGGTAAATACGCGGCGGTCGTCCCCGTTCAGCTTCTTGGCCAGGGCGGCGCCCAGCGCTACGGAAAGTCCCTGCCCCAGTGAGCCGGAGGCCACGCGTACGCCTTCGAGGTGTTCGGCCGTGGCCGGGTGCCCCTGCAGGCGTGAATCCAGCTTGCGGAAGGTAGCCAGCTCGCTCACCGGGAAATACCCCGTGCGGGCCAGGATACTGTACCATACCGGCGAAATATGCCCGTTGGACAGGATGAAGATATCCTCTCCGATACCGTCCATGTTAAAGGACGAGGGATCATGCTTCATAATGCTGCCGTAAAGCGCCGTGAAAAACTCGGCACATCCGAGCGAACCGCCCGGGTGACCCGAATTTACGGCGTGTACCATACGTACAATGTCGCGGCGAACCTGCCGACACAGTTCCGGTAATTTTTCCTGCGAAATACTGTAGGGATTCATGCTGCAAAACTAAAGCTTAACATCCGAACCGCAAAAACAATATTTCAGCCCGTTATCCACAGTACCCTGCTGTTGCCGCTCCCGAAATCGTTTACCTTTGCGCCTATGAATATAGTTTTTATGGGTACGCCGGCTTTTGCGGCCACCCAGCTCGAATACCTGCTGCGCAACGGCTATAACATATCTGCGGTGGTCACCGTTCCCGACAAACCTGCGGGACGCGGGCTTCAGCTGCACGAAAGCGAAGTGAAAAAAACCGCCCTGCGATACGGCATACCGGTGCTGCAACCCGAAAAGCTCCGCGATGAATCCTTTATACAGGCCCTGGAAACCCTGGAACCCGACGTCATGGTGGTGGTGGCCTTCCGGATGCTGCCGCAGGCCGTTTGGAAGATCCCCCGCCTAGGCACCTTTAACCTGCATGCCTCCCTGCTGCCCGCCTACCGGGGCGCTGCGCCCATAAACCACGCCGTCATCAACGGGGAAACGCGCACGGGACTTACCACCTTCCTGATCGACGATAAAATAGATACGGGCAATATACTGCTGAGCGAAAGCCTGGAAATAGGTCCCGATGAAGACGCCGGAAGCCTGCACGACCGCCTGATGCTGGCCGGTGGCCCCCTGATCGCACGCACCATTGACGGCCTGGAAAAAGGGGAGATAACCCCGCAGCCCCAGCCCGGGAACAGTACAGCCCTGCCCGCCGCACCCAAGATCTTCCCCGAAGATTGCATCCTGGACCTGCAGGACAGTATGCGACACATATATAATAAGGTACGCGGACTGAGCCCTTACCCGGGCGCGCGTATCTACTGGGACCCGGGTACCGGCAAAATACAGATGCTGAAAATATTCTCCGCGGAACCGGCAGAAGACATACAGGGAGAGCCGGGGACCTTCACAAGCGACGGGAAGACAAGCATTTACCTGCACGCCACAGACGGAAGCATCCGTATAAAAGAACTGCAGGCCGAAGGTAAAAAACGTATGCCTGCAGCCGATTTCCTGAGAGGCATGCGGAATTTTCCCAATGCTGGCAAGGTTTACACCGGTACTGAATAGTAAAAAACCGTTAAAAACGGGGCTTACGGGCCTGCGTTATTAACAAAAGCCCGTTTTTATTAACAAAAAGAGCATTTTTTTACCCTCACCTATTGCACGGATTGAGATTGCGCCTACATTTGCTACTATAAACGTTCATAACTAAGTTATTAACCAAAAACCAAAATCAAAAATGAACAAAGCTGAATTGATTGATGCTATCGCATCAAAAGCCGGCCTGACAAAGGCTGATTCAAAAAAAGCATTAGATGCTTTCACTGATGCAGTTACTGCTGCCCTGAAAAAGAAAGACGGCCGTGTATCTCTGGTAGGTTTCGGTTCTTTCTCTGTATCTGAGCGTAAAGCCCGTACAGGACGTAACCCGCAGACAGGAAAAGAGATCAAAATTCCTGCGAAAAAAGTGGTACGTTTCAAAGCTGGTGCTGATCTGTCTGCTTCAGTTGCTAAAAAGTAATCTGACACCATTTTTGGAAGCCTCAACAGTTCCTGTTGGGGCTTTTTTTTGTCCCTGCCCGCCGCTTTACAGGCCCTGCCGGATTCCTTGCCGTCCGCTTCCGCGGCTGAGAGATAATTATTACTTTTGCCCTCTATTATATCTAAATTATGGCAACAGTAGCAGACATCAAACGCGGCCTTTGCATCGAGCATAACAACGACCTGTTCGTGGTAGTGGAATTTCTCCGTTTTCAGACGGGGCGCGGTTCATCCAATATGCGTACCAAACTGAAAAGCCTTACCACCGGTAAGCTCATCGACCATACCTTCGGCGGCGACGAGAAGATAAACATACAGACCATCGAGCGCCGTCCGCACCAGTTCCTGTACAAAGATGAGCAGGGCTACAATTTTATGCATTCGCAGACCTATGAGCAACTGCTGCTGACCGATGACCTGATCGATGCCCCCGAGTTCCTGATGGACGGTATGGAGAACATCGAAGTAGTATTCCATGCCGATAAGGAGATCCCTCTGTTCGCCGAGCTTCCGCAGTTCGTGGAAACGACCGTGATCTACACCGAACCAGGCGTTAAGGGCGATTCTTCCGGCAGCCCGATGAAACCCGCCACCGTAGAGAACGACGTGCGTATCATGGTACCGCTGTTCGTGGAGCAGGGCGAGCGCATACGCGTAGACACCAAGACCCGTGAGTATAAAGAACGCGTAAAATAAGGCCGATGAAATTTGAACAGGCGCTCAGCTTGCGCACCATCGCCGAACTGACCGGGGCCACCGTACACGGGGACGAGAATTACAAAGCCACCGGGCTTAACGAGATCCATATGGTGGAAGAAGGCGACATTACCTTCACCGATCATCCCAAATACTACAAAAAATCGCTGCAATCAGCCGCTTCGGTAGTTATCATCAATACCCTTCCCGAAGAGACCTATGGCAAGCACCTGCTGCTGCATCCCGATCCTTTTTCAGCGCTCAATAAACTGATCTCTTACTGCAAACCCGACCTGCAGAAGCCCAACGGCGGCATTTCGCCCACGGCCCGCATCGGCAGGAACGTGACCATCGGTCCCTTTGTGACCATCGGCGATAACGTGGAGATCGGCGACAATACCATTATACATCCCAATGTGTGCATATACCGCGACGTGGTGATCGGTAAGAACTGCATCATACATGCCGGATGCGTGATCGGTGCGGATGCGTTTTACTTCAAGGGCCGCCCGGGTTACCACGATAAATTCCAGACCTGCGGCCGCGTGGTCATCGGCGACGACGTGGAACTGGGAGCCCTGTGTACGATAGACCGTGGTGTTACCGGCGATACCATCATCAGTAAAGGTTGTAAATTCGATAACCAGATACACGTAGGACACGATACCTTTGTGGGCGAGCGCGTGCTGATGGCCGCACAATGCGCCATAGCCGGCGTATGCCATATCGAAGATGACGTGATCCTCTGGGGCCAGATAGGCGTTACCAAGGAGGTGCATATAGGCAGGGGCGCACAGGTCCTGGCCAAATCCGGGGTGATCGAGGACCTGGAGGCCGGCAAACGTTACCTGGGCAATCCCACCAGCGAGGCATTCGCCAAAAACCGCGAGTGGATATTGCTGCGTAAGCTTCCGGGCATTGTAAAGGCCCTCGAAAAACAGGGCGTACTATAATTCTACATCGTACAGGGCGTCGAGCGGGATGAACACACCGCTCTTGAGCGCGATCCCCTTCTCATCGGCCGACCACACCGTGGTTTCCACGGCCCTGGGCCCTTCGTTCGTTTCAAATACGATACGTACCTTGCTTTTATACCCGTTGCCGAGCAATGCGGCCCTTTCGATCTTACGCTGCAGCAGTGAACGTTCTTCGTCACTGATGGCCGCGGCGCGGTGACCTACTCCCACGGAACGTATCTCTTCCTTGGCGATCATTGGCACTCTTTCCATAGACATAACAACTTAGTCATACAATTTACAAAAAATACCGTATTCCGCAACTTTTTCTTTCAGCGTTTTGTGTAAGGGATAATTTCAGCAAAAGCGGCCAGGGAAAATAAAAAAGGCTGTCCCACTCTGAGCGGAACAGCCTTTGTAAAACGTTTAAGACCGGGTTATCGCACCTCGATCACGCAGTATTTGGAAGCTCTCCAGAATGCTGCTGCATCTTTGATCTCCAGCTTTTCACCGCTCAGGTTATAGCTGCTGGTCGGGTGCGAAGAGAGCAGTTTCACTTTTTTGCCACCGATATTGATGGATGAAAGTGTACGTGCATCACCCTGTGTAAAGTAATTGCTGCTAAAGTTCAGTGTTTTGCCTCTTCCACCGCTGAAAACACCGTCTTTGGAAAGTACACCGTTTGCAATAAGCTCCTTGCGGGTACCCATGGCATAGTATACCTTGTTCAGCTCATCGTCCTTGCTTACGATGGTAGCGCTTTTGGTCTCGCCATCGGTACGCAGGGAGTCAACCGAACGGTTCAGACCTTCCACCTGGTAGTTGAGGGCAACCAGCTTCTCGTTCAGAGCGCTGATCTCCGCATCTTTCTCCTGGATCATCAGGTTGAGACGTTCGATGGTCTTTTCGAACTGACCGATCTTCATGTTGGAGTTTTTGATCTTCTTCTGCAGGGAAGCGATCTGCTCCTTGTTTTTGGTCATGAGTTCGTTGATCGACTGAATCTCGGCCTCGATGCGTGCTTTGGCATCTCCGCCCGTTTCAGCGCTGTTCTGCACATCGCCGGCAGCGATGGCTTTTTCTTTCTGCTGAATCTGCAGCAGGTTATCCTCGATCGAATTGAAATCGGCCATCATCTCGTCCACCTGAGAATCACGGTTCTTCAAATCGTCCTGTAACTTTGCATTTTCAGCTTTCAGCTTTTCCAGTTCGGCATTCGAACCTGTTCCACCACAGGCGCCCAGCATAAGCCCGGCAGCCACCAGCGTACCCAGTACGCTAAACTTCATTACTTTCATAGTTATCTGAATTTTACTTTAACCCGAATTTACACTTACTCTTCCGAAGTCTCTTCAGTGGTAGCACAGTTGTAGCCCTGGTAGATCCAGTCTGTCTGGAACTGTTTACGTTCGTCGGCATTCCGCGAGCAGAGGGTCTGGTCCTCACCTGCCTGACCGGGGATCGGCGTACACTTGATACAAACCTTTTCTGCACAGGAACTCAAAGTCAACACGGCTATAACACCTGAATAGATTGCTAATTTTTTCATAAATTAATCTTCTGTTTGCAACAAAGGTATATATTATGCTAAACTGCGCAAACGATTATTTATTTTAACAAATAACTTTTTTTAAGAGCCGTATCAGAAAGGATAACCGATGGCAAAATTCCACCTTATATCCCTGAAGCGCAAATATTTAATACGCCACGGATCACGGTCCTTTTCGGTGGTATTGGGGTCGAAATTATTTACCGAGGCCGGGTTATATACTCCAAAGGCCGGATCGAGCCTGAAGATAAAGAAACCCAGGTTGAGCCTGAGTCCCAGCCCGGCGCTGATGGCAATTTCCCTGTAAAAGCGGTCGAAGCGGAACTCCCCGAATTCCCGGTCCAGGTCCTTGCGCATCAGCCAGATATTACCGGCATCGGCATACAGGCCAAGCTCGATCTGGTCGGTGAGCTTAAAGCGATGTTCCAGGGTAAGCAGCAGCTTTATGTCGCCGAACTGATCGAACAGACCGCCCGAATAGTGCGAGCCCGGCCCCAGGCGGCGTGCGATGAACCCGCGCAGATCATTGGCCCCGGCCGCCGAGAACGATTTCTCGAAAGGCATTACGTTCGAGTTCCCGTAAGGCACCCCTACCCCCAGCACCGCACGGAAGGCCAGGGTATTGCGACGGCTCATCACCCAGTAATCCCTGAAGTCGAACTCCGTTTTCACAAACTGGGCAAAAGGTATGTACGCGATCAGGTAACGCCCCGTACTGTCCTGCTTCCATTTGCCTGCCTTTGCCAGCCCGTACAGGATATTGCCCCCGTACTCGAAGCCCGCCTTCAGCGTTACGTAATTGCCGGGCGTATTATTGGCCTTGTAGTTCGAGTACAGGTAGGTATACGAGGTAGACGAGATAATGTGGTTCGTAAAGCTGTTCAGCAGGAAGCGGTCCTGGCTCTGCTGCAGGGTCTTGCGGAAATGGTCGGACAGCTGTACCCGCACAATGGTAAACTCCACCGGGTTAAAGCGGTGCCTTTTCTGCGGGGTCTCGTTCCATTCGTAGCCGAAGGAGATATTGCTCAGGAAACGTGCATAGTCCGGGCGGGTCTGGTAGGTAATGGGCAGGCGCAGCGTGGTGAGCGGGTTATTGCGCTTGGAATAGCGGCCTATATTGAAAGGTACCAGGAATTTGGGAAATTTGACGGAGAACTCACCCCCGAACTCCAGCGTATTGAATACCCGTCGGATGTTCTGGAAGGTAGTATCGTTAATGATCTGGCTTTCGGCACGTCCGAACAGGCGGAACTCAAGCTGCTCGGCTGAGAAGAAGGCATTTTTGTTCTGGTACGAGAACGAGGCCTCCAGCCCGGGATAAGCCCCCGTGGTAGTGCCCTGGAACGAGGCGCTGAACGATTGCCGCTTGCTGGGCGAAAGCTTGATGTAACAGTCCAGGTAGCCCACATCGCCCTTGGTTTCCACATAGGTAAAATCGATATTGATGTACTTGAAATTACGCAGGGACGAAAAGTTCTGGTAGGTGATATCGTTATCGTCGGTATTGTAATAGTTGCCCGATTCAATGATGATCTGCTTGGTAAGGATGCGCGGCGTATATTTCAGGCTGCCGTTATGCAGGATGATGTATGGATTGCGGTCCAGGTAAAAGGTGTCGGCAACGCTGTATTTCTGGTCCACGCCCGGGCGGTACTCGGGTTCTACGTACACATGGCGGATCTTGCAGGGGATATGCTTGCTGATCACAACGGTATCATCGCCCCGGCGCATGGATATCTGCGGGTCGCGGATGCGCAGGCTGATGTCGATCTTGTTTTCGGGCAGGCCCGTATCCGCGGCAAACTCCACGTACTGGTTATTGAAGAAGAAATAGCCCTGTTTACGCAGCGCTTTGGTGATACGCATACGTTCCTCGTCGATCTGGTCCAGGTCGAAAGGCTGGCCTGTTTTCAGGGGTGTGTCCTTAAAGATGCCTTCCTTTTCCATGGCACTTTTAAGGCGGGGGTCGTCGATGATCATACTTACGTTGCGGTAGGTATGCGAAGGACCATAGGTGATAAAATAGTACTTGATCACTTTTTTCTTTCCGCGGAACGAGGTACTGTCGCGTACGTGCGCATGGAAATAGCTTTTATTGAACAGGTATTGCTCCATGTTCCGGTCAGACATATTGGCAAGCGAAGAATCGTATATGGCGGGTGGCTCCCCGAACTTGAGCAGGCGGGCCCCGAACACCGGCTTCAGCTCTTTTTCGGGCTTGCCTTTGGCCAGGCGGGCCTCGTTCTTTATTTCGGTCAGGGAATCTTTACGGGCCTGGTTGCGGCGCATTTTTTCCTGGTTCACCAGGTTATACACCCAGAGGTTGAAGCGCCAGATGCCCAGCAGTTTCTTATTGGGTTTCTGCAATACGTAGTCTTCGGTCTCGAGCGCAGGCCCCTTGGGCTTTTTATCCTCGTCAATGAGCTTATTCTTCACAAGCAAACGTTCGCCCTCCTTAAGTTTCCGGGTAGGGCTGCAGGCTTCCGCAGTAAAAAGCAGTACGATAAGCGTTACAACAAATGCCGTTTGTTTATTCATGAATGTCCTGACGTTTGCAAATATACTACCAACATTATACGAAAGTGAAAAGCCTTTGTATTTTTGAGCACGTATGTTATCTGAAAAGAAACGAAAAATTATCCGCTTATTGCACCAGAAAAAGCAGCGGCAGCAGGAAAAGCTCTTCCTGGCCGAGGGCTACAAATGCGTGGAAGACCTGCTGGCACACGGGGCAGAAGCAGAGTTCATCGTGCATACCGGCAACTGGCAGGCCCCGGACACCGGTACCGAGCTCATCGAGACCCATGCAGACGAACTGGCGCGGCTCAGCCTGCTTTCTGCCCCCCCGGGCATCCTGGGCGTATTCCGGCAGAAACACTACCAGGCCGGGCAGGACGTTTTTCTGCGGGGCACGCGGGTTTTCCTGGACGGGCTGCAGGACCCCGGCAACCTGGGTACCATTATCCGTTCGGCACACTGGTTCGGCATCCGCAGCATACTGCTCAGCAGCGACAGCGTGGAATGGTACAACCCCAAGACCGTACAGAGTACCATGGGCAGCCTCTTATCCGTTCCTTTCCTGTATATTGACCGCGAAAAGCTGCCGGAGTTTAAACAGGGCGGGAAAATTTATACCGCCGATATGCAGGGCAGTCCCTTAACAAAGGTGCGGCAACAGGAAAATGCACTTATTATTGTGGGCAGCGAAAGCCGGGGTGTCTCCGAAAGCGTGCGCGGCATCACCGATGAATTTGTCCATATTGCCGCGGCAGACCCTGTAAACCGCCCGGAATCACTGAATGCGGCCATAAGCGCTACCCTCTTTTTTTACGAATGGAACCGCACAATGTAACCTTTTTGCTTTAGGATCGTTTTAACTAAGTAAATTTGGTTTTAACAAATTGTTCACTTACATTTGTCCGAATAAACAAAAAAACACAGCGCCTATAGAGTAGAACCTATACCTTGTCCAGGCAGAAAAGACTGCCCCCTACATCAAAAATATACTGTTATGATGCTGCAAATGATGGAAGACAAGGAATTAGTGCGCATGTACCTGAAGGGTAATCACGCCTCCTTTGAAGTTTTATTAAGCCGCCACAAGCGAAAGGTGTTCTCATACATCTATATGCTTGTTAAAGACCGTGCAACTGCCGAAGACATCTTCCAGGATGTTTTCATCAAGGTGATCCACACCCTGCAGGCAGGTAAGTACAATGAAGAAGGTAAATTTCTTCCCTGGGTGATGCGTATCTCGCATAACCTGATCATAGATCATTTCCGGCGCGAGAAAAAAATGCCCGGTATCAAGACCCAGGACGAAGATTTCGATATCTTTAAGCTGATCCGCATCCCCGAACAGAGTGCCGAGGATAAAATGATCCGCGAACAGAACGTGAACCTGGTGCGCGAACTCATTAAAAAACTGCCCAAAGAGCAGAAAGAGGTGCTCATCCTGCGTCACTATGCCGATCTCAGCTTCAACGATATCGCCGAACAGACCGGGGTAAGCATCAATACCGCCCTGGGCCGTATGCGCTATGCACTCATCAACCTGCGTAAGCTGATGGAAAAGAGCCCGCTGGAAATTTCGGAAGTTAACATATTTTAATACGGAAGTACCTGCAATAAAAAAAAGAACAGGGCGTTTTACATAAAAACAACGTAAAAGCGCCTATGCTCAAAATCTACTCCAAAAACACGAACTCTCCACTTGACCGCACTCTTACCATTAAAACGATGGTTCTACCGAGTGCATATACAATTAAAGTGGTACTGGGTTACGCCGCCGCTTACCGGACATTGGAAGGACGGGTAATTCCCAGGTACGAGATGATGTTGAACTGATTAAAGAAGGGCCGCCGAAAGCGGTCCTTTTCATTTCTGCCCCGCATGTAATATTTTCCCGTAAAAAGTTTTAGTTTTAAGGTTTTAAAACCTTAACTTAACTATGAAGAAATTTTACATGTTTCTGCTGCTGGCCATGCTGCCGGCAGGCGCAGTATTCGGCCAGGCCTGTTTTGCAGGCTGGACCTACCGCATGCCAATCCAGGTGAACAATCCCAATGCCACGGCACTCTCGGCACACGAAGTACTGGTAAACGTAAATACGGCCGCGCTGATCTCGGCAGGCAAAATGCAGGCCCAGGGCCAGGACATCCGGTTTACCACTACCGGCTGCTGCGACTCTATCCCCTATTTCATCGAATCGGGCATCAATACAGCCTCTACGGCCATCTGGGTAAAAGTGCCCTCCGTGCCCGCAAACGGCTCCGCCACCATTTACATGATCTATGGTAATTCCACGGCCCCTGCCGGTTCCGATGCTACAACCACCTTCAGCCTGTACGAAGGCTTCGATGGCAATGCCCTGCAGAATTTCACGGTGAATACCTGCGGAAGCGGTACCAATACCGTGAGCGGCGGCAACCTGAACATGAGCTGGACCGGATTGCATATGTTAACCTCGAACACCGTGTTCCCCCAGGCCGATATATACACCGCCGAAGCGCAGGTGGTATCCGCCTCGGGCGACTGGCCGGGTATCCACTGGCTCAGGAACAATGCCGATAACCGCGGTTACGGCACCCTGCAGGGCGGCGGACAGGTACGCATATCCAAGTCGGGTGCCGGCAGCGGCTACTGCCAGGGACACAACTGGGCCAGTGGCCTGTTCACCCTTTCGGCCAATGCCGGACTCTGGAGCAGCACCTGGATCGGTACAGGGAACATCATCGGCTCTCACCCCAGCGCACCGGCCATGAGCACGGCCGATAACCAGCACCCGCGCGACGCAGACCTGCGCCTGTGCATCGGGGGCATTTCATCCGGCACGGGTTCTCTAAGCGTAGACTGGATACGGGCCCGCAAATATGCTGCCGCACCCCCTACCTTCAGTGCCGGAATGGAAGAGATCGCCAGCTTCCTGTACGTGAACATTCCCACGGACAGCATTTTCATCTGCCCCGGCGACTCGGCCCAGGCCTTTGTACAGAGCGGCTTCAGCAGCTATCTCTGGAGCACCGGGGCCACCGGCAACTCCACTTATACCTCCAACCCGGGCTTTGTGAGCGTAACGGCGGTAAATACGCTGGGCTGCACCTCCAAAGACTCCGCTTTTGTAAAGATATACGACACCTTTACCCCGCTCAGCCTGGGCAACGACACCTCCGTTTGTGCCGGTACGCCCCTGGTACTGGATGCCGGCAGCGGTTACAACAGCTACCTGTGGAACGGCGGACAGACAAGCTCCTCCATTACGGTAACCAATGCCGGTACCTACAGCGTAACCGTGAACGACATCAATGGCTGCGACCAGAGCGACCAGCTTACGGTAACACTCCTGCCCTCTGCGGTAGCACAGTTCACATCCAATGCCAGTCCGCAGAGCCAGGCGGTAAGCTTCCAGAACACGTCTACCGGCGCTGCCACCTATAGCTGGGATTTCGGTGACGGCGGCAGCTCGGCCCTGCAAAATCCGGTGCACATATACACGGCTCCCGGCACCTACACCGTATGCCTCACAGCCACTGCGTCCAATGGCTGCGAAGACGAGCACTGCAGCCAGATCACGGTAAACAGCCTGGGCAACCCCGATTTTGCCGAAGCAGGTATACGTATGTTCCCCAACCCTGCCGGCGACCTGGTGAACCTGGTACTGCCCGCTTCTTTCGGCACGGCTTCGGTTTCTGTATGCGATGCCTCGGGCAAAACGGTATGGAACCGCCTGAACGTCTCCGAAAACACCTTCAGCATAGACCTGCGGTCATTGCAGAGCGGCATGTACATCATCCGTATCGAAACGGCGGAACGCAGGCTCAGCTCCCTGCTGATCAAAAAATAAAAAAGAAATTTCTTACAGGAAGGGCCCTGCATTGCAGGGCTCTTTTATTTTCAGCGCAGGCGCTCAGCCAGTTCGCGGCGGTAGGTAATACCTACGGGCAGCTCTGTTTCGCCCACGATCACAAAACCGTTGCCGAAGCGCGTAATTTTATCCAGGGCCACGATGTGCGACTTGTGAATGCGCATAAAACGCCCGGCGGGTAAGCGGTGTTCCAGTTCGGTGGTGGTAATGGTGGCCAGGTAGGTCTGCCGGGTAGTGATGAGCTTTACATAATTTCCCAGGCTCTGGGCATAGAGCAGTTCATCGGGATGTATACGTACCTGTTCGCCGTCTACCTTTACGGTAAAGGGCAGGTCCGGGTCAGGCTGTGCGGCGGTATAGGCTTCGGGGTCACTGTCGGCCGGCAGGGTCACCAGGAAACGGTCGATGGCCTTCAGGAAACGGGGAAACTCGATCGGTTTCAGCAGGTAATCGATCACCCAGTACTCATAGCTTTCCAGGGCAAATTCCGAATAGGCGGTGGTAATAATTACCTTGGGCGGATTGGTCAGGGTCTTCAGCAGGTCGAAGCCGCTCAGCTCGGGCATGTTAATGTCCAGGAACAACAGGTCTACCGGGTTCTGGTGCAAAAAATTGATGGCCTCCAGCACGTTGTAGCACTGGCCGGCCAGCTCCAGCCTTTCGATACGTTCAATGTAACTGGTGAGAACGTAATGCGCGGCAGATTCATCATCTACAATCAGACACCTGAATTTCTCGGTCATGCAGTTGTTCTTTTGAAAATAATCGCAGCGCTAATGTAACCTTATATTCGGTTTGTGTGGTCTCGATGGTGAGGCGGTGTTTCGTTCCGGGATACAGGATATTGAGGCGCTGACGGGCATTCTGCAGCCCGATACCGGTTGAAACTTTTGAAATTTCTGCATTTTTCGGGATAGAGTTCACGATCTCCATTTGCAGGCAGGCATCTTTTACGTGTATCGAAATACATACATAGCACGACTCCATGCTGTTCGTCCCGTGTTTAAAGGCATTTTCGATGAAAGGGATCAGGATCATGGGCGCGATCTGGTCGTATTCCTTAGCCGAATTATTTTCGTACTCGTAGTGAATTTTACAGCGGCGGCTCACCCGTTCCTCTTCCAGGGCAATGCAGCTTTCGATAAAGGCCAGCTCATCGGCCAGGGACACCCACATACGGCTGTTGTTCTCTACCTGGTAACGCATCAGCTGGGAAACCTGCAATATCAGGTCGGGCATACGTTCGGGCTCTTTCAGGCTTATGCCGTACAGGTTATTGAACATATTGAACATAAAATGCGGGTTCAGTTGCGAACGCAGCAGGTTCAGCTCCATTTCGTTCACGCAGATGCGCGACATGGCCTCCCGTTTCTGCTGCCGGTAAAAGCGCAGTACCAGGAAGGGCGTAAGCATGGCAATGAGCGTAAGGGCACTGGTGGCCACATGAAAGATAAAGGTGTCCTGGGCCGCGGATTTGTACAGGAAGCAATCGGGGTAGATCCAGTAAATGCTTACCACGTGCAGGATAGCCGAAAATACCAGCAGCAGGAGCAGCGAATAGGTGATGTACGGCAGAGGCTTATGCCGGTCGAGCAGGATGGGCAGCAGTAAAAAACGATGCACCTGGGCATGGGCATACAATATGCCGAAATAGGCTATGCCGCTCCAGAGATCGTCCCAGCTCGAAATATAGGTCCACTCGTTCAGGGTGAACAGCGTAAACAGGGTGGTGACCACCAGCAGTTCCTGCAGCCATCGCTGCTCCAGGATATTGCCGCGGAACAGCGGCACCAGTTCCTTTACACTTAAGGTCGCTACGCTCAAAACAGTCCCCTTTTTACGTGAATATATGGTTCCGCCGTACGGGCAGAAATGGTATGACAGGTATGCTTCATGTATAACAAATGTTTATAATCTATATGTTATGCGAATGCAAAGGAACCTAATATAGGGATTTACTGCAATAAAAAATGATGAATTGAATTCGTCATTTCGGCAGTTTATTGGTCATTCTGCTTTCTTAAATCTTCGCGGGTTTCGTTGCTTTGTACCCTCAAAAAAAAATACAATGTCATACAAAACAATTTCTACCCAACATACAGGTATGTTTGCCATACTTGCCGCTTTACTGCTTGCCTGGGGTTGCAGCTCCGGTTCGGCCAACGGTCCGGGCGGGATGGCCGGAGCCCCTTCGGTACCCGTACTGGTAACGGATACCACTTCGGCACAGACTTACAGGGAATATTCCGCCGCCCTCGAAGGCCGCGTTAATGTAGAGATCCGCGCCCAGGTAGACGGATACCTCGACAAGATCTTTGTAGACGAAGGCGCTTTTGTAAAAGAAGGTCAGCCCCTGTTCAAGATCAATGACCAGCCTTACCGCGAACAGCTGAACAATGCCCTGGCCGCACAGCAGGCCGCCGAGGCCAACCTGCTGAATGCCGAGCTGGAAGTGAACAAGATGAAGGTGCTGAGCCGCAACAACGTGGTTTCGGAGATACAGCTCCAAACCGTGGAAGCCGCTTACGAAGCCGCCAAAGCCAATGTGGCACAGACAAAGGCCGCCGTAGCCATGGCCCGCATCAACCTGGACTATACGCTGATAAAAGCCCCGGTGAACGGGTACATAGGCCGCATTCCCAAACGCCTGGGCAACCTGGTGGGACGCATGGACGTACAGGCCCTCACTACCCTTTCGGACGTGCAGGAGATATATGCCTATTTCTCTATGAGCGAAATGGACTTTATCGCTTTTAACCGCGATAATAAAGGCGAAGACATTCCCGAAAAGCTCAAAAACCTGCTGCCGGTTACCCTGGTGCTGGCCGATGGCAACCTGTACCCCGAACAGGGCCGTATTGAAATGGTGGACGGACAGTTCGACAAGACCACCGGTTCCATCAGCCTGCGCGCCAATTTTCCCAATAAGAACGGCATACTGCGCTCGGGCAATACCGGTAAGGTACGTCTGAACCAGGTACACCAGGGCGTGCTGATGATCCCGCAGGAAGCTACTTTCGAACTGCAGGACCGCACCTTTGTATATGTGCTCGGCGACAGCAATAAAGTAAAAATGACGCCCGTAACCATCGGTGGCAAATACGAAAACGCTTACCTGGTAAGCGAAGGCATTAAGCCCGGGAACAGGATCGTAACCGGAAGCCTGCACCTGCTGCAGGACGGTATAGAAGTAAGTCCCGTGCCCGCCGGAGCTGCTGAGTAAGACATCCCATATATAAAGATAAAAGACCGCCTGGCTTTACATATAGCAGAGGCCGGGCGGTCTTTGTAAAAAAACGTAGACGACGATATGCTTAAAATTTTTATTGAAAGACCCGTGCTGGCCACGGTAATTTCCATACTGCTGGTACTGCTCGGAGGTCTGGGCCTTGCCACACTGCCCATCACCCAGTTCCCCGATATTGCCCCGCCTGTGGTGCTGGTCACCGCCAACTATCCCGGGGCCAATGCCGAAACGGTGATCCGTTCGGTAGCTCCCTCGCTCGAGGAATCGATCAACGGGGTGGAGAACATGACCTATATGAGCTCTTCGGCCGGTAACGACGGCTCACTGAACATCAGTGTATACTTTGAGCTGGGCACCGACCCCGACCAGGCCGCGGTGAACGTACAGAACCGCGTGGCCCAGGCCAGTAACCAGCTGCCCGCCGAGGTGCTGCAGATGGGGGTTTCTACCACCAAACAGCAGAACAGTATCATGATGTTCGTGAACCTGTACAGCACCGACCCCAAAAAATACGACCATGCCTTCATCGAGAACTACGCCAAGATCAACGTAATACCGGAGATCAAGCGTGTAAAGGGCGTAGCCCAGGCCATGGCCTTCGGCAGTCCCAAGGACTATTCGATGCGTATATGGCTGAACCCTCCGCAGATGGCCGCCTACAACATTACGCCCCAGGAAGTGATGGCCGCCATACAGGACCAGAACATGGATGCCGCACCCGGCCGCTTTGGCGAGGGCAGCGACGAAACCTTTGAATACATCATCAAGTACAAGGGTAAAATGAACCGCCCGGAGGAGTATGAGAACATGATCATCCGCGCCAATCCCGACGGTTCCCTGCTGAAGCTGAAAGACGTGGCCCGCATCGAGCTGGGTTCCTTTACCTATTCGGGCGAGAGTTTTGTGAACGGACTGCCTACTGTAGGTATTGCCATTTTCCAGACGGCCGGTTCCAATGCCAATGAGATACAGACCGAACTGACGGCCCTGCTCAAAAAACAGGAGGCCAGCTTCCCGGCAGGTATCGAATACATTGTGCCCTACAGTACCAAACGCGCCCTGGACCAGTCGATAGACCAGGTAAAAAGTACCCTGGTAGAGGCCTTTGTGCTGGTATTCATCGTAGTACTGATCTTCCTGCAGGATTTCCGCTCCACGCTGATCCCCGCCATTGCCGTACCCGTAGCCGTGATCGGTACCTTCTTCTTTATGCAGCTCTTCGGCTTTTCCATAAACCTGCTCACGCTCTTTGCCCTGGTACTGGCCATCGGTATCGTAGTGGATGATGCCATTGTGGTCGTCGAAGCGGTACACGCCAAGATGGAGAACGAACATATGGACGCCAAAACGGCCACCCTATCGGCCATGAGCGAGATCACCGGCGCCATTATCTCCATTACCCTGGTAATGTCGGCCGTATTCCTGCCCGTAGGTTTCATGACCGGTTCCTCGGGCGTGTTCTACCGGCAGTTTGCCTTTACGCTGGCCATCGCCATCCTTATTTCGGCAGTGAATGCCCTTACGCTGAGCCCGGCGCTTTCGGCGCTCTTCCTTAAAAATACACACGGCGCCCAAAAAGGTGAAAGACCTTTGCGCAAAAGCATGGTAAAACGCCTGGCCGGCGGCTTCAACAAAGGCTTCGACGCACTTACCGCCCGCTACGGCCGCAGCCTGCAATTTCTTATCCGTAATAAATGGGTAAGCCTGGGCGGACTGGCCCTGGTCATTGCCGCCACGGTGCTGCTGATGCGTAATACTCGCACCGGCTTTATCCCCGCAGAGGACCAGAGCTTTGCCATCTTTGCCCTGTCTACCCCCGGCGGTTCCTCGCTCGACCGTACCAATGGCGTATTGCAGGAGGCCGGTAAGATGATGCGCGAGATGGAGGCCGTACAATCGGTGAACCTGATCTGCGGTTTCAACCTGCTGTCCAACTCGGCCAGTCCCTCATCGGGTGTGGGCTTTGTAGAGCTTAAACCGATGGGTACCCGCGGCGGGACCGAAGACCTCAACGAGCTGATGGCTACCATACAGGGCAAGCTGAACACCATACAGGGCGGTAGCTTCTTTGTGTTTACCTTCCCTACCGTGCCCGGCTTCAGCAATATCGACGGCCTGGACATGGTATTGCAGGACCGTACCGGCGGCCCCGTGGATAAGTTCAGCGGCGTGGCCAACGGCTTTATCGGTTCCCTGATGGCGCGCCCCGAAGTGGCAGTGGCCTTTACGCCCTTCCGTGCCGACTATCCGCAGCTCGAGCTCAGCATCGACGCCGCCAAGGCCAAACAGCTGGGTGTAAGCGTACGCGCCGCACTCACTACCATGCAGGCTTATTTCGGCAGTATGCAGGCGTCTGACTTCAACCGTTTCGGCAAATATTACCGCGTAATGGTACAGGCCGATATCCCGTACCGTGCCGATCCTTCGGCGCTCAACGGCGTATACGTAAAGAACATGCAGGGCGAGAACGTACCCCTGAACACCCTGGTACAGCTGAAACGCGTGTATGGACCGGAGAACATGACGCGCTACAACCTGTTCAACTCCATCGGGGTGAATGTGATCCCGAAACCGGGCTTCAGTACCGGCGACGCCATCAAAGCCGTGGAAGAGGTAGCCAAGACCGACCTGCCCCAGGGCTATACCTACGAGTTTTCGGGCATTACCCGGGAGGAGATCTCTTCCGGCGGACAATCGACCTATATCTTTGCGCTCTGTCTTATTTTCGTATACTTCCTGCTGGCCGCCCAGTACGAAAGCTATATCCTGCCCCTGTCGGTGATCCTGTCGATCCCTACCGGTCTGCTGGGTGTATTTATCGGCATCGGCATTGCGGGTATCGAGAACAATATTTACGTACAGGTAGCGCTCATCATGCTCATCGGTCTGCTGGCCAAGAACGCCATCCTGATCGTGGAATATGCCGTACAGCGGCGGAGGTCGGGCATGCGCATCACCGAGGCGGCCCTGGAAGCGGCCAGGCTGCGCCTGCGTCCCATCGTAATGACCTCGCTGGCCTTTATCGTGGGTCTGCTGCCGATGATGGGCGCCAAAGGCCCGTCTGCACTGGGTAACCATTCCATCAGTATCGGTGCGGTAGGCGGTATGCTCTCGGGCGTGGTACTGGGTATTTTCATCATACCCGTACTGTTCGTGGTATTCCAGCACCTGCACGAAAAAACAAGTAAAAAAGCGGTCCCGGTACCTGTCGAAACCCATTAAAACCGGATAAAAACACAAGAATGATGCAACACAGATATATACGCACACTGCTGCTACCGGCCCTGGTGCTGTTCCTGGCCTCGTGCAGCGTAGGCAAGAACTTCCGCAGGCCCCAGACCAACCTGCCTCAGAACTACCGGAATGCGCCGGAGCCGAAAGATTCATCGAGCGTGGCCGACCTGGCCTGGAAAGATTTCTTTTCGGATACGGTATTGCAGAACATGATCAGTAATACGATCGTACGCAATTTCGATATGCGCCTGGCCCTGAAGAACATCGAAAGCGCCAACCAGACCCTGAAGCAAAGCCGTGCCGCTTTTGCGCCGGACCTGAACTTCAATATCAGTGCAGCCAGCAACCGTCCTTCGGGTTCCAGCCTCAACGGCATCAGCCTCAGCAATTTCCTGGGCACTACACATATTGAGGACTTCAATACCGGCGTTACCCTGTCCTGGGAGATCGATATCTGGGGCAAGATGCGCCGCCAGAAAGAAGCCGCACAGGCCGATTACATGCAGAGCGCCGAAGGTGTACGCGCCGTGCAGACCAGCCTGGTCTCTTCGGTGGCCACGGGCTATTACAACCTGCTGATGCTGGATGCACAGCTGGCCATTGCCCGCCGTAACCTGGAGCTGAACGACAGCATACTGCAGATAACACAGCTGCGTAAGGACGTGGGGCAGACCACCTCACTGGGCGTACAGCTGGTAGAAGCCCAGAAACAGGCCGCCGCCCTGCTGATACCGCAACTGGAACAACGCATTGTGATACAGGAAAATGCCCTGCGCCTGCTTTCGGGCGATCAGCCCTCGGCCGTGGACCGCAGCACCCGCCTGCGCGACGTGATGCTCACCGACAGCCTGTCCGCCGGGTTTCCCCTGGGTATCCTGGGCCGCCGCCCCGATGTAAAAGCAAGCGAGCTGCGCGTAAAAGCAGCCAATGCCCGTGCCGGTGTGGCCCAGGCCAGTATGTACCCCTCGCTGGTCATTAACCTGGGGGCCGGGCTCAACTCCTTTACCGCCGGCAACTGGTTCAATATACCGGGTTCGCTGTTCGGTACCTTTTTCGGCGGACTTACCCAGCCTCTCTTTAACCGGCGCCGTTTAAAGACCCAGTTCGAGCTGGCCAAAATAGAACGCGACCGGTCGATCATCGAATTTGAAAAATCGGTGCTGACCGCCGTGACCGAAGTTTCGGACGCCCTGGTAAAAGTGGAGAAGCTGAAACAGCAGCAGCAGATCGCCGAAGCGCGGGTACAGACCCTGCAGGGCGCACTTACCGATGCAAGGCTCCTGTTCCAGACCGGCCTGGCCGATTACCTGGAAGTGATCACCGCACAGGGAAACCTGCTGCAGGGCGAGCTGGAAGCCTCGGCCATCACCTGCAACCTGTACCTGGCCAAAATAGAATTGTACAGGGCCCTCGGCGGAGGATGGAAATAGAAATAAGGTATTTACATATTGAGTTGTCCAACTAAAAAAGGCGTCCCGCCCCGCTTACAGAGGGATGGGGCGCCTTTCTGCTTTTAGTGCTTTTCAGGTTACTGTTCCAGAAGAATGTCCATATCGGCCATCATGGTATCTACGGCCTGTTCGCGGGTGCCATCGTACATACCGCGGATGTTCCGGTCTCCGTCGATAAGCAGGAAAGCCCCGCTGTGCGCATAGCCACCGGGCGCTGAAGCATCGGCCTTGGCGCTGATCATGTACTGGTCGGCACGGGCATAGATGCTGTCCTTGTCACCGGTAAGAAAATACCAGCGATCGCCGCTTACTTCCAGGCGTTTCGCAAAATCGGCCAGTACCTCTTTTGTATCAAATTCAGGGTCGATGGAATGCGAAAGGATCAGCACACGGTCATTCGTCCTGTATTTTTCGTATACACGTAACAGTTGCGTCTTCATTTTAGGACAAATGGTGGGGCAGGACGTAAAAAAGAAGTCCATTACCGTCAGCTTGCCGTCCATGTTCTTTTCGGTAATGGTATCGCCCGTGTGTGCCACAAAGCCGAAAGGCGTCACGGGACCATTGCCCAGCACCGGGAATTCCTTCGGTCCGCTCTGTGCGGGTGCCGGCGGATTCTTTTCCGCGCCGCAGCTCATAAAAAAGGCGAACAAAAGTCCGCCGCACATATATTTCAGTTTCATTTACCAAGATATTTTTTCGTTTCGTCGAGCGTACTTTCCATATAGGTCTTTACCTCGCTTATCTTTTTCTTTTCGGCATCCAGGTAGTCCATGATCTCCCGGTGCGAATACAGGTCTTTTCCCCCGTTGTAATTATGCATCCAGTCCATCATGCCTTTATCGGCACTGTCGAGCTTCATCACCAGGCGCTCCATCTTTTCACGTTCGATACGTGTTTCGGCAGAGAACTGGAACTCCTGGGCTTTCAGCTTTTGTTTCAGCTCGCGGCGGTACGAGGATATCTCGCCCATACGGGGCATTACTTCATCGTGTATGGCCATTACTTCCTTGGCCAGGTTTTCTTCCTTCTGTTTGGGCGAAACACAGGCTGCCAGCAGCAGGAGCGGTAAGAACAGGAATACCGTGAACTTTTTCATATGCATAAAATTTCCGTGCAAAGGTATCAAACGTATAGCAATAACGCGCCTTTATCGAAATAATAAAGCCATACTGCCTGCAAAAATTACTTTTGTAATGTGAGATGGTTCCGGTCATATATACGGTGGCGTATGAAGAGCGTAAATGCCCATGGCATACATTCGCCCTTCCTGTACGATTTTTATACCCGGGCCATTGCACCTGCGCGGGGCGATCATTCGCTGCAGGCCGTGGAAACCCTGCGTAACGAAATGCTGCACAGCCATGCCCGCGTGCCTAATATAGACCTGGGCGCCGGCAGCCGCAGGAACAAGGGGGCCGATATTGAAGTACGGCATATCGCCTCCGTTTCCGTAAAACCCGTGCGCGAAGCCCGCCTGCTGCACCGTATCGCCGCCTGGCTGAAACCCCGCTGCATACTGGAGCTGGGCACCAGCCTGGGCATTTCTACCCTGTACCTGGCCGATGCCTGCCCGCATGCCGAGATACACACCATCGAAGGCAATCCCTATATACGCAACCTGGCCGTACAGAACTTCGAAAAGAGCGGTTTTGTGAATATACTGAGCCACGAAGGCAATTTCGACGAGGTGCTGCCCGTTCTTTTACCAAAGATAGCGCCCCCCGACATGGTATTTATCGACGGAAACCATACCTACGAGGCCACACTGCGGTATTACGGCATGTTTGCCGGAGCCCCGCAAAGGCCGGCCTGTATCATCTTCGACGATATTTACTGGAGCGAAGGCATGCAGCAGGCCTGGACGGAGATCTGCGCCCGGCCCGAAGTAACCCTGAGCCTCGACCTGTTTCATATGGGCGTTGTGTTTTTCAACCCCGGTCTTACCAAAGAACATTATTATATTCGTTACTAATTTTATATCCCGAAAGCGATGACATCCATAATCAGAACCGTGAACATTACCCGCAATTTCAAGATGGGACAGGAAGTACTGCATGTACTGAAAGGGATCAATATCGAGATAAACAAAGGCGAGTACGTGGCTTTAATGGGACCGTCGGGCTCCGGGAAAAGTACGTATATGAACATACTGGGCTGCCTGGATACGCCCAGCGGCGGACAGTATTTCCTGAACGGCACCGACGTAAGCCGCATGAGCGATAATGCCCTGGCCGAGGTACGCAATAAGGAGATCGGCTTTATTTTCCAGACCTTTAACCTGCTGCCCCGCTATACTGCGCTCGAGAACGTGGCCCTGCCGCTGATCTATGGCGGTATCGGCAAAAAAGAACGGGAGGAGCGCGCCCGCATCGCCCTCGAAAAAGTGAACCTGGCCGACCGTATGAAGCACAAGCCCAACGAGCTTTCGGGCGGTCAGCGCCAGCGTGTGGCCGTAGCCCGCGCCCTGGTGAACAATCCTTCGCTGCTGCTGGCCGACGAACCCACGGGTAACCTCGATACCAAGACCTCGTACGAGATCATGGGCCTGTTCCAGGAGCTGAACGATGCCGGCAACACCATCGTGATCGTTACGCACGAGGAAGATATTGCCAAACATACCCGCCGCATCGTACGTATGCGCGACGGCGTGATCGAGACCGACGAGCAGAACACCGAAAAAATTTCAGTGCATTTATAAGGTTTTCTGTACGCCTGCGTTGAAAAACCAATGGGTTTAGTATCTTAGCAGGGCATGAACAGATTTCTTTTTTCCGTAGTATTTTACATTACACTGCTCAGCGTTCAGGCACAGAACGCGGTAAGTTCCGAGATAAACCGTTTAAAAAGCGATGCAGGGCTGGTCTCTGCCGCCTGGGGCTTCAAAGCGGTAAATTTACAGAGCGGGGAGCTCATTGCCGAGCATAATCCGCAGATGTGCCTGGTACCCGCCAGCGTGATGAAGACCGTGACCACCGCGGCCGCCCTGGAAATACTGGGCGAAAATTACACCTTTAAGACACGTTACTATATCCGCGGGGAAGTTTCTTCAGAAGGTATCCTGAACGGGGATTTCATTATACGCGGCGGGGGCGATCCCACTTTCGGTTCGGAGGAAAATTCGGGGCTCTGCGCCAGCTGTGTGGTAAGCGAAGCCCTGGTAAAGCTGCGGGAACGCGGCGTAAAGGTGATCGCGGGCGACGTACTGGCCGATGATACCTTTTTCGAGGAACTGATGACGCCCGGCGGCTGGAACTGGAGCGATATCGGCAACCGCTACGGGGCAGCTCCCAGCGGACTTACCTTTGCCGACAACACCATCTGGTACAAGTTCAGATCGGGCCGTGAAGGACGCCCCGCCGAGTTCATAGGCGTGCGCCCCTATATTCCCAGCATTAAGGTTCGTGCCGATGTAGTGGCCGGGGGCAGCGGCGACAATGCCTATGTATACGGCTCCGAATACAGCGAGCACCGCTACATCAATGGCCGCATCACACCCAACCAGACCGAGTTCGAGGTACATGCCTCCATGCCCGACCCGCCCTATATTGCCGCACTTACCTTTTACCAGCAGTTCATCGATAATGGGCTTTATGTGACCGGCGTTCCGCGCAATGCCCGCCGGGCCGGCATCGAGATCGACTACGCAAAGGCCACGGAAATAGGCAGCATTGCCTCTCCCCCGCTCAGCAAACTGGTGGCCCTCACCAATAAACCCAGCAATAACCTGTATGCCGAACACCTGCACAAGGCCATTTCGGCCAAGACCCAGAACGAAGGCAGCAATAAGGGCAGCAATGGCATCATAGAGAACTTCTGGGTGAACCGGGGGCTCAGCCCGTCCCAGCTTTTTATGACCGACGGCAGCGGACTTTCGCGCAGCAATGCCGTTTCACCGAACAGCATCGTAAAGATCTTCGAGTACATGTACAAAAGCAGCCGGTTCAAAACTTTCTACGAGTCACTCTCCATTGCCGGGGTGGACGGCACCCTGCGCAACCTGTGCAAAGGCACCCGGGCGGCCAATAATGTACATGCCAAAAGCGGCACCATGAGCCGGGTAAAATCCTATGCCGGTTATGTGCAGACCCAGAGCGGCAAGACCATTGCCTTCTGCATCATGGCCAATAATTACAGCTGTTCCACCTCGCAGCTTACCGACAAAATGGAACACCTGATGGTGAAAATGGCGGAGTTGCCTTAAGAATAGCCCGAAAAAGACCAAAATTGCCGGTTATCCCTACTGTCCGTTTTGAATAAATGAATGGCCCGAACGAGAAAACCGCATGCCTGTATAATTGCTAATCTTGTACTGTCGGACACGGTATCCTTCATACGATCCGTTAAAAATACCGCGTCCCGGCATTTAATAAGGTTTCCACAATCAATTCCTAAGACAAAAGCGGCGCTGCTCTGTTCAGGCCGCTTTTTTATTCCCGGCCGGCCGGTCCGGGGCTGCCGAGTCGCTTACAGCGGGCAGGAAATACTTATTCCCCGGCTGTGCCAAGTTTTCGGGATTGCTTTTGGCCAAGTGATGTATAAATATTAGCTTTGCGCACTATTACATATCTTTATGTCAGTTAGCAAAATACAAGAATTACTGGGGAGCGAGGCTGAAAATCTGCTCGGCCACACCTGTACGGGAATACGTAAAGAACAGATCATTTTACCCGGTGCCGATTTCACGGACCGCATTTTTTCGCACAGCAACCGCAGTAATCAAACTCTCCGGAGCATAGAGTCCATATACAATCACGGCCGCCTGGCGGGTACCGGTTATGTGTCCATACTGCCGGTGGACCAGGGTATCGAGCACAGCGCGGGAGCCAGCTTTGCCCCCAACCCGGCTTATTTCGACCCGGACAATATTGTAAAACTGGCCATCGAAGGCGGCTGTAACGCTGTGGCTTCCACATATGGCGTACTGGCCATGAACTCCCGCAAATATGCACACAAGATCCCTTTCATCGTAAAGGTGAACCATAACGAACTGCTCACCTACCCCAACAAATTCGACCAGGTAATGTACGGTACCATCCGCGACGCCTGGAACATGGGTGCCGTAGCCGTGGGCGCCACCATTTATTTCGGTTCTGAAGAGAGCAGCCGCCAGATCGTGGATATTGCCAGAGCTTTCGAGATGGCACACGAGCTGGGTATGGCCACCGTACTGTGGTGCTATGTGCGCAACAATGCCTTCAAAAAGGATAAAGACTACCACGTATCGGCCGACCTTACCGGCCAGGCCAACCACATCGGTGTTACCATCCAGGCCGATATCATCAAGCAGAAGCTGCCGGAGAACAACGGCGGTTATACGGCCGTGCAGATGGGCGACAGCAGCTACGGTAAGATCGACAAGCGCGTATATACCGAGCTCAGTACCGACCACCCGATAGACCTTACCCGTTACCAGGTAGCCAACTGCTATATGGGACGCATAGGCCTTATCAATTCCGGGGGAGCCTCCAAAGGTTCGGGCGACCTGCAGGAAGCCGTAGCCACTGCCGTTATCAACAAACGTGCGGGCGGACACGGTCTCATCAGCGGCCGCAAAGCCTTCCAGAAGCCGATGAAAGAAGGTGTAGCCCTGCTCAATACGATACAGGACGTATACCTCGACCCGGCCGTAACCATTGCCTAAACCCGGTGTAAACCTAAAAACAAGGAAAAACGATGTCTGTTCAGGAAGAAGAAATGTCATGGTTTAAGCGTATCCGCAAAGGAATTCTTACCGAAACGGAAGACAAGAAAGAAACCCCCGAAGGACTGTGGTACAAATGCCCGTCCTGCAAGAATATCATACGGTCCGAAGAACATGCCGAGAACTACTACGTGTGCCCCAACTGCCAGCATCACGACCGTATCGGCTCCGAAGAATATTTTCATATACTGTTCGACCAGGGCAAATACCGCCTGCTGAACCCGAACATTACCTCGGGCGATCCGCTCAACTTTACCGATACCAAAAAGTACACCGACCGTATCCGCAGTGTAATTGCCAATACAGGCCTCAAAGACGCCATCGAGACGGCCGCGGGCAAGATCGACGGGCACGAGACCGTAATTGCCTGTATGGACTTCGACTTTATCGGCGGCAGTATGGGTTCGGTGGTAGGCGAAAAGATCGCGCGCGCCATTGACCATTGCATCAAGTATAAGAAGGCTTTCATCATCATTTCCAAATCGGGCGGGGCCCGCATGATGGAAGGCGCTTTTTCGCTGATGCAGATGGCCAAGACCTCGGCCAAGCTTACCCAGCTTTCGGATGCACAGCTGCCCTATATTTCGGTACTGACCAACCCGACCACGGGTGGCGTTACCGCTTCTTTTGCCATGCTGGGCGACCTGAACATTGCCGAGCCCAAGGCCCTGATCGGTTTTGCCGGTCCGCGCGTGGTGAAGGAAACCATTAAAAAAGACCTGCCTGAGGGCTTCCAGACGGCCGAGTTCGTACTCGAGACCGGTTTCCTGGACAAGATCGTACATCGTAAGGACCTGAAGCAACAGCTGGCCTTCTTTATCGATACCCTTACGCAGAACGTAAAAACGAGTAAAAAATAATCCAATAATCTCAAATTCAAACTACAATGAAAGTTACAGTTATAGGAGCGGGAAACGTAGGTGCCACATGCGCCAATGTGATCGCTGAGAAAGAACTGGCCCAGGAGGTGATCCTGATCGATATCAAAGAAGGTGTGGCCGAAGGTAAATCACTGGATATGTGGCAGACCGCCCCCATCAATGTGTACGATTCACGCATCAAGGGATATACCAACAACTACGAGCCTACCGCAGGTTCCGAAGTGGTGGTGATCACATCCGGCCTGCCGCGCAAACCCGGTATGAGCCGCGATGACCTTATCGCTACCAATGCCGGTATCGTAAAAAGCGTAACCGAGAACGTAATTAAATACAGCCCCGATGCCAAGATCATCGTGGTTTCGAACCCGCTCGACGTAATGACCTACTGCGCGTATCTCACGGCCAAGATCCCGTCTGAGCGAGTAATGGGTATGGCCGGCATCCTGGATACGGCCCGTTACCGCGCCTTCCTGGCCGATGCCCTGAACGTATCTCCGAAAGAGATCCAGGCCATGCTGCTGGGCGGCCACGGCGACACCATGGTTCCCCTGCCGCGTTACACTACGGTGAGCGGTATCCCGGTAACTGAACTGCTGGACGAAAACACCCTGAATGCCATCATCGAGCGCACCAAAAAAGGCGGCGGCGAGCTGGTGAACCTGATGGGTACTTCGGCCTGGTATGCCCCGGGCGCTGCGGCTGCACAGATGGTTGAGGCCATCGTACGCAACCAGCGTCGTGTATTCCCCGTGTGCGCATGGCTCACCGGCCAGTACGGGGTAAACAACCTGTACCTGGGCGTACCGGTGATCCTGGGCAAGAACGGTATCGAAAAGATCATCGAGCTGAAACTGAACGAACAGGAAATGGAACTCCTGAAAAATTCAGCCGCTGCCGTTAAGGAAGTTTGCGATGTCCTGGACAAGATGAACTCCGTAAACGCATAATCAGCATAGCACTATATAAGGAAAGGTCTTCCAGCCGGAAGGCCTTTTTTTATTTAGCGCCGCCCGGACCCCAGACTTTCAAACTGCGGACTCCCCGACTTCGGACTTCTGAACTTCAGACTTTCAGACTTTCGGACTCCCCGATTTCAGACCTTCGGACCCCGGACTTCGGACTACTTACACCACCCCCCTACGTATGAGGCTATCCGCTGTAGCCCGTATCACCTCTTTCATGGGTCGGGGGCGCCAGTTCAGGATGGTACGTGCTTTTTCACCCGAGATTATTTTTTCCTTTCCCAGTTCGGGGATCATCTGTTTCAGGTCGTCGCGGAACCAGGCCAGTATCTTTACCGACCAGTCGGGCAGGGTACGGCGGGGTATTTTACGTTTGTGCGCGGGATAATGCTTACGCAGCAGGCGGGCAATGGCCGGCAGGGACATACTGCCCTCGGAGGTGGCCAGGAAACGTTGTCCGGCGGCGGCTGGAGCGGTCATGGCGCGTATGTGCAGATCGGCGATATCGCGCACGTCCACCACACCAAAAGTGAGTTTGGGAGCTCCGGGGGCCTTCCCAGAGAGCAGCTGCACCACCATCTGTACCGATCCGGAGATATTGCTGCCCATCACCGGCCCGAAAATGGCCACGGGGTTTATTACGGTAAGTTCGGGGCGGTTGCCGTGCTTCTGCACAAAATTCCAGGCATCGCGTTCGGCCAGGGTCTTGGAGCGTGCATAAACTCCCAGTCCGGGTTTTTCGGGATCGGTCCAGTCGTTCTCTGTAAAAACGTGCCCGGCCGGATCGCGGCTATAACCCACGGCGGCAAAGGAAGAGGTCATCACCACCCTTTTTACGCCGGCCGTACGGGCCGATTCCAGCACGCGCAGGGTCCCTTCCCGTGCCGGGTCTATGATCTCGTTCCCATTGCCGTCTTTGGGCCCCGGGAACGGCGATGCCAGGTGCAGCACATAGGTACAGTCCTGCAAGGCTTCGTTCCAGCCCTCATCGCGCGACAGGTCGGCCTCTGCAAAGCTCAGGCGGGTAAGGTCCTTTATGCCTGCCTGTTGCAGCATAGTTCTTACTTTTTCAGCTTTTTCGGGAGAACGCAGCGTGGCCCTCACCCTGTACCCGGCATTCAGCAGCTGCAGCACGCAATAGGAGCCTACAAAGCCCGAACCTCCGGTAACCAGTACAATTTGTGTATTATCTTCCATTCTGCCAGTTTTAACAAAATCAGTAATTCCCATACGGGGTGTGGGGATGATCTTGTCCCGGAACAGGTGGTACTATGATGGTATACGAAAAAAACGGAAAATAGTTCGGAATTTAGCTATTCGCTGTGGGCTATAAGCTATATAAATAGGGTTCTTCCTCGTCGCTTTGGATGCCCAGGGCCTCATACACGTACTTAAAGGTAGAAAGCAGCACGGGTTTACCGTTGATCACGGCCACATCGTGCTCAAAATGCGCAGAAGGCTTATTATCCCTGGTGGTCACTGTCCAGCCGTCCTTGTGGAACTTCACTTCACCCGTGCCCATATTTACCATGGGTTCAATGGCAAGGGTGAGTCCCTCGGCGATCACTTTACCGCGGCCGCGTTTACCGTAATTGGGCACCTGCGGGTCCTCGTGCATCTTTTTGCCCAGTCCGTGCCCCACCAGCTCGCGTACAATGCCATAGCCATGACTTTCGCAGTGCGATTGTATGGCATAGCTGATGTCTTCGATGCGGTTGCCCTTTACACACTGGGCAATGCCTTTGTACAGGCTTTCTTTGGTCACCTGCAGCAGCTTGCGGGTTTCGGGGGCCACCTCGCCCACTTCGAAGGAATAGGCATGGTCGCCGTAGTAGCCATTCATGAGCACACCACAGTCCACAGAGATCACGTCGCCTTCTTTCAGCGGGTCGTTATTGGGAATGCCATGCACTACCTGTTCATTGGGCGACATACACAGCGTTTTCGGGAAACCGTACATACCTTTAAAGGCCGGTATCCCGCCGTGATCGCGGATAAATTCTTCGGCCATGGTGTCCAGTTGCAGCGTGGTAACACCGGGTTTGATCTCCCTTGCCACCATACCCAGGGTTTTGGATACCAGCTGTGCCGACTGGTACATGAGCTCTATTTCTTCTCTGGTCTTTAAATGGATCATTTTTTCTCCTTCCGGCAAGGCGCAGCAGCGCGTTTTGCCGCTGCGAAAATACTGAAAAAAAGTGGATAGGGGCTTATAGCTGTTTGCCACTCGTTTATAGCCGGAGTAGGGATTTATTCATTCAAAACCTGTTATTTTAAAGTGAAAGTGCCGGAAGGATTTGGATTACTCTGTAAAAAAGAATATTTTTATACACCTGAACTCAAAAACCTGTTTACTGTATGCACCCTGAAATCCTGACCCGGGACCCGGAAACTTTACGGCATAAAAAAGCCCCGTATTATAAGACGAGGCGCTTAATGTTTGCACAACGGAATAATCCTTATTGTGATTTGCTTCACTTCAAAGATATCAAATATTTTATAACACCCTGATTCTAATGAAAAAAATTTTAGGCCTCGACCTTGGCGTCACTTCCATTGGCTTTGCTCATGTGCTGGAATCGGAAGACAGAGAACAGTCTTCTATAGAACAAATCGGAGTCCGTGTTATTCCGCTGAGTACCGATGAAGAAACGAATTTTGAAAAAGGTAAACCCATTACCATAAATGCCGACAGAACCTTAAAACGCAGTATGCGCCGTAACCTGGACCGTTACCAATTGCGCAGAAACAACCTCATCAGTCTTCTGAAAGAACACCATATTATTGATGAACAGACGATATTGGCTGAACACGAAAAAAACAGCACCCACTCTACTTATGAATTACGTGCACGGGCAGCCAGCGAACAAATCGCCAAAGAAGACTTTGCCCGGGTTCTGCTTGCCATCAATAAAAAACGGGGCTACAAAAGTAGTCGTAAAACCCGCAACGAAGAAGATGGACAGGCTATTGACGGTATGGAAACGGCCCGTAGACTATACGAAGAGGACATTACCCCCGGACAGCTGGCATTGCAGCTTTTACTGAACGGTAAAAAACAACTGCCTGATTTCTATCGTTCCGACCTTCAGGCCGAATTGGATAAAATATGGTTTTTCCAGGCACAGTTTCACCCGGATATTCTTACGCCGGAATTTAAAAAGCAGCTTGAGGGTAAAGGTCAGCGGGGCACTTCTGCAGCATTCTGGACAACATATGGTTTTAACATTGCCGAGAACAAAGGCCGTAGAGAAGAAAAACGGATACAGGCCTATACCTGGCGGGTACGTGCGCTTTCAGAAGTACTCAGCGCCGAAGAAGTTGCGTATGTCATAACGGAGATCAACAACGACCTTAACAAATCGAGCGGTTACCTGGGCGCTATAAGCGACCGCAGCAAAGAGCTTTATTTCAAAAACCAGACTGTGGGACAATACCTGTATGCACGCCTGAAAAAGAATCCGCACACCTCTCTCCGTAATATCGTTTTTTACCGGCAGGACTATTTAGATGAATTTGAACGTATCTGGGAGGCGCAGGCTAAATTTCATCCGGAACTCAGCCCCGACCTAAAAAAAGAAATCAGAGACGTGGTTATCTTTTACCAGCGCAAACTGAGATCTCAGAAATCCCTTGTCAGCTTCTGTGAATTTGAAAGCCGTGAAGTTATTATTGAAAAGGATGGCCAGAGAAATAAAAAACGCATCGGTTTAAAAGTTGCTCCTAAGTCCTCTCCCCTGTTCCAGGAATTTAAGATATGGCAGGTCCTCCAAAACCTGGAGTTCAAAAACAAAAAAAGCCGAGAAATTCTGAAGCCTGACCAGGAGGCAAAACAACTGCTTTTTGAAGAACTGAACATGAAAGGGAACCTGCCGGCAACAACCGCTTTAGGTATGCTTGGTTATAAGCCCGAAGAGTGGGACGCCAACTATTCCGTACTGGAAGGAAACCGCACCAACAAAGCAATATATGATATATTGCTACGGGTTATGGAACTGGAAGGTTATGATGAATATCTGCTTAAACCCGGCAAAAATGATGAACCCGATATTGCATTACTTTCTGCGACTGCAAAGGAACTAAAAGCGATGTTTATATCCGTGCTTCCCTCTCTCGGTATTGATGTTTCGATCCTCGATTTTAATGCCGAACTGGAAGGAAAAGACTTTGAAAGACAGGCTTCCTACCAGCTCTGGCATCTGTTATATTCTTATGAAGAAGATCAGTCCGTAAGCGGAAATGAACAACTGTATAAGCTTCTTTCCGACAAGTTCGGCTTCCGCAGGGAACATGCCACTCTGCTTGCCGGCATACGTTTAACAGACGACTATGGCAACCTGAGTGCGAAGGCTATACGTAAAATATACCCGTACATACGGGAAAATGGCTATAGTCAGGCTTGTGAACAGGCCGGTTACAGGCATTCAGCATCTTCACTTACCAAAGATGAAATAGAAAACCGCCCCCTGCAGGATCAGCTTGACCTCATAAAGAAGAATAGTCTTCGGAACCCGGTAGTGGAGAAAATCCTGAACCAGCTGGTAAATGTGGTAAACACCCTCATTGAAACTAATAGTAAAAAAGATAAAGACGGCAATATTACCCACTACTATAAATTTGATGAGATCCGTATAGAACTTGCCCGCGAGTTGAAGAAAAATGCCAAAGAACGGCAGGAAATGTCCATCGCCAATAACGAAGCCAAGCGCAAACACGATGCGATATGTAAAATACTTATAAATGATTTCGGAGTACTGAATCCCGGCCGCAACGATATCATCCGGTATAAGCTTTACGAAGAACTGAAAAACAACGGGTATAAGGATATGTATACCAATACATATATACCTCGCGAAATCCTTTTCAGTAACCAGATCGACATTGATCATATTATTCCCCAGGCCCGGCTTTTTGATGACAGCTACTCAAACAAAGTTCTCTGTTTCAGGCACAATAATCTGAAAAAGGGCGAACGGACCGCGATCGACTATATTGAGTCTGATTTTGGCAGCACAGCAGCAGACGAATTTATCGAACGTATCAAACACCTGCGGGAGTGCAATAAAAAGAACAACGAAGAAGGAATAGGCAATACGAAATTTCTGAAGCTACAGAAACGTATTTCGGAAATAGGAGATGGTTTTATTGAAAGAGACCTCCGCAACAGTCAGTACATTGCCCGTGCAGCAAGAAATATGCTTCTTACCATTACCCGAAACGTAGTTGCCACCACCGGTGAGGTAACCGCCCGCCTGCGCGAGGACTGGGGCCTGGTGAACCTGATGCAGGAACTGAATATGGATAAATACAGAGCTGTAGGCCTTACATCTATGGTAATGAAAAAGGATGGCAGCTACAGGGAACGGATTCTGAACTGGACCAAACGGAACGATCACCGGCACCACGCCATAGATGCACTTACGGTAGCATTTACCAAACACAGCTATATTCAATACCTGAACCACTTAAGTGCCCGTAAAAACGAAGCGCACAAAATGCACGTACATATCTTCGCCATTGAAGCAAAGGAAACGGAACAGGTTACCGACGATAACGGAAATAAAAAACGGCAATTCCGCCAACCTCTGCCCCATTTTCGCGAAGAAGCCAAGAGACATCTGGAACAGGTGCTGATATCCTACAAGGCCAAAAACAAAGTAGTAACCAAAAATAAAAATAAGGTAAAAACTGCAGGCGGAATCAAGCTTAAAACAGAACTTACACCCCGCGGACAGCTTCACAAAGAGACCATTTATGGCAAATACCGCTATTACGAAAGCAAGGAGGAAAAGATATCTGCAAAATTCGATGCTGATCATATACAAATGGTTGCCGATCCACAATACAGAATGTTACTTCTGCAACGCTTGTCTGAATACGGCAACGATCCTAAAAAAGCTTTTACCGGCAAAAACGCCCTGACAAAAAATCCCATATACCTGGATGCATCCCGGAGTCAGATACTGCCTGAAAAGGTAAAACTGGTATGGCTCGAGGAGGATTATGCCATCCGTAAAGATCTTACGCCCGAAAATTTCAAGGACCAGAAAAGCATCGATAAGGTTATTGACGTTGCCGTACGAACCTTGCTCAGCAAACGTTTGGCTGAGTATGGAGGTAATGCTAAAGAGGCGTTTTCCAACCTCGATAAAAACCCGGTATGGTTCAATGAAGAAAAAGGGATCTGTATTAAGCGCGTCCGGATAAGCGGTGTTAAAAATGCAGGGGCTCTGCATTTCAAAAAAGATCACCTGGGGCAGTTCATCCTGGATGATAACGGGCAGCGCATCCCCGTCGATTATGTAAGTACAGGAAATAACCATCACGTAGCCATATACCGGGACGCCGACGGAAAGCTTCAGGACAATATCGTATCTCTTTTCGAAGCCGTAGAGCGTAGTATACAGGGATTGCCGGTTATCGATAAAACACTGAACGCTTCTGAAGGTTGGAAATTTCTTTTCACCATGAAACAGAATGAATATTTCATTTTCCCGAATGCACAAACAGGTTTCGATCCTAATGAAATTGACCTGAGCGATCCGGATAATTACCCGCGCATTAGTCCCAATCTGTTCAGGGTGCAAAAACTCTCAAAGGTCAGCTATGGCAATTCGTCCTCCCGGGAATACGCCTTTCGCCATCACCTGGAAACCGGTGTGGAGGAGCAGAAAGAACTCAAAGATATAACGTACAAATACATTAAAAGTCTGCCCCACCTCGAGAATATTGTAAAAGTACGCATCAATCATATCGGCCGGATTGTGAAAACCGGCGAATATTAATCATCAACCTTATGATAAAACGAACCCTTTACTTTGGCAACCCTGCTTACCTGAAAACCCGCAATGGTCAGCTGCTGATCGAACAGCCCGATAAGGAAGAAAGCAAAGAAGTCCCTATCGAGGACATCGGCTTTATCCTGCTCGATCATCAGCAGATCACCCTTACCCAGGGCCTCATTGCCCGCCTCATGGAAAAAAATGTAGCCCTGATCAGCTGCGATGCTACCCATCACCCGGACGGACTGATGCTGCCGATCGAAGGACACACCCTGCAAAGCGCCCGCTACCGCGTGCAGGCCGAAGCCAGTGTGCCGCTTAAGAAACAACTCTGGCAGCAGACCGTAAGCGCCAAGATCGAGAACCAGGCCGCCGTGCTGCGCTTCTACGGGTTACCGCATGCCTTTCTTACCGAGTTGAGCAAGAATGTAAAAAGTGGCGATTCCGATAATGCCGAGGCTACCGCCGCCGTGTACTACTGGAAGCACCTGTTCAGCAGTATTCCCGGTTTTGTGCGCGAACGTTTTGGTCCGGAACCCAACAACCTGCTCAATTACGGGTACGCTATATTACGTGCGGTTACAGCCCGCAGCCTGGTCAGTTCCGGACTTATGCCCACGCTGGGCATCTTCCATCGCAGCCAGTACAATGCTTACTGCCTGGCCGACGATATTATGGAACCCTACCGCCCTTTTGTAGATATGCTAATCTATCCGATGGTACAGACCCAGCCTGAAATGCTGGAGCTGAATCCCGGAATAAAGCGTACCCTGCTGGGAGTACCGGCCATGGACGTATACATGCAAGGGGAGAAAAGTCCGTTGATGAATGCCATGCAACGTACTACCACGTCGCTGGCCCGTTGTTTTGAAGGAAAACAGCGCAAAATGCTGTATCCGCAACTGAAGGTATAATGCGTTCGCGCTTAAATGCATATCGTATCATGTGGGTATTGGTCTTTTTCGATCTTCCTACGGAAACCATTACGGATAAGAAAAAATATGCCCGTTTCCGTAAAGAGCTTATGTCCTTCGGATTTTCCATGTTCCAGTTCAGTATGTATATCCGTCATTGCAGCAGCCGCGAGAATGCTGAAGCGCATATCACAAAGGTTAAAAAGATCCTGCCGGATAAAGGGCATGTGGGTATTATGTGCGTTACGGACAAACAGTTCGGCATGATGGAAATTTTCTACGGGAAAGAGGAAAAAAATCCGCCACCGGTTTCCCAGCAGCTCGAATTATTCTGAATGCAGGAATCAAAAACCGGGAAGAACAGGATCAAAAAAATGCATCCGGAATGCGTTTTTTTCAATGAAAAAGGGAGCGGAATCCCGCCCCTGTTAAGTCTTTTAGCGCATCCTGCTGTGTTAGATCGAAGATACACTTAATTTGAAAGCAAATCACAACCAGTCAAGGGACCACATGTCGAGCGTTCTGGCTGTGTTAGATCGAAGATACACTTAATTTGAAAGCAAATCACAACCTAAGCAGGCGCGGGCGCTTCGTTTGAAGGCTGTGTTAGATCGAAGATACACTTAATTTGAAAGCAAATCACAACGCCCTCATCTTCTCCAAATATTACCTGCGTGCTGTGTTAGATCGAAGATACACTTAATTTGAAAGCAAATCACAACTAGTTCAGGTTCTGGATATCGCTCGCAACGGCTGTGTTAGATCGAAGATACACTTAATTTGAAAGCAAATCACAACGTTAGCTGCACAGACAGCTGGACCGGATCAGCTGTGTTAGATCGAAGATACACTTAATTTGAAAGCAAATCACAACTGGGTCAATGTGCTGTACATGGACCAAATGGCTGTGTTAGATCGAAGATACACTTAATTTGAAAGCAAATCACAACTAGTGCTTATCGTCGAATAGACCGAAATAGGCTGTGTTAGATCGAAGATACACTTAATTTGAAAGCAAATCACAACAAAAACAGCTGACTGAAGGCGGCGAAGAGGGCTGTGTTAGATCGAAGATACACTTAATTTGAAAGCAAATCACAACGCCCTAATGTCCGTTTCCCAGGTGGGCATTAGCTGTGTTAGATCGAAGATACACTTAATTTGAAAGCAAATCACAACTGAAGTCCATATTAAAAGGGTGTTGGTCCTGCTGTGTTAGATCGAAGATACACTTAATTTGAAAGCAAATCACAACGAAAAAAGCGTTTATAAGCTCGATCTGCTGCTGTGTTAGATCGAAGATACACTTAATTTGAAAGCAAATCACAACCACGCGATTCTCAGACACCCAGAGCGACGGAGCTGTGTTAGATCGAAGATACACTTAATTTGAAAGCAAATCACAACGTATAGTCCTATGTTCTTGTTTATTGTTGTGCTGTGTTAGATCGAAGATACACTTAATTTGAAAGCAAATCACAACGAAAAGCCGGTCACTTTATCGTGGGCCTTTGCTGTGTTAGATCGAAGATACACTTAATTTGAAAGCAAATCACAACAGAATAATGGCAGTTCACTGGGCCTCAGTCGCTGTGTTAGATCGAAGATACACTTAATTTGAAAGCAAATCACAACTACTTTTGTTTCATCAAATTAAAACAACGGCTGTGTTAGATCGAAGATACACTTAATTTGAAAGCAAATCACAACGCATCAGCCTCGTTCTGGAACACTCCAACAGCTGTGTTAGATCGAAGATACACTTAATTTGAAAGCAAATCACAACAGTCTCTGAACTCATAGTCAAAATTAATAGCTGTGTTAGATCGAAGATACACTTAATTTGAAAGCAAATCACAACCCAATAAGACTTCTTCTCTCATGTTAATTAGCTGTGTTAGATCGAAGATACACTTAATTTGAAAGCAAATCACAACCAATGGAATACAGCTGCCCGTCGATCACCTGCTGTGTTAGATCGAAGATACACTTAATTTGAAAGCAAATCACAACTCTACGGTTAGGATGGTTTTACGGCCATATGCTGTGTTAGATCGAAGATACACTTAATTTGAAAGCAAATCACAACGAGGTACACCCCTAACTGAATAACAGCGGGAGCTGTGTTAGATCGAAGATACACTTAATTTGAAAGCAAATCACAACTAACCTGGAACTAATGAACGATTTCTTTAAGCTGTGTTAGATCGAAGATACACTTAATTTGAAAGCAAATCACAACAAAGAAAGTTGATTTTGCTATTTCAAAGGTGCTGTGTTAGATCGAAGATACACTTAATTTGAAAGCAAATCACAACTAGTTAGATTCTTTGTACATGGCTGCAAACGCTGTGTTAGATCGAAGATACACTTAATTTGAAAGCAAATCACAACTACCAGCAGCGTCTTTCAAAGCTGACCGGGCTGTGTTAGATCGAAGATACACTTAATTTGAAAGCAAATCACAACAAGGTGCTCAAGTGGGTGCGGCTGTACCGGGCTGTGTTAGATCGAAGATACACTTAATTTGAAAGCAAATCACAACGAGGCCATTGACGGGGCCACAACCAATCACGCTGTGTTAGATCGAAGATACACTTAATTTGAAAGCAAATCACAACGCTTCCATCCGGGTTAGAATCAAACCAAGGCTGTGTTAGATCGAAGATACACTTAATTTGAAAGCAAATCACAACTTTGTGGGTGGGGTGCTTTATTTCGTCCTGGCTGTGTTAGATCGAAGATACACTTAATTTGAAAGCAAATCACAACTGCGGGCCCAGCAGTTTTTGTCCCAGTGGTGCTGTGTTAGATCGAAGATACACTTAATTTGAAAGCAAATCACAACTACCCTTGAATACCATATCTTCAAAAGGGTGCTGTGTTAGATCGAAGATACACTTAATTTGAAAGCAAATCACAACTCATGTACTGGAACTCTGCGTCGGTTATCGGCTGTGTTAGATCGAAGATACACTTAATTTGAAAGCAAATCACAACTCCCGGCCCATTGGGATAAAAACCGCGAACGGCTGTGTTAGATCGAAGATACACTTAATTTGAAAGCAAATCACAACACCTCCGGATGTTTACCAATGTTAGGAGGGCTGTGTTAGATCGAAGATACACTTAATTTGAAAGCAAATCACAACTACCCGAACGTGGATCACGATATCCTGAAAGCTGTGTTAGATCGAAGATACACTTAATTTGAAAGCAAATCACAACATAACATCGCCGCCTTGGCCGCACACAAAGGCTGTGTTAGATCGAAGATACACTTAATTTGAAAGCAAATCACAACGCAAATTTACGTGTATTTTTCGAAGTGCCAAGCTGTGTTAGATCGAAGATACACTTAATTTGAAAGCAAATCACAACTAGTCGCTCGCCCGTAGCTCGCCACGGTCAGCTGTGTTAGATCGAAGATACACTTAATTTGAAAGCAAATCACAACACGGATTGTCAATCCAGATGTCGGGGCCGTGCTGTGTTAGATCGAAGATACACTTAATTTGAAAGCAAATCACAACACCTCAACGCGTTATTTGCCAGCAGAACCCGCTGTGTTAGATCGAAGATACACTTAATTTGAAAGCAAATCACAACACCTCAACGCGTTATTTGCCAGCAGAACCCGCTGTGTTAGATCGAAGATACACTTAATTTGAAAGCAAATCACAACACCATTCCCAAGGCACTGAGTGCTATTCAAGCTGTGTTAGATCGAAGATACACTTAATTTGAAAGCAAATCACAACCTTGCGCTGTACATACAGCAGGTGGGCCGGGCTGTGTTAGATCGAAGATACACTTAATTTGAAAGCAAATCACAACCAAACCGAAGAAGGCATGAAACAGGTACTGCTGTGTTAGATCGAAGATACACTTAATTTGAAAGCAAATCACAACAACAGATTATTTTGCGTGTAATACCCCTATTGCTGTGTTAGATCGAAGATACACTTAATTTGAAAGCAAATCACAACAGCAGGACACCCTCATAGGGTAGATCATCAGCTGTGTTAGATCGAAGATACACTTAATTTGAAAGCAAATCACAACTGTTGTTTTGTTGTCGTATGTATCGCATTGGCTGTGTTAGATCGAAGATACACTTAATTTGAAAGCAAATCACAACCCCGGCTTTCAGTTCCGGCAGTTCCTCCACGCTGTGTTAGATCGAAGATACACTTAATTTGAAAGCAAATCACAACACGGCTCCGAAGGTATCGGGCCGCGGCGGAGCTGTGTTAGATCGAAGATACACTTAATTTGAAAGCAAATCACAACATAATGTTTCCATTCTAAAAATAGTGGCCGGCTGTGTTAGATCGAAGATACACTTAATTTGAAAGCAAATCACAACATGATGATCCAGTCGTATTACACCCGCTATGCTGTGTTAGATCGAAGATACACTTAATTTGAAAGCAAATCACAACTGTTGTTTTGTTGTCGTATGTATCGCATTGGCTGTGTTAGATCGAAGATACACTTAATTTGAAAGCAAATCACAACAACTCATTTTGAGTTAAAAAACAAGCATTTGCTGTGTTAGATCGAAGATACACTTAATTTGAAAGCAAATCACAACTGCCTGTCCAATGATTACGTAGAAATGTGGGTTGTGTTAGATCGAAGATACACTTAATTTATTCGCCGGCAATATTATTTCAACGGAAGCTCATACGTTGGAAAGCAAATCACAACAAAATCTTTTCATGGCCCAGACGGGCACAGGTTGTGTTAGATCGAAGATACACTATAATTTATTCGCTGGCAATATCATTCTCAGCGGAAGCTCATACGTTGGAAAGCAAATCACAATCTAAACGACCGGGTAGAATTGTTGTTTGATGTTGTGTTAGATCGAAGATACACTAAATTTTACTCGCCGCCAATATATTTTTCAACGGAAGCTCATACGATTGGAAAGCAAATCACAACAACGAATCTTTCATATTGCGTTTGTCAAGCGCTGTGTTAGATCGAAGATATGCATTAGTTTATATCCACTTCTATGCAAGTTCACAGTTATAAGCCCTCAGCTTTTCTCTCTGTACTCCAGTATATCTCCCGGCTGGCAGTCCAGGGCCTTGCAGATAGCTTCCAGGGTGCTGAAACGGATGGCTTTGGCCTTGCCCGTTTTCAGGATGGAAAGGTTGGAGAGCGTGATGTCCACTTTTTCCGAAAGTTCGTTCAGGGATAGCTTTCGTCGGGCCATCATTACGTCCAGGTTTACAATGATCGGCATCGCTTATATAGTTAATTCGTTTTCGGACTGTATTTCGATACCGCGTTTGAACAGCTGTGCGATCACGATGAACGTAACACCCATAAATATCCATACGCTGGCTCCGTCTATATGCAGCCGTTCGGCATCGGGCATGGGTACACCCTCCTGCAACAGCCAGTCCCGGTAGGCGGCTCCCCAGGAGGAGAACAGACCAATGCCCAGTGCCAGCCATGACAGGTTTCGCAGGAAATGCCACATTTCCTTATTGAAGGGTTGCGCTACGTTCAGCTTTTTATCCATTAGTATTTTAACGATCAGGAAAAACAGCAGGGCCTTCAGTACACCGGCTATGCTCATCAGCAAGAGTTGCACCAGGAAACGCCCCTGGTCGTGCGCATACAGGTCCGTCAGGCCGAAATAATCCGCTGCCGCCGGATTAATAACAGTAGTGTAGAATGCATTGAAGAAAAAACTACCGGCCTCGACACAGAGGCCAATGAACAGGATCCAGGAAAGGATGTACAGAATTCGGAGCACCTGCCGGGTACTGATCTTGATTTCCATTTTGTTTTTGTTTTAAAAGTTATACCGCAAAGGAACAATTATTTATTGAAAAACAATAAATAATTTCTGTTTTTAACAAAAAAGTTCTCTCTTCACACCTTTATAAAGAGTGAAAAAATGGACTGAAAGCTGGCAGACACAAGCTTTTTTTACATTTCCTGCCCGAAGGTAAGCAGGTTGTGATCGGGATCAAGCAGGGAGAATTCCCGCTGTCCCCAGGGTTTATCGTGCAGGTGACCGGCTGCGGGCATGTTCAGACCTTTTTCCAGGGCCTGGCCGTACAGCTTTTCGATCTCATTTGTGCGTATATACACCTGTCCGTAGTTCTGCAGCGGGTCCAGTTCTGCAAACTCGAAGAAATGGATTTCAATGTTATCCCGGCGCAGCATCAGGTAGCCGTCGTAATCGGTGGAGGACGTGGGTTCAAAACCCAGTCCGTCGATGTAAAAAGCGCGCGTAGCAACCTTATCGCGCATGGGCAGTTTGGGATGTATTGCGTTGAGCATAGGCAGCAAGTTAGGTAGTTTTGGTCTCTTTCGCAACTGCGCCGCCGGACAGCAAATCATAGGAGTGGTTGGGACTCCTGCGAAATTTTAAAGTGTTCGGAAGACGGCCGATCGTTCAACAACAATAAATCCCTAACTTACCCCCCATGAACATCCAAGACCAGATCAACGCCTACCTCGCCAGCCAGGACAAGGCCAAACGCGCAGACATGCTTGCCCTGCACCAGCGCATGCTGCAACTGATGCCCCATGCCAGACTCTGGTTCCTGGATGGTAAAGACGAGAGCGGCAAGGTGGTCAGCAACCCCAATGTCGGTTACGGGCAATTTAGTATACATTATAAAGACGGCTCGGCAAAGGAGTTTTACCAAATCGGCCTTAGCGGCAATACCAAAGGTATTTCCGTATACATTATGGGCCTTGCAGACAAAAAATACCTGCCTGAGCACTATGGTACACGTATCGGAAAGGCTAAGGTAACGGGTTACTGCATCAGCTTTAAAACACTGAAAGATATAGATATGGCTGCGCTGGAAGAGGCCATCCGCTACGGCATCGGGCAAAGCGCTGCTGAATAGGTACGTCTTAACCACTTTTGCCGGCCGTTTTCTTCGCGGGTCCCGGTGTAAACTCCATCGAATCCGGTGGAATTCAACTCCGCCCCAAACCGGCAGCCCTTCCCGACAGGGTTAAAAAATGGCTCAGCCGTAACGGAATACTACCCGCATGTAAAGGGGCCGAATTCGGCTCCTTTTGAAACAAAACAGGCAGCAGCAGCATTACAGGCACTCTGCCGGAGCAACAAAACTTCCTGACTTTACACAGGACCTATCCAGGCTAAACATTTTACAGAAAAAGCAGCTACTTTATTTATCCGTTTCAGGATATCTTAGCCGTTCCATACAAACATAACCCGCCCTTATTACCGAGTGTTTCGCTGCCGGATGCTTGTTTTACGGGCTGTATAAAATTCGCAAAATTGAATATGGCAACAAATAAGAAAATAACCGTTCAGCAGATCGATATCAGTTTTTACGAAGACAATGAGCAGGACTATATTTCCCTGACCGATATCGCGCGGTACAAAAATCCTAACGAGCCTAAAGACGTGGTCAAAAACTGGATGCGTTCCCGCACCAGTATTGAGTTTTTAGGTATTTGGGAGCAACTGAACAATCCTGATTTTAAAGGGGCCGAATTCGACTCCTTTCTATTTGAAGCAGGAAGCAATTCCTTTACGCTATCGCCCTCAAAATGGATCGAGGCTACCAATGCCCGGGGGATTGTGTCGAAACAGGGAAAAAACGGGGGCACCTTTGCACACAAAGACATCGCCTTTGAGTTTGCCTCCTGGGTATCGGCGGGGTTTAAGCTCTACCTCATCAAAGAGTTCCAGCGTCTGAAGAACGAGGAAAGCGGCCGTAATCAGTTGGAATGGAACCTGCAGCGCACCCTGGCCAAGGTAAATTACCAGATACATACCGATGCCATTAAAGAGAACTTAATCCCCAAAGAAGTTACCACGCAACAGGCCGACCGGGTATACGCCAGCGAAGCCGATCTGCTGAATGTGGCCCTGTTCGGCATCACCGCCAAGACCTGGAGAGCACGTAACCCGGGTAAAGAAGGGAATATCCGGGACGAAGCCACCCTGGAACAACTCGTAGTACTCAGCAATATGGAAAGCATCAATGCCCTGCTGATACAGGAGGGTCTGCCGCAGGGCAAACGTCTTTTACAGCTTAATCGGGTAGCCATTGCGCAGATGCGGTCCCTGCTTGCTGCTAAAACGGTAAAGAAGCTGAAATAGAAACCGTTTGTCGCCTCAGGAATACACCTGCTCATAAGCGATGCCGAGCCGTTTCAGCATCGTTAAAAAAGGTATAAGCATCGCTTTGCTGTATTCCATTTCCAGGTATACCTTAATGCAGCAGGCCGTGTCCAGGCCCGTTTGCAGCAGTTGCCGGTTCTTCAGTACGATGAGCTCTGCCTGTAGTTCCTCCAGGTTGTATTCGGGGTCTTCCCAGCCGCTGACGTCCATTTCGCTGTAGCGGCCTTCCCGTGCCAGTTGCCGGTTACATTCTACCTTTGCCGTATAGACCCGGTGCTCCTCTTCCGTCCGCAGGTTAATACCCGTGGACGCCAGGGACGATAAGATGATCAGCACAGGCAGGTACACCTGTTCGCCCGGGACTTCCGTTTCGGGTAAGCCCTGCCCGGTGCTGCCTGCAAAATCATCACGCACGTTCTGTTCCAGGTAGCGTACATAGGCTTTGAGTTCCGGCTCTGTGGCCAGGGCAAACAAAGGCTGCGGCTGTTCATTTTCCGTGTGTTGCGGCATAGGATTTCCGTATGTTCAATAATAGTCAATTTTTGTACAGGTTGCCGCCGGACTGCAAGTTATTTGCTATTTTAGTTCCTTGCCTGTGCCCGCTTAATAAACCCGCGATAAAAAACCTCGTGATGGAAGAAACCCGTAAACCTGAAGACCTGTCCCGCTTCCTGGAATGGAAAAACAGCTGGAGCGATCCGGAGCCGATGGACGTATGGCAGTACATCAGCTTTAACATACACCCCGAAGATGTGCTGTTGCTGGGCTGCCTGCTGCTGCCGGAGTTCCTGGAGTATGAAGGCGGCGTGTTCCTGGCCCAGAATTTCAGACAGGAAATAGTGCAGGGGCGCTCTGTATACGAAGCCGAACTGGCCGTAAACACTGTATTGATATACGAGCTCTTTGAACAGGCCCGCCATGTGGATGACCCGGTTTTTACCGCCCTGGGACAGTTGCTGCAGAAAAGCTGGACCGGGCAACTGCTGCAGACCTTTCCCGACCGTACCTTCAGGGTGGAGCTGCTGCTGGACGAACGTAACTACGGGCCCCTGCTGCGCTTTTACCAATCTGCCGAATAAACACTACTTTAGCCTGCATAACTATGCCACCGAGAGATAAAAACCGCTATTCCATACGGGTATTCTGCCGCCGCGAGATCCCTGACTTTGTCGCCCTGCTGAAGGAAGTACTCGGCAGCGGAGAATTTTTTACCGGGAATTATGAGGTACACCCCGGCGAAGAAGAGCTGCTACTTCATTATGAAGACGGCAAAAGCCCGGTACATATGGCTGTTCACGGGCAGGACGATTATTTTAAGCAGCATGTGCAGGAACTCCTGTTTGTACTGAATCTGCCCGCCCCTTCTGAAAAAAAACGCCGCGTAAGCGAACAGCTCTCCGCCTCTGTGAACCTGCTGCGCCTTACCTTTAACCGGAACGAACTCGGGGACGAAGACGATGTATGGGAATTTATGGACGTGCTGGAAGCCCGTGTGGCACAGGAATTCGATGGCATGATTCATACCGACGACGAAATATTCTACGACAAAAAGCTGAAACGTTTCTATCGCCTGTAACAGGGCACGCCTAACGGCAGTAAACGATACAACTGTTTGAGCCCGATGGCGAAGGCACACACATTGAATGGGGCATGGTCTTTGACACGTCCGAACTGCGCGACATCGTAGTGAAAGCCCATAAGGCCGAGGACGGACAGAAACAGAACCTGCAACGCCTGCATGCCTATCTTTCCAGCCTGTAAATACGTCGTTTTTCATTCCCATTCCCTGTATTTTTCGTATATTTAAGTATGCCAATGTATTAAAACGTATACACATGCCGGAACTGTACGACAATATCCGAATCCCTGAAGCCACCCGCCTGCAAAACGAGCTGCGCAGCAAGCTGGACATAGCCGAACGCGAGCTGCACCTCCAGACCATTGCCGGGGCCGATATTTCGCTGAACCTGTACAGCACTACCATTTATGCAGGTATCATCATGCTTTCCTTTCCCAGCCTGCAGCCCCTGGCCTGTTCCCTGGTAAAGGCGGAGACACATTTCCCCTATGTACCGGGTTACCTGGCCTTCCGCGAAGTACCCGCCCTGATGAAAGCCTGGGAACGTATGCCGGTAAAACCCGGTCTGCTGGTGGTAGACGGCCACGGTATCGCGCATCCGCGGCGTATGGGTATTGCAGCGCATTTCGGTACGCTCAGCGGTCAGTCTTCGATGGGTTGTGCCAAGAAAATCCTCTTCGGTAAGTTTATGGAACCCGGCCCTATGCGCGGGGACCACAGCCCGGTGATGGACGGCACGGAGACCATTGCCTGGGCCTACCGCAGCAAGAACAATACCCTGCCCGTATTTGTCTCCCCAGGGCACGGACTCGGCTTGCAGAACAGCCTGGACATCATACGCCTGTGCACGGGCAAATACCGCATACCCGAACCCACCCGCCTGGCACACGAGCTGGTGAACCGCTTCCGCCGGGGCGAAATGGAAGAAGGACTACACGTACTTTCCTGAATATCTTTTTACCGCAACTCTCCCGGCGTAAAGGCCGCAAACTCGCGCAGACGTTCTTCTGTGATGGTCTGGTTGCCCCAGTAAAAGGGCTCCGGGGAATCGAGCAGGGCCATGGACGCATCCGATTGTACAGACAGCCATTCCGTAAAGGATTCCGGGGTATCAAAAACCTGTATAGGCAGGATCATGCCGCCATCGTACAGTTCTCCGTACACGATCTTTCCTTCCGCATTCCGGTCCAGGCCCGTGCCGCAGTAATCGCGGTGCCCGTAACCCAGTAAACAGCCTTTCTGTAGCTGTTCCGTCACTTTTTGCGCCAGTTCCCGGCCATATGGTTTGGTCAGCCTGGAAAGCGTGTCCCGTCTTTCCAGCTGTGCCTGGTACAACGCTTCCTCCTTCTGTGCGGCTTCTTTTTCTCTTTGCGCCTTATATTCCGCCCGGTTTTGTGTATATACCTCAAAAGTGTCGTTTGTAAGGTCCAGTTTCATCTCCAGCACCGCCACATCGGGATGCGCATCCAAAAAAACGGATATGCTTCGTTTTACGGGACCGGGCCATTCCCAGAAGAAAACGGGCTTAGGCAGACCTGGTCTCTCGCCGTGCATGGTCAGCAGCATATTGTGCGAAGGGCGTTCCATACGGAAATGCCCGCTGGTACAGTTATACCTGTGTAACATCCCGGTAAGCTGCTGCCGGATATCTGCAAGAAGTGGATCGCTGCCGTTCATGCCTTCAATATACAAATAAAAGGCAGACGGTATTTCAGGATCTGGATAATCCGTAACAGAACGACCAGGTAATTCCCCCGGATTCCCGGCCCTTGCAGATATATTGCCAAATGTTCTTTTCGATCCGTGCATCCCGTTTAACAGTGCAGTTTGGGCGCAACACAGAACACAACGAATGTATTTGATAAAATCGCTTATTTCATTACATTTGTGTATATGCACATCCGGCGCACAACTGTCTGTAAGGCTGCCGTACCCCTCATTTCCGGGTACCCGGGCCCATACCGCTGCGGCATATACGGCATCTATTTTAAACCCATAACGGACCTATGTATTCAGCACTTATCCTCGACGATGAAGAATCAGCCCGCAAAACTCTTCACGGACTTATAAGCCGCTATTGCCCGGAGATACAAAGCATTTACACCGCTGCTGATACCGGGGAGGCCAAGGAGGTCCTTGAAAAAAAGCCTGTAGACTTTCTCTTTTTCGATATAGCCCTGGGCAGCCATACCAGCTTCGACGTGGTGATGCAAGCCGATCTCTCCGGCAAGGCCCTGATCTTTGTCACCGCACATGAGGAATTCTCTCTCCAGGCCCTGAAATCAGGCGCGCTCGACTACCTGCTGAAACCCGTGGACATAGACGAGCTGAAACTTGCCGTAAAAAAAGGCTGCAGCTTCCTGGAAAAGGAAAAACAGGTACACAGCGAAGATAAAGGCGCCCGGGAGATAAAGCTCATGGTGAACCACGGCAGCGGGTTCAACCTGCTCAGCGGCGAAGATATTCTTTTTGCACAGGCCGACGGCAATTACACCACCTTTTATCTGCAGGGATACAAAAAGATCATGTCGGCCAAACAGATCGGCTTTTATGAAGAGCTGCTGCCGCCTCAGCTCTTTTTCCGCTCACACAAATCCTACATCATTAATATACGTTACCTGGAGGGGTATTCGTACCGCGAAGGACATACCGCTCACCTGAGCGAAGGGCACGACATACCCGTAAGCCGGCGCAGGCTGCCCCAGTTCATCGACCTCTGCAAACGCCTTAAAATATGAAGCAGGGGCTTCCGGCACTGATCATCGTGCTCATTTTTAGCATATTCATAAAAAGAGCGTCTGCACAGCCGGGCACCTATGCACAGTACACCACCGCCGACGGGCTGAACACCAATATGCTGTACGACGTACTCCAGGACAACGACGGCTTTATCTGGGTAAGCTCACTGATGGGCGTGTACCGTTTCGACGGCTCACATTTTCAGCCTTTCAGTATCGACGACGGACTGCCCGATAACGAGATCATACGCATCAACAAAGACCGCTACGGACGCATCTGGTTCCAGGGCTACAACGGACGCATCGCCTGTTATGAAAAGGGCCGTTTCATGCATCCCGGGAATCACCGGGTACTGGCCGGGGTACGCTTCCGGAATATTCCGCTGGGCTTTTACCAGGACCGGCACGATACCATACATATACACGGTCAGAACGGCCATACCATACGCATATACGCACCGGCCGGGGGCATACTGGGGTTTTCGGAAAGCCCGGAGCTCATGATGGCCCGCTGGGAACACGGTACCGACAGGTACCACCTGATAAACCATGACCTGTATAAAAATGGTGTGGTCGCTGAAAGGAACATAAAAACTCTCACGGGACTCTGGCCCATTGATTCCTGTCTTTACTTTCACTGCAATGAGGGTATTAAGCGCTACTGCAATGACCGCTGTGATCTGCTGCTGCCCTGGCCCGACTCCCTGCTCCGCACCACCAAGTTCAAGATAAAGGAGCACGGACAGTTTTTCCTGCTCAGCTATGACCGGGGTGTACTGGAACTTACCCGCGGCCCCGGTGACAGGTATGCATTTACACGCATTTACCGGGGAGTGACCAATCCCAGTACTATTTTCAAGGACAAGGCGGGCGGTGTATGGATACCCTCGCTTACGGACGGACTGTTCTATTTTCCGCCGGACAGGCATAATTCCCTGGTCACGGTGCCCGGTCCCGGATGGCCCGGCAAGATGATCACTGAGCTGGAATACATCGGCGACGGACTGCTGGTGGCCGGTTTCGATAACGGCAGTATCGCCCTGTTCAATACCGGCCTGCAACTGCTGAACCAGGTACAGCTTATGTATAAAAGTGCCTTTCTGCCTGCACTGCGCATATACAGCACGGGAAACAACAGCTATATCGTGGGTGGAGAGGCCGGTGGCTTTTACCTGCAAAACTGGACCGATAAGAAAGAGGCCCCGGCAGTAAGCTGTTTCGAGCATAAGGCCATAAAGGGTATTTCTTTCGATGGTAAGAGCATCATTACCTATAACGATAACGTAAAGGTGGCCGAATACGATACCCGGACCGGTCAGAACCGCATACGGGTAAGCGAAGGCAGTGAAGGACATGTGCGCAAATACAGCGTGTGCAGGACCCCTTCGGGAGCACTGATCTATACCGACCTGAACGGACTGCACCTGCTGAGCCCCGAAGGAAAGCCGCTGGAAATACCGGCACACCCTTTCCTTCAGAAGCGCATACTGCATATACTGGAAGCCGGTAAAGACCTGTATGTACTGGTAAGCGACGGACAGGGCATGGCCCTCTGTGACGGCAATGGCCGTGTGCTTCAGGTGATCAGCACCCCGGAACTTCGTACTGCCCTTATACGTAAGGCACGTGTCATCGGGCCGGAGCTCTGGGTTGCCGGTTCGGCGGGGCTGGCGGTCTTCGATATCTGGGAACGGCAGATGCGGCTGAAACAGCTCATCGATAAAAGCTCGGGCCTGCTTTCGGAAGATGTGCTGGCCTTCTGTACCGATACGCATTTTCTTTATGTATATACGCAATCTGGACTGCAGAAAATGGAAAAACGTCCGCTCTTCCGCAGGGGAACAGCGCCCCGACTGTTCATCCACAGCATGGAGAGTATGGGACAGAAGTGGATATCGCCCGGGCAGACCATACAGTTGCCGCCCCGTTGCAGTGAGATACGCATGCAGTGCGCCGCGCTTGATGTACAGAACAATTCGGCCAGTGTATTCGCTTACCGTTTCAACGATGCACAGTCCTGGATAGAGACGGGGAGCCCGCAGTTCACCATCCCGGTCGAGTTTGAAGGCCAGAAAACCCTACAGCTACGATGCCGCAAGGGACAAAGCCCCTGGTCAGCCGTACGTACCCTGCGGCTCCAGGTACCGGTGCCTTTTTTCCGGCAGACACGTGTACAGGTATTGCTGTACTGCCTCATCACCCTGGCCGTTATTGCATTTACCCTGGGCTATACCAGCAGGTTGCGGAAACGGCAGATGCGCGAGAATGAGATGAAACTGCGTATCGCCTCGCTCGAGATCAAAGCCCTGCAGGCCATGATGAACCCGCACTTCATCTTCAATGCGCTCAATTCCATACAACAGTTCATAAACGGGCACGACAGCTACCAGGGTAACAAGTATCTCAGCATGTTCTCCCGGATGATCCGAAGCAGCCTGAAAAGCAGCCGCGACCCCCTGATACTGCTGGAGACCGAGACCGATTATATACGCAATTACCTGGAACTGGAAAAACTGCGTTTCGGGCAGCGCCTCGAATACAGCATCCATACCGAGGCAGACCTGGACCTCAAAGCCGTTTCCCTGCCCGGGATGCTTATACAGCCCCTGGTGGAGAATGCCATCAAGCACGGGATCACGCCGGGCGGAGGCACCTGCCGTGTGGACATCCGCTTCAGCCGCGAAGGCAATGACCTGGTAGTGACCATCCGCGACAACGGCCCTGGCTTCAGGCCCCGCAGCGAACCACAGCCAGACACGCATCACAGCATGGGCCTGGACATGATCCGGGAGCGCCTGCACATACTCAGCGACCTGTACGGGCAGCCTTTCAGCCTTACCCTTACCGATCATAAGACCGAAGACGGGGGCACAGGAGTTACCGTACGCCTGGCAATGCCCGCCGGACTCGGCTGAACAAAAAAGGGAGCCATGCCTCAGCCTGACTCCCTGGTATTTTCCTGGTGAAGTGCGTTATTTCTCCGCAATGTCCAGCAGTATGCTGTAATCCTTACAGGCATTCACGCCCTGGGCCTTGTTGCCGTTTATACTCACGTAATTCTTTTCCGAAAAATCGTTCTCGGTAAATACGGGGGCAAAGTTCTGTGCGCTGTACTCCATCACCATCAGCGGTGTATAGGCACCTTCCAGCCCGTACAGTGAGGCATCGTGCCGGTAGAACATTTTCACCTTGGTCACTTCCAGTTTTTCCGGCGAAAAATGTATGTCGATATAGCGGTACTTCAGCATCACATTGTGTTTAAAATCGATACGGAAAGCTTTTTGTCCCTGCACATCGGCCGTTACGTAATACATAACATTGTTCTGCTTCAGCAGGGTATTGATCCAGCTGTAATCCGTTCCTTCGGAATTGGGATTTTCCATGGCCGTATTACGTTGTACCACACATTCCTGGAGCTCGTGGTTAATGAGCAGGGCATAGTTTTTATTCACCACGTACTCGAGCTGGTCCAGCTTATTATAGATCCCGAGCGGACTGCGTTTTACCTCCCCCGAACGGTCGTCGATCAGTGTGGAGGGATTATCGGCATCCATCAGCGTGTAACGGATGCGGGTATAATACGAAGAGGCCTTCGCGTATTTTTCATTCAGCTTGTTCAGCTCGTCCCAGGGACCGGCCTGCACCTGGCAGGCAATTCCCAGTACACTTACAAAGAGCAGGAGTGTTTTTTTCATTTTCATAAAGAGAATCTCGGGTATGAATTTTTAGTATATAAGTCTATATTTTTACCGAAGGCAGGTTTTCGTTCAGCTTCGTAAAGGAGAAAAATACGTCTGTTTCATCGATCCAGTGAATGGTGATATCGCATCTGGAGGGGGTTTTTTCCACCGGGAAACCGATCAGGATCTGTTTTTCGTCCTTCATGGTATTGTCCGGCTCAGGCAGGTAAAAGGCCGGTTTCAGGTCGGCCCCGGCCAGGGTACCTTCGATCTGCTGCTGGAAACCGAAATCGAAATATCCCTGCGGCACCTGCATATCTTTCAGTCCGTGGATGATGATCCTGAAATAGAGTGTATTTTTCATATCGTTCTTTACCTTTTCGTATTCCGAACGATCGATATCATTGCGTTTAAAGTACTGCACGGCCATATAATCCGTGGGCAGGTAGATACATTCCAGCGAGGTGCTGCCCTTGGTGGCCGATTGTACAAAGCCATTGGCCGGGTCTTCGATGAAACGTACGTAATCTGAGGGTTTGTGCCCGCCGCCGCAGGCGGTAAAAAGACATATCCCGAGTATCAAAACGGGAAAAGAGAAAGTCCTGAGTAGAGAATTAATTCCGGAGTGCATGCAAGGTAAGTTTAGCCAAAACTAACTGTTATTTACGGGAATGCAAAAGAAATGCAGAGAATTAAAGTATACAAAAACAACACATTTCTGAATACCAGCATAGTATCGTAATAAACATACTCTTTCGGGGTACGTTCCCAATACACGCCCCTTCGTTGAAAACTTCTTTTCCTTACCGCTCCGTATGCGGCCCGGCGGGCGTATCTTCGCAATGATATGGCCGAAGACATTGAAAAAAAACGCAGAAGAGGGCTCACCACAGCCTTTGCCGCCACCATACTGGCAACCTCACTGGTACTTTTTACCGCCGGCATCATTGGTACCATACTGCTTTCCGTAAACGAAGCCGTAAATAATGTAAAAGAAAAATTTGCCATCGACCTGTTCCTGAACGTCGACCCGAACGGGCAGGCCCCCGACAGCCTGCTGCAGGCCGTCAGGACCATTGAAACGGTGCGCGAGGTGGTATACATATCGCCTGCAGAGGCCAAAGAACGCATGATCGAACAGAACGGCGAAGAATTCTTCTCCGTGCTCGAAAATAATCCCATTCCGCCCAGTCTGCAGGTAAAACTGAAGCCGGAGGCCGTGAATGAAGAGGCTATGTCCGATTTCGAGACCCGGGTCACCGGTATGCTGGGCGACCAGCTCATCGAAGTATCGCGGCAGCGCAACCTGCAGGCCGAAGCCCTGCGCAACATCAATGGCATTATGCTGGTGCTGGCCTCGGTATGCGGGCTTTTCCTGTTCATAGTACTGGTGCTGGTGAACGTGACCTTCCGTCTTTCGGTGTATTCGCGCCGTCACCTCATCAAGACCATGCAGCTGGTGGGCGCCCGCCGCGGGTATATACGCAAGCCTTTCCTGCTGCAGGGACTGCTTATCGGCTTTTTGTCCTCGGTACTGGCCAATGTACTGCTGTACGCAGGCATTCAGCAGCTCAGCGGTAACTTTGCAGAAATTTTACCGGAGCTGGGTATGGAAAAACTCGGTATTTTGTTTATTTTCGTTGCGGCTTTGGGTATCGGCATCGCCGTGATCAGCACCTGGTTCGCCGTAAACCGCTATCTCAGGGCCAAAACCGTAGATTTACTGTAACATGGAAAACCAAGAAAAACAATCCGAAGTACGCACAGGCGGTTTCGCCCTTTCCAGGAAAGGAGTTCCCGTGATCCTGGGTGGTGTACTGATGGTCATCATAGGCTTTGTACTGATGTCCGGCGGCGGCTCGCAGGACCCGCACGTGTTCAATCCCGAGATCTTCAGCAGCACACGGATTACCGTAGCCCCCCTGCTGGTGCTGGCCGGGTTTACCGTTACCGGGGTGGGCATCATGCTTAAATCCAAAAACTAAACCTATACCGTGACCTGGCTGGAGGCCGTTATCCTGGCCATTGTTGAAGGCATTACCGAGTTTCTGCCGGTTTCGTCCACAGGACACATGATCATCGCATCGGCACTGATGGGCGTAGAACCCGACGCGCTGATGAAGAACTACGTGATCATTATCCAGTTCGGCGCCATACTTTCTGTACTGGCCCTGTACTGGAAGCGCTTCTTTAAAGATATACAGTTCTACATTAAACTTTTTATTGCCTTTATTCCCGCCGTGGTCTTCGGACTGCTGCTCAACGACTGGATCGAGAAGGCCATGGAGACCCCTGTGGTCATTGGCATCAACCTGTTCCTGGGCGGTATATTCCTGCTGTTCGTAGACCGCATCTTTGCCCGCAATGAAACCGGTCCTGATAAGGAACCCGGGTACAAAAATGCAGCCGTGATCGGCCTGTTCCAGGTACTGGCCATGATCCCCGGCGTGTCGCGGTCGGCAGCTACCATTGTAGGCGGACTTACCCAGAAGCTCAACCGCAAAAGAGCGGCCGAGTTCTCTTTTTTCCTGGCCGTGCCTACCATGATGGGCGCTACGGGCTACAAAGTGTTCAAAATGTTCACCGACGAGAGCCAGGCCGCACCCGACGGGGGCTGGGGACTCATCCTGCTGGGATGCATCGTGGCCTTTGTCGTAGCCATGCTGGCCATCCGCTTTTTCATCGGTTTTCTTACCAAGCACGGTTTTAAATGGTTCGGCTGGTACCGCATCCTGGTCGGCGGCCTTATTATTGTGCTGTACCTGGCAGGCATTGAACTTCAACTTGTATAAATGATTATGGAAACACCCGACACCTTAAAGCTTCTTACGTACAATGTAAACGGCATACGTTCCGCCATGAACAAGGGCCTGGTGGAATGGCTGCAGGCCGTGGACGCCGATTTCATCTGTTTCCAGGAGATCAAGGCCAATCCCGAACAGTTCGACGTGAGCCGGTTCGAGGCCCTGGGCTATCACTGCCACTGGTATCCCGCACAGAAAAAAGGATACAGCGGCACCGCCCTGCTCAGCAAACGCGAGCCCCAGGCCGTTTCTTTCGGTTGCGGTCACCCGCTGTTCGATGCCGAAGGCCGGGTACTGCGGGCCGATTTCGGCACTTTTTCCATTATGAGCACCTATTTCCCTTCGGGAAGCTCCGGCGATGTACGCCAGGACATAAAAATGCAGTTCCTGGAATTCTTCAGCGGCTACATGCGCGACCTGCAGCCACAGATAGCCCCGGTATTCATCTGCGGCGATATCAATATCTGTCATAAGCCCATCGATATCCACGACCCTGTGGGCAATAAGAGATCGAGCGGTTTCCTGCCCGAAGAACGCGCCTGGATGGACGTTTTCCTGGAGAAAGACTATATAGACAGTTTCCGTCTCTTTAACCAGGAACCCCACCAGTACACCTGGTGGAGCATGCGTTCCAATGCCCGGGCCAATAACAAGGGCTGGCGCATCGACTATATCTTTGCGAATGAAAAACTAAGGTCCGCATTGAAAAAAGCCGTAATTTTACCCGAGGCACGGCACAGCGACCATTGTCCCATGCTGCTGCATTTCGAAGCTCCGAAACCGATATAACGATGAAAAAAACTGCACTGTATCTTTTACCTTTCGTACTGGTCGTGCTTTCCTGCGGCCGTGAGGACCTCAAATCCAGGAAACTGCTGGGCGGCTGGCAGCTGGAGAAATTCATCGTAAACGCCGAAGACTCTACCGAGGTATTCGGTCAGCAGTTTAAAAACTATACCATTTCGTATTTCGAGGACCGTTCGTATACCTATTCCTATGTAGACAATAACGAACAGTTACAGGGCGCCACGGGCCGCTGGTTCTTTTCCCAGGGGACCGACTCGCTGTACCTGGACAACCTGAGCGATACCACGGGCTATAAGATCATCAACCTCAACACCAATGCCCTCAACCTTAAACGGGTGATCCCCGCCCCTGTTGAGAATCGTGTGCTTGATTTTCAATACGTACGCAAATAATGAGAGTGACCGATAAATTCCGCGAGGGCAGTACGCTGTTCTCCTTCGAGATACTTCCGCCCCAGAAAGGCAAGAACATCAATCATATTTACCAGTCCATCGATACCCTGCTGGAATTCGACCCGGCTTATATTAACGTGACCTACCACCGCGAGGAATACATATACAAAAAGCGCGAAAAGGGCTATCTCGAAAAGGTAGCCGTGCGCAAACGTCCGGGTACGGTAGGTATCTGCGCCGCCATCAAGTACAAATACAATATCGAGGCGGTACCACACCTGATCTGCGGCGGTTTCTCCAAAGACGAGACCGAGAACGCCCTCATCGACCTCAGCTTCCTGGGCATACGCAATGTGCTGGCCCTGCGGGGCGATCCCATCAAGACCGAAACGCATTTTGTGCCCAGCGAAGGCGGCAATGCCAACGCCCTGGAGCTGGTGCAGCAGATCCGCAACCTGGGCCGCGGACAGTACCTGGATGAGGATGTGAAGGACGCCGACCCGCTCGATTTCTGCGTGGGTGTGGCCGGTTACCCCGAAAAACACTTCGAATCGCCTAACCTGGCGCTCGACATTCATTTCCTGAAGCAGAAGATCGATGCCGGGGCCGATTACATTGTGACCCAGCTCTTCTTCGATAATGCCAAGTTCTTCGATTTCGTGGCCAAATGCCGCGAGGTTGGTATCACCGTGCCCATTATCCCGGGCATCAAGCCTCTGTCAATGCTGAGTCACATCAGGTTCATGCCCAAGTTCTTTCATGTGGACCTGCCGGAGGCGCTTACGATAGAGCTGCTCAGATGCAAAACGGACAAGGACGTGGCCGCGCTGGGCACCGAATGGGCTGTGGCACAGTGCCGGGAGCTTATACAGAGCGGCGTGCCGAGCATACACTTTTACACGATGGGCAAAGGCCAGCAAACGGCAGATATCGCCCGGCAGGTGTACTGAAAACGATACATATACCAAAATACAGGGGAAGCAGTGTCTGTTTCCCTTTTTTTATGCCCGGGCCGGCGCCTGTTTCCGATCACTGTGGCAGCCGCGTGCTACGCTTGTAGTGTCCGCACTGCGTGGCGGCCAGCTACCCGCTGCGCCCGCGCGGGGGATCGGGAGCTGTGCTTTGCAAAACCGCGCTGAATACGGCTTCGGGAATGGGCATAACGTAAAAGGATACAAAAAGTTGCAGATATTTTTTTACAGTTTTGCAAAGATTAATATATTCGTTTTTCGTTAAACCAATTATTATGAAAAACTCTATCAATAACTTTCCGGATAAAATACAAAATGTGTCTTATGCAAAGTATATAAAATTCAGACATCTGTTTATCCTGGTTTTTCTTATTACGGGCTGCAGCAGTAAGTCCGGCCCCGTATCATCTTCAGACACTATATCACAGAATTTAGAACTGATACTCGATGTTACTAAAATTACAGGTAAAACTCTTAAAGAAACCGAAGCAATCCTCGGTAAATCCGAAACAACGGAAAAAGTAAAAGGTTATCCCTGTGAAAGATCAAATTGTATCAGAGCTTTTTTTAATGATGAAAAAATAGAGATATTATTTAAAGAGAATAAAGCATCGCGTATCACGATTCATGATATTCCCGATTATACAGGAAACGACAAGGCCCTCCAGGTACTTGGTTTACCGGCATCTCCGCCCGCCTTTAAAAATCCTTCTGTCGTAAGCCGCTGGAAAAATATAAAGGGATTTAAAGAGATCAGTTTTTTTTCAGATTATGCGTTGATACAGGTAACAGATTAATATATAGTATATTTATCTATTTTCCTGAGAGAGTATAATTAACTTCCTTCCGACAACCCTCCTTTTTTGTCTTTGCAGTCCCCGCAGCACTTTGGTATTTTTGGTATAGACAATTATACGCATGTAATACCCCATCGCTATGCAACGCACACTTTTACTTTGGCTGCCGGCATGTACATCGCACGCATACAACAGGAAGAACAGACCTATAACGGCGGCAAACTGATCATCGCCCGATAAACGCTTTCACACACAATAACTATACAACAGGCAAAGCAAAGACGCAGTCCCCGGAAGGTGGATTGCGTTTTTGTTTACACGCGTTTCAGCGCTCTCCCCTCCGCCCGGGCCAGTCCGCCTACCACCAGCACCTGCAGTACCAGGAAAATTTTGCCGTACAGCGTAGCCCCCTCAAAATACAGGAAGATGAGCACTACACTTACCGCAGCCCAGAACCAGTTAGCCCGTACCAGCACCTTCAGCGGACGCAGCGGTACCCGGCTGCGCATTGCCAGGTAGCATGCCATACAGGCATACAGCAGGGTTACCGCCGATACGATCAGCACAAAGATCTCCGAAAAACCCAGGAAGACCGCCGCTTGCCTGTACAGCAGCAAACCGGCCAGCCCCACCGAAGAACCCATGAATGTATCCAGCCAGAGCAGCTTTTTTAAGGCGCCTGTATCGTTTTTTAAATCTATGTCCATTCTTGTATCGTTTTTCATGCTTTACAGGCTAAATATCGGCATTTCTTTGCCAGGATATACAGCGCTGTAGGAATTCCCGGCAGGTTTAGTACATTTGGTCATTTAACCCAAATCATTAACAAACCATGTACAAGAAACTATCCGCCCTCTGCCTCTGCATCCTGCTTCTTTGTAACTGCCGGCCCGGCGCCGACCGTACCTGGACAAACGAAGAGATCGAGGCCGATATACAGGCAGAGATCAAAAGCCGCAACGAACAACTGCTGAATGCACTGAAACAGGACAATATACCCGGCTTTAAAGCCCTGGCCTCCGATACCCTGCTGGCAGGATGGGGCCCTGAAAACGACGAAAGTCTGCATTCCCTGCACCAGGTAATGCACAGCACCGCCTACCGCATCCTCGACGCTTTTATGGTGCGGGCGGTACCCGGCAATGGCAAAACGCTGAACAGCACTTCAGGAGAGGGCGCTTATACCCTCGATTTTATTCCCCTTACCCGTGAAAGTTACATTACCGTGCTCCTGATTCCCGACGGGGCTAACGAAATACTGCTGCGACTGGTATACGGCCGTTATGAAGATGAATGGAAACTGAACAGCCTGAATTTTGCCTATTACGCGTTTGCCGGGAAAAATGCCCTCGCCTTTCATACAAAAGCACACAAAGCCTATGAAAGAGGCAACCTGGTCAATGCCTTCAACAATGCCGATCTGGCAGTGATGCTGTTAAACAGCGAGGCCAATGCTCCCCTGATCCGTTTCGACAAAGAAAAAGAGATACTGGATTTCCGCAATAAATTACATGCTGAAATGAAAGCAAATTACGATCTGCCGGCCGTGCTGGAGAACATCGAAACCCGACCCCGTATTTTCCAGCTCAGTTCCGACCTGTTCGCCGATGATTTTTATCCTTCGGTAAGCTACCAGACCCATATTCTCTTTACCGACAGCCTGGCCCTGTATACCGAATACGAGCAGCTGCGCCGGGAAGCCAAAAAAATGTTCAGGGGCATCGATCAAGACAATGCGTATATCATTTTCAAGGCCTCTAACCATATTCTCCGCGGGCAGGCAAGCGTAAAGAACTACGTGTTTATAGATACCCTGCGCTAACGAAAAAAGCCGCAGGTCCCCCCGCGGCTCCGTTCGCACACATGTCTGGTCCGGCATTTAGTTGGCTGCGTACAATATATTGCTCCAGTTGTAATAATAGTCCGGCGGATTTACCTGCGCCGCCGGGTCGTACACCCCGTCCCAGTCGCCCTGCGAAGGCGAAGTGGCATTACCGTCGGCATTGGTATCGCCGCCATGGGCGTCGTCTGCATAGCTGGTAAAGAATACGCCGGCGGCATCTTTACCTACGATCTCTGAATTATCGCTGCGTACCCAGATACCCGGGGCGCCCGTCCCAATGCTCACAAACTTGATGATCACGCCCGGGCCAACGGTAAAGGTCCAGGGATCGAAATTGGTACCTATTCCCTGGTTTGATGAAGTTCCCATGTATACAAAAGGAACCTCATTTTCCAGCCAGCTGATGTCTACCTGGTTTGAAGCCTGCATAACAAAAATCCCATTGTACACGTTCTTTTCGGAAGGATCGGCCGGGTTGTGGAACACGTTCGAGGCATCTATACTTGTATTGGCGCTTATGGTAAGGGGCTTTACATTGCCGTAGAACCAGCTGTTGGTCACACGTGCCCCGGAGGTATTGCTGCCAAAGTGGAATACGCCTGTCCCCGATACATCGGGGGAGCCCCCGCTGTAGGCAAAGGTACAGTAGTTGAACTTAGGGTCTACTCCGAACAGTTCCACCATACTGGACCCGTTTTGCCCGCCGTACAGGAATTTACAATGCTCGAACACACTGCCGGTACCGGTTATGTAGATACCGTTCCAGTCGCCCTGTGCCGGTGTGGTGGCATTGCCGTCGCCATTGGTGTCTCCGCCGTGTGCATCGTCACGTTCCGAAGTAAAGATAATGGGATTATCTGCCGTACCCTGGGCAATAACACGCCCTGTAGCATTATTGGTCAGCGACAGACCCGACCAGGTGTAAATATCCTTGAATTTAAGAATAGCACCGGCTTCGATGGTCAGTGTGGAGCTTACCGTCACTCCTTCTGTAAAGTAGTATACCGTGCAGGCTTTAAAGGTTACAGGCTGTGTAAAGTCGAAATCCGAATCCACCGTTACGGTAACGGGAGTTGTACAGCCGGTGGAAGGGTTGTTCGGATCGTTCGGGTCGTTCGGGTCCTCTTCCTTACAGGAGGCCAGCAGGGTCAGGAGGGGCAACATCAACAATACTTTTTTCATGATCAGCATTTTTTTTGAGTTAATAACTGTGCGGATATCAGCGAATCAGCACCTTGCAAAATTGCGCCCCCTTTCCCGGGTTTTTTCTCCCGGAAAAACAGGATTTTCAGAGATTCATAACCCGGTGCCGGGTTTTACAAAACATACCAGGTGAGCTTTTGTACGTTTTTGTTACATCTATGCCGGTAAATGCGGCGTTTTCTACCCTGCTGAAAAATTACGTATATTCATCCCGTTATGAAAAAGTACTTCCCGGTCCTGCTGGCAGCGGCGGCTACGGGTGTTTATGGCCGGTAGGTCTCCCAGGGACCCACTGAAAGATAAAAATGCAGATCGGTCGACGGCAGCGGTGCCGAAGTGATACAGACCGTATATGAAGAAGAGTTCCTGCGTACGAACTACAGGAGCCTGCCTGCGGGAAAAAAGGACTAATTTGCCATCGGGTTCTCTTCCGGGGTGCTTTTACGGCTAAAGACCAGCGAATCCCTCCCTTTTGCCAGGGTTAAATAACCTTTGGTGATATCGATATCGTATACGCCATCCTTTATAAAATTCTCGGCCGGCATCAGGTATTCAGGCACCCCGCAGTACATCTGGGTTGAGATCACTTTTTCGAACCGGACCTTATTGCCGGGCTGCAGGGTATATCCGCCACCCGTCCGGTTACAGAACCGGGCCGAGAAACTACTCTCCTTAAAGATCAGTGTGAACGTTTTTTCGTCGGACTCCGCCACGGTCGTATCTACATGCACCCGGGCCAGGCGCCATTCCATCTTCTGCAGGTCGGCCAGCAGGTCCTGCATTGTATGCTCAGCAGGTTCAGCCCCGGTAAGCTGCCCGCTTTTCAGGCTGTCCGGGGAACCTGCCGCCTTACCGGCATCCTGCGTTTGAGAGACACGGGTACAGGCTGTGCATAAGACCAGGGCCAGGATCGTATAAAAAGAATATACTTTCATACTACACATTGTTTATCCTGTAAAGATACGCAATTATAAACGGCATGTCAACACCGGTCTGCGCCCTTGTACTCCAAACTTTTTATACATTTACGCTTCGTAACTCTATACTTTTTATGATCCGTAAACTTCTGCCTGCCGTCCTGGCACTTCTTATCCTCAGCGCCTGCGGCGGTAACAGGCCTTCCGTCCTCCGGAACGAACAGATCCCCGAAAAGGTCCGCAAAGAGACCGGCGTACTGAACGATAAGCTATTCCGTGCCGTTACCCGTAACGATGCAGAAGCCGTAAAAGCCCTGATGGCAGACACCCTGCTGCAGAAACACAAAGACGGGGTGGCTCCCCTGATACAGAATGCCAGCACCTCTTTTTCGGCGCTTACGTACAGGCTGATCGACGCCCATTACCAGTACAATACCGATCCCTCCGGTGCTGATACCGTTTTTACAGGCAGTGTGGGCGCATATCCCTATGCCATACATTTTAAACCGGTAAATACCGAGACCTATATTGCCCTGATGGTGCCCGAAGAAAGCAACCAGGAAGTACTGATAACGGCCATTTACGGTAAATACGGCGACAAGTGGAAGCTGAACACCATTTATTTCGGTGTACTGAGCATGTTCGGCAAAAGTGCACCCGATTATTACAAAATGGCTAAAACGGCGTACGAAAAACAATACCTTGCCGATGCCGTGAACTATGCCGACCTGGCCCGGCTCTGCCTGAGACCTGGGGGCGATCTCTTTCATTTCGGGGCCGAAAAAGAAATGGAGGATTTTGCAGAAAAGGTTCATGCCGAAGCCACGAAGACCTTTGCCTTTCCGCAGGTACTGGAAAATATACAGAGCAAACCCGTGGTATTCCGCATTTTCCCGGAGAGCAGCGAAAAGGGATTTTTCCCTATGGTGTATTACAAAACGAACATTCCGCTGAGCAATACGGCAGCCCTGGAAGCTGAACACGAGGAGGTAAAGAAAGAGGTAAGCCGTCTGTACAGGGGCATCGACAAGGACAAGGAATACGTATTCTACTGGGCTTATAACCAATACCCCGACGGCAAAACGGCCGTGGAGCATTACGGCTTCATCGACGAAACATTAAAATAGCTACGACCCCAAAGCTACATACTCCGTGCAACCGGGCCCCGGACCATCAGACTTTCAAACTCCGGACCATCGGACTCCGGACTTTCGGACTTCGGACTACCAGACTACCGGACTACCGGACTCCGGACTCCGGACTTCGGACTACCGAACTCACTCTCATTTCTATTCCCGGCTATTAACTTATATTTGCCTAAATGAAGATCCTGGTACTGGAAGATGATTATACGCTGGCACAGGAACTGCTTGCCTTTTTCAGCTCGAAGGATTTCGAATGCGAGTGTATTTACGACGGGCAGCTCTTCCTGCGGCATTTCCTGAAGCAGAGGGCCGACCTCTACCTGCTCGACATCAATGTGCCCGGCATCAACGGCGTGGAAGTGTGCGAGGCCATACGCAACGTGGACAAAAAAACGCCCATACTCATGCTTACGGCCTTCGGCGAGATCGAGGACAAGGTTAGTGCCTTCAGCAAAGGGGCTGACGATTACCTGGTAAAACCCTTCCATTTCGATGAGCTTTATATGCGCGTTACCGCCCTGCTGCGCCGCCGTGAAAATTCCGTGGAAATGGCCGAGATCATCGGGACGGGCGATCTCCTGATAAATGTTTCGGAGAGTACCGTGACCAGGGCCGGCGAAGTTATTAACCTTACTCCCAAGGAATACCGCCTGCTGCTGATCCTGGCGCGGGCAAAGGGACGCGTGGTCTCTAAACAGAACATTGCCGAGGACCTCTGGGACGATAACGTGCTTACCAGTCCGAATACCATCGAGGTATACATTAATTTCCTGCGCAAAAAGATCGACAGCAACCACGCCGAAAAACTGATCCGGACACGCACAGGTTACGGCTATTATCTAAAACAGGACCGATGACGCTGAAGAACCGCATATCCCTGTACATAAGCCTGCTGTTCACCGTGGTCTTCGCCCTCTCCGCGGTCATTATCGGGGTATTGTTCTCCAGCTTCCGACAGGAAGAGTTCAAGGACCGCCTGCGCGAAAAAGCCCTTTCTTCCATTATCCTGCTTACCAAAGTAAAAGAGGTGGACCAGCACGTGCTGCGCATCGTGGACCAGAATTCCATCAACCAGCTGTACAACGAAAAAACGCTCATTTTCGATCCGAATTACCACCTGATATACAGCAGTGTGGACGATGCCGTGATCCGTTACGACATAGAGGACTTCAGGTACATAAAGAAGCACGGCAGCCTGTACCGCAAGCAGGGCGAACTGGAGATCTACGGGTTCTTTTACGATTCGGACAACAACGATTACTATGCGCTTATTGCCGCCGAAGACAAAGCGGGAAACCGCAAGCTGCAGTTCCTGGGCCTGGTGCTGCTCAGTGTTTTCGTGATCTTTACGGTCATCGTATGGATCGTTTCGTTCAGGCTCAGCAGCCGTATGCTGAAACCGCTGGAGAATTTCCTGAAACGGATCGCACATATTCATGAGAACAGCCTGGACCACCGGCTGGAGATCGACGCCCGTAACCAGAACGACGAGATCAACCTGCTGGCTATGGAATTTAACCTGATGATGGAACGTATCGAATCGTCCTACAAGAACCAGAAGGACTTCAATGCCTACGCCTCGCACGAGCTGCGCACGCCGCTGGCCCGGCTCAGCGCCAGGATCGGGAACAAGAAGAACAAGCCGGGACTGAGCACAGAGGATATGCAGTTCCTGGAAGAGCTGGACCGTGAGGTACACCAGCTCAGCGACCTGGTCCATTCCCTGCTGCTGCTTACCCGCACCGACGGAAGCACCGTACAGTGGCCCGACCGCGAACGCCTGGACGAGATCATTTTTGCCGCTTTCGAAAAGATCCAGAAAACCCAGCCCGAGCTCCGCATGGAATTTGAGCTGGATAAAGATATGGAAAAGCTGCCCGAGCTGGCGGCCAACCGCGAGCTGCTCGGGATCGTATGCCTGAACCTGCTGCGGAACGCCGGACTGTATTCCGACGATAATAAGGTACATATACGCATATACAGCAGCCCGGGACAGATACATGTATCGTTCAGCAATACCGGGCCCGCACTTGATACCGAAGAGCAGGCCCGCCTTTTTGAGTCCTTCAGCCGGGGACGGAACGCAGCAGGCAAGCCGGGACTCGGACTCGGGTTACGTATCGCACAGCGTATCATGCAGGCACACCGGGGCAGTATCCGGTACCAGAATGTATCGGAGAACGAACACGTTTTTATCCTTTCCTTTGAAATTTAAGCTCTTTTTAAGGTCGGTTTAAGGCAACTTAAAGAAGGCTCCCGGAATTTTGCCAGGCAATCAGATCCCTGTCATGGTAAAAGTTATCACCTGCCGTTTACTTGTGCTTCTCTTCCTTTATCCGGCCCTGCTCTCCGCCCAGCAACGGCTCACGCTGGCAGGCTGCGAAGAGCTGTTCCTCCGCAATAACCTGTTCTTACTGGCCTCGCGTTACCGGATCGAGGCCTCACAGGCCGCCGTGATACAGGCCCATGCCTGGCCCAATCCCTATTTTACAGCCGATCTGAATGCCTGGAACCCCGATGCCAAAAGGGCTTTCGACGTAGGCAATGCCGGGCAGAAAGAATTTGCCATAGAACAATTACTCTTTCTCGGGAACAAGAAAAAGAACGAGGTGGAGCTGGCCAGGGCCAATGCACAGGTAGCCGAACTGGAATTCAGCGACCTGCTGCGTAACCTGCGGTTCCGCCTCCGCGAAAGCTTTTATTCGGTGCATTTCGACCTGGAAAAGCTCGGGACCACCGACCGGCAGATCGTACAGATCGATTCCCTGGTGCAGGCCTATTCCGCACAGGCCGTCCGCGGCAACGTCTCGTTCAAGGACCTGGTACGCCTGCAGACCCTGCTGCTCGACCTCAGGAACGAACGCATGAACATCCGTGAGTCCATCCTGGACAAACAGGCCGACCTGCGGGTATTGCTGAACACCGAGGCCGAGATCATTCCGCTGCCCGACAGTGCAGACCTTCTTCGCTACACCTCTGTAACCCGCATCAATATCGACTCCCTGAAGAACCATGCCCTGGTTTCCCGTCCCGACCTGCTGGCAGCGGCCAAAAACACCGAAGCCGGTGAATGGAACCTGAAATGGCAGAGATCGCTGCGGGTGCCCGATCTTACCATCGGGGCGGCCTACGACCAAAGGGGCGGGGCCTTCAACAACCAGCTGAACCTCAGGGCCGGTATTCCCCTGCCTCTCTGGAACCACAATAAAGGCGGCATACGCATGGCACAGGCACAGCTGAAACAGCTCGGCGCCGAACAACAGCAGCTCGGGGTGGAGATCAGGACCGGCATCGCCACACAGTACGCCAAATGGCTCGAGTCCCGCAGCAATTTCGAAGCAGCGGGCGCCATCTACAATAATTACGGTATACGCGAGGTATACAACGGTATGCTGGGCAATTTCCAGAGCCGCAACATCACCATTCTCGAATTTACCGATTTTATGGAGAGCTATAACCGGGCCATCCTTCAGTACAACGATATCTACAAGACCTTTATCATCGACTGCGAGGCCCTCAGTACTCTCACCAACAGCAATATATTCTGATATGAGACCTGTTCTGTATATATGCACCGGCCTGCTCTGCCTGGCATCCTGCGGTAAAAAGCCGGCTCTTACCGACAGCCGTAAAACCTTCGTGCTGAGCGAAAATATGCTCAAAACCACCACCACGGCACCGGCCGAAACACAGCAGCTGCGCAATGAGCTGCGTTTCTACGGTTCCATCACCGCCGATAACAACAAGCTTACCGAGGTCTACCCTGCCGTGGGCGGCAATGTGATCAGTGTAAACGTAGAACTGGGCGACTACGTGAAAAAGGGACAGCTGCTGGCTACCATACGCAGCGCCGAAGCCGCGGGGTTCGAAAAAGAACTCAGTGATGCGGAAAACGATGTACTTGTAGCCAAAAACAACTGGAAGATCGCCCAGGAACTGTATGCCGGCAAGCTGAACACCGAACGCGACGTAATGGAGGCCCGCAGCCTGTATGACAAGGCCCTTTCCCAGCTGAACCGCATGAAGGAGACCCTCAACATATACAGCATACGACCGGGATCTATATACGAAATACGTTCTCCTATGAATGGTTTCATCATCGAAAAGAACATCAACCAGGACATGCTGCTGCGAAGCGACCGTACCGATAATATCTTCGACATTGCCGAGATCGACGAGGTATGGGCCATCGCCAACGTGAACGAGGCCGACATCAACCAGGTGAAGCTGGGCGTGGACGCCTATGTGACCACGCTTACCTATCCCGATAAAGTGTACAGCGGCAAGGTGGACAAGATCTTCAACATCATAGACCCGGAAACCCGCTCAATGAAAGTACGTGTAAAGCTGCACAACGAGGATTTCCTGCTGAAACCCCAGATGCGCGCCGGTATCCGCATTGCCTACACCGAAGACCGCCGTATGATCACCATCCCCGCTTCGGCCCTTATTTTCGATAAAAGCAAATACTTCGTGATGGTGTTCCGCGACCGCTACAATATCGAGACCCGGCAGGTAGAGATCTACCGCCAGGTAGGTGACCTGGCCTATATATCCGCCGGGCTTTCCGAAGGCGAGAACGTGATCACCGCCAACCAGCTGTACATATACGATGCCATCAACGATTAAGCCCTCACACGCATGAACCGGATACTGAAAAACATCATCGGCTTTTCGCTGAAGAACAAGGCCTTTACCTTTTTCTGGGTGGCCGTGCTGGCCGTGGCCGGCTTCATCTCCTTCCGCAGTATGCCCATCGAGGCCTTTCCCGATGTCACCAATACACAGATCATCATCGTTACCGAATGGAACGGCCGCAGCGCCGAAGAGATCGAACGCTTCGTGACCGCGCCCATCGAAATTTCCATGAATGCCGTGCAGAAAAAGACCAGTGTACGCAGCGTGACCATGTTCGGACTTTCGGTGATCAAGATCATTTTCGAGGACGATGTGGAAGATTTCTTTGCCCGGCAGCAGGTGAACAACCAGTTGCGCAATGTATCCCTGCCCGAAGGTGTGGAACCCGAAGTGCAGCCGCCTTATGGCCCCACGGGAGAAATTTTCCGCTATACACTGAAAAGTGATGAACGCGACACCCGCGACCTGCTTACCCTGCAGAACTGGGTGATAGACCGGCAGATGCGTGCCGTGCCCGGTGTGGCTGATGTGGTGGCCTTCGGCGGACAGGAAAAAATATACGAGGTGAGCGTAGACCCCAACCGCCTGGCGCAGTACGATATTACCCCGCTCGACGTGTTCCAGGCCGTGAATGACGGTAACCTGAACGTGGGCGGCGATGTGGTGGTGAAGAACGACCAGGCCTACGTGGTGCGCGGTATCGGTCTGCTGCAGTCCTCCCGCGATATCGAGAACATCATCATCGACAATTACAATGGCAACCCCGTACTGGTGAAGAACGTAGCCACGGTAAAGAGCAGTTCGCTGCCCCGGGTGGGCCAGGTAGGCCTGAATACCAATGACGATGTGGTGGAAGGCATCGTGGTGATGCGCAAGAGCGAAAACCCACGCGAAGTGCTGGGCCGCGTCAAGGAGCGTATTCAATACCTGAACGAACATGTGCTGCCGAAGGACGTAAGCATCGAGACCTTTTACGACCGCGACGACCTGATGAACTATACCACGACCACCGTTATGCACAACCTCACGGAAGGTATCGTTTTTGTTACGGTTATCGTATTCCTTTTCATGGCCGACTGGCGTACCACCCTCGTCGTTTCCATAGTCATACCGCTTTCGCTGCTCTTTGCCTTTCTCTGTCTCAAGCTCAAAGGCATGAGCGCCAACCTGCTCAGCCTGGGCGCCGTGGATTTTGGTATCATCATCGACGGGGCCGTGGTGATGGTAGAGGGCCTTTTCGTGACCCTCGATCACCTGGCACACAAAAAGGGCATGACGCAGTTCAACCGCCTGGCCAAGGCCAGCATCATACAGCGCAGCGGGGCCGAAATGGGTAAGGCCATCTTCTTTTCCAAGCTCATAATCATTACCGCACTGCTGCCTATTTTCGCCTTTCAGAAAGTAGAAGGAAAAATGTTCTCGCCCCTGGCCTGGACCCTTGGTTTTGCCCTGCTGGGCGCCCTGCTGTTCACGCTTACACTGGTGCCCGTGCTCACCCACCTGCTGCTGAACAAAAATGTACGGGAAAAGAACAATCCCTTTGTCAATTTCTGGAACCGCATCGTGGAAAAGGGCTTTAACTGGACCTTCCGTCACCGTATAAAATCCCTGGCTGTCTCCCTCGTTCTGCTCGTCGTTACCTTTTTTTCCGCTACTTTTCTGGGTACCGAGTTCCTCCCCCAGCTGAACGAGGGGGCGCTATGGATCACCGCCGAGCTGCCCATGAGCATGTCGCAGAAAGAAAGCGTGGAAATGGCAAAAAAGATCACCGCCGACCTGCTGAAATTCCCCGAAGTGGACAATGTGCTCTTCCAGGAGGGCCGCTCCAACGACGGTACCGACCCCAATGGCTTTAATTTCCTGCAGTTCCAGGTAGACCTGCTGCCCAAAGACCAGCTCAAAGGAAAAAGCATCGACGATATCATTGCCGATATGGACGCGCAGCTCTCTGCGCACCAGGGCATCAGCTACAACTATTCACAGCCCATTATCGACAATGTGGCCGAGGCCGCCGCCGGGATCAAGGCCTCCAATGCGATCAAGATCTATGGCGAGGACCTGGAACAGCTCGATGAGCTGGCCGATAAGGTCATTGGCCAGATCAGGGACGTGGAAGGCATCAAGGACCTGGGCATACTGCGCAATATCGGTCAGCCCGAGGTGAGCGTGGTACTCGACCGCGAACGCATGGCCGCCTACGGCGTAAAGGTAACCGACGCACAGGCCGTGCTGGAAATGGCTTTCGGCGGTAAAACGGCTACCCAGAAATACGAAGGCGAGCGCAAGTTCGACGTGCGCGTACGTTACCTGCCCGAGTACCGTAAGGACGAAAACGATATGGCCGCCCTCAAGGTACCTTCGGACGACGGCTCCCAGGTACCGATCAGCGCCATTGCCGATATCCGCAAGATTACCGGCCCGGCTTTTATCTACCGCGATGATACCAGGCGCTTTATCGGGGTAAAGTTTTCTGTGCGCGAACGTGACCTGGGCAGCACCATTGCCGAGGCCCGGGAAAAGATCGCCCGGAACGTACAGCTCCCGACGGGTTATTCCATCGGCTGGACGGGCGAGTTCGAGAACCAGGTCCGCGCCACCAAGCGCCTGGGGCAGGTAGTGCCTATCAGCCTGCTGGGGATCTTTGTACTGCTGTTCATTATGTTCGGGAATGTAAAGGATTCCCTGCTGGTGCTGGCCAATGTGCCCTTTGCCATCATCGGGGGTATACTGGCCCTGCATGTAACGGGTATGAACTTCGGTATCTCGGCCGGGGTAGGCTTCATCGCACTTTTTGGTATATGCGTGCAGAACGGGGTGATCCTTATCTCGGAATTTCACCGCAACCGCAGGGATAAACGTCCGCTGGACGAAGCCATCAGCGAAGGCGTCAAAGTACGTACCCGCCCTGTGGTCATGACGGCGCTCATGGCTTCCATCGGGCTGCTGCCCGCGGCCATTTCCACCGGTATCGGCTCCGAATCGCAGAAACCCCTGGCCATTGTCATTATCGGCGGACTTATCACCGCCACCGTGCTCACATTGCTGGTGTTCCCCATCATTTTCCGCATGGCCTACAGCCGCCGGGAACGCCTTTCGTAACCTTGTTCAGTTTGTTTCCGTATATAAAAGGAAAGGGATGACGGGCTCCGGCTTGTTGTCCCTTTTCCTATTCGGTAGAACGGGTGTATTTTACCACGGTATCTGTGTCGTTCTTGTAGACAGTTTCAGCAGGCGGTACGACAGGCAGCACAGGCGCTTTCACACCCCCGCCCAGCAGCAGCGGGGCCAGGTATTCATAACAGTCGTCCCAGAGCTCTGCATCGATGAACTGCTGCAGGATAGCCGCGCCGCCTTCCACCAGTACCGAGTTGATCCGCAGCCGGTACAGGGCTTCGCTCAGGGCCTCAGCCCCACGCAGGTCTTCGCGCAGCAGCACATAACGGATATGTCCCTCCTGCCCTTCCATCTTACGGTTCAGGACCACCAGGGGCAGCTCATCGTTAAATATACGCAATGTTCGGGGCAGGGCCAGTTCCGGGTCAGCGATGACACGCAGCGGCGCCGGACCGCTCACAAAGCGCACGGTAAGCGAAGGATCGTCCTTCAGCACCGTGCGGTAACCCACCAGTATAGCGGCATATTCCGTACGCAGCTGATGCGTGAACACATTGGTCAGCGGTTGCGTAATAGCCCGCGGCTTTGCCTCCGTACCGTCGATAAATCCATCGGCAGAACGGGCAAACTTAAGTGTAATGTAAGGGCGTTTCTTTTCGGTATAGGTAAAAAAGTGCCGGTTCAGCAGGCGGCCTTCGGCTTCCAGTATCCCGGCCTCCACGCGCACACCCGCAGCCTGCAGCATCTCAATGCCTTTCCCGTTCACCGCTTCAAAGGGATCGGTATTGCAGATGACCACATGCGGAATTTTTTTCTCGATGATCAGCGAGGCACAGGGCGGGGTCTTGCCAAAATGGGCACAGGGCTCCAGGCTCACGTACAGGATACTTTCCGGCAGCAGCTCCGGCTCCATCACCGAAGCAATAGCATTTACCTCGGCATGCGGCTCTCCGTATTTACGGTGGTACCCCTCGCCGATGATGCGGCCTTTGTGTACGATCAGCGCCCCTACCAGCGGATTGGGGGCCACCCTGCCCCGGCCCATGGCGGCCAGTTGCAGGCAACGTCGTATAAATGCCTCATGCATGCCGCAAAGGTACGCTTTTTTGAATTGCGCATACTTTTAGCCAACTTTGTGCCGTGAAAGTACCCGATAACACACTGGTATCCGTACGCAGCTTCGTTTTTGCCGAACTGCAGGCACTCTACAGCAAGGGTGAGCTGCGCATTATCTGGGAGGCGCTCTGCGAAGCCTTCTGCACCGTACAGCCGGCTCCGCCCAGGCTCAGCGAGAGCGAGCTGCTGCTTTTTTTTAATGCTGTGAAAAAGCTGAAAAAAGGTATGCCCTACCAGTATGTTACCCAGAACGTACACTTTTACGGATTGCAGTTGTTCGTAAATGAATACACGCTCATTCCACGGCCTGAAACAGAAGAACTGGTCGATATGGTCCTGAAGAACCATACCGATGCTATATTACACGTAACCGATGCCTGCACCGGCAGCGGATGCATACCCCTGGCCCTGCAAAGCCGCCGCCCGCAATGGCGGGTCCGGGGCTTCGACCTCTTCCCCGAAACCCTGGCCGTGGCCGAAAAAAATGCCGCCCGGACCAGGCTTCCCGTTACTTTTTCCCGGGCCGACGCCCTGGCCCCGGAGACCTATACCCGGCTGGAAAGAACGGACATACTCATCAGCAACCCGCCCTATATCACCGCGGCCGAAAAAACAGATATGCACCGGACCGTGCTGGACTTTGAGCCGCACCGCGCCCTTTTTGCCGAAGGTACCGATCCCCTCATCTTTTACCGCCGCCTGGCCGAAGGTGCCGTACAGTGCCTGAAAAAAGGCGGATCTTTCTATGCCGAGATCAACCAGTACCTGCCGCAGGAAACCTGTCATATCCTGCAGGAAGCCGGACTTTCCGAAGTAAAGGCGCATAAGGACCTCAGCGGCAACTGGCGTTTTGTTTCTGCACAATATCCCTGATTTTTATGCGCAGTCAGGCCGCCTGTCTCCGCATACACACCCGTGTCCCTACGGCCCGGCTCCGGTTGTTGCGTTCCTCACAACGCTGCGCGCGGGCCATCGGGTGCGTGGCAGAGGCTTTTTTTCAATCCGTCCTTTCCGTACAGACCCTGTCCTTCACGCTGCGAAAAATTCAGAAATAAAGATCCCCGTCCTGGAAGAACGGGGATCAATACCATAAAGGCCCATAAGCCGGGTTCTGTATTATCCTGTCATTTATCTGCGGAGACGTTCACACGGCCCCTTCAGCGACCTACCCATCTGCCGTCTCGCCGAGGCGAGAGGGGAGCGAGCAACTCCCGCTGCAGCAGACCTATTTGGTCTTACAGCCCGCAGGGTTTTCCCCGCTGCATGTTGCCATGCAACGCGTGAGCTCTTACCTCGCGTTTTCACCCTTACCTCGTCTCGCTGTAAGCGAGACGAGGCGGTATCTTTTCTGTGGCACTTTCCGTATCTCGCTGTAAGCGAGACCCCACCCGTTAGGTGGTGCGGTGCTCTGCGCTGCCCGGACTTTCCTACCCGGCCGGAGCCGGATCGACAGGTGGACCTTTATACATTCAGGTCTGTGCGACCTTGATTTCTTTCTTTATTTACCCAGGCGGCTTTCCAGGTCCAGGCGATAGGCCCGGGCCGTGTCCTGTGCAATATCATAACCTGCATCGGCATGGCGTATCACGCCCATGGCCGGATCATTGTTCAGCACGCGGGCCAGGCGCTGTTCAGCATCGTCGGTACCGTCGGCTACGATCACCATACCGGCATGTATGCTGTATCCCATACCTACGCCGCCGCCGTGATGCAGGCTTACCCAGGAGGCTCCGCCCGCCGTATTGATCAGCGCATTCAGGATGGGCCAGTCGGCCACGGCATCGCTGCCGTCGAGCATGGCTTCGGTCTCACGGTTCGGCGAAGCTACGGAACCCGTGTCCAGGTGGTCGCGGCCGATCACGATCGGGGCTTTCACCTTGCCTTCGCGCACCAGCTGGTTAAAGGCCAGGGCTGCCTTCTGACGGGCTCCCATCGGCAGCCAGCAGATACGGGCCGGTAAGCCCTGGAAGGCGATCTTTTCCGCCGCCATTTTCAGCCAGCGCTGTAAAGAAGCGTCCTCCGGGAACAGCTCTTTCAGCTTTTCGTCGCATACGCGTATATCTTCCGGGTCGCCGCTCAGGGCCACAAAACGGAAGGGCCCGCTGCCCTTGCAGAACAGGGGACGTATATAGGCCGGGACGAATCCCGGGAAATCGAAGGCATTCTGCACCCCGCGCTTATCTTTGGCTTGTCCGCGCAGGTTATTGCCGTAGTCGAAGGTAACGGCACCGCGGCGCTGCAGTTCCAGCATCTGTTCTACGTGGCGGGCCATGGTGTCCAGCGAGAGCTCCGTGTATTTTCCCGGGTTCGCTTCGCGCAGCACGCGGGCTTCTTCCACGCTCATGTTCTGCGGGAAATAACCGATCAGCTCATCGTGTGCCGAGGTCTGGTCGGTAAGTGTATCCGGGGTTATATTACGGTCAATGAGGCGTTGCAGCAGGTCAACCACGTTGCAGAGCACCCCTATGGAGAGGGCTTTGCCTTCGGCTTTGGCTGCCAGGGCCGCATCGATGGCCGCGTCGATATCTTTGTATTTCTGGTCCAGGTAGCGGGTCTCGAGGCGTTTATCGATGCGCCACTCCTCCACTTCGGCCACCAGGGCCACGCCTTCGTTCATGGTAATGGCCAGGGGCTGGGCACCGCCCATACCGCCAAGACCGGCCGTTACGTTCAGCGTACCTTTCAGGCTGCCGCCGAAATGCTGCCGGGCACATTCGGCATAGGTCTCATAAGTACCCTGCACAATGCCCTGCGAACCGATATAGATCCAGGAACCGGCGGTCATCTGCCCGTACATCATCAGGCCTTTGGCGTCCAGCTCGCGGAAATGCTCCCAGGTAGCCCATCTGGGCACCAGCATACTGTTACTGATGATCACGCGGGGAGCGTCCTTATGCGTAGGCAGTATCCCTACGGGTTTTCCGCTCTGGATAAGCAGGGTCTCGTTCTCGTTCAGATCTTTCAGGGCTTTTACGATGCGTTCGAAAGCCTGGGGGTTACGGGCCGCTTTACCCAGTCCGCCGTACACGATCAGATCCTCGGGGCGTTCGGCCACATCGGGGTCCAGGTTATTGTGCAGCATACGCAGGGCGGCTTCCTGTATCCAGCCTTTGGTATGGAGCTGGGTACCCACCGGCGTTTTCAGTTTCGAGATATCGAGCTTGTTATCCGCTGTAATCATGGCAACATTTGTAAATTTTATGCAAAGATAATCAATTGCGGGCAGATTCCGTGTGCGGGATGAATTGTGCACAGGGCGGGACTTCCGGGAGGGAAGGGGGCGGGTAATGGCGGCCTGGCGGGAGTACTTATCAACATTTGAGCGGTAACCGCTTGTGGATGTGAAAACAAAAGTCTACCTTTGCACCCGCAATTTTAATGTTTAACAATTTAACGGGGGCCCGGGCGGCCCGCACAATCAAAATGGCAGAAGAACTGAAAGCCGAAAACGTGAAAAACGTAAAAAAATCACTCGCCGATTATGGCAATGAAGGAGATACCTCTTTCGACTGGACCGCATTTGAAGGATATTCAGCGGACCAGAAAAACTCACTCGAAGCGTTCTACGACAAATCGATGAGCTCTATTATCCCTCACCAGATACTGCTGGGTACCGTGGTAGGGATCAATTCAAAAGATATCCTGGTCAATATCGGGTACAAGAGCGAAGGCGTGGTTCCGCGCACCGAGTTCCGTTACAACCCTGATGTAAAGATCGGCGACAGCGTGGAAGTATACGTAGAGGACCTGGAGAACAAGGACGGTCAGCTGCAGCTTTCGCACAAAAAAGCACGTGCCCTGAAAGCATGGGACCGTGTGAACGAAGCCTTTACGAACGATGAACTGATCACCGGCTTTGTAAAATGCCGTACCAAAGGTGGTCTGATCGTGGACGTATTCGGTCTGGAAGCCTTCCTGCCGGGTTCACAGATCGACGTGAAACCCATCCGCGACTACGATGTATATGTAGGCAAGAACATGGAGTTCAAAGTGGTGAAGATCAACCAGGAATTCAAAAACGTGGTGGTTTCACACAAGATCCTCCTCGAAGAAGAACTCGAGCAGCAGAAAAAAGATATCATCTCCAAACTGGAAAAAGGTCAGATCCTTGAAGGTATCGTCAAGAACATCACTTCTTACGGTGTATTCATCGACCTGGGCGGCGTAGACGGTCTGATCCACATCACCGACCTGAGCTGGGGCCGTATCAATCACCCGGAAGAGATCGTTAAACTGGACGAGAAGATCAATGTGGTGGTACTGGACTACGACGATGAGAAAAAACGCATCGCCCTGGGTCTGAAACAACTTACCGCTCATCCGTGGGAGCAACTGGATGCCAGCCTGAAACCGGGCGATAAAGTGACCGGTAAAGTGGTTGTACTGGCCGATTACGGTGCATTCGTTGAGATCGCTCCGGGTGTGGAAGGTCTGATCCACGTAAGCGAAATGAGCTACTCTTCGCACCTGCGCAGCGCCGGCGACTTTGTAAAAGTAGGCGACGATGTTACAGCCGTGATCCTGACACTGGACCGCGAAGAGCGCAAAATGTCACTGGGTCTGAAACAACTGAAAGACGATCCCTGGACAAATATCCAGGAGAAATACCCGATCGGCAGCAAACAGAGCGCCGTGGTTAAAAACTTCACCAACTACGGTATCTTCGTAGAACTGGAAGAAGGGGTTGACGGCCTGATCCACATCAGCGACCTGAGCTGGACCAAGAAGATCAAGCATCCGGGCGAGATCACCAATATCAACGACAAGATCGATGTAGTGGTACTGGAGATCGACCAGGAGAACCGTAAACTTTCCTTAGGTCACAAACAACTGGAGTCCGATCCCTGGGAAGCCTTCGGAAATATTTTCGAGGTAGGCACCGTACAGGAAGGTACCGTTGTGGAGAAGACCGACAAAGGTATGGTAGTTGCCCTGCAATACGGTATCGAAGGTTTCGCTCCGAACAAACACCTCAAGAAAGAGGACGGCAGCACCATCGCACTGGACGAAAAAGCCGAGTTCAAGGTGATCGAGTTCAACAAGGACGAGAAAAAACTCATCGTTTCGCATACCAAAGTATGGGAAGCCGATAAGGAAGATACCGAGAGAACGGAAAAGGTGAAAGAAGCCAAAGCTACTGCCAAAGGCGTTGACAAACTGAAGAAAGGCATCGAGAAAACGACTCTGGGAGACCTGAGCGTACTGGCCGATCTGAAGGAGGAAATGGAAAAAGGCAGCAAAGGCAAAAAGAAAAAGAGCGACGAAGACGCTGAATAATACAACGAAAGAGCCCCGGTAAACATCGGGGCTTTTTTTTACACAAAAATGCGCTACCTTCGGGCTTTGCTTCAAGAAGAGAAAATGAATCAGGAACAGAAGACCCTATTGGAAGGAAAAGGCCTGGAGCTCGTACTGCAGCGCCTGTGCCTGGAGCTGAAAGAGAACTACGGCGATTTTGCCAACTGTGCGCTCGTGGGCCTGCAGCCCCGCGGTTCCCTGCTCAGCGCCAGCCTGCACCGCCGCCTGGAACAGATGACCGGCCACAGGATCCTGCACGGCAAGCTGGACATTACCTTTTTCCGCGACGATTTCCGCCGCGGCGACGATATCCTGAAGCCCAATACCACCAGCATCGATTTCCTGGTGGAAAACAAAAACGTAGTGCTGATCGACGATGTACTGTATACCGGGCGCAGCGTCCGGGCCGGCTTCGATGCCCTCATGGCCTTCGGAAGACCCGCCAAGGTAGAGCTCCTGACCCTCATCGACCGGCGCTATACCCGCCACATACCCATCGAGGCCAATTACTGCGGCAAGGCCGTGGATACCCATGCCGGGCAGAAAGTACTGCTGGAGTGGGACGCCTCGCAGACCAACCTGGAAAAAGTAACGTTATTTACACGCGAAGCATGAGCAGACTAAGTACCGAACATCTTTTAGGCATTAAATACATTACGGAGAACGATATCCATACCCTGCTGGATACGGCCGCCTCTTTCAAGGAGGTGATCAACCGGCCCATTAAAAAAGTACCCTCCCTGCGCGACGTAACGGTAGCCAACGTATTTTTCGAGAACAGCACCCGTACCCGCCTTTCCTTTGAGCTGGCCGAGAAACGCCTCTCGGCAGACGTGGTGAACTTCAGCGCCTCAGGCTCATCGGTGTCCAAAGGCGAAACCCTTACCGATACCGTGAACAATATCCTGGCCATGAAGGTAGACATGGTGGTGATGCGCCACCAGAACCCCGGGGCCTGTGTATTCCTGGCCAATGAGCTGAAAAAATATCCCAAAAGCGCCCACGCCCGCGTAGTGAATGCCGGCGACGGTACACACGAGCATCCCACCCAGGCCCTGCTCGATGCCTTTTCGATCCGCGACCATTTCGGCCGCATCGAAGGCCTGAACGTACTGATCGTGGGCGATATCATGCACTCCCGCGTGGCCCTGAGCAATATCTACTGCCTGCAGAAACTGGGCGCCAACGTAAAGCTCTGCGGTCCGGCCACCCTCATACCCCGCCATATCGAGACCCTGGGCGTAGAGGTGGAATATGACCTGCACAAGGCCCTGCAGTGGTGCGACGTAGCCAATGTGCTGCGTATACAGCTCGAGCGGCAGGACATTAAATATTTTCCTTCCCTGCGCGAATACGCCATGCAGTATGGCATAAACCGGCAGGTGCTGGACCGGCTCGGCAAGCAGATCACCATTATGCACCCCGGCCCCATCAACCGCGGCGTGGAACTGGACGGCGACATTGCCGACAGCGAGCATTCGATCATACTGGAGCAGGTAGAGAACGGTGTGGCCGTACGTATGGCCGTACTCTACTGCCTGGCCTCCGTAAAAGAATAAGGACAGAATTTGAAATAATGAATGACAAGTAGTACATTCGTTCATTGTAAATTACTCTATGACTATGAAAATTACCGTAAACAAGGAAGATAAGTTTACTGTACTGAAACCGGAGATCGAGAAGCTCGACAGCACGGTGGCGCCCCTGGTAAAAGCTGAGATCGTGCTGGTTACCGGAAACGGAGAGCGTAATATAATCATCGACCTGGCCGATGTCCGCTATATCGACTCCAGCGGTCTCAGCGCCCTGCTGGTGGCCAACCGTTCCTGCAAAAGCCTCAACGGGGCCTTTGTGCTTACCGGCCTGAACGAGAATGTGCGTAAGCTCATCAGTATCTCTCAGCTCGACAGCATACTGACCATTACCCCTACCTACTCCGAAGCCGTTGATTTTGTGATCATGGACGATATCCAAAAATCTTTGTGATCATTTGCTTATTCTAATTTTTTTTCCATATTTGTAACAACAAAAAACACAAAGAAAACAAACGTATGAAGAAACTTTTACTCGTAGCTGTAGTAGCTTTTGGCTCGTTTGCCACAATGAATGCCCAGGTTGATCCCTGTACCCCAGACCCGAATTATACTCCTTCAAGTCCCACAGGTGCCGGTATCGAGGACCTGCCTTGCGCGCGCCCCAATGAACCGTACAAAGCATCATCCACCATTGTGGTGCCTACCGAAGTAACGTTTGGCGGAAGTACTGTAAAACTGTGCAGTGTACGTGTGGACTCCATCACAAACTGGCCTGCATATACCATTCCGCCGCTGTTTGCTATCTTTAAAAATGGCACACAATACGCTCCGGGTGCATGGGTTCCGATCAACACGGCAAACCCTTCTGACAGAGCCTGTGTATCTGTTTCAGCTACCTTTACAGCCCCATACCAGGATACGATCCGTGTAAGAGGTACAGCCAAAGTAGGCGCAAGCTGCCCCGGCTTCCTCGATGTTTCTTTTGACGCGTTAAACGCCGGAGGTATCCCCGTAGGCTTTACCGTTGACCCTACATGTACCTATTATGTAGGCGTTGACGAAGACCTGAGCAACAACTCTTTCGACGTTGCCCAGAACTACCCGAACCCGGTTACCGGCGAGTCCCAGATCGTATTCAACGTACCTGCCGCCGGTAAGGTGAACTTCCGTATCACCAGCCTGGTGGGTTCCGTGATCTCTGATAAGACCATCGGCGCCAGCACCGGCAAAAACATCATCGACATCAATGCAGGTTCATTCGCTCCCGGCGTGTATATGTACAGCGTTACCTACAACGGCTCTACCATCACCAAGCGCATGATCGTAAAATAAATTATATACCTGTCTGAAAAAACTTACCAGGAACCCCGGGATATACTCCCGGGGTTTTTTATTTTTGTATATTGAATTATGAAGTGATCATACTCGGGACCAGCAGCGCACTGCCTACTGCCGAAAGATACCCGTCTGCACAGATACTCAACTTCAGGGAAAAGCATTTCCTGATCGATGCCGGCGAAGGGACACAGATACAGATGCGTAAGTACAAACAGAGTTTTCAGCGTATACAGAAAATTTTCATCTCGCACCTGCATGCCGATCACTTCCTGGGTTTGCCCGGCCTGCTTTCGTCCATGGCCCTGCTCGGCCGCGAGAACACGCTCGAGATATACGGTCCCGACGGTATACGCACCTTCCTGGAGACCACCTTCCGCATTTCCGATGCCTATCTCAGCTTCCCGGTAGAATATATCGTTACCGACCCCAGGGAACCTCAATTACTATACGAAGACGAGCATATGCTCATCAGCAGCTTCCCGCTGTTCCACCGTATTGCCTGCACGGGCTTCCTGTTCCGCGAGAAGGAAAAGACCCGCAAGTTCGATAAAAAGCTGCTCAACAAATATTTCCTTACTCCCGAAGAGATCATACGCATCAAGAACGGGGCCGATTACCAGGCGCCCGACGGGAATTACTATCCCAATGCCGAGATCACCATCGATCCGCTTCCGCCGCGTTCCTATGCCTATTGCAGCGATACTGCGCCTTTTGAACAACTGGCTGACTATATAAAGGATGTGCATACCATTTACCACGAGTCCACCTTTACCATGAAGCACGCGCTACGTGCCAGGGAGACCCGGCACAGTACGGCCTTACAGGCTGCAGAGCTGGCACGCGACGCCGGGGCTTCGCAGCTGCTCCTGGGACATTTCTCTACCCGGTATACCGACCTGCAGGAATTCCTGGACGAGGCTCAGCCCGTCTTTGCCAATACACAGCTCGCCCGCGAGGGAAATACCTACGAAATTTAAGAAGGCTTCTGCCAAAAGCTCTATATTTGTTTCCATAAATAAACGGTACTATGCTCAACGAAAAAGTAGAAAAAATACTGAATACACAGATCGCCAAAGAGGCCGCATCCTCATCCCTGTACCTTTCGATGGCTTCCTGGTGCGATACCAAAGGCCTGGACGGCTGTGCCGCTTTTTTATACGACCAGGCCGATGAAGAGCGTACCCATATGCTGAAACTGATGAAATACATCAGTGACAGCGGCGGCCATGCCCGCGTGCCCTCCATCCCTGAACCGCAGTTCCAGTTCAAGGACGTGACCGAGATCTTTTCACTGGTGCTGAAAAGCGAAATGCATATTTCGGAATCCATACACGATATCATCGATACCTGCACCAGGCTGCGCGATTATACCACGCTGCACTTCCTGCAATGGTACGTTACCGAGCAGCACGAAGAGGAGAAACTGGCGCGCTCTATCCTGGACAAGATCGAGATCATCGGCCTCAAAGGCCAGGGGCTGTTCCTTTTCGACAAGGAAATGGCCGGTTTCCGCGTAGATACCGAGATGAAGACCCAGGAAAGCGGAGGGGGCGCCGCCTGATCCGATGCGTTACTATATTATTGCCGGTGAAGCTTCGGGCGACCTGCACGGCAGCAACCTGGTCCGCGCCATACGTGAGGCAGACCCGCAGGCCGTGATACGCGGCTGGGGAGGCGACCTGATGAAGGCCGAAGGGGCCGACATCGTGAAGCATATACGCGACCTGGCCTTCATGGGCTTTGTAGAAGTGCTGAAGAACCTGCGCACCATCCGCCGTAACTTTGCCTTCTGCAAACAGGATATCGAGGCCTTTGCACCTGATGTACTCGTGGGCATCGACTATCCCGGCTTTAACCTGCGCATGTGCAAATGGGCTAAACAGAAAGGCTACCGCACGGCCCTGTACATTGCCCCGCAGGCCTGGGCCTGGAAGGAAAAAAGAGCCTATACCCTGCCGGGTATCTGCGACGAAGTGATCAGTATACTCCCTTTCGAAGAAGCTTTTTTTGCCCGTTTCGGCACAAAGGTCCGTTACGTGGGCCATCCCCTGGCCGATGCTATCAGCCGTTTTAAGGCCGCACCGCATGCAGAGGTCCCCGAACTTGCCGCACAGGATAAACCCCTGGTGGCCCTGCTGCCCGGCTCGCGCCGTGACGAGATACGTAATATGCTGCCCGTTTTTATGCAGGTGCGCCGCCTGTTCCCGCAGTACCGCTTTGTAATTGCCGGGGCGCCCGCGCTCGATATAAATATGTACCGGGAAAACGGGCTGGAAGACGATGTTCCCGTGGTGTTCGGGCATACCTATGCCTGTCTCGGAGCGGCTCATGCAGCCATTGTAACTTCGGGCACCGCCACCCTGGAAACTGCCCTGCTCAATACCCCGCAGACCATTTGTTATAAGGGCAATCCCATTTCGTACCAGATCGTGAAACGCCTCATTAAAATTCCCTATGTTTCGCTGGTGAACCTGGTCCTGGGCCGCCCCCTGCTGAAAGAATACCTGCAGTACGACCTGACCGTGGAAAACATTGCCGCCGAGCTGAAGCGCCTGATGGAAGACGAAGCCTACCGGCGGGTCATCCGCGAAGGATATGCCGAACTGCGCAGCATCGTAGGCGACGGCGGAGCATCGCGCAAAGCTGCGGAGATCATTATGCAGCTGGCCGCAAAATAAAAAGGCCTCCCGGGGGAAGCCTTTCCTGTATTTTGTATATTCTTCGTTTATTTTACACGCTCCATATATTCGCCAGTCTCCGGGTTCACACGGATAAGTTCGCCGGTCTCGATAAAGAGCGGCACGCGTATTTCGGCGCCGGTCTCGAGGGTGGCGGGTTTCAGTGTATTGGTGGCGGTATCGCCCTTGAGGCCCGGCTCGGTATAGGTCACTTCCAGGTCAACGGATTTGGGCGGTTTAGCCGATACGGGACTTTCGTCGGCAAAGAAAACCTTTACCATATTGCCTTCTTTCATGAACTGCATACCGCTGCCGAAAAAAGCTTCGTCCACGTAGTACTGCTCATAGGTGTCCGCATCCATACAAACCACGGCATTACCGTCTTTGTAGAGGTATTGCAGGTCGCGTTCCTCCACACGTACAATTTCAACCTCTTCGTCCGGACGGAAACGGTTCTCGGCCAGTTTACCGGAGCGCATCACACGCATCTTGGCCTGGTAAAACGCACGCAGGTTACCCGGGGTGCGGTGTATCCACTCAACGATCTGGCAAAGTTCATTGTTGTACATAATGAAATTGCCGTTGGAAATATCTGAAGCCTTTGCCATATAGTTTGTTTTGAAGGGCAAAAATAACGCTTAAACTTATTTTAGCAAGCCTCCGGGATCATTTAAGCCTGTGTATACTTTTCTGACAATAAATGCGTTTATACATTTAACATATTTTTAGATTTAGATTTTTTTTTGTAAATTTGGATAAAACATAAGGCTTATGAAACCGATGATCATTTTCTCTACTCTGCTTTTGGTTGTCACTACGGCCTGTAAAAGCAACCGATCCAGTGACCTCTCCACCCCTCCTTCAGAAACTTCTTTTGCATTTCCCAAAGCACAGAAAGGCACCCGCCTCGTATATCTCTATGCCAACCACGGCATCCGTTCAAGGCTGGAAATTATCATACAGCGCATGGACGATAACCTCGCTTTCGACTATTCGATAAACCTTATGGACAACCCGCGCGGACATGTGGAGATAACCCCGGGGGCCCTGAAATCGGCCAACAGCTTTGCAATGGTATTCCCGCTTGAGAAACCGCTTGCCGAGAACCAGTCGTCCCTGCTGCTGAGCCAGATGGCTTTCCGGGACCTGCTGGAAGCCGGCGAAACCGTGCTGGACCTGGGCAGCGGGCTGGAGAGCTACTTTTTTGCCCAGAATGAAGAAGTAGCCTTTTCATACAATTCCAAAGTGGTTTTTATGACCTGCATGAAATGCAGTAACCTGGACAAAACGGGCGAAGTATGGGTACTGAAAAATCCTGCCTTCCCGATCATTGTAAAAATGAACAGGGGCGTTTCTATGGAGCTTGACCAGTGGATAGATCCGGCAGAAACTGTGCAGACCGCGGCAGCGCCCGTTTCAGCTGTTTCGAATGCCGGTTGAGATGCGCCCGCAGAAAGGCCAGGGTCTGGTCCAGGGTCAGCATACCCGCCCGCGGATGCCTGAAAAGGCCTGCCTGTCTCAGCTCCGGGGGAAATGCAGCTACAAAGGCCTGGTACCGTTTACGCAGTTCTGCCCATTGGCCGAGTAAGGTCTCCGCATTGTAAGGGCCTTTTACCTCCGGCAATGCCGAAGGCGCCCGGAAACGCAGCGGCGACCACAGGGCAAGCCTGAGCAGCAATGCATTCCGCCTTTCGCGGAACCCGGCAGCTTTTAATCCTGTACCATGCTTTTGCAGCTTATTCACGCAATACGTTAATGTAGCGCTTTCAACATCCAGAATATGTTTCAGAACCTCCGCAGGAGACCATCCTCCCTGCGGAGGTGTTTTATTTAACGCTTCCGCCGGATATCCCTTCAGCAGTTGTTCCAGGTGTATACGTGATCTTTCGAGCTGTGCCAGGCGGGCATTTACGTTTGTCATACCTTTATATTCGACAGCAATCCGCCGGCATTGCCGCGCATTTCCGTCTCCCAGCTTGCTTCCGCCAGCTTCAGGGCCCGGTTCAGGGCGATCACTATAAAGTCTTCGAGTTCTTCGCGGCGTTCTGGCAGGCACATAGAGGGTTCTATTTCTATGCTTCTTACTTCCCGGTTCCCGTTCACCACCACTTTTACGGCATTGTTACCGGCTTCTGCTTCAATGCGCAGACGGCCGAGCCGTTCTTTACTCTCCTTCATTTTCTGCTGCATCTCCTGCAGCTTTTCCATCATATTTCCCAACATAATTTCCTGTATTTGTTCAAATAAAAATATGTATGCAGAAAGACAGGGGTTTCATATTTTAGTTTATCGCAAAAGGTTCACATGTCCGAACAACTCGCCCTGCCGTCCGTGTTTTTCTGTGTAAACGATACGCCAGACATACGTATCCTGCTTGCAGGGCTTGTTACCGCACATGCCGTCCCAGGCCTTTTCAAACGAATCGGTTTTCCATACCACTTCGCCCCAGCGGTTAAAAATAACCATATCGAACTGTTCAATGTCCACTCCGTAGGCCCGGAAGAGCTCATTCAGACCGTTCCCATCTACAGTAAACGTATTTGGAACGTAAATGTTACCTAAAACGAAAACGGTTACGCTGTCGATAAAGTAGCAGCCATTGGTATCCGTGTAAAACAGGCCGTAAGTAGTGGTAACCGAAGGCGAAGAGATCGTGGTACGGCAGTAATTGCAGGAAAGGTCCACCGGCGGTATCCACTGGTAGCTGCCATGATCGGGGCCCGAAGCCGTAAGCACCGCCTTTTCTCCGTATTCGATATACTGATCGGGCCCTGCATATACATCGGTTACCCCGTATGTATTTACCTGTACGGTATCGCTGGTGGTACAGCCGATGCTGTCGGTGATGATCACACTGAAGGTGACCGCGTGCGGCACAATGGCCGTGGGATACTGCACTGCAGACGAATCGAGATAGACCACGGGGAACCACTGGTAGGATACCCCGCCCGAAGTATACAGGCGCACGGGATTCCCGGGACAGATCAGCGTATCCGGGCCGCTTACAGGGTATATACGTTTTACATTTACGGACATGGTGTCGTAACTGTCGCCGCAGGCATTACGTCCGCGTATGATATAGGTAATGTCCTGGTCGGGCGTACAATGCGGGTTGCTGATATTCGGGTTGCTGAGGTAGGTAGGAGGCATCCACAGGTAATGTGTGGCCCCGGTAACGGAAAGCTGTATCCCGTCGCCGTGGCAGATGAGCGTATCCGGGCCGGCATCGGCCTGGGGCTGAAAATCCACCTGTATGCGTGTACTGTCGCGCAGTACACATCCATCGGGATTCTGTACGGTTACCACATAGACCGTGGTACTGCCTGGGGTGGCTACCGGGTTGGCAATGTTGGGATCGCTGAGCGTAGCCGCAGGCGACCAGGAATAGGACGTGCCCCCGGAAGCCGTAAGCTGTGTGCTGTTGCCGATGCAGATGGTGTCGTTACCGGATATCTGTACCGAAAAATTGATGACCGGCACTATCACCTGGGCCGTGTCGTTACCACAGTTATTGCTGGCTATGAGCGTGTACGTGGTGGTCCCCGGCGGATGTACCCAGGGATCGGCCAGGTTGGCCTGTGAGCTGTGCAGGCCCGGTACAACAAGCCAGGAATAGGTGGTACCGCCGGAACCATGCAGCTGTATACTGTCGAGCGGACAGATCGGCGTCACAGGTCCTATGCTGGCCACCGGTTTGGGCAATACCTGTACCTGGATCTGGGCCGTATCCGAGGGTACGCAGTTCTGCGGATCGGAGGCTACAAGCGTTACCGTATACGTGCCGGGCGTATTATAGGTATGCGAGCCGTTCACACCCGTGCTGGAAGCCCCGTCGCCGTAATGCCAGGTAAACGAGGTACCGCCATTGCTCAGGTTCTGGAATACCACATTGGTGCCTTCGCAGACTTCGTCCACGTTAGCGTCCAGGTAAGCCGTGAGGGCAGACACGTCAAATTTTACCAGGGCAATATTACAGTTGGTGGAATTATTGGTAGCTGAATATGCGCCGGGTGTTGTAGGCAGGTCGTCCTGTCCGCCGCAACTGGCGCACATGGCCTGGAACACCACCCCGTCCTTGTTGAAGCGGCTGGTACCGCCGTCCACATGGTCGCCCGAGCTGCCGCCGCCGAGGTAGGTGGCATACAGCAGGCTCTCTGCATTGGGATAGAACACGGCCAGGTAAAAATCGCTGCCGTCCGTGGTGGTCTTATAGGCCCCCGGGGTAATGGGCATACCGAATACCGTGCCCCCGATGCCCCCGTTCGACTGGTTTACCTGTCCGCCCCAGCCCGCGATATAGATCTGGTCGCATTCGTGCAGCAGGAAAGCCGTAGGCACCAGGTTGATCTGGGAAGCCCCCGCCCCGAAGCAGGTAGACATAAGCGTGGCAGTAAGCGCCGGGTTCAGTTTGTGAATGAACTGCCCCGTGCCGGCATTGGAGAACACATTGCCCGAAGGCCCCGCCTGTATGGGATAACCGCCCATGCTCTGGCCCATCACAAAAACGTTATCGGCCAGGTCGAGCTGTACAAAATAGGTCTGGTTATAATTGGGAGTGCCGATATACGTAGAAGCCTGCAAGGTGGTGCCCGCCGGGTTCAGACGCACCAGGAAACCATCTACCCCGCCGCTGTATGCCGGTTTTATAACACCCCCGGTAGTGGTAAGGTTACCGCTGTTGGTACCTCCGGTAAAATAAATGGTGCCATTGGTAGCCCGCTGGATACTGTACGCGGCATCGTCGCCGGAGCCGCCAAAGTAAGACCCGGCCTGCATTACCGACAGGGTGGGGTTAAAACGCGCGAACACCGCATCACTGCCTCCGCCGCCATAACTGCCCTGGAAAGGACTCTGCACGGGGAAATTATTGCTCTGCGTTACCGAAGCTATGTAAATATTACCGGGACCGTCGATGATCACTTCTCCGCGGAACTCATCGGCATAGTTGGCGCTGAGGGCAGCGCTCATGTTCAGTCCGTCGTTACCGCTGCCGCCCAGGAAAGTGGACCCGATAAGTGCATTGCCGGTGGCATTGAACTTGGTGATGAAAATATCCGTGCCATTATTGTAATTGATGAGTCCGCCGAAGAACACAAGCGGTGATCCGCCGTTGAAGCTGTTATCGTAACAGCCGGCTGAAGTAGGAAAAGTGGGTGAACCCGTATTCCCGAGCACGATCAGTTCCTTATCCGGCGTAACGATAAGCGAGTGCGGCATATCGGGCCCGTTGCCACCCAGGAAGGTGGAGAACAGCAGGCTGGTACCGTCGGATGCAAATTTGGAAAGCACGGCGTCGATATTGCCCGAGCCCCAGGTTACCTGGTAAGCGCCCGGGGTGGTGGGGTAAGATGAGCCGAACACGATCCCCCCCGCATAACCGGCGCCCGTAGGGTCCGGGGTGGCCGTGTAGCCCCAGCTGTCGCTCAGGGAACCGATATAGGTAGAAAAGATGATGATCGGGTCTATGACCAGTTGCAGCGAGGCATCGTACCCTTTCGGGAAATGGAAGCTTACTTCCTGCCCGCGGATGCGGAATTCCGCCTCTACTTCTTTTTTGCTGCCGTTTACTATCTGGTAGGCATAGGGTTTTACTTCACGCACATCGCCCACGGCCGTTTCCAGCACCAGTTCGCCGTTGCGTACGCGCATTTTTTCGATACCCGTATACTTCCAGCGGATGCGGGCCGCATCGGCACCGGGATGCACGATAAAATCGTATTTGAGCTGGTTGTCGCGGAAGGCATACACCAGGTCGATACCCGGGTAGAAACCGGGCTGACTGAGCTCCCGGTAGATCTTTACACCTGAACGCCAGCGCGATGAGTCATTGCCAAGGTAGTAATTGTAATATTCGCTTTTAGGCTGTGCAGCTCTGTACGCAGCCGGGGAAGCGTCTATGAATTCCTGGCGGAACGCGTGCTTCTGCAGGTAGGCGGGAAAACCGGCCAGGGATTCCCCGAATTTGGCGGCGTGGGCATACTCAGCCTTCTGCTGTGCGTCCCAGGTATCGTAAAGTACCGAAGAACCTTCCAGGTATACCATAGCACCGGGAAGTTCGGCCCGGTAGGCATAGGGTTCTTCCCACTGTCCGAGGTTTTCCACGAAACCATAGGTGATCTGGGCCTGCACCTGATGCAGGCAGAATGCTCCGTTCAGGAGAAGGTATAAGAGGAGTTTTCGCAAGAAATCAATACTTTAACCCTCAAAATTAACTTTTTTTCAGAAATACGGCAAGTTTCTTTTTCAACAGGTTAATTCCGGGCACCAAAAATAGCGCTTCCGATACGCACCATGGTGCTACCCTTCTCAACAGCAAGCAGATAGTCGCCACTCATTCCCATAGACAATACGTCGAAATCTTTCCCGGGAAAGTACTCTTTTGCCCGTATCGTATCAAAAGTCTTTTTCAGCCCGGCGAATTCGCTCCCCACCTTTTCGCGGTCATCGGTAAAGGAGGCCATTCCCATCAGTCCGCGCACTTTTACCGAAGGCGCATTCTGCATCAACCCGCTTTCGAGAATGGCGAAGAGCTCTTCTTCATCAAAACCGAACTTGGTCTCTTCCGAAGCAATGTGCATCTGCAGCAGCACCTGCAGGGTACGTCCGGCTCTGGCCGCCTGTTTCTGTACCTCGTTAAAGAGTTTCAGGCTGTCCACACTGTGTATCATATGCACAAAAGGTGCGATGTACTTTACCTTATTCGTCTGCAGGTGCCCGATCAGGTGCCATTCTATGTCTTTGGGCAGGGCTTCGTACTTGGGCAGCAGTTCCTGCACGCGGTTCTCGCCGAAGATGCGCACACCGGCATCATAGGCCTGCTGCAGCACCTCTGCCGGGTAGGTCTTGGACACTGCCACCAGTGTTACTTCCGGGGGCAGCTGTGCTCTTATCGCTTCGTATCGTGCCTTGTCGAACATTATTCTTCCGAGAGTTTATAAATAAACAGTCCGTTCAGGAATTTGGGTTCAAAGAACGTGCTTTTCGGAGGCATCATTTCCCCGGCATCGGCCATCTGTTTAAAAAGTTCCATGCGCACCGGGTAAAACGTAAAGGCAGCGGCAAATTTCCCCGAGCGTACGGCATGCTCCAGGCGCGGGGCATCGGTCTTTCCGCCGATGAACTTCACGCGTTTGTCCTTACGCAGGTCGTGCACCTGTAGCACGGGACCGAAAATATGAACATTGGCCAGCTCGGGATCGAGCCCGTCGGTAAGATGTTCATTTTTCAGGAATTCCCGCTTCAGGTTCAGCACATACCAGCCATCGGCCAGGCATACGCCAAATTCGTGAGGAGCTACGGGAATTACGGGCACCGTACTTTTCTGTATATGGAACTTTTCGGCCAGCAGTGAGATGAACTGTTCTCCTGTATAGCCGTTCAGGTCGCGTACAAGGCGCGAAAATTCAAAAAGACGGGCTTCGGTCTCGGGCAGGGCCGCCGCCAGGAAATAGTTGTAGCAGGCCTGCGGGTCTTCTTCCGCCGATCGCAGGGCTTTGTCGCGTCCGTACAGGTAACTGGCGGCACAGCGGTGGTGGCCGTCGGCGATGTACACCGATCTCTGCGCGGCAAAGAGCATTTCCACCGTTTCCAGGTCGGCCTCCTTCTGTATCTTCCAGAAGGTATGCACAAAACCGTCGGGACCGGTGAACGAAGCATAGGGCGCGGTACGCAGGTAGGCTTCCTTCAGGTTGTCCCAGAGCACATTGTTCTCGAAAACGAGGTATACCGGTTCGGCATGTATATCGATGGTATCGAGGTACTGTTTCAGCAGCTCTTCCTTATGTTCCAGGGTCTGTTCGTGCCTGCGGATACGTCCGCCTTCATAGTCATTGATGTGCGCCAGGCCGATGATGCCGGTATATACATGCCCTTCTTTCACCTGCTGGTACAGGAAAAAACAGGGTTCTTCCTCGCGTACCAGGGTACCTTCGGCCATCATGGCAGCGAATTTTTTGCGCCCCAGGTCCAGTATCTCATCATAGGGGGTCTGTGCTTTGGCCCGCGCATCCTGCACCGGAACGATCACGTGCAGGAACGAAAGCGGGTTCGAAGCCAGCACTTCTGCACTTTCTTCGCGGGTGTACGAATCAAAGGGGCGGGTCACCACCTTGTCAAGCACGTGTAATTCAGGCAGTACGGCCCTGAACGGTTTAAAAATTACCATAGTACAAACAAACAGGCACGAAAATAAGACAAAAAACAACATCGGGCGACGTGCTGCGTTCTTCCATAAAATTTGCAGCGGCGTTCCCCGCTTTTTGCTTTATTTGTGTACGTCTATAAAAACGGTCGCATTTTGAAAATTAACATATACAGCCGCAAACAGCGGTGGAAACTGTGGCTTGCCGCCTTTGCCGCCATTATTGTAATGGCCACGCTCTGGTATTCGGGCAGCCTGGTAAAGAACATTTCGAACGATGAGCGCGCCAAGGCCAAGCTCTGGGCCGAAGCCGTGAAACGACGCGCCAGGCTGGTGCAGGAGACCGCCCGCCTCTTTACCATGATCGAAGAGGACGAGCGCAAAAAAGCCAATATCTGGGCCCAGGCCATGCTGAGCATTGTACAGAGCGAAAGCGAAGACCTTACCTTTTACGCATCGGTGCTGGAAAGTAATACCACCATACCCGTGATCATCACCTATGAAGATGGTTCCGTGTGGACCTACCGCAACCTGGAACGCGAAGACCCCGACAGTGTATACGTTCAGCGGGAACTGGAGCGCATGCGGGAGGGAAAAAGCCCCATTACGCTCACCAATACGGAATTCGGCGAAAAGATCGTATATATACTGTATTACGATGATTCGAAAATATACCGCAAACTGCAGGAAATACTGAAAGACCTGGTGGATTCCTTTATTTCGGAAACGGTGATCAATTCGGCCTCGGTGCCCGTGATCTATACCGACAGCAGCCAGACCCGCATCATCGCAAAGGGGAATATCGATACCCTGCGCCATAACAACGACCTGGCCCTGATCGAGGACATGCGCAGCGAGAACGAACCTTTTGCCATCGAGATCAATGCCGGGGAACGCAATTACATCTTTTACAAAAACAGCTACCTGGTGCGGCAGCTGCGCTATTTCCCGGTGGTACAGCTTACCATTATCGGGCTGTTCCTCATCGTTTCCTACTTTCTCTTTTCTACTTCGCGCCGGGCCGAACAGAACCTGGTATGGGCCGGTATGAGCAAGGAAACGGCACATCAGCTGGGTACGCCTCTCTCTTCGCTGAGCGGCTGGGTGGAAATACTGAAAGTGAACGGGGTGGACGAAAGCATCACCTCCGAGATCGAAAAAGACCTGGAACGCCTGCAGACCATTGCCGAGCGTTTCTCTAAAGTAGGTTCCGTGCCCGAGATAAAACCGGTACCGGTACGCAGCACTCTGCTCGAGACCCTGAAATACATGGAGCCCCGCACCGGCAAGGGTATCAGCTATACGTTCAGCGATCAGCTCCAGAGCGATCCGGCCATCCCGCTCAGCAAACCCCTGTTCAGCTGGGTGATCGAAAACCTCACGCGTAATGCCGCCGACGCTATGGAAGGCAAAGGCAGCATCCGGGTGGAGATAGGCGAAACGGGACGCCGTATCTACATTGATATCAGCGACACCGGCAAAGGCGTGCCCAAAGGGATGCGCAAACAGATATTCCAGCCGGGCTTCACCACCAAGAAACGGGGCTGGGGACTGGGACTTTCACTCGTAAAACGCATCATTGAGAACTACCACAGCGGCAAAGTATTTGTGAAGTGGAGTGAACCCGGGCAAGGCACCACCTTTCGCATACTGCTGCCTAAAAAATAGGGGCTGTTCCGGCGGATTTGTCTAAAATCTGCCCTCATCCGCGGCGATAAATTTTACTTTTGCGTCCTATTCGTACCTACATGAAAAAGATCTTTACGCTCCTCAGCGCACTCGTTCTGTTCCCGGTACTGCTCGTTCAGGGCCAGTCACCCGTGCCCGCATTCATCAGCGACAGCCTGGACAGCTATATACAACGCGGTATGCAGGACTGGGAAATTCCCGGCATGTCGCTGGCCATTGTAAAGGACGGACAGGTAGTGCTGAGCAAGGGTTACGGCGTGCGTGACCTGCTTACGCAGAAGCCCGTGGACGATAAGACCCTCTTCTACATCGCGTCGAATACCAAACTGTTCACCGGTACGGCCGTAGCCAAACTGTATTACGAAGGCAGCCTGAAAATGGACGAAAAAGTAAGTACCTACCTGCCCTGGTTCAGCCTGTACGACAAGAACAGCACAGAGCTGGTAAGCGTACGCGATATCCTGAGCCACCGCCTGGGCACACAGACCTTCCAGGGCGATTTTACCTTCTGGGGTACCACCCTCACGCGCGAACAGGTGGTGCGCAAAATGGCCCTGCTGAAGCCTTCGGCACCCTTCCGGCAGAATTTCGGGTACTGCAACGCAGGCTATGCGGCCGCCGGACTGGTCATTGAACAGGTAAGCGGCAAAAAATGGGAAGCCTATGTACGCGATAATTTCCTTACGCCCCTGGGCATGTACGATACCTACCTTACCAGCAGTGACGCCGTTTCCAGGCCCAATATAGCCACGCCCTACTCCACTTCGTTCACGCCCCTGCAGGCCATTCCCTACGATGAAGTGGACGCCATCGGTCCGGCCGGGAATATGCTGAGCTGTGCACAGGACATGGCCAAATGGCTGCAATTACAGCTCGACAGCGGCCGCTATAACGGGAAACGCATCCTGGACTGGGGCGCCGTTTACGAGACCCGCAAAGGCAATACGGTGGTGAACACCCGTAAATCGGGCTATGCGCCTCAGCACTTTTCCCTGTATGGCCTGGGCCTGTTCAGCGGAGATTATAACGGCCGCCAGATCTACTGGCACACCGGCGGGGCCTTCGGCTTTGTATCGGTTACCTGTTTCGTGCCCGAAGAGAACCTGGGCCTGGTGATCCTGACCAACCAGGACAACCAGAGCTTTTTCGAAGCGCTCCGTTACCAGGTCCTGGACGCTTACCTGGACATGCCTTACGTGGACCGCAGTGCCTTTTTCCTGAACTTTCACCGGCAGTCACAGCTAAAAACCGCGCAGACCCTGGAGGAATACCGCCGCAGAGTGGACGCAAAGCCTGCACTGCCCGTTCCCCTGAAAGGAATTACGGGGACCTATAAACATTTCCTGTACGACTTTATCGAGATCAGGGAAGAAAACAATGAACTGCTGGTACACTTCGGATTGCACAAAAACCTGGAAGCAAAGCTGGAATATATGGGTGGGAACGAGTTCCTGCTCAGCTATAACAATCCGGGCTACGGCATGCATCCTGTAAAGGCCCTCTTCAAAGGGAAAAAAATGATCTCGATCGAAGTAAAAGCGCCCGATTTCCTGGAATACGATCCGTATACGTTTACCCGCTGACCTTCTTGTTCTTGGCGGGCGGAACCCATACGCGCAGGGCGGCGGGTACCACTTCCACGTGCAGCTGACCGGATATTTTGCCCACGTAATCGCCGTCGGTGTGTATTTCCCAGGCACCTTCAAAATTCATATCGCATTGAGCCAGGGAGGTACGATAGATGCGCCTGCGGTAATCCTTTGCCTTGTTCAGCACTATGCGGAGAGAGAGCCAGGGCAGCAGTATCCCGGGTATCTTGCGGAAAGCGGCCACTTCCAGCTTTGCATCGTCCATACGTGCGGCGGGGGCCACTTTTACTTCGGCGCCCCACTGCGAGCCATTGGCAAATTCCACCGTCCAGGCCATTCCTTGCCAGCGGCTGCCGGGCCCTTTGATATCTACCTGCCGTTTATCCAGCTTCAGGTTCAGCAGGATAGTGCGCACATAGCCCCAGATCCCGCGGCCTTCAGCCTGTTTAAAAGCTTTGGCCACATGTGCCGAATAGCCTATGCCCGCTACGTTCAGGAAATGACGTCCGTCCAGGCGTCCCGTATCGATGATGACCTCGCGGTGATCCTCGGCTACGGCAATGGCCATATTCCAGCGGAGGGGTATTTTCCAGTGACGCGCAAAGCCGTTGCCGCTACCCATGGGCACAATACCCAGGGCCGTATCGCTGTGTAAAAGCTGTTTCGAAATGGTGTTCAACGTACCGTCGCCTCCGCAGGCAAATACGGCCGCATACTTTTCGCGCACCAGGCGCTGCACGATCTGCGCCGATTCTTCAGCGCTGCCGGGCTGAAAAACGGTATAGGGCGTAAATTCCTCCAGGTATTCGATCAGGCGTATCTTCGAAGCCTTTTTCCATACATTCCCGGAGCCCTTGTTTACAATAAAGGCAATCTTCTGTTCAACCAATACTTGCACGTTTTAAGAATTACAAAAGTACACTTCGGGGAGTAAAAACAAAGTCACAATGCGACAAACAGCCCTGTTTTGCCTGTAAGCATATCTCCCCTGCCGCCGGACATTCCCTGAAAATACGTCATTTGCAGTAGCCCATCTGCCCGCCGCATACTGCAACTTTGCGGAAAACAAAACATATGAAACGCATACTTATTCCCTGTTCGCTCAGTCTCTGCCTCGCCCTCGCTACGTTCACCGGTTGTCAGAAAGCCATCCCGGACCCCGGCGAAGATACTCCCGCAACCACGGACCCGCTTAAGACCCTGGGCATGCCCTCGGATGCCGACGGAGCCCTGATCGCCATATGTACCATCACCAGGCAAAGCATGCCCGGCGTACCCGGCGGCGGCGTGGAAGTAGAGACCGGGACCGCAGTGGCCGTGTTCGGCGACCTGGCAGGCGGCAGCTTCAGCGATGCGGGCAGTGTTACGGTGGCCGCCGGACAAAGCGGCAGCAGCTTCAGCCTCGAAAAGCAGGACAACAACGCCTACGTATATAAGCCTGCCGCTTCCAGTCCGCAGGGACCCGGCTTTAAAACGGCCCATACAGGCACTATCCCCTTCTGGAAAGTTCCCGCCCGCAATATTTCCGATGAAGCCGGAACCGCCGGTTTCCCCGAGACCCCGGTGATCGCATCCGCTAAGACCATCAAAAGATCTTCGGGCTATACCTTTACCCTTTCGGCCGATCCGCAGGCTGACAAGATCCTGTACGTGATCGCCTCCGGCAATAAATACGTGACCAAAACCATGGTGGCCGACCCGGGCACTGATTACCGCAGTGCCGTTTTCAGCGCTACGGAACTGGGCGACCTGCCCGCTTCGGAACAGGCCATTATGCAGGCGGTGCCGTACAATGAGATCAAAAAAGTGATCGACGGTAAAAATTACTACTTCATCAACGAGGTAGTGCTTACCGAAACCATTACCGTGGAATAACACAGCACGGACCTGCTCTTCCGTCCGTCATCCCTTGCACTATACCCTGCAGGAACGGAGGTCTCAGTGGCTTCCGTTTCCTGCATTTGGGCAATTCCTGCTTTTCTGTTATCTTTGTAGGATATTGTGGCAATGATGTCTGCCCGGAACCGCACTTTTGTGCTGATGACGTCTGTTTTTACGGCTGCGGCCACTGATATGCCTTTTATATGAGAACAGACACGAAAATGACAGGTATCCGGGGATTTTTTCTTACCGTATTTAAATGGACTGCCTTGTGTTGTGCCGTGGGATTGCTTTCCGGCTCGGCCTCGGCCCTTTTCCTGGCGCTGCTGCAGGAGGCAACCGACTTTAGGGAAACTCATTCATGGATGCTCCTGCTGCTGCCTTTAACCGGTCTGCTCTGCGGGTTGTTGTACCATTATGCCGGTGCTTCCGTTTCTGGTGGCAATAACCTGCTTATCGATGAATTTCACACTCCGCGCAGGCCCATCCCCTTCCGAATGGCGCCCCTGGTGCTGGCAGGCACCTTACTTACACACCTGGGCGGAGGTTCCGCCGGACGTGAAGGTACGGCCGTACAGATGGGTGCAGCCCTTGCCGAGCGTCTGAAAGCGCCCTTTCGTCTCAGCAGGAAAGAACGTCGCATACTGCTCATTACGGGCATCAGCGGAGGTTTTGCCTCCGTATTCGGTACACCGCTGGCCGGAGCCGTTTTCGGGCTGGAAGTACTGCACGGCGGACGCACCCGTTACGCCGCCCTGCTGCCTGCCCTGCTCAGCGCCCTGGTAGCCGACCTCAGCTGCCGTGCCTGGCAGACGGGGCATACCCATTACCCCATACCCGAACTCCCTGTCCTTGGCATAAGCAGCCTGGGCTTCTGTATCGCAGCCGGGATGCTCTTCGGACTGGCGGCCCTGCTTTTCTCGCAGAGCGTACACGCTTGCACCCGTCTTTTTGCCCGCTGCATCGCCTGGCCTCCCCTGCGCCCCTTCCTCGGCGGCACTGTGCTGGCTGTGCTTTTCTGGTTCGGCGGCACACGCTATGCAGGACTGGGCATACCGGTGATCGAAGAGGCATTCAGGAGTCCGGCCCCGGCATACGGTTTTTTACTGAAGATACTTTTTACCGCTTTTACACTGGGCGCGGGTTTCAAAGGAGGTGAGGTTACCCCGCTGTTCTTTACGGGCGCCGTGCTGGGCAGTGCCCTTTCCCTGTGGATACCGCTGCCTCTGAGCCTGATGGCGGCCCTGGGATTTACGGCCGTGTTCGCGGGGGCTTCCAATACACCCCTGGCCTGCATACTGATGGGCATTGAGCTGTTTGGCACCGATGCGGCACTGTACCTGGTACCGGCATGCGTTACGGCCTATTTTTTCTCGGGTCACAAAGGAATTTACAGCGCCCAGGCAACAGGACGGCCGGGGCACCTGCTTTTCGGACAGGCAAAGAAACGGGCGATGCAGTATACCCGCAGGTTGTTTTGAAAGAGCAGGGGCATTCCTTACCTTTGACCTCCTACAAAAAAATGCGTATGAAAATACCAGTCCGCCTGATATTCTGTTTCCTGTTCCTGCAGGCCCTGCAGGTTTTCGCAGCAGGTACGCGACCCGACTCCGGGACAGCACAAAGCTACCATTACACGGTGGACCTCAACGCGCTGCATAACGACCGTCTGAAGATCGGCCTGCGCTTTACCTGTCCGCTGGAAGGAAAAAAAGCCGTTCTCTGCTTTCCCAAAATGGTGCCCGGTATCTATGCGGAAATGAACTTCGGCCGGCATATCGACTCCCTGCAGGCGATTGACAGCGAAGGCCGGCAGCTACGTATAAAACGTATAAGCATCAACGAATGGGAGATCAGCGAAGCGGCACGGATCGCGCATATCAGTTACCTGGTCAGCGATGCCTGGGAAGCCTTTGCTCCCCGTAACATGGGTATGTATTTTTCAGCGGAAAGCTCGTTCGACCCGGATTTTTTCGTCATTAACCAGCACAATCTTTTCGGGTTTATAAAGGGTTCGGAACATCTTCCCTTTCACCTGGAGATACATTACCCTGAAGGTTTTTACGGGGCTACCAGCCTTCGCAGACGGACCGAAGGGCCCGGTACCGATCATTTTTATGCCCGCGATTACCGCAGCCTGGCCGATCAGCCCCTCATGTACTGCCGTCCTGATACTACCTTTTTACAGATCGGGGGAACGCGTGTATGCGTGGCCGTGTACAGTACCACAGGACAGCCCATGTCGGCGCTTATTGCCGGGCACCTGGAACCCCTGCTGCAGAAACAGGTGGTATTCCTGGGCGGGAAACTGCCGGTTGATAACTATACGTTTTTATTGCATCACAATGCCGATGCCGAACCCGATTCTTACCGGGGCGACGGGCTGGAACACAACAGCTCTACCCTGATCCTGCTGAACATGCGGCCCGACCTGCACCTGATCCGGGCCAATGTATACGGGATCGCCAGCCACGAATTCCTGCACACGCTCATTCCCCTGGCCCTGCATTCGGAAGAGATACACAACTTTAACTTCATGGAGCCGGAAATGTCGCAGCACCTCTGGCTGTACGAAGGACTTACCGAATATTTCACGCAGTTGCTGCCCGTGCGTTCAGGTTTCATTAATGTATATACGTTTCTTGAAAACATGACCGGCAAGGCCAGGGACATGCAGCAGTACGACAATACGCTTCCGCTTACCTACCTGAGCCGCATGGCCGTACAGCGCCAGGATCAGTACTATAATTTTTACCTGCGGGGCACCCTGGTGAACATGTGCCTGGACATCCGGCTGCGCGAGCTTTCGGGCGGGACCTACGGTGTACAGAACATGGTGGCCGACCTGCTGAAAGTATACAATAAGGACACCCCTTTCCGGGACAAGGAACTGTTCGACGTAATTGCCCGTATCACGTACGGGAAACCGGTGCGGCAGTTCTTTAAAAAGTACGTGGAAGGCGGCAATCCGCCGCCCCTAGAAGAATACCTGCAGAAAGCCGGAGTACGTTACGAACCGCTGACCCAGGTATTGCAGGAAATGTCCGAACCTTCGGAAGCACAGGTAAAACTACGCAAAAGCTGGCTGAACCAGTAACAGAACATTATCTTTGAAGCATGAGCGAAACCGAAAGAAAAGAAAGCGCACACCCGGAAAAGTTCGTTTTCCCCGGTTTTGCCATTTCCCTGCTGAGCAATACGTTTTTGTATACACATGGCACGGAAACCGATACAACAGCCCGCGGTTTCTATGAACTGGAACCCTTACAGATCGGAACTGGACATGCCGTTTTCAGCCAGGCTGCGGGATACCCGCCGATCCCCCCTGTGAGCATACTGCTGCAGGACGATACCCTGGTACTGAACTGCCCCTGCGCCACACCCAAAAACAAACTCTGTACGCACCAGACCCAGGTGCTCTTCAATATCATGAACCGCCGCGAACTGCGTATATTCTTCGACAAGGTCCTGCGCCACGAAAAAATACGCAGTGTGGCAAAAGGATACGGACTGCGGGAGACCGAAGACCCCGATGCCTGGTTCGAGGTGCATTACAAACATAAAGATACAGACATTCTTCCGCGGGTAAAAGAATGGATACCCTATAACCGGGACACCCGGAAAAGCCTGGAAAAACAGCTGCTGCCCGATGATACGGTCGCCCTGCCCGTCCCTGGGAAAGACGGTAATACCCGCAGCCTGCTTGTCTTCGGCAAACATGCCTATTCCGAATTGCCGGCCGTTACCCTGTACGAAGCGCCTTTTACCGCAGCCGGAAAAGTAAAGAACCCGCTGCGCGAGGCCGATCCCTTCGAAAAAGCCGCCGACAGCGGGGACCCTGCGGTACTCCGTTTTTACAATGCCCTCAGCCGTTTGCGTAATCTCCCGGGCACAGAGCTCAGCACTACCGACCTGGAGGCCATGCGCAGCGTGGTACGTAATGCCGCAGGCCTGGACACGTTTTTCCACGAGCACCGTATATCCGAAAATGTGAGCAGTGCCTCGCTCAGTGCCGTGCAGGTAAAGATACTTCCGGCCGATGTACGCCTGAGCGTAGACATCGAAGATCCCTTCTGCCGCATCAGCGGACAGCTACACATCGGCGATGCTGCATTTGAGCTGTATTCTTTACAGTTACGCTACCGGCATTTCCTGCTGCTGGGTCATACCCTGTATTTTATCGACAGTCCCGGGCTGCTGAAGATCATTGATTTTTTCCGGGGCGGGCACGCCGGCATCCTGCTGCACCAGTCACAATTCGAAGACTTCCGGGACCAGGTACTTTCCCGGCTCGAGAACAGGGTGCGGATACAGTATTCCTTCCTGCGGCCCGCCACGCAGGAACAACTGGAAGAAAAAGGCTTCACAGAACCCGCGGAAAAGCTGCTTTACCTCTCCGAATCGGGCAAATATGTACTGCTCACGCCTGTGATGCGTTACGGACATATAGAGGTGCCGGTACTTTCGCGCAGGCAGATCTACGATACCGATCACCGCGGACAGGCTTTTTCCGTGCCTCGTGACGAATTTGCCGAGCTCGCCTTCATCAGCGTACTGCTGCGGCAGCACAGCGGTTTTGAGGAACAGCTGAACCGCGAATACCTGTACCTGCACAAAGACCGCTTCCTGGACGAGAACTGGTTCCCCGATGCCTTCGAGGACTGGCGCCGGGAAGGCATTACCGTACTGGGGTTCAGCCAGCTCAGCAACAACCGCCTGAATCCCGGTAAAGTTAAAATATCCGTGCAGGTAAGCAGTGGTATCGACTGGTTCCTGACCCGTGTGAACGTAGCCTTCGGCGATAAGCAGGTGCCGCTGAAACAGCTGCATAAGGCCGTGCGTAACCGCAGCCGCTATATCGAGCTGGACGACGGTACACGGGGCATACTGCCGGAAGAATGGATACAGAAAATGGCCCGTTTTTTCGATGCGGGCGAGATCAGCGAAGAGGAGATCCGAACGCCGCACATCAATTTTTCGGGCATCGCCGAGATGTATGACGAGGAAATGCTCACGCAGGAGGCACGCATGCAACTGGCTTTGTACCAGTCCAAACTGGCCGGGTTCGAAAACATACGCCGCAGCGAAGTGCCCGCGGAGCTACAGGCACAACTGCGTGGTTACCAGCAGCAGGGGCTTGACTGGCTGAACTTCCTGGACGAAATGAACTTCGGCGGCTGCCTGGCCGACGATATGGGCCTGGGAAAAACCCTGCAGGTGATCGCCTTCCTGCTTTCGCAACGCGGCCGCACAACGCACAATGTAAACCTGGTGGTGGTACCCACTTCCCTGCTGTTCAACTGGCAGGAAGAGCTGAAACGCTTTGCCCCTTCGCTGAAGGTATATACGCAGTATGGCAGCAAACGCATAAAGGATACGGCCATCTTCAATGACTACGAGATCATACTTACCACGTATGGCGTACTTCAGTCCGAAATAAAGACCTTTAAAAGCTACCGTTTCAATTACATCGTGCTCGACGAATCGCAGGCCATAAAGAACCCCGAATCGCAGCGCTACAAGGCCGTATGCATGTTGCAGGCCCGCAACCGCCTGGTGCTTACGGGTACGCCCGTGGAGAACAATACCTTCGACCTGTACGGGCAGCTGTCGTTCGCCTGTCCGGGACTCCTGGGCACGAAACAGCATTTCCGGGACATCTATTCCATTCCCATCGACAAATTCAAAGACCGCCGCCGCATGCAGGAGCTGCAACGGAAGATACACCCCTTTATCCTGCGGAGGACCAAGGAACAGGTGGCCACCGAGCTTCCCGAAAAGACCGAAATGGTGATCTACTGCGAAATGGAGCCCGAACAGCGTGCCGTATACGATGCCTACATGCAGGAACTGCGCAGCCTGATCCTGGGACAGAGCGAGGAAGAAACGGCACAGAGCAGCATGCACGTGTTGCAGGGCCTGATAAAGCTGCGGCAGATTTGTAATTCACCCGCTACGCTGAACGACGAACGCTATTACGGTGCGGCCTCTTCCAAGATCGAGACCCTGGTGGAGGAGATCCGCAACAAGGCCCCGGAACATAAGATACTGGTATTTTCGCAGTTTGTTTCCATGCTGAAGCTGATCCGGGAACGCCTGGAAAAAGAGGGCATCGGTTTTGAATACCTGACCGGCGAGACCCGCAACCGCGCGGCCAAAGTAAAACGCTTCGGCGAAGACAGCGAGGTGCGTGTGTTCCTGATAAGCCTGAAAGCCGGCGGCACCGGGCTGAACCTGACCCAGGCCGATTACGTGTACCTGGTAGACCCCTGGTGGAACCCCGCCGTGGAGAACCAGGCCATCGACCGTGTGCACCGCATCGGGCAGAAAAACCACGTGGTGGCCGTGCGGCTCATCTGTCCGGGTACGGTAGAATCGCGCATTATGGAATTGCAGGCTTCCAAGAAAGAGCTGATCGAAACCCTTATAAAAACGGACGTTTCCGCGGCGAAATCACTGACGAAGGAAGATCTGCTGGCACTGCTGGAGTGAGCTTGCGCACCCGCCGCTTTTTTCGTAGCTTTATCGCATATAAACACGCTGTATGTCCAACATCGATCTCATTATAGAAGAACGCCCGCGCGACCTGGGCAATTTTATGGTAGGCCGCCTGCTGCCCTTCCGCGGCAAGCGTATGGTGGGGCCCTTTATTTTCATCGACCATATGGGCCCCGTTTGCATGGACGATCACCAGAACATGGACGTGCCGCCGCATCCGCATATCGGGCTTTCGACGCTCACCTACCTGTTCGAGGGTAATATCATGCACCGCGACAGCCTGGGTACCGAGATCGAGATCACGCCGGGACAGGTGAACTGGATGACGGCCGGTAAAGGCATCGTACACTCCGAACGCACCCCGGAATACCTGCGTAATTCGGGTAAAATGCTGCACGGATTGCAGATATGGGTGGCCCTGCCCCTGGAACTGGAAGAAACGGAACCTTCGTTCTACCACGCTTCGGAAGAAGACCTGCCGCACTGGGAAGAGAACGGCATTTCCTATAAGCTGATCGCGGGCAAGGCCTTCGGGCATACTTCCCCCGTGCCGGTGTACAGTCCGCTTTTCCTGGTGGAAATAAAAACCCGGGAACGGCAGACGCTGCGCATCGGTCACGAACTGCAGGGCGAAGCCGCCATGTACATACTGGAAGGCAGCATTGAAAGCGATGGCGAACGTTTTGAGCCCAAACGCATACTGGTGGCCAAGGACAGCAGCCTGTGCGAGTTCATCATGGAGGCGAATACCACCATTTACGTGTTCGGCGGGGAACCTTTTGCCGAAGAGCGGCTTATTTACTGGAACTTTGTGGCCAGCCGCCAGGAACTCATCGACAAGGCCAAAAAAGACTGGCAGGAACAAAGCTTCCCGAAAATACCGGGCGAAACGGAATTTGTGCCCCTTCCCTCTTAAAAAAACGTATAGTCATGGCAAAAGTTCAGGCACATATAGGCAACGAGACCTATACCACTACCATTAAAACGTCTGCCCATGAGATCATTGCCGACGAACCGAAGGACAAAGGCGGACTCGATCTCGGCTTTTCGCCCGCTGAGCTGCTGGCGGCCTCTCTTTCGGCCTGCACCTCGGTTACGCTTCGCATGTATGCTAACCGCAAAGGCTGGGACCTGCAGGGTGTTACCACCGACGTAACATTCGAGCGCGATATCGTGAACAACCGTTCTTTCTTTGCCGTAAACATACGCCTGGAGGGCAACCTGGGTCCCGAAGAACGCAGCCGCCTGCTGCACATAGCCAAGAACTGTCCCATACACAAAGCCCTTACCGCTCCCATACAGATCGAGACCGAGCTCGGAAATTAGTACTTTCAAAAGTACAGGTTGAACCCTTTACCGGAACAGGAAGGCCATGGGATTATCCCGTGCAATGGCATTGAACTCCACCGGGGAAAGCGCCGCCTGTATGGTGGCTACGATCTGCTTTTCGCTTTTGTGATTGCGCACCACGTAAAAATCGGTACCGAACAGTATACGTTTCCGCAGCTTGATGTTCTGCAGCGATTTTTTCAGCAGCGGATAGGTGTCCGGGTTGTGGATAATATAGCTGATATCGGCATATACCCGGTCGTACTGCAGCATCATACTGCTAATGATGGAATACCAGTCCACCCATTGCCACATCTGCACCAGGGTATTGTGCGAGAGCTTTATATCGCCGGGTTTGGTAAAGATCAGCCCCGTTTCGGGCTGGGTGAACATCTGGCTGGTGTAGTCATCGCGGTCCTTTTCAAAGAATTTTTCCCATTCGTCGTCGCCTCCATAATGTCCGAAGCACAGCTTCAGGTGCGAAAGGTTGTGCTCCATCTCCTGGTCGGGGCCACGATAGCCGAACAGGGCCTGCACCTCGGGCGAAGCGTCCCCCACCACGATGCGCAGCAGGCGTTCTTCCAGCAGGCAGAGATAATTGAGCGGATGCGTGAAATTATTGATGAAGTGCTTGTTCTTCATTTCGGGGAGCAAAAGCCCCTGCCATTCCCCGCGTTCGTTCTTCTCGCGGAACACCGGGTGCCGGTCCCATTCCTTTTTCTTGGTACCCCGGTAAAAAATAGTGCCGCGTATGCAGTGCGTGAGTATGGGCAGATCGTTGTCGGCCGCATATTTCCACAGGGGCAGCAGTTTTTCATCGAAAGGATAATAGCCCAGGGCCGGGTATATTTTAAAGCCGTTGAACTCTTTTTCCTCGATGTATTCTTTTACGAAACAATCGCCCAGGGATACGGTACCATTCGCTGCGGTCCAGTCCAGGAACACTTTACCGTCCACCTGGCTGCGGCGCGGGTCTATAAATACAAAGGGGAAGACCTGTTCGCCGTACCTGCGGTTCTGCTTCAGCTTATACAACTCGGCCATCTGGCTGCCATAGGTATCGGGTGCATTTTTCGGCGAAGCGCCCATAAAATGCATGTCCATCGGCAGGATCACAAAACCGGTACCCGGTTCGTACTGATTCTTGAGCTTGATAAATATACGCCCCGGATTGCGGTAATAGGCAAAACGGCCTATGTGCAGGTAACGCGCCATAAAGCGCAGGGTCTGCTGATCGGGCAGTATGCTCAGGAATTTCCAGAGACGTTTCCAGAGATAGAAAATGATCTTGCGTCCCGTAGCGATAAAGACCAGGGTAAATGCCACGGCCGCCAGGCGGAGCCACCACTGCTCCGGGTAATAGAAAAGGTGCCTTTCCTGCAGCCAGCCTGCCACACCCGAAAGCACAGAGGTGGTATCGCGGTCGGTCTTTATAAAGAATGTGCTGATCCAGTAAAAAAAGTACAGCAGGGCATGGTAGGTGACCAGCACATTGAACAGGCGTACCAGGAACTTCAGTACCGGGCGGCGGCGCACGAACATGCGGTAATTGTAAATGGCCAGCTCCGTATATTTATAGACGGGCAGGTATTTCCACTGCCGCGGACTTCCGGGATGAATGAACCAGAAACGGCATATCCGCAGGATGAATTTTACCGAAAATATCCGGTAAAGCGGGGCGGGTAAAAAGGTTTTTGCGATATACGGCGGTACATTGTCTCCTATGAAAATATGGGTATGGCAGTTTATAACAGGCCCCGGAGCAGACATATAGCGTTCTTTACTGCGAAGATACCAAAAAAACGGCAGCCGGGCCGGCAATTCCTGCCTGAACTCAGGCCATCATTTGTTTTTTACGGCGGTCGCTCCCGGTAACGCGGGCCCGGTGCTCCAGTCCCCAGTCTTTCATGGCTTCGAGCACTTTTTCCAGCGAACGGCCCGATTCCGTCAGCTCATACTCCACCGATACCGGGGTGGAATTGTACACCGTACGACGCACCAGCCCGTTCAGCTCCAGCTCTTTCAGCTCCTTGGACAACATGCGGGGCGTGATCTGCGGAATTTCCCTCTCCAGCTCCTTAAAACGGCGGGCACCGAAGAACAGGGCCCCGATAATAGGCAGCTTCCACTTGCCGCTGAGTACGTTCAGGGTATCCCGGATGGGTATCACATAACTTTTACAGGCTTCTTTATCGAGCATAAAACACACATTTACATTTCACTATACTAAAGTATACCAATATATAAAGATATACTACTTACAAAAGTATAGCAAATATACGTAACTTTGTATACAGAATAAAGAACGGAAAGAAAATTATAAAGTACGGATATATACGCACTTTGAGAATATACGACGATATGGAAAAAATGAAGATCGAGATCTGGTCGGACGTGATGTGTCCCTTTTGTTATATCGGGAAACGGAAATTTGAAGCGGCACTGGAGAAATTCCCGCACAAAGACCGGGTAGAAATAGAATGGAAGAGCTTTCAGCTGGACCCGGACATGAAAAACGAGCCGGGCAGGAACCTGTATCAGTACCTGGCCGAACGCAAGGGACAGAGCCTGGAATGGTCGAAGCAGATGCACGATAGCCTAGCCCAGACCGCGCGTGCCGTGGGACTGGAATACAATTTCGACAGGGCAGTGATCGCCAATTCCTTCGATGCCCACCGCGTGATGCAGATGGCCAAGGCACAGGGACTGGGCGATGCCGCAGAGGAACGGATCTTCCGGGCCTATTTTACCGAAGGTAAGAACACCGGCGATGCCGAAACCCTGGCCACCCTGGCGGCAGAGATCGGTATGGACAGGAAAGCCGTGCTGCAGATGCTGGCCACGGACGCTTATGCCGCCGAAGTACGCTACGAGATAGAAGAAGGTCAGGCGCTCGGACTGCGCGGGGTACCATTCTTTGTCATTGACCGCAAATACGGGGTTTCCGGGGCGCAGGAGCCTGCTGTTTTCAGCGAAGCCCTGCAGCAATCCTTCGCCGAATGGCAGAAAACGCATCCCGAACCCCTCGAAATGCTTTCGTCCGGAGCCAGCTGTACCCCGGGCGAAGAATGTAAATAAGGTTCTGTTAATTATTAAGGTTTCATAGTTTTAAAAGAGCGGGTATCAGTAAGATATCCGCTCTTTTTGTATGTTTGCAGCCACTTAACCAGACTATGAAGGTATCTTTACTGCGCCGTGTGCTGAACGGCGCTAAACTGATCTTCTCTCTCCTGCTTTTTTATCTCGCTGCTGTACTGCAGGCTGCCCTGTGGTACGCCGATGTGCCGCCCACACCTACGGAAATGGCCATTGCACAGGTGGTAGACGTTCTGTTTGTACTGGCTGCCATCCTGCTTTTTATCTCCTTTTTCCGTACGCGCCGTAAATGGCGTGCAGCAGCGGGTCCGCGCCCCGCGCCCGAAGTACACTTCGACGGTTCTGAAAGCGCATTCTACCGCGCTGCCAGAGGCCTGCTGAAGCTGCTGGAAGGCTGGAGCTTCAACGGCTGCGGCACCATGCAGCTTACCCGCAACCGCCGCACGGAAGACGGCTCCTACGAAACCATCACCTGGGTAACCTTCTTTTTTTTGCCTGTGGCGGCACTGCACCAGGAGCGCATAACGCCCATGCAGCGGGAAAAAAGTATACAAATGCCCTTTCTCTTCAGTTATACTTCGGCCACGTACCGCCGTATGCATCCCGCTCCGCTGCGCCGCAGACTCATCTGGCTTACCTATGCTTTTTATTACCTGTTATGGCTGCCAGCCCTGGTGCTGCCCCTTGTATTACTGCTGGCGTTTCTGGATGAACTGAACCGGGCATTCCCGGGGCCCAGGTTCTGGCTACTCATCCTCGGCTATTTTGCCTGGGGCGTCTGCTGGATGGCCATAATGGAATTCTGGAACAAACGTCTGTTCTTAAAACGCTGACAGGAACGATCGGTATTTTTTTTCGGACATCCCGGCCACGCTCCCCTGTGTGTATTCACATTTAACATCTGCATACTGCTAAAAAACGTACTTTAGCCGGTATATATGAAAGTACTCCTGTTCCTGCTCATACTCTTTGTTCCCCTGCACGCTTCCGCACAAAGTGTGCCCAGGGACAGGCTGTTCATGAAGCAGGACCGCTGTAAAAAGAGGATCATGCATTCCCTGGAAAAAGGCAAAACCGCTAAAGCCCTGCGTCTTTTTGAAAGAACGCAGCGCGATACGGCTGCCATACGCTCTGCCGCGGCTCTGCTGCCTGAGGCCCGCAATAAGGGCTGCTCGCGTTCACAGCTGATCATCCCCGGTGAAAAAATGACCACCTACCGGTACAATTATTACACGAACGAAGGACAGGTCTGCCGCATCGATATCTGCTTCCCTTCCGCATCTGCGGAAAAGGCCGGCCGCAAAGCCTGCGCTATCAGGGTAACGGGGCAGGACGAACTGCAGAACATGCACAAGAGACCATCGGTACAGGGCAAGCATTAAAACCCTGGTTTAATATCAATTAACAAAAAGTCCATTGAAAAAAAGGTAGATTTACAGGTAACTAATATCCTGTATATGCATACCCGCCTTGTATTCTCCGTTCTCATACTGCTATTCCTGGCTGCCTGCGGCCCCGGCACCTCCCCTCCCCGGGCTGAAACCCCGCTCTCCGCCGAAAAGACCTCCCTGCCCGATACGATAACACATACAACGGCAGAAGGCCCTGCCGATCCGGTATGTGTCTGCAAAACCGTTGCGCCGTATGAAAAAGAAGGTCCTGCCGCCGCTTTCAGTCACTGGGACATTGAGCATCCCGGAGACTTCCGCGAAAAATGGGAAAGATACACGCACGACAGCATCCGCACACGTATACATACGTTGTCGCTCAACGGTATTTCTGATATTCCGGACTCTTTCCGCGTATTCAGCAATGTAGAGCACCTGGTGTACGTGGGTTCCGGCATGCGCACAAAGAACCCTGTGCTGAAAGGCGCAGATATTTTCCCGAAACTGCGCGTACTGGAGATCTGGGGCGGCGGACGGCTGGATACCACGGCAGAGTATATACGCCGGATCGAGGTATTGCTCATGGGCAAGTCGGTACTGGAAGGCCTGCGCAGCTTTAAGCACCTCCCCGGCCTGAAGGTGATCCGGATGCACCATTCCGGTTTTGATGTATTCCCGGCCGATATCAGCAGCCTGAGCTGTCTGCAGGAAATTACCATGGAAGAATACCGTTTCGGGAGAGCCGACCTGGGGCAGATCGACCTGGAAAAACTGGCCTGCCTGCGCAAAGCCCGTTTCAGCGGAGAGACCGATAAGCTCCCGCAGGGTTTAGCCGACAGCAGCCGCGCCAAAATAGACCTCTACCTCCGTAATCCCTACCTTTCGAAAAACGACAAAGACCTGCTGGCCGCCTATAAAAAACGCAAACAGAAGGGCGTAAAATAAAAGACAGGTACGCCTATAGGGAACAAAGCACCTGATCAATATACTTAAAACCAAAAGATTTCGTATAAAGTTCAGCCAGGGACAGCTTTTTACAGGTCACGGATGCAAAGTATTTCCGACGATCTGTACGACGAGGTTTTCACTATTTTTGTTTATTCTCTCTGGCACGGAATAAAATACACAGGTATGTCAGCAGAACAAGGAAGCGCCGAAAATCCCTGGAAACTCAGCACCCCTGCCGGAACCTCGGAATATACCATACACCGCGCCGTAAAGAACGGGAAAGCCATCCTGGTATGCACAGCGGGCAAAACCGTGCTGCATTACGATGCACGCTGCATCGAAGACCTGTACGGGATGCTGAAGGAATATGGCGACTGGGTGGAACTGGGCGGTACCGACGAGCAGAAACCCGTTAAGGAAGGTACGGTGGAGGCCTGGGGCCGTTCTCCCGGCAACCCGATAGGCGGCTGGTACGGCCTTAAAAAAGGACTGCGGGGACGTTTCGGGGTATACATTCCTCCCCTGCTTGAGAGACTGGGCCTGGCCGAGCTGGAGCACAAACCGAAGGACAACCGCATGCGTGCCCTCTGAATACGGTTCGCACTGCGGCATACCTATACCACCGGTCATGTATACTAAAGCTCCGGTTTGATTTATTGGGCCGGAAGTTTTACTTTTAGCCGTTTTATACAGGTCCCGTGAACAAACTCCGTCCGGAACAACAGAAATTATACAGCGTATACGTACCGCTGCTCCTCTTCCTGATCGCCTTTTTCTGGAAGTTTGCGTATATAGGTACGCGTGATGTGTGCATGGACGAGCCCTTTACCATTTTTCATGCGCAGAAAAGCGTAAAGGAGATACTGATACTGCCTTCGCAGAACGAGCCCAATCCGCCGCTGTTTATGCTGCTGCTGCATTTCTGGATAGAACTTTTCGGCAACAGTCCCTACTCGGTGCGTATACTGCCCCTGCTCTTCAATGCGCTTACGGTGGTCTTTATCTATTTCAGCGGTAAAAAATTCTTCAACCTGCGGGTGGCGCTTTTTGCCTCTGCGATGTTCCTGGTCTCCACCTATCATTTTTACTTTGCCCTGGAGACCCGCGCCTACTCGCTGTTGTCGCTGGGTACGGCCGCTTCGCTGTATTATTTCCTGTCTTTCGTGGAGAACGATAAGGACCGCCGGATGCTGACCGGGCTTATTGTATCGAATATCGTACTGGTATATGCCCACTATTTCGGCTGGTTCGTAGTGCTGATCCAGTTCCTGGCTTCTTTGCCGTATATACGCGATCTCAAAAAGTTCCTGCGCCTGATGCTGCCGCTGGCAATTACGGGCATTGCCTTTTCGCCTATGGCCTACCTGTTCGTAAAACAATTCCTGAAATCGAGCAAAGGTACCTGGGTACAGCCTCCGGGAGACGATGAGTACATGGCCCAGGTCCATATGTTCTTTAACGCCAAAAAGGTGTACGACCTGCTGATCTGGTTCCTGCTGGCCGGGCTGCTGTTCAAGCTACTCAGCGATAACCGCAAACCTGCGTCCAAACGGATGATCACGGTGTTCCTGTGGTGGTTCATCCCCTATACCTTCATGTACTATGTATCCGAAAAGGTACCCATGTTCATCAACCGGTATATCCTGTTCAACTCGGTGGGACTTTACCTTTTTACGGCGGCCTTTCTCAGCTACCTCTTCGGCGACCGGAAATTCATTACCGGCCTGCTTTTTACCATTGCGGCCTGGTATATGTACCGCAGGATAGAGATCAATTCGAAGGAGTTTTATTACCGCGAGGTAAATAATGCCGTGAACTATGTAAAAACGCAGTCAAACGGGCAGCATATGGTGATCATACACCCCCACTGGACCAGTCTGAACTTCAGCTATTACTACAACCGGGATATCTTTAATGATACGGAACACTACGACGAGCACCTCGCGGCTGAGTCGATATACCCGGTATACAATGTGATGATGGCGCGCGACTACGTGAGGCAGAACCCGGGTAAGCGCATTATTTACTACCAGGACGGTTCAGCGCTGATCGACCCGGAGGCCACCATAATAAAATACCTCGACAGCAATTTTGTACGCCGTGACAGTGTATTTTTCCCACAATGCTTTAATATTACGGTATTTGAGCCGGGCCGCAGGGATACCTTGCAGCCATAAATGAAACGAAACTTCCGGGCACAAAAAATGGCAAGTTACTTACATCGCACCGCTACGACTTCCTATCCTTGCTACCTTCCGGTCCTGGGGAGGTTCAGAAGGAGACTGGTCGTGTAAGACTTGCCGCTGCAAAGGTAATAATTCCGTAATGAAAATGAAACTTTTCCGCGTTATTCGGGCAAGTTCATTTTAACAGGTTCAGGTACAGCCACAAAAACGTGTAACAGACGGCCAAGTTTGCCGGGAAAGCAGGTATTTTGAGCAAAAAGTAAAAGAAGGCGTCCTCGAAAGAAGAGGAAACACGCTTATGCCCCTGAAAAGCGGATGCGTCGCACCCTGCCCCCGGGAAAGGTGTCCATGTAATTCTTACGGCTCCTTTACCAGGTAGCACATGTAATCGTTGTTCGAGATCTCGTATATGGTATCGTTGCTTTTGCGGAAATACCAGGTACGGTTCTGCTCGCTTACTTCCATGGTGTCTTTGTGCTCGCCCCGGAAGCTGATGTAAAAATTGGCAGGTTCCCAGATGGAAATGTATTTGAGATCGGCTGTAAGGTCGGGTTTTACCTCGATATATTCCAGCATGATGCAGGACCCCTGGGGCGCCACGTACTTGCCCCGGTAATGGCCCGGGGTACAGGCTGCCAGCAGGATGACGCACAAGACTGAAAAACCTGTCCGTTTTTTTCTCATACGGTTGCCGTTTTTTTCTTTTTAGCCGGACTCGTCTTTTCCTTGCGGAAGATCAGGGCATGCTTGATGAACTCGGTAAACACCGGGTGCGGGTTCAGCACGGTACTGCGGTATTCCGGGTGGAACTGCACGGCCGTGAACCAGCGGTGCGAAGGAATTTCCACGATCTCTACCAGGGATTTTTCCGGGTTTACGCCCGTAGTGATCATACCGCCTTTTTCGAACTCCTCGGCATAGTTGTTATTGAATTCGTAGCGGTGGCGGTGACGCTCGCTGATGTACTGTTCCCCGTACGCGGCAAAGGCATTGGTCCCTTTTTTGATCTTGCAGCTGTACAGTCCCAGGCGCATGGTACCGCCTTTGTCCACCACGTCTACCTGGTCTTTCTGCAGGTGGATCACCGGGAACTTGGTCGTATCGTCCATTTCGGATGAATTGGCCCCGTGCATATGCAGCACATTGCGGGCAAATTCGATCACAGCGCACTGCATACCCAGGCAGATACCAAAGAAAGGCACATTACCGGTACGGGCATACTTAATGGCCTTGATCTTGCCTTCGATACCGCGTGAACCGAAGCCGGGGGCTACCAGGATACCGTCGAGGTCTCCCAGCTCGCGGGCTACTTCCTCGTCGGAAAGCTCTTCCAGGTCTTCGCTGTGTATACGTATAATGTTCGTTTTTACGTCGTTCTTTACGCCGGCATGTACCAGGGCCTCGTGTATGGACAGGTAACTGTCCTTCAGCTCCACGTATTTACCGATAAGCCCGATGTTCACTTCGCCCGAAGGATTTTTGAAGCGGGTGAGGAACTCTTTCCATTCGATAAGCTTGGGTTCCTGGCGCAGGGGCAGGTTCAGCTTGCGCAGCACCTCGCGGTCGAGCCCTTCGTCTTTCATAAAGAGGGGAACATCATATATGGTATCGGCATCTACGGCCTCTACCACGGCAGAAGGTTCTATATTACAGAACAGCGCAATTTTACGGCGCATGTCCTCATCGATGTTAAACTCGGTACGGCAGGCCAGTATATCGCACTGTACGCCGGCTTCGAGCAGCATTTTCACAGAGTGCTGCGTGGGTTTGGTCTTCAGCTCGCCCGATGCCGACAGGAATGGCAGCAGGGTAAGGTGCAGCACAATGGCATTGTCCTGGCCCATTTCCCATTTAAGCTGGCGTACGGCCTCTATGTAAGGTAAAGATTCGATATCGCCCACGGTGCCGCCGATCTCGGTGATCACCACATCGTATTTGCCGGTTTCGCCCAGCAGCTGTATGCGACGTTTGATCTCATCGGTGATGTGCGGTATTACCTGTACGGTCTTGCCCAGGTAGTCGCCGCGGCGTTCTTTTTGTATAACGGTGAGATAAATTTTACCGGTGGTAACGTTATTTGCCTGTGAGGTGGAAACGTTCAGGAAGCGCTCGTAATGGCCCAGGTCCAGGTCGGTCTCGGCGCCGTCGTCGGTCACGAAGCATTCGCCGTGCTCGTACGGGTTCAATGTGCCGGGATCGACATTAATATACGGATCAAGTTTCTGGATGGTAACGGAAAATCCTCTTTCCTGTAATAACTTGCCCAGTGATGAGGCAAGAATTCCTTTTCCCAGGGATGAAGCAACCCCTCCCGTTACAAAAACATACTTGGTTTTGGCCATGGCTTTAATTTTGAATAACGGGATACAAAGTTACTGCAAATTTCTGATGTGTCAACAGGTCGGATTCAAATTGTGAGAAACTTTTCGCGTAAAAAATACAAAGCGGGCATTTACAGGCATTCACAAAAAAAGCGGGACCTCTGCCCCGCTCTTCTTTTTTGAAAATATGCTGTTCTTTCGTATCTTATACGTTAAAGCGAAAGTGCATGATGTCGCCGTCCTGCACCACGTATTCCTTACCTTCCACGCTCAGCTTACCGTTGTCGCGGCAGGCGCTTTCGCTGCCATAGCGGATAAAATCCTCGTATTTGATCACTTCGGCACGGATAAAGCCTTTTTCGAAGTCGGTATGGATCACCCCGGCCGCCTGCGGGGCCTTGAAACCTTTCTTGATGGTCCAGGCGCGTACTTCCTTTACCCCGGCCGTAAAATAGGTCTGCAGGTTCAGCAGGTGATACGCCGTTTTAATAAGACGGTTCACGCCCGGTTCTTCGAGCCCGATCTCTTCCAGGAACATCATTTTCTCTTCATAAGTTTCCAGTCCGGCTATATCGCTTTCGATGGCCACGGCCAGCACCAGCACTTCGGCATCCTCTTCCTTTACGGCCTCGCGTACGCGCTCCACGTGCGCATTGCCGGTTTTGGCCGAACTTTCGTCCACATTACAGAGGTACAGCACGGGTTTATCGGTAAGCAGGCCCAGTTCGCGGATAAGCTCACGGTCCTCTTCGGCTATAGGGGCCGAACGTACGCTTTTGCCCTGTAAAAGGTGTGCTTTTATGATGCTGAGCAGGTCGAACAGTTTTTTAGCGTCTTTATCACCGCCTGTTTTGGCCTGTTTTTCTACTTTCTGGATGCGTTTTTCCACGCTGTCGAGGTCTTTCAGCTGCAGCTCGGTATCGATGATCTCCTTATCGCGTACGGGGTCCACGCTGCCGTCCACGTGTACGATATTATCATTATCGAAACAGCGCAGTACGTGAATAATGGCATCGCATTCGCGGATATTGCTCAGGAACTGGTTCCCCAGACCTTCGCCCTTGTGCGCCCCTTTCACCAGGCCGGCAATGTCAACAATTTCCGTAACGGCAGGTACCAGGCGCTCGGGTTTTACCAGCTCCGACAGCCTGGTGAGACGTTCGTCGGGGACGGTTACCGTACCCACATTGGGCTCTATGGTACAAAAGGGGAAATTGGCCGCCTGGGCCTTGGCGCTGGATACACAGTTGAATAATGTTGATTTACCTACGTTGGGCAGGCCTACGATACCGCACTTCAATGACATATGATCTGGTTTTGAAGGCGCAAAGATAGCCAAATGTTTGAAAGGGAGAACCAGGGCCTTTTCCTTCATTTTTACCTTACTAACCCTGCTTTTGGCATTTCGGATGCAGAAGCTGTGCCGGAACTTTGTACTGTAAAAAAAAGGAGGACAAAATGGACCGCAAAAAATTTCTCCGGACCGGGCTGGCAGGAGCCGCCGCACTGGGCAGTGTGCCCCTGATACAGGCAGGTCTCGGCAAGGACGAAACCGAAAAAGAGCTACCCCAGGTAGGTTTTAATCATTTACCCAATAAAAAGGATATTATTATGAACACAGTATTGCATAAAGCAGATTCAAGAGGCCATGCCAGTCACGGATGGCTCGAAAGCAGGCATACATTCAGCTTTGCCAATTATTACAACCCCGAGCGTACACATTTTGGCGTGCTGCGCGTGCTGAACGACGATATCGTGCAGGCCGGCAAAGGCTTCGGCACACACCCGCACGACAATATGGAGATCATTTCCATACCGCTTTACGGCGACCTGGAACACAAGGACAGCATGGGCAACTCTACCGTGATCCGCGAGGGCGATATACAGGTAATGAGCGCCGGTACCGGTGTCTTTCACAGTGAATACAACAAGAATACCGATAAGGAAGTGCGTTTCCTGCAGATATGGCTCTTCCCCGACAAAAAGAACGTGAAGCCCCGGTACGACCAGGTGGCCATACGCGACCTGTATGTAAAGAACGAGCTGGTACAGGTGCTCTCGCCCGATGCGGACGACAACGGTGTATGGATAAACCAGCGGGCCTGGTTCCATATGGGCGACCTGGATGCCGGGCTGGAACGCACCTATACACTGAAAGATGCCACGAACGGGGTATATGCCTTTATGATCGAAGGCGAAGCGGAAATTGCCGGGCAGAAACTCGAAAAACGCGACGGACTGGGCATCTGGGACACTTCGTCCATACAGATCAAGACCCTGGCACCTTCTAAGGTCCTGCTCATGGAAGTGCCTATGCATATGTAGGAAAGGATAAAAAACATGAAAAAAGAGATCATCGTACTGAGCGGCGCCCGTATTTTTACCGACCGCGTACAAAAAGCCCTTGAGAACAATACGGACCTGAAGATCAGTGTCCGCGGCACGGCAGAAGAAGTGCTGGAAATGCTCTTCCGGCAACCTGCCGATGCCATTATCACCGGCGGTGACATACCGGCTGAGGATATTACCCGGCTGCGCCGCATCCTGGAGCTGACCGGCTCCGAAGCCCTGCTGGTCCCTGCGGGAGAAGATACCGACATTGCAGCCGTGCTGAAAGACGCCATACGGCTGAAAGCCCTGCAGAGATACACCGTAAACGACGGGTTACTGAACCCGGACGTTTTTACGGTTATCCCCTGAAAAGGCCTGCCTACAGGATATTAAAGCCCAGGCGTATACCGAAGCGGAATGGCATGTACAGCTTGTTGAAGCGACCGGTATGATAGTGGTCGTCTGTCCAGTACTCGTTGCGGTAATCGGTGCCTGCATCGGATAAGGTACGGTACCCGAGGCCTGTGCCCAGGTAATAATCGAACGAGATCCAGCGGGTCTGCAGCAGGTAACCCGTGCGTACGGCCAGCTCAAAACGGCGGGTGACCGGGTTTACGGCGGTATTGCCCAGGTACTGGGTTATTCCGGCATCGCTGTAGCGATTCACGGAGCGGGCTTCCAGGTCCCACTGGCTGAAGCGCAGATCAAAGCCCAGCGTGGGACCGTTCATAATGCTGCGACCTTTACGGTAGGTAGTTTTATTAGGGATGAGGTAATTGAGGCCGTAACCCACGCTGAACCCGGTATAGCGGAACGGCGAAGATACCTTGGCCGGCTTATCGCGGTAGCCTCCGAAGCGAAAACGGCTTTTACCATTATATACATGATCGAAACTCAGCTCGTTGAGCACCCTGCCCCTGCGTATACGCAAACTCATAAGCGCGTGACCCAGGGGCAGACCTATGAGCTCAACCGCGGGCGTAATGCTTATACTTCGGCGGTAGGCCAGCATGCGTTCGCGTTTTGCCCGCATACGGGCGGCCTCTTCAATTTCGGCGGTGCGGCGGTCGGCATGCGCCGTATACAGGCTGTTACCGGCCGTAACAAAGAAAGCCCTTGCCTTTTGTACATCCGGGATATCCTGCATGAGCGGCAGGGCATTGTCCAGGATCTGCAGGGCGGCTTTTTCGTCGGCACTGCTGTTATAGGCATCTTTTATGACGATCTTTTCCAGTATAAAGTAGGCAAAATCCGCATCCCGTGAAGAGTCGGCGGCTTCCCGGGCAAAGCGTCCGGCCAGTGCGGCATCGTCCAGGTAATAGAGCCCGCGGGCAATTTCGGCACGGTATTTCCCTTCGGGATCGATCGTGTTGTTATCATGCTTACGGGCCGCTGTGGCAGCGTATTCATAGTTCAGGACGCTGTTCAGCACGAATCTGCGGTTATTGTACACGGTACTGTCCTTTCCGTCCCAGTTCATATAATCATCGCCCAGGCGGGTAATGCTGTATGCCAGCGGGGGAAAGTAACCGGCGCGGCTTTCCCCGTTGCGTATGAGGGAATGCGCGTACATCAGGGCCCCGTCGGAGCCCATTTTGTAGCTGTTGCGGTTTTCGTAACAGCTTTTCAGCGCAGCAGCGGCTTCCCGGTAGCGGCGGGCCGTATACAGCCACTTGCCCCGGCGTTCCTTAATGCCGTACCACAGCCCGGCCTGGTCGTCAGTGGTAAATTTCACGGTATAGTCCGATCCGCCGGAACTGTGCGGGATATTTTCGGGGATATCCGTGCGGTTACGGTAAAAATACTCCATTTTGTCCAGCAGGCGGCCCTGCATGGCATCGTCGCCGGTTTTCTGCGCCACGCTGTACAGGTCGAGCAGCACATGTACCTTTTTGTATATACCAAAAGCTGCCAGACCCGGTCCCCCGTTGTCGGTACAGGCAGAGATACGGTCGACCAGGCTCATCCCGGCCGAAATCAGGGAGTCGTAATTACCGCCCACGGGCACATGATCGTCATTTACGTAATCCCATGAAACACCAGCCGGCGAATAGGCCAGTGTGGACGTGTGCAGGGTACGGGCGGCATCCCCGAGCTCATCGATACATTTCTGTCCGTAGGTAAGTACGGAAAGCAAATATAGGATATTCATGAACCCAAGGTCCAGGGCGGTGCGGAGTATTCCGGAAGCAGGCATATGAAAAATTTAACGGGGTAAAGGTATGGCGGCCGTTCCGGGTTGCCTGTACTACATCTGACGTATTTCAGCAGGGTAATTAAAATTTGCGATTCCCTTGTTTGGTATCAAAAAAAATTTAGTTTTGTGTTACCTACGACTTTAGCTTATGAAAAAACGGTTTACCCTATTTCTTTCCTTTTTATTTTTTTCGGTTGCAGCGTCCCTGGCCCAGGTGAAGATCAGCGGAAAAGTCTCTGACGCGGGCAGCGGTGAACCGATGTATGCCGTGACCGTTATGCAGAAAGACACGCGCAACGGGGTAGGTACCGACCCGGAGGGTAATTTTACGCTTACCGTTCCCAAACTTCCCGTTACCCTGGTGATCAGTGCCCTGGGCTATGCGAAACAGGAATACGAGGTAAAATCGCCCAATGAAAAGATCGTGATCAAAATGGCCCCCGATCAGAAAGCGCTGGGTACCGTTGAAATTACAGGCAGCCGTATATCCGAAAAGCAGAAGCAGGCCCCGCTCACCGTGGAAAGTATGGATATCATTGCCATTAAGGAAACTCCTTCGGCCAGCTTTTACGAGGGGCTCGGGAATATGAAGGGCGTAGACCTTACCTCGGCCTCCATCGGTTTTAAGGTGATCAATACCCGCGGTTTCAACAGTACCTCGCCGGTACGTTCGCTGCAGCTCATAGACGGGGTGGACAACCAGTCGCCCGGACTCAACTTTTCGCTCGGGAACTTCCTGGGTTCCTCAGAGCTGGATATTAAACGGGTGGATATCATACAGGGCGCCTCATCCTCGTTTTATGGCCCCAATGCCTTTAACGGCGTTATCAATATGGAGACCAAAAACCCGTTCGATTTCACGGGCCTGAGCGTTTCGGCCAAATTCGGGGAACGCCTGCTGTTTGAGGGCGCCGCCCGCTGGGCACAGAAATTCCAGAACAAAAAAGGCCGCGATATCTTTGCCTACAAGCTCAATATGTATTACATGCGTGCCAATGACTGGCAGGCTACCAATTACAATCCTTCCACAGACAGCGAGGCGGATGTGAACAATCCCGGGGGTTACGACGCGGTGAACCGATACGGCGACGAAGCCCTGTCCGGCCTGTACGACTGGGTGACCGACAGTCTTACGCGCAAGAATTTCCCCGGGCTGGGCTATATATACCGCACCGGTTACAAAGAAGCAGACCTGGTGAACTACAATTCCCAGAACATTAAAGCCAATGTGGCCCTGCATGTTATGCTCACACCCAAGGTGGAGGCCATGGCCGTGAGTAATTTCGGCTACGGTACCACGGTGTACCAGGGCGAGAACCGCTATAACCTGAAGGATATCCTCTTTTTCCAGAACAAGATCGAATTCCGCGAAAAGGACAAATGGTTCTTCCGCATGTATGCCACCAACGAAGATGCGGGAAAGACCTACGACGCGGTGGTAACGGCCTTCCTGATGCAGAACGTACGCCTGCTGGAATCGAACCTTTTCCAGGCACAGAACGATCCGCAGCGTGCCTGGAACGCCGAGTACAAAAAACTGTGGGCATACAATTCCCCGGCTAACCCCGTAATCCCGGGCAGTACCTCATTCAATGCCATGATCCGCGGCGGTAACGGAGCTCCCGGTCTGCCCGGCATGCCCAATTACCAGCAGCCCGTAAACGCATACGATTACCTGCAGGCCGATGCGGTGATGGCACTGTACCACGACTCCCTGGTAGCCATGCACAATATTATGCGCGCCTATATGGATTCCATGTATTACCTGATGCCCGGCACACCGGAGTTCCAGGCCGCCTTCGATTCCATTACCTCACATCCGCTGGGCCAGGGCGGAAGCCGCTTTGTTGACCGCAGTGCCCTGTACCATGCACACGGGGAGTACAAATTCCGGGTCTGGAAAAAACGTATAACCTTCACAACGGGTCTGGCCGCCCGCCTGTATGCACCCAATTCACAGGGCACCATCTTTATCGATACGGCCGGTACACGCATCTACAATTTTGAGGCCGGGGCCTACCTGGGTGTAGACCTCAAGCTGGAAAAAGTACTGATAAGCCTCACCAACCGCGTGGACAAGAACATTAACTTCCCTTTCCTCTGGTCTCCGGCCTTTTCGGTGGTATACACGCCACACCGCAAGCATACGGTGCGTTTCAGCTTTTCTTCGGCTATACGCAACCCCACCCTGGCCGACCAGTACTTCAACTACAACGTAGGCCGGGCCACACTCCGGGGCAATATAACGGGGTACGATTCCCTGATCACTACCGAGTCCTTTATCGATTATATCCGCGGCGAGGTCCCCGACTTCGGGAAACTGCGCTATTTTAACGTGGACCCCGTACGCCCGGAGCGCGTATACACCGCCGAGATCGGTTACCGCGGCACCCTGGGCAACAATTTCTACCTCGACTTCAGCGCCTATTACAGCCTGTACAACAACTTTATCGGGTACCGTATCGGGGTGGAGACCGACTTTAACCAGTTCACCTTCCTGCCGGTAAATACCACGGTACTGCGTGTGGCCAGCAACAGCAAGGATATTGTGCATACGCGCGGGGTTTCGGTACAGGCCATTTACAATTTTGCCAAATTCTTCAACATCAACGGTAACTACAGCTACAACGAACTGGACCGCCGCGGCAGCACCGACCCGCTGATCCCGGCCTTCAATACGCCGCGCCATAAGTTCAATGTAGGTATCGGTGCCCGCGATATTATGTGGAAGATCAAAAAAGTCCGCCTGAACAACTGGGGCTTCAACATCAACTATAAATGGGTGGAAGGCTTCCGCTTTGAGGGGTCCCCGCAGTTCACCGGGGAAATTCCTTCGTACGGTACACTGGACGCACAGATCAGCTGGAACTACAAAAAAGCCAGGACCACCTTTAAGATCGGCGCCCAGAACCTTACCAACAATATGGTATACCAGGTATACGGCGGTCCGCGCGTAGGACGCCTGGCCTATATTTCGGTACAGTTCGACAATGAGCTGTGGGGCCGCGGAAATAAAAAAAACCAGAATAAACGTTAAGATTTGTAAATTTTTCTATATTTACCTAATAAATACTTGGAAGCTATGAACAAAAGAGTGATGACACTATTAGGAGTTGGATTGTTGATCGGTGGACTCAATGCCCAGCGCTATGTAACGGAGAATTTTTTCAGTTCCGTTACCAAAACTGCGGATGTTGTTTACGGGAACAATTACTACTTCATTCCGTTACAGGGCTCCCCTATTCCACCATCAAACCCCGGAGCGATCCCTCCGCTCGGATATACGCCGACCCAGGGTGATATCACCGCCGACTTTTATGAACCTGCAGGCGATACGGAAACCAACCGCCCCGCAGTAATTATTGTACATACCGGGAACTTTCTTCCCAAATACCGTAACGGCAGCGCTACGGGCGATAAAGACGACAGTGTGAACGTAGAGCTGGCGAACCGTTTTGCCAAACGCGGTTTTGTGGCCATTTCCATGCGTTACCGCCTGGGCTGGAACCCGACCTCTGCCTCGCAGGAAGTGCGTACGGGAACCATCCTGAATGCCGTTTACCGGGCCATTCATGACGTACAGACCATGGTACGCTTCCTGAAGCTGAACGCCGCTACCTATGGCGTAGACACCAACCGTATCGCACTCTGCGGCGTCGGTTCCGGTGGTTATGTGACCATGGCCTATACCACGCTGGACAAACAGGCCGAGACCAACCTGCCCAAATTCCAGGACAGTAACGGTAACTCGGTGGTAAACCCGTCCTATGTAGGCGATGTGAACGGTGTAGGCGGAGCGGTGAACGTATATAACCATCCCGGCCCCAGCAATAAGGTAGCCTTTGAGATGAACCTGGGCGGCGCTCTCGGTGATATAAGCTGGGTAGAAGGCGGCGAACCCGTTAAAGTAGGCTTCCACGGCTGGAAAGACCAGTTCGCTCCTTATGACAGCGGCACCGTGATCGTGCCTACCACCCAGGAAGACGTGGTAGACGTACACGGTACACGCACCGTAGTGAAAAAGTTCGTGAGCATCGGCAACAATGCCCCGATCGTAAGCTTTACCTTCAACGATGCCATATCGGCCCGTGGTTACTCCATGAATGCCAAGGCCCAGGCCGAAGGTCTGTATGAGTTCCGCCTGCCCCCGGGGCTGAACGGCAACGAGCAGGGATCTCCCTGGCACTGGTGGGATTCGGCTACAGTAAACGCATCGGGAGCTATCTTCGGATGGCCCGATATCCACGGTTCCGAGCTGGAAACAAACCCAAGCATGAGCCCTTCGCATGCCCGCAAATACATCGATACCATCATGTGGTACTCGGTACCCCGCATGGTAGTGGCCATGAACCTGCCGGAACAGGTATATGTAGGTGTTAACGAAACACCGGCGCAGAACCTGGCCCTGGACATTTTCCCGAACCCCAGCAACGGCGATTTTGCCGTACGTATAAAAGAGAACGGTATCCTGGAGCGTATCGATATCTACGACCTGAACGGAAAGCTGGTGCATTCCGTGGTGTCGCCGGGGCAGTCACAGCTAAACATAAGCCGCGCCGACCTGAAAGCCGGTACCTATGTGCTGAATGCCCGCCTGAAAGATGGCAAAACCCAAACCGGAAAGCTTGTCTTGAACTAGTATAGTTGTCCTGTGTTTATGAAAAACGGACTCTCCCCCGGGAGGGTCCGTTTCTTTTTGCGGCAGCCCCTGCACAGGCAGCTTACCTTCCGCCCGGGAGGCAGCCGGCAAAAGAATTTGCAAAACCCGGCTATTATTTATTAATTTTGCGCACTTTTAAAAGTACTTCATGAAGTTATCCCAATTCAAATACAAATTCCCGGCCGAACTGGTAGCGGACCGGCCCCTGGCTAACCGCGACGACAGCCGTATGATGGTCGTGAACCGTAAAACCGGGACCATTGAACACAAAACATTTAAGGATATTCTTGACTATTTTGACGAAGGGGATGTTTTTGTGCTGAACAATACCCGTGTTTTTCCTTCGCGCCTGTACGGCAACAAGGAAAAGACCGGGGCCAAGATACAGGTGGTGCTGCTGCGCGAGCTGGATGCGGAAAGCAAGCTCTGGGACGTACTGGTAGACCCCGCCCGTAAAATACGTATCGGTAATAAACTCTATTTCGGCGAAAACGATATGCTCGTGGCCGAAGTGATCGACAATACCACCTCGCGCGGACGCACCCTGCGTTTCCTGTACGACGGGCCGCACGACGAGTTCAAAGCCCTGCTCTACAGCCTGGGCGCCCCTCACCTGCCACCCTATATCTCAAGAGAACCCGACGAGGAGGATTTTGAACGTTACCAGACCTATTTTGCCAAGGTAGAAGGCGCCGTGACCGCGCCTGCATCGGGCCTGCATTTCAGCCGCGAACTGCTGAAACGCCTCGAGATCAAAGGCATCAGCTTTGCCGAGCTTACCCTGCACGTGGGCCTGGGCGGTTTCCGGGCCGTTGAAGTAGAAGACCTGAGCAAGCACAAGACCGACAGCGAAGAGTGCATTATACCTGCCGAGACCGCCGAAATGGTGAATGACGCCATCGACGCCCGCAAAAAGATACTGGCCGTAGGGCCCTCGGTTATGCGCGCCATCGAAACATCGGTGACTACCAAGGGACACCTGAAAGAATTCAGGGGCTGGACCAATAAATTCATATACCCGCCTTACGATTTCAGCATTGCCGACGCTATGCTCTGCAACTTTTACCTGCCCGAAAGCACCCTGCTGATGCAGGTGGCCGCCTTTATGGGCACCGATCTCTGCGAAAAAGCCTACGAAGAGGCCATCCGGGAGAAATACCGCCTCTTTGCATACGGCGACGCAATGCTCATCATCTAAACATACAGCGAACAATTTATATACTATTGAGACTATGGCCGCAGATAAATTCCAGTATCACGACTATTACCTTACCGAAGACCTGCTTACCGAAGAACACCGCCTTATCCGCGAAACGGTACGCCAGTTCGTAAAAAAAGAGATATCTCCGATCATCGAGGAATATGCCCAGCGTTCCGAATTTCCGTCACACCTGATCAAAGGACTGGCCGAAATAGGTGCTTTCGGGCCGTATATCCCGGCAGAATACGGCGGCCACGGCCTCGACCATATTGCCTACGGCATCATCATGCAGGAACTGGAGCGCGGCGACAGCGGTATCCGTTCTACGGCATCGGTGCAAAGCTCGCTGGTGATGTTCCCCATATGGAAATTCGGCAGCGAGGAGCAGAAACAGAAATACCTGCCCAAGCTGGCCAAAGGCGAAATGATGGGCTGTTTCGGTCTTACCGAACCCAATCACGGCAGCGATCCGGGCAGTATGACCACCTGGTTCAAAGATGCCGGCGACCACGTGATCCTGAACGGGGCCAAAATGTGGATCAGCAATGCACCTTTTGCCGATATCGCCGTTGTATGGGCCAAGAACGAACAGGGCGAAATTCACGGCCTGGTGGTAGAACGCGGCATGGAAGGCTTCAGCACGCCCGAAACACACAGCAAGTGGAGCTTACGGGCCAGCGCCACCGGCGAACTGGTATTCGATAATGTAAAAGTGCCCAGGGAGAACATTTTCCCGGGTGTAAAAGGACTGAAAGGGCCCCTGAGCTGCCTGAACAGCGCCCGTTACGGAATTTCCTGGGGAGCCATCGGCGCGGCGCTCGACTGCTACGATACCGCACTGCGTTATTCCCTGGAAAGGGAACAGTTCGGCCGTCCCATCGGCGGATTCCAGCTGCAGCAGAAAAAACTGGCCGAGATGATCACCGAGATCACCAAGGCACAACTGCTGGTATGGCGCCTGGGTACCCTGAAAAACGAAGAAAAGGCCACCCCGGCGCAGATATCCATGGCCAAGCGCAACAACGTGGACATGGCCCTGACCATAGCCCGCAACGCCCGCCAGATGCTGGGCGGTATGGGTATTATCGGGGAATACAGCATTATGCGCCATATGATGAACCTGGAGTCGGTGGTGACCTACGAAGGCACCCACGATATACACCTGCTCATTACGGGTATGGACGTCACAGGCCTCAACGCATTCAAATAGGCATTTACAACGAAATCAGAGAGCATTGTCATTCCGGCAATGCTTTTTTGTTGTATCACAACCCGCCGAAATATTCACAGGGTTCATCGATTTATTAACAAAAAAGAACCTGATTTTTTTTATATTTATTCACGATTAGAAAACAGTTAAAGAAGTATGAAGTTTTTCATTGACACGGCCAATCTGGAGCAGATCAAAGAAGCGCAGGAACTGGGTGTACTGGACGGGGTTACGACCAATCCGTCACTGATGGCCAAGGAAGGGATCACGGGCGAAGAGAATATTAAGGCCCATTACCTGAAGATCTGCGATATTGTAAGCGGAGATGTGAGTGCCGAGGTTATTTCCACTACATACGAAGAGATGATCGCCGAAGGAGAGCAGCTGGCTGCGCTTCATCCGCAGATCACCGTAAAGGTCCCCATGATCAAAGACGGCGTTAAAGCCATAAAATATTTTTCTTCCAAAGGAATAAAAACCAATTGTACCCTGGTATTCTCGGCAGGACAGGCCCTGCTGGCCGCCAAAGCCGGAGCTACCTACGTATCGCCTTTTATCGGCCGCCTCGACGATGTTTCGACCGATGGCATGCAGCTGATCGAAGACATTGTGCATATCTATGCCAATTACGGTTATAAAACGCAGGTGCTGGCCGCTTCGGTGCGCCATCCGATGCATATTCTGCAGTGCGCCAAGGTGGGGGCCGACGTGGTTACCTGCCCGCTCAGCGCTATTATGGCCCTGCTGAAGCACCCGCTTACGGACAATGGTTTGAAACAGTTCCTGGAAGACCATGCCAAAGCTGCCCAGAAAGCCGCTTTGTAAGTTCCGATAACTAAAATTATACAGATATGATACTCAAATTAAATGCGCTGCAACCCAGCGAGGCCCAGATCGAAAAGATTGTTGCCGTTCTGCGTAACGGTGGAGTAATCATTTATCCTACGGATACGGTATATGCCTTTGGTTGCGATTCTCACAACAAGGAAGCCGTTCAGAAGCTATGCAGTATCAAAGGAGTAAGTCTCGACGAGGCCAATTTTTCCCTGATCCTCTCCGATGTGAAACCCCTGGGCAGTTACACCAAACCGATGGACAATAACGTGTTCAAGGCACTGAACCGTTACCTGCCCGGACCCTTTACCTTTATCCTGAATGCCAATGGAAAAATACCCGAGATCTTTGGTTATAAAAAGAAAACCGTAGGTATACGCATCCCTGATAACCGCATCTCACAGGAAATTGTAAAAAGTCTCGGGAACCCGCTGCTGAGCACTTCTGTACACGACGATAACTCCATTATGGAATACACCACCGATCCCGAACTGATCCATAACCGCCTGGGCGATATGGTAGACCTCATGATCGACGGTGGTTACGGCAACAATGAACCCAGTACCGTGCTCGACTGCACGGGTGAAGAGATCACCATACTGCGTGCAGGCCTCGGGGCCGAACTGCTTGAAGAAGCATAACGAAATAAACATCATACGAAAACGGGCCCGGAGCCCGTTTTTTTGTAAATATGCATCCCGGAAAGGAAAATAACCGAATATGAAGACGAAAGAAGAAATTGTAAAGAACTGGCTGCCGCGATACACAGGAACTCCCCTGGAATCCTTCGGAAAATACATATTGCTTACCAACTTCAGTAATTACGTGACCTGGTTCGCCGAGCAGTTCGGCGTAGAGATACAGGGAATAGGCCGTCCCATGCAATCGGCCACCAGCAATGATATTACCATTATCAACTTTGGAATGGGCTCGGCCATGGCCGCTACCGTTATGGACCTGCTGAGCGCCGTGGAGCCCAAAGCCGTGCTCTTCCTGGGCAAATGCGGCGGACTGAAGGAAATTACCAAGCTCGGCGACCTGATCTTACCCATTGCCGCCATACGCGGCGACGGTACCGGCAACGACTATATGCCGCCCGAAGTGCCCGCCCTGCCCTCTTTCCGCCTGCAGATGGCCGTTTCGCACACCATCCGCAAAATGGAGCTGGATTATTACACCGGCACCGTATACACCACCAACCGGCGGGTATGGGAACATGACGATGAGTTTAAGGTATACCTGCGCAAGATACGCGCCATGGGCATCGATATGGAAACCGCCACCATATTCCTGGTAGGCTTTGCCAACGGCATACCACACGGCGCCCTGCTGCTGGTATCGGATAACCCGATGAACCCCGAGGGCGTAAAAACGGAGAACAGTGATAAACACGTGACCGATACCTTTGTATACAATCACCTGAAGATCGGCATCGATTCCCTCATTGAGCTGCGCGACAGCGGCGAATCGGTGAAGCACCTGCGCTTCGAGGACAAGACCAAACGCAAAAGCGAAGCTTAGGTTCAGCGCACCGGCATATGGTCGGGGTCCATTTTCTGGTGGGTAATGATGCGTTCGAATTTGGTGGTATCGAGCAGGGCATCTATACCCAGGTAATTCGGATGGTCCGTAGCCAGGCGTTCGGGGAACATATCTCTGCCGTATACTTTGCGGTAGGACTGGTAGATCAGCTCGGTACAGTAAAACTGTGTGGTATCGCTGATATCGAAGGCGTTATCGAAGGGAATTTTCTTGTTGAGGAAGCTTTTGGTGGCATCCGCGATCCTGCACCGGGTAAGTGAATCGGCTTTCGGGCGCACCAGCATAATGGAATTGCGTACACTCTCGCGCACGAACTTGTCTATATGCTCGGTCTGTACCCCGTCGCCCATGCTCAGCTCGCTGCTCACGGTATGGATCACGTACAGGCTGTCAGGGTCGCGGATCACTACCCCGCAATGTGAAAGATGGTACCCCGTAGGGTACATATTGTCGATGATATCGCTCACGGAACCGTGTCCTTTACGCAGGATAATATCACCGCTCTGCATTTTGGCCAGGTCTTCGGCAGACAGGCGGTAGAACCTGGAAGGATCGCCATAGGCCCTGGAAGCCTGTTCCCCGGCCTCTACCCGGAAGGTATCGAAAAGCCGGAACCCTGCGGCAAACAGAAGGATAAAAAACAGGGACAGAATGATCTTACGCTTTAACATAGGTCGCAAAGTAGGCTGCAAAAATAAAAAAGCCCTGACAATAACTGCCAGGGCTTTAAAATATTGTAATCAGAAAAATTACTTAGTCTCAGCAGGAGCTGTAGTAGCAGCCTCACCGGCAGCTTCAACGGCACCGGCAGCTGAATCGCCGGCAGCTTCCAGACCTTCGGTCATAGAGTTCATGGCATCGTTCAGACCAGCTTCTTTTTTCATATCTACTAACCATTTGTCGCTACGTTTAACGAGGTTCAGGTTAGAGCTTTCTGTTTTACCTTCTTCACAGCAGTAAGTACATGTAGCTGTAGTATCAGAGGTGTTTGTACATTTTACGTCTTTAACGTCAGCAATTTTCAGACCGCTGTTGGTCATCATGCTTTTGGTAGCTTCTGTAGAAACAGCTTCGTATTTGGCTTTGTCACCAGCTTTAACTGCGTTCAGGAACTCAGTAGCAGCTTTGTCAGGTGTGTTACCACCACCGCAAGAAGCCAGGATAGATGCAGCGAATACGCCTGCGAAAAGTTTAGTTAAGCCTTTCATTTTTTTTTCTTTTATTGATTTTTAAATAAGCAGGGGCAAAGGTAGGCAATAATTTGAGTTGTGCAAGAAATTGAAAAAAAAACGCATTGCACTTATAAACAGTACTATGTTATTTTTCAACAGTTTTTGATCTGCGGAAAGCATACATTTTGTTTTCGGTACCGTTCAGCAGCTTGCGGATGTTTCTGCGGTGCGTGTAGATCAGCAACAGGGGAATTACTACGGAGATGACCGACATAAGCGTGTTCTGCTTCTCTGAAAGAAAGAGATAGGCCGGCAAAAATGCCAGTCCGCCCGACATACTGGCCAGCGAAATATAATTAGTCGAAAGCCACACCAGCAGGAACACGCCTATGGACACCAGGGAGGCCTGCCACTGTATGGCCAGCATGATCCCCAGCATGGTGGCCACGCCTTTTCCGCCTTTGAAGCCTGCAAATACGGGGTATAAGTGCCCCAGTACCGCAGCCGTACCACCGGTCAGCTGCAGGTTAAGCAAGGTACCCGCTTCGGTCTCGCTCCCCGGGTAAGGCATCCAGAGAGGCACCAGGGCCGCCAGGGAACCTTTCAGGATATCTGCGAAGAGCACAATAAAACCCGTGCGCCGTCCCAGTACGCGGAACACATTGGTAGCCCCGGCATTTCCGCTGCCGTGCTGCCGTACGTCCACCCCGTGAAAAAGTCTGCCGAACCACACTGCCGAAGGTATGCTTCCCAGCAGGTACCCGGCCGCCACTGCAATGATCCATTCCATAATTACTCGAACTGGGCTTTAAACTGGTCCATACGGCGCTGTGAGCTCAGCGTGAACTGGTAGTTCGGCTGGTCTTTGGCTTCGAAAGTGCGGCGTTTGGGGTCCATCTGCATAAGTATCTTGTTAAACTCGGTATCGCTGCTGTACACCTGCATTACATTGAGCCTGTAGCTGAAATAGTACTGTACCCCGTCGCTGAACTCGATGAGCATATTCACGCCTTCGGCCGAACGTTTACGCACCACTTCCAGGTATACCTGCACGCCTTTATCGAACAGGTTCTTATTCAGGCTCAGCAGGTTGGCGCTTCCGCTGTACATCAGGGAGCGCTTGCGTTTGTTCCAGCTCAGGTTCACCCCGGTAAGGAACAGGCTGCTGTTGAGCGGCTCGGGCAGCTTTTCCAGCTTACCGTCGCGGATGCGCTGCTGAAAACGGTCGCGTTCCTTTGTATCGAGCAGGTAAAGCAGGGAACGCATGGTGGATTCTTCTTTAAAATCAGGGCCCGAAGAGCTGTATTCCTTGTACTTGTCGCCGATGTATTTCCACAGTTCGTTATCGAGCGGGAAATCCATGCCGATCACCCCTTCTACCTCGGTAATGGTGTCCATAGGCAGAAAGCGGATCACGCCGGCGGTGGAAATGCGCACCTGGCCCATTTTGCCGGTAAGCTGCAGCGGGCCTTCGCCATAGGCCGTACAGGTATTCGGGTTAAAGGCCACGTAATTTTCGATGAGTGTAGGATCGGCCAGCTTTTCCTTGCTGGCAATGCGGTACTCTCCCGAAGCCATGTCGTACTTAAGATAACCGCTGATGGTCAGGGCCTCGTAATCGGCATAGGTCTTCTTGGACGACATCAGTACCGGGTATATTCCCGAACTGTCGCTGGCAAAGGCAAAGCCGTTGAACATGGGCGTCTGTGTATCGTCCTTGGCATCGGCCGGCACCGGTATACTGATGTCCCCGTCCCCGATAAAGCCGCGGGTACGCATCCAGCGTTTGGAGAACTGCGGACAACTGTGGTCCATGGTTATAAAACCATTGATCTCCGGCTCCGGGTTCTGTGCATACAGGTTAAAATAGCCCTTGTACAGCACATGCGGCATCAGCTTCAGGCTGTCTTCGGGCTCCAGGGTACCGGTGGCCGTCATTTGCCGTATGCTGTCTACCTTAATGGTATGCATTTTTATTTTCTGTTCGCGGCCCGTCTTATCTTTATAGGCATATTCCCCTTCGCCGGAAATGGCATACTTACCGCCGATATCCACCGTGGCGTTCTCGATCAGGTGGTTCTGGGTGCCTACGGGCATCTGTATACTGGTCTTCTGCAGGGGCTCTATATCGGCCCGGCGGATGATACTGGCCTTACCGTCGGAAAGCAGTACCCTTGAATCGGCCACGTCGATGTATTTGATACCCTCCGCTTCGATGCGTTTTTCAGCCGTTTTGAAAAGTGCGCTCTGGGCATTGAACTCCAGGGAATCCTGCCCGTGCCTGGTAGATACCATCCGGAAACCTTCTTCGCCCGATTTTACGGTCTTCAGCTCTACATTGTTATCGGTCATGTTCCAGTCCACGCGTTCGCTGAAAGCCCGGTATTCATTGATCGGGAAGTCGACAAAGGCATTTTCGTCATTCGCGATGAACTTACCTTTTTTCTCCTCGAAATTGATCTCTGTTTTCATATTGGTGGTGGTAAGTGCAATGCCCGAAGTGTCTATTGCGTCCACGTTCAGGTTCTTCAGGGTAAAATCGGCGCTGTCGCTGTTGAATTTTTTCGGTGAGAAGCTGTATCTCTTGGCGGCTACGGTGGCATTACCGATATCGGCAACCCCGCCCCCTTCCAGGAGACCCGCGGTAGTTACCTCTACCCGGCCACTGAGCGCTACTCTCCCTCCATACATATCGAAGGGCTTACCCAGGTTCTTTACGCCGAACAGGCCGTTTTTCGGTTCCCAGTGCACGTATACCGAATCGCCTTTTACATCGGGCGTTTTATCCGAGGCGGGTACATTAAAGCCCTGGGCCCAGGCATTCATGCTGTCGGGGTAAAAACGGAAATCCTTACCGGTGGTCTTCGAGTTCCGGTATTCGAGCGTTCCTTTACCACGCAGGCCCTGGTTCGAAAGGGTAAGCGTATTGAAAAATTTGGCAGGTCCCCCGTAGGCGGGCAATCCCGAAGCGCCGGTTTCGCCTACAAAACCCAGTGAGTAATCGGGCATTACCTGCAGCTCTTCGCGTATATCGGGGAAAATATCTGCCGAGGTCAGTGTACCCGGAAGCCTCAGCTTACGCGGATCGAAGGTATCCAGGCTATCGAGCACATAGGGATCGATCTGGAAATAGAAACGGTCGCGGGTATACACGCCTCCTTCCACCCAGCGCTGGCTGTAATAGGTATAGCTGGGCTTCCTGCTGGTAAACACGGGATAGCGTCCTATGGCCTTAAGCCCCGACTTACCTGCGGGATCGTCGATCTCCAGCTCACCGTTCACCTGTTCGATAGGCGTACCCAGGATAATGGGCGGGTACTGGCCGAACTCATCGGGCAGCAGGCGACGCACACGCACCAGGATGGTATCTACGGTAGGCATTTTTATCCTGAACTTATCGTAATCAAATTCGTAGGCCTTGCCCATGAAAGTGAACTGACCGCCCACTACGCCCCCGTCAAAGTACATGTCCATATCTTCGCGCATCAGTACATGCTGGCCCTCGGGGTAAAGCACCACCCGCTGCGAGTCGCTCATGGGTATACGTTTTACACCGTCGAGCTCCAGGCGGTAATCAATGAGACTGATGAAACCATTGGGACGCAGACCGGCGCTGCCGAGCTCGATCACGTCGTAGTCGTTGCGGCCATAGCGCGAACCTACAAAGGTGAAGAAGCGCTTTTTAACATCGGCCCTTTCGTTATCGGGGTTATAGTTGATGAGGCCGCTGATGGACAAACGTGCCAGCAGTATGCGGAGATCGCTTACATCGTCCCTGAACCACTTGGCCATTTCCTGTGCCGTAAAGGTATTGGTACTGTGCTTATCGCAGTAGCTCTTGATCATGGCCAGGGGGTCCGGGTCGTCGAGGCCCGAAAGCTTGTCGTACTGCCGCTGCCGGAAATAGTTATCGCTGTAGAACACCGCACTGTCACGCGAGGAGCCTTTGGCCGAGGTCAGCACCAGCTTGTCTTCCTTCACCTTCCAGAATATGGCTTCGGTCTCGAAATCGATATTGTGGTAGGTATCGTTGAACTTACTCTGCTGGATGCCCTGACCCTGGCGCAGCAGTTGCAGCTCTTTGCGGTCGGTGAAATATTTTACCTGGCAGCCGGGATGGAAAAGGCTGTCGAGCTTGGTCTCGGTCTTCATATAAATGGTTACCGAGGCCCGGTCTGAAAGGATCTGGTTCTCGCGGAACACCCAGCCCAGGGCGCCCATTACCAGGAAGGGTTTATTGTCCCTGTCAATATAGATATATGCCGGGTTGACGATATCGCCCGTACCGATGAACTTATTGCCCTTGAGCGTAAAACCGCCCTCGTAGCGCACCCCTTCGGCCAGGTTATTGAGCTTTACGCGTTTTTCGTAGGAGGTGAAGCGCGGGTAGATCACATTCTCCACGTTCACGGCCGACATCATTTTATCTTCGAGGCTGCCGATGATGGGCTCCTTGAAATAGCCGGAGTGGTACAGGTATACGGAATCGGCGGAGTATTCGGCCGATTTGAGGCTGATGCGGTACCTGTTCATTTCGGCATATACCTCCGAGGCGGGAAGGCCGGTACGTTCCCAGGTCACCTTGCCCTTGCTGCCGCTCCAGGTCTCCTGGAAGGGGTCCCACACGGCATCGGTATTCAGCACAAAAGAGCTGTCGCCTTTACTGGTCCCCTGCAGATCGGCATTGGTAAACTTAAAATAAGGGTCTTTGCCCTCCTGGTACACGTAGGTATAGCCTCCCCCGTTCACGCGCCACTGCACCGACATGGACCTGTAAATAATGCCGGACGAGTAAAAAAGGCCGGAATTTTCCAGGAAAGTGGTCAGGCTGCCCTGGGTCTTGGTATTCATTACATGATGTGCCGATTGTGTCCAGAGCGGCATTTCGGCCATTTTTTCCTTAATGATAAAGGCGAACAGCACGTCTACAAAACCCGAATAATGCGGCATTACCCGGAGTTTTTTGCGGGCCATGGCATTCAGCAGGTCGGCCGCCGGCGCTACTGCCTGGTCGGGGAAAGCGTTCGCCTTGCTGAGGGAGTCGATCTTATCGGAGTAATATTTGCCGCGTACCCTGTCAAAATTGTTGAACGCGGCCTTCAGCTCGGTCAGGAATTTGGTCTTGTCTTTGGAAAAGGGCTCTGTCTGCGACAGTACACTGCCCGTAAATGCCAGGAACAGGATGGCGCTTAACAATACTTTTTGCATGCTACATGTGTTTGGTAAGAAGCAGGGCACACCAGTCGTTTTCCGTGAGGCTGCGCTGCAGTTCTACATTTAAATTGCGGAATGTTTCCTGTAACAGAGGTATATCAGACTGGTAAAAACCGCTCAGTATAAGCGTTCCGCCGGGTTTAAGGGAGGCCGGCAGTACGTCTTTCATGTGCAGTATGATATTGCGGTTGATATTGGCGATCACCACGTCGTATACACCGTAACCGTCGCTTTTCAGGGCGGCGTCGAACAGGGTAAAGCGGGTAATGCCGTTCGTGACAAAATTCTCTTCTGCGTTCTCGAGGGCCCAGGGTTCTATTTCGGTGCCGGCGATCTCCGAAGCGCCCAGCTGGTGGGCAAGTATGGCCAGGATACCGGTGCCGGTGCCCACATCGAGCACGGTTTTGTCTTCCAGGTCCGTTTCCAGCAGCAGCTGCATTACCAGGCGCGTAGTAGAGTGGTGCCCCGTACCGAAGGACATTTTAGGCGTAATTTCGATATAGTGCTTAAAACCGGGCTTGCGTTCATGGAAGCGGGCATACACATATACCTCGTTGCCCAGTTCCACCGGTTCAAAGGACCTTTCCCATGTTTCGTTCCAGTTCTGCTGCCCGTGGTGCGTCCAGCGCAGATCAGCGGCCCAGGCGGCGGTAAGTTCGTGCAGCGCCTGCATGTCCACCTCCGTACTTTCGGGAATAAAAGCACTCAGGGTGCCGTTCTCGGTATAAAAGCTTTCAAAGCCCAGTTCGGCCAGTTCGGCCACGATAATTTCCTCAGCCATCTGAGCATCCGTTCCGGGCAGAAAATCCATTTTCAGTTCTTTATATTCCATTAGAGATTACCCTGCGGCCTGTATGATTTGTAAAAATTCGGCGGCATCCAGCGAGGCCCCGCCCACCAGCACCCCGCCTATTTCGCTGCTCGTAAGCAGTTCGCGGGCATTGGAGGCTTTTACGCTGCCCCCGTACAGTATGCGGAGTGCATTGCCGGCATCGGTGCCGTACTTATTGCGTACCAGCTCACGGGCAAAGGCATGGGCCTCTTCGGCCTGGGACAGGCTGGCCGTTTTCCCGGTGCCTATGGCCCATACAGGTTCATAGGCCAGCACCAGGTGGTCCAGTTCGTCCTGCGAAAAAGACTCGAACACGGCCTGCAACTGTTCTTCGATCTTCGAAAAACGGTGGCCTTCTTCCATATCCTGCAGGTTCTCTCCAAAGCAGTAAACGACCTGGAGCCCGGCATCGAGGGCCTGGTTTATCTTGCGGCAGAGCAGCTCATGACCTTCACCGAACAGCGTTCGGCGTTCGGAATGTCCCAGCAGCACATAGGTGGCTCCGGTACTTTTTATCATGGCCGCAGAGATTTCGCCCGTATAGGCTCCCTCCGGCATATCGGAACAGTTCTGGGCTCCCGTTTCCAGGGGAAGGCCCTGCAACTGCTGATGCAACACGTATAAATGGGTAAAAGGCGGAAACAGCACCACCTGGGCATTCCCGGAACCGGCCGCGTTACGCGCGATCTCCGATGCCAGCGCCAGGCCTTCCTTTACCCCGGTAAACATTTTATGATTTCCCGCTATCAGTTTTTTCATACCTCACATATCCTTCAATTCGCTATTGTACAAAAATAGCAAGATAGCCCGGGGAAACAAGTACGCTGTATGGTCTTAAAATTAAAAAAACAAAAAGAGGCCGTTCATCTTCCGTAAAAAACACATCATTTCAGCGGGTTATCACCTCTTTTTTAGACATACGGGCCTTTTCGGACACAGGATACGAGCTATAAATATGCTACTTTTGCAGTCTAAAGCGAAACAACATGAATTTTCATCAATTCAGGGCTACGACCCTGCAGGGCCGTGAGATCGACTTTTCGGTCTACAAAGGCAAAAAGCTGCTGGTACTGAACACGGCCAGCGCATGCGGACTTACCCCGCAGTACAAATCTCTGCAGGAACTGTACGAACAATATAAAGATTCCGGGCTGGAGATCCTGGCCTTTCCCTCGAACGACTTTGCCGGGCAGGAACCGGGCAGCGATGCTGAAATTGCCGGATTCTGCGAAATGAATTACGGGGTAACCTTTCCCGTGTTCAGCAAACGCGCCGTACTGGGCGGGGACCGCGACCCGATCTTTGCCTGGCTCAGCGAAAAAGAGCTGAACGGTGTGGAATCTGTGGCCCCGCAGTGGAATTTTCATAAATACCTGGTAGATGAGAACGGGAACTATGTGAAAAATATAGCGCCGGCGGAAAGTCCGCTCAATATCGAGATCATTAACTGGATAGAATCGAAGAATGGATAAACTGCGGATACTGGCTTTCGGGGCGCACCCCGACGATGTGGAACTGGGCTGTGCCGGTATACTGGCCAAACATGCGGCTGCCGGCGATGCCGTAGGAATTATAGACCTTACCCTGGGACAGATGGGTACCCGCGGCACCGTACAGGGACGCCTCCGGGAAGCCGCTTCGGCTGCGGGCATACTGGGCCTGCGCGTACGCGGGAACCTGGAGATGGAAGACGGACTTTTTGAGAACGACCACGCCCACCGCCTGAAAGTGATACAGGCCCTGCGCAGCTACCGCCCCGACATTGTGCTGTGCAATGCCCCGCACGACCGCCATCCCGACCACGGAAGAGCTGCCGCCCTGGTGCTGGACTCCTGCTTTTATGCGGGACTGGCCAAGATACACACTACCGGGAAAGACGGAGCGGCCCAGGAACCCTGGCGCCCGAAGACCGTATTTCATTACATACAGTTCTATGACCTGAAGCCCGACCTGCTGGTGGACATCAGCGAGTTCTTTGACCTGAAAATGGAAAGCATACTCGCCCACAGCTCCCAGTTTTACGATCCCGCCAGTACGGAACCCGGTACTCTTATTGCCTCACCCGAATTCCTGGACCACATCCGGTTCCGGGCGGCCAATTTCGGGCTGAACATAGGGGTAAAATATGCCGAAGGACTTATTGCTGCGCGTACGCCCGGGCTCAAAAGCCTGAACGATATCCTGTAAACGCTTATTTTTTGCGTTTTCTCCGTCGCTTTTCCTCTTTTTTCTCCCCTTCGGGAGCGCTGTCGTATTTGTCGTAATCGAGCTTCATGCCCCAGAAGCGCATCTGCTGCAATACCCAGGCCTGCCGGCTGCGGGTGTACGCACTGGGCCGGGCTGCGGAAAAACGGCGGGGATTGGGCAGCACGGCCGCGATCAGGGCTGCCTGCTCAGGCGAAAGCGAGGCGGCGCTCTTCCTGAAATACACGCGTGAAGCGGCTTCGGCACCGTAAATACCATCGCCCATTTCAATAATGTTCAGGTATACTTCCATAATGCGTTCCTTACTCCAGAACAGCTCGATAAGAAAGGTGAACCAGACCTCGAGGCCCTTGCGGAACCAGCTCCTGCCCTGCCATAAAAAGGCGTTTTTTGCGGTCTGCTGACTGATGGTGCTTGCCCCGCGCACGATACGCCCGGCCTCTTCGTTCCGGCGCTGCGCCTTTTCAATGGCCCCGAAATCGAAGCCGTTATGTTTCAGGTAATTCTGGTCCTCGCTGCAAACCACGGCCAGTTGCAGGTTCGGGGATATCTTATCGCGTGGTACCCAGTCATAGCGGGTATGGAAGTTCTTTTCGGAACGGTTCTCCCATTTTCGTATAAGCATCAGCGGGGTACCCGGCACGGGCACAAAGGCATACAGTAATACCCAGAGTATACTGCCCGCAAAAAAAGCGATGCCTGTAAATAACAATATACGCAGTGCACGCATAAGCGGACCCCGTTTTTTCCCGGAGTTTTTTTTAGGACTGGAAGAAGCTGCTGAAGATCTTTTCGGCATGGGCGGGATATTGTTTTTGACCGAACAAATGTATATTCTTTATACCAATGAGTGCATTGCTCACAAAAATTTCGGAGGCATCGTACAATACCTCCGGCGGCACCAGCACTTCTTCGCAGGCAAGGCCTTCGTTCTGCAGGGCACGCAGTATGTTACGGCGCATCACCCCGGCAATGCAGCCCGATGACAGGGCCGGTGTATAATAGGTATCGTTCTTTCTCCAGAAGATATTGGCATTGGCCGTTTCGGCGATCATGCCCTGTTCATTGAGCAGCAGAATATGCTGCCAGCCGTTCTGCAGGGCTTCGGCGGAGGCCTGTACATAGGGGGCACTGTTACCGGTCTTGCCGGAGAACCCGCGGCGCGAAAAAATAAGGGCCCGGCTGCTGATCCCGAGCTGTTGCGGCTCGCCTGACGGCTCGCCGGCCTCGAACACTTCCAGCAGCCAGTGCGTTCTGCCCGAAAGCGGCGTATACCCGCTGCCTTCTGCTCTCCACAGGGTAAGGCGTACGCGGTAGGTATCGGCATCGGCAAGCATGTCCGACAGGCGCGAGGCCAGTTCGGGCACTGAGCTCAGATCCGGCACATCAAAACCGAAGGCCGTGGCGGCCTCGGCGATACGCTGCTGGTGATCGGCCCAGAAACGGATATTCTTTCCCCGCAGCAGCATGGTCTCGAACCAGCTTTCACCGAAACGAAAGGCCCGGTCGGTATCGGGCAGACCTATACGTGCGGCAGACGTAATTTTTCCGTTAAATACCAGCTGCGGATTTGTCATACAAACAATTTAAGTACATTTTTGCGTTACTCTTACAAAGAAACATAAAGCCATGCAAAAACCACTCGACGGCGGATTAATTTACAGGGAAACCCATCCCGAGAACTTCCTGGTAGAGCCCTGGAACGCTTTTTCCTCGCTGGCTTTCCTGGTACCCGCCTTCCTGTTCCTGCTACAGCTCTGGCCGCAGCGTAAGACCTACGGGTTCCTTATTTACTACTGTGCCCCGCTGCTCATTACCGGCGGCATCGGCAGCACCCTGTACCACGCTTTCCGTTACAGTGTATGGCTTACCTTCATGGACTTCATGCCCATCATTATACTTACCCTGGGTGTAAGCATTTATATGTGGCGCATTGTGCTGGGCAAATGGCTGCCTACGGTGATACTTTCCGTGGTTTTTGTCGGGCTTACCCTTTTTTCGATGCGTTTCCTGAGCGGGCAGGACCGTGTGAACAGCACGTATTTCCTGCGCGGTACATTCATGTTCCTGCCCATGCTGCTGCATGCCATACGCAGCAAAGGTGCGGGCATCGGCTATTTTTCGGCGGCCCTGCTGCTTTTTGTGCTGGCCCTGCTCTGTCGGTATATCGACGAAAAGACCACGCTCGAGATCATGCCCCAGGGCACCCACTTCCTCTGGCATATTTTCTGTGCAGCCGGCGCCTGGTTCATGGGCCTGTACCTGAAAATGGCCATGGGTACCGATAAAAAAAGAGCACCCGAAACGGATGCTCTTCCTGCAAATATGGAAAATATTTAGTGCGAAATTACGATGCGTATACGTTCTTCCCGGTCTGTGACCAGGGTGTAGACGCCGTTTTTCAGTCCCCCGAGGTCCAGTGATACCTGGCTGCTGTTCTCCGCAGAGGCATATACTTTTTTACCCATGGTATCGTAGATATTCACCGCACGGATCATTTCATCCGACTGCAGGTTCAGCAGGCCCGTGGTGGGGTTCGGGAATACGGAAAGCGTTGTTTTTACGGCTTCCTGTACCGATACGCCCATGGGGTTCACAAAATAGCTGGCCGTAACCGGTGCACAGGCCGAAGGTGAACTTACCGTAACCGTGTAAGTGCCCGTTCCGATGCCCGTGAGCGTAGGCGAAGTACTGCCCGTATTCCAGGAAATGATATAGGGAGGCAGCGCGCCCGATACATGCACGGTAATGGCCCCGTCCTGGGCCCCGGCATCCGAAGGCGGAACGGTGGTAAAGCTCAGCGATACCTTGTCCATACGCAGGGTATCGAAGAAGCTGCGCATCTCCAGCATGGCAAACTGGGCACATTCATAATGGTCCAGCGCACTGTTTACATTGTTTTTGGACACTTTCGCCGCACCTGCGTTCACCATATAGTCGTATGCCACAATGGTATTTTCGAAGGGCACGGAATTATCGCCTTCGCAGTACAGCATATGCACCGGAACCTGGGGCACCCATTTGTATACGTCGTTCTCGTCGAGCAACTGGCGGAAAATATGGTTGGGATCATTCGTGAAGCTGTCGAGCACGGCCTGTTTCAGGATATTTTTAGGCACACCGGGCATGGCATTGTCGATGGTACCGCTGCCGTATACACCGTTGAACAGCGGGGGCAGCACCGCATCGTAGGGCGAAACCAGGAAATCGGACACATTGGGATAAACGCCGTATACGTTCCGGAAAGAGAACAACACGTAAGGCAGGTAATAGGGCGCGGGATATGGCTGACTTGAAAGCATCACGTCCTTCATCACGCCGCTCATGCTGTACGGCCCCGACATCGGTACGGAGGCCGTTACGTTGAACTCCGACGAAAAACCGGCCTGTATCATTTTATGCGTGGCCATGGTCGCATGTCCGCCCTGTGAATAACCGGTAAGCATCACCTGGCCGTTGAGCGGGTAGCTGAGCAGTGCACAGGCCTCCCTTGCGGCACGGATATGGTCGATCACGGCCGTTGCCTCTGACCGGGCATGCTGGTAGGGATGTACCATAGAGGTATCGAGCCCCAGGCCCAGGTAATCGGGCAGCAGACCTACGTATCCTTCCGAACCCATGGCCACGCCCAGTATCCATTCGCCCTGGCGGTATGAGGGTGCATCCACACGGCGCGTCATGGTGCCGTGCTGGTAAGAGAGTATGGCAGAACCGCAGTTCTTGTCCTTCGGCAGCACCATCAGTCCCGAAGCCACCACGGGCGTAACGCTGTCGGGCCCTACCGTGTTGTACACCAGGCGGTACACGTCTATCTTGTACTGGTTGGGCAACAGCATGGCGGGGAGTCCCATCGAATTGTAAATACTGTCGATCTGGCTGTTGTTGTAAGAGCTAAGGAGCTGGTGCGATACCAGGTGCTGGCCGTACATGGCGGCTGAGACCAGCAGACCGGTGAGAGTGAGAATCTTCTTCATGTGTTTGTTTCTTGGTTTAGCTCTTCAAAATTAAGAGCATTCGCCATAAAAACAAGTCCTACCCTCTTTTTTCTTCCAGGTAAAGCTGTGCCGTGCGCTGTATGGTTTCGGAGAGTGGTGTAAAAGTAAAGCCTATGGCTTCCTGTATCTTGCGGTTATCGTATACGCTGTTCTGTGTGAATGTGCGCGCTATTTCGGAGGTAATGGCCGGTTCTTTTCCCGTAAGGGCCGAAAACGTCTCGTTCAGGCGTGCCAGTAAGCGAAGCCAGCCCGTACCGATGTGCCGGCCGGGGATCTTTGCCTTCAACGCTGTGGCCATTTGCCCCAGGAAATCTCTGAACGTAAGGGTTTCGGACACCAGTACGAATTTTTCGTTGCGGATACCGGCCTCGTACAGGGCAAAAAGCGCCGAGGCCACATCGCGTACGTCTACAAAGCCGTTGCTGCCGCCTGTATAAAAAGACATACCCCGTGCCAGGGTCTTAAAGATACGTCCCGAGCTCCGCTCCCAGTCGGCATAGCCCAGTATCACACCGGGATTTACCACGATCACGTTCAGGCCTTCTTCGCAGCCGCGCCATACTTCGCGTTCGGCAGCATTTTTGCTCACGGCGTACCAGGAGTTCTCCGGCGAATTTTTCCAGGGTGTTCTTTCGGAAACAGGCTCGGTAAGGTCGGCCCGTCCCAGGGCGGCGATGGAGCTTACGTACAGCAGGTTCTTGACTCCGCGGTACAGGCAGGCATTCACCACATTGGCCGTACCGTCGGTATTTACGCGGTACATTTCGGCACGCTTTTTCTTCCAGAAAGATACGGTGGCTGCGCAGTGCACAACGGTTTCAGCACCTTCGAAAGCCTGTTCCAGCGAAAAATAATCGAGGATATCGCCCTGCACCCATTCCACTTTATCTATATCCGAAGCATCGGCGGCATAACGGGCAAATACGCGTTTAACGAAGGAAAGGTCCGAACTGCTGCGGGCCAGCGCCTTTACATGTCCGTACTTTTCCACCGCCATCTGCAGCACATGTGCCCCTAAAAAACCGCTTGCCCCCGTTATAACGATCATGGATAAACTCTCTTGGTTATGGTTCCTTGCAAAAAGCTATGCAAATGAATTAATTTAAAACCATATTTGCATATAAAATTGTACTCAGGCATGAAAAAACAGGCAATTATCCTCAGCATTCTCCTCTGTCTCCTTTCCTACACGCTGCGGGCCCAGGACCTATGGTACGTAAACGCGGCATCCGGGCTGAACCTGCGCGGCACGCCCAACACCGGCGGCGAGGTCCTGGTAAAGATACCCCAGGGAGCAAAGGTAAACCTGCTGCCCGGCGGCGAACTTACACCCTACGAATCGGAAGAGGTCTCCAGCTACTGGCAGAAGGTAAGCTACGAAGGTAAGACCGGCTACGTGGTGCATGCCTTTATAAGCCGTATTGCTCCGCCCAAAGCTGCCGAGACCCTGGAAGAATACCTGAAGCGCACGGCCGTGGAAGCGGGGACACTCCATTATGCATCTGTTTCCGGCGGCGAAGAGATCGTCGACGAGTTCGCTTATTCCTCAGATAAGGTCTTCTATACAAACAACATAGTGCTGGAAACACGGGTAGGCTATGAGTGGTACGAGAACCGCCTGCTTATCGAGGATATGAGCGCGGCACAGGCTTTTGTGTTTGTACGGGCCCTGCAGAAGGAGTTCGGGGACGTGGTGGCGCCCGGCGATAACTATCCCAAAGCCGGTGCTACCTGGACGCGCACACTCCGGCACGAAGGCTCTGACGTGAGTACAGAGGCCGAATACAGCGTAACAGCCGTTATGAGTGACTGCGGCGAGAACGCCTGGCCCCTGGGGATACGCATCGAGCACAGCGCCTACGGGGCCTTTGGTTACCTGGAGATCAGGTACGAATACAATTACGTGGAAATTATCTGGGGTTCGGCCGTGTAAATTACATGGTATTGAACTTGCGGAACATCTCGTAGAGACCGGCCGTTACCGCCGACATCAGCATGCCGAAGGCCGCCACGCCCGACAGTGTGAGCGCAGAATAATTAACGGGATCGAAGAATTTTTTGTTGTTCTCGAAGTTTTCGAGCGCCTGTGCACGCTGGGCAGCGTCGGGCAGCAGCCCGATAGAAGCCTTTACTTCGGCATTCTGCACGGAAAAGAAAAAGGGATCGATCAGGCGATAGTATACAAAAACGAACACCATCGTGGCCAGGGCCGCCACCAGTGCGGTACGTGCACCGGATTTAAAACCTTCCACCGGCGAAAAAGGGGCTGGTGTATAGCGTACCACCGCATAAATAATGGCCAGGCCGAGCAAACCCAGCAGGGGCGCTACCGGGAAACGGGCCAGGATCTCGTGTTGACGGTCTGTATAGAATAAGGCGATCTTCCAGGCAAAATAGCCTATGGCACAAAATAATCCTAATACGGCCTGCTTCTTTTTCATAGCGCAAAGGTATACTTAGCGGGGCATTTATCCCATTTTCCCGTCTAAAATATTTCCTTCGCTCAGGCTTCGGCGCATGTCCTCTGCCAGGGCTGTATTACCGGCGGCTTCGAAATGTGCGGCCACATTCAGGCGGTCCTGTTCCGGTTTGTTCTGGTTCCATTTGTTCGCAAAATCGAAACGTTGCAACGGGATGCGTAACAGGATAATGCCGCGGTACAGTCCTTCGATATAGGCCTTATCGGCTTTCTCCCACCTTTCGAGCCAGGCCGGATCGTAAAATTCCACCAGGCGGGTCATAAAGTCCGGGTAATGCTCCGGGCCCAGCTCTGTAGCCTGTCCGTACACGTGCAGGGCCGAATAGTTCCAGGTGGGCACGTTCTTTTCGGAACTGTACAGGAAAGGTGAAACATAACCGTGTGCCCCGCTGAAGATGCACAGCACCTCTCCTTCGGCTATGCGGGCGGGAGTACGGGCAATATGCGTGTACAGCACGGGAGAACCGTTCTCTTCCTGCACCAGGAAAGGACTGTGCACGGCCTCCGTTTCCCCTTTCCCGTTTTTATACACCATAATGCCGAACGAATTTGCCCGGATAAAAGCCAGGGCCTGTTCTGCCGAAGAATTCCTGTAGTACGATGGGATATACATAGGTCAAAAATACGAATAGCTGCCCTGAAACAAGGCAGCTATCCGCTTTAAAATGAAGAAATATTACCTAACGGACTACGACTTTCTGCAAAGTCTGCATGCCGTCCCGTGTTATTTCCACTACATAGATGCCTGCGGCCAGGTTTTGTACCGGTATGGTATGAAAAGCCGCAGGTTTGCCACCAGTGTATACCTTCTGCCCCACTGCATTGTACAGGTTCACCTGTATATCCAGGGCATCACCGGCTTTTATGTTCAGCACCTCGGAAGCCGGGTTAGGCCAGATGGAAAGGCTCTGGACCCAGGCTTCGTCCAGCGACACATGGGAGATCACTGCCGATGAAGTGGCATCACAGCCATTGGCGGCAGTTACGGTAACCGTATAGGAACCTCCCTGTACCGGCGTATAGGTCTGCGAAGTAGCTCCGGCTACCGGCACACCGTTACGGTTCCACTGGTAGCTGTTGTAGCTGCCCGTGCTCAGCACGCCGCCGCTGTTCGTTACCACAGGCATGGCCGGGGCTGCCAGTACGGTCACGGTACCATTGGACACATTGGTACCGCCCGGGCCTGTAACGCTGAGCGCCACGTTATAGGTACCCGCTGTATTGTAGGTTACCACCGGGGAATTGGCCGTGCTGCTGGGAGGAGAACCACCGGCAAATGCCCAGTTGATGTTTGTTACCGAACCCGTGGAGGTATTGTTGAAGTTTACCGTCTCTCCCTCGCAGACCGTAACGGAAGCAGGTGTGAATGAAGCGGTAGGGGCAGACATTACTACGCCTGAGATAAGAATATTGTCCAGGTACAGGTTGTTACCATAACCGGCCACGCCTACGAAACGGATACGCACCGGTGCAGCGCCCATATATGAGGACAGGTCTACCGTTTCGCTGCGCCACTGGTTCGCGGCAGAGGGCACAAATTCATTGGTGTTGTCGGATACGGTTGCCAGGGTGGTGCCCGATTTGTTGTACACCGTGGTCCAGGTGCTGCCGCAGTCGGAAGAGACCTCTACACGCATCCCGTCGGAATGGGCTGCATCGTAACGGGCATAGGCCACGTCGAACGTAAGGGTAGCCGAAGTAAAGCCTGACAGGGAGAAAGGTGAAGATACCAGGTAGTCGAGCTGACCGGAGGCATTGTAATCATAGTTGTCGATATAGGCAGAGGCCGCCGAGTTCATACCCGTATTGGCCTTGGCCCAGGTAGTCTGGTTATCGGGGTTTTCCACCGTCCAGCCTGCAGGAACAAATGTACCTTCAAATCCCTGGGTAACCGGCAGCACCATCGGCGTAATGACCGTAAAGGCCGAACTCAGGGAATCATTGCCGGTATTCCCGTCGGTATTCCCGTTGGGGGACGTGACGCGCGCGTAAAACGTATGGGCCCCGTTCGTGGTATTCATCACAGGGAGCGTAACGGCGGCAGTGGCACCCGTAGCCAGGCTGCCCGTCCAGCTGTAGCTCTGGTTGGCCCCGTTATCGATACGGTACAGGATGGTAGCCGAAGTAAGCGTATTGGTACCATTGTTCTTCAGGGTAACCTGCGGGATAACGGTGGTATTGCAGGTGCTTCCCGAAGGGCTGTTGACAGAGGCTATCTGGGCATCGTAGGCCAGGGTTACCGCATAGGGATCGAAACCGTCGATAAAGGTTACGCCTGTATTGGTAGGATCGAGCCAGTACTTGAGCTGGTTGGTGCTGTTACTGCCCGCAGGCTGCCAGGAGCTGTACACACGTCCGTAATAATCGGGCGAGGACAGGTTGCTGCAGGAGGCGCCGCCGCCCCAGAGCTGACCGATGATACGTTTGTTCTGGTCGAACAGCGGTGAACCGGATGAACCGCCCTCGGTAGTGGTGTTGCGGTCCCATTCCACCTGCCAGCTGGAAGCGGGCTCGCTGGAGCCCATGGCCTGTACGGCCACGGAAGCGGCATCATCGAAAGATATTTTTTTGATATCGCCCGAAGGATGGTGTATGGACACCGAAGCCGTAGGCGGGGTATTACTGTTGTTCCATCCGTTGAAATAGGGATTCATGCTCTGCGGAACGGTACCTCCCGCAAGACCTCCGGTGATCTCTACCAGGCAGAAATCGGAAGGCGTACGGCGCGCGCGCAGCACGGCCCCGCTCAGGCTCTGGAAGGTAGGCGAAGAACCCGGGTTGGCGCAGGTAGCCGATTCCCAGTTAAAGCGGAACACCCAGCTGGCGGGGTTGCTGTAGCAGTGGTTCGCTGTAAGCACGTATGGTTTGCCGTCGTTCAGCGTATTGTTGATAAGAGAACCGGAACAAAAGCCGCTGCCGCCGGAAACGAGCATTACCGCGCCGCGCTTCTGCTGGGCCCAGGACGCACCGTCGGGGCAGTTCACATTCATATTGCAACTGCCGGAGCTTCCGAAGGCTTTTTCCGCAAATTCACCGGCCGTACGGTAACCGTGGATCACATTGCTGATCTGAACGCTGCCCGGATCTCCGCTGTTGGCGGCAGACACGTAATACTCCACAATAACGGTGCTGCCGGGGACCAGTTCGGTGCCCAGCTGTCCTTCGTAAATATGGTCCTGGTTAAAGCTTCCCAGTATAAAATCCTTGGCTTCGTTGTACACATACAACTGGTTGCCTTCGGGTATCCGGGTATTTTCGAACAGCAGGTTTACCGTAAGGGCGTCCTCGCAGGTAATTTTCAGCTGCCATATTTTGGCCCCGCCGGGCAGGGCCTTCCAGGTACCGCTGTTGTTCAGGCTGTAACCGGTGAAATATTTATGACCGAAGCGCCAGGGACCCGAGCCCGTTTTTTCGTTCAGCGCATCCTCGGCCAGTAATGCTTCCACATCCGGCCTGGGAAAGGTATAAGCGTCCACGTTCCTTGTGTCCGACGCAAATTTGAAGCCCCGCGGACTTCCTCCTTCCCCCTGGATCTGTGCATACAAACCTTCCGGTAATAAGAGCAGGCAAAACAGGAATGCTTGTAGGAGTTTTTTCATGATCAACGTATTTGAAAATTTAGGTTAATCAAACCTACTGTTTTTTTCCGTAAAGAGCTATAGCTGCTTTACTTTTTTTACATGTTTTCACCTGTCTGCGGCAGAGGCTCAGTCTTCGATACCGAGCGTTTCGCCGATGAGGTAGGAATTGCGTTCGGGGGCATTGCGGTTGAGCATTTCGCCCAGGAAGCCGGTGAGAAAAAACTGGGTGCCCAGGATCATGCTCAGCAGACCGAGGTAGAAGATCGGACGTTCGGTCATTTTATACACGCCCCAGATCAGCTTGGCCATGGACAGGTAAATGGCGATCCCGAAACCCATGATGAACAGCAGGGTGCCCAGTGCGCCGAAGAAATGCATGGGCTTTTTGCCGAAACGCGAGAGGAAAGTGATCGAAATAAGGTCCAGGAAACCATTCACAAAGCGGTTGAGTCCGAATTTAGACACGCCGTACTTACGGGCTCGGTGTTCCACCACTTTCTCGCCGATATTCGTAAAACCGGCGTTCTTGGCCAGCACGGGGATATAGCGGTGCATTTCGCCGAATACCTCGATGCTTTTTACCACATCCTGGCGGTAGGCCTTGAGCCCGCAGTTCATATCATGCAGTTTGGTACCGGAGGCGTAGCGCGCCGTGGCATTGAACAGTTTGGAAGGCAGGTTCTTGGTAAGGGCGTTATCGTACCGTTTCTTTTTCCAGCCGGAGACCAGGTCGTACTTTTCTTCACTGATCATGCGGTACAGCTCCGGTATCTCGTCGGGACTGTCCTGCAGGTCGGCATCCATGGTAATTACCACCTTGCCGCGGGCTGCTTCGAAACCTACGTGCAGGGCGGCCGATTTGCCATAGTTCCGCCGGAAACGGATACCGCGCAGTGCCGGGAAACGCGGGCGCAGTTGCTGTATCACTTCCCAGGAGCGGTCCCGGCTGCCGTCGTCGATCATAATGATCTCGTACGAGAACGCATTCTGCACCATTACACGATCGATCCATTCCACCAGCTCGGGCAGGGATTCATCTTCGTTAAAAAGCGGTACTACTACCGAAATATCAGGCTTGCTGCTCATTGTTTCTTGCGGGTTTCTTAAAAATAAGTGCTCCGATCACCGAAACGGGCACTCCTCCGTAAAAGTACATAGAAATTTCGGTGCTTACCACTCCCCAGGCCGTATAGCGTTCGGCCCGGCTCTGTTCTATCAGCATTTCCATATTCTGCCGGTCCGAGGCCAGCAGCATATTGCGGCTTTCCATCCAGTTCATGGTGTTTTCCAGCTCGGCATAGCTCATTTCCGGTATCTCGGGGGCCAGGAACTTAATAAAGGCGAATACCAGCATACCTTTGAGCGCTCCCAGCAGGAAAGCCGTGGTAATCCCGTCGAAAAACGCACGTCCGAACATATAACCGTCTCCGGCCGGTACCGATCCCGACTGCCTGCGTATGCTCAGTATAAGCACCAGCGCCGGGATCCAGAAACCGGTAAAGCGCAGCATGCCCAGGGGCGCAAAGCCGGCGGCATAAATAAGCAGGAACCAGGCAAAAGCCGCCAGTCCGCCTATGCTTCCGAAATTAAACAATATCCTGTAACGTTCTGCCATGTAATCGATCCGGTTTAGCGCAAAGGTAATTTTTTCGCTTTAAAAAACGACGGCCTGTACCCGGGTGCATTTTTAACAATCATTTTAGAGGTATTAACCTAATTTTAAATACTAAAAAATGGCAGAACCGCGTAATTTTGTATGCATTTAAAAAATAAAAAAAGACACAAGTGATATGAAAAAAATTGCATCTTTCGTTTTAGCAGGCTTTATTGGAGGTGCAGCTTCGTTGGGCGCATTAAAGCTATACTCCGATCATACCCGTGCTGAACAGGGCATTGTAGCCGATGCCACACCCGTACACCAGGCCTCCTACTCCGGCGTCAGTGCCGGCATGATGGCCGCTGATTTTACCAAAGCATCCGAGAACACCATCAACTGCGTGGTGCATATACAGACCGTTTCGAAGGGCCGGGCGGGCATAAACCCGTTCCAGGACTTCTTTTTCGGTAATCCTTTCGGACAGGGCCGTCCGCAGATCGGTTCCGGCAGCGGGGTGATCATTTCCGAGGACGGTTATATCGTAACCAATAACCACGTGATCGAAGGGGCCGACGAAATTGAGGTGACCCTGAACGACAAGCGTACCTACAAGGCCAAAGTGATCGGTACCGATCCTTCTACCGACCTGGCCCTGGTGCAGGTGCAGGAGAACAAGCTGCCCTATATCACCTTTGCCAATTCTGACGATGTAAAGGTAGGTCAGTGGGTGCTGGCCGTGGGTAACCCCTTCAACCTTAACTCTACCGTAACGGCCGGTATCGTAAGCGCCAAATCGCGCAAGATCGACATCATTCACAAAGACCTGGCCATCGAATCCTTTATCCAGACCGATGCGGCCGTGAACCCCGGTAACAGCGGCGGCGCCCTGGTAAATACCAATGGCGAGCTGGTGGGCATCAACTCGGCCATCGCTTCCAATACGGGTTCCTACACCGGCTATTCCTTCGCCATCCCGTCGAACCTGGTGAAAAAGATCATCAACGACCTGGCGGAGTACGGTAAGGTACAGCGGGCCTTTATCGGGGTAAGCATCCGCGATATCGACTCCAGATTCGCCAAAGACAAGGGCTTCAGCGATCTCAAAGGTGTGTACCTGGACAATGTGACCCAGAACGGGGCCGCTTCGGAGGCCGGGCTGCAGAAGGGCGATATCATCAAGAAGATCAACGACCGCAACACGTACACCGTGTCTGAGCTGCAGGAGCAGATAGCCCTGTACCGTCCCGGCGATAAAGTGAACGTTACGGTAAGCCGCAACGGAAAAGAAGAAGTACTGAGCGTAACCCTGAAGAACAGCAATGGTAATCCCGAGCTGGCCGCTTCGCGCTCGGACGTGATCAGGTCCTTCGGGGCCGAGTTCGAGGAACTGGGCAATGAAATGGGCAACATCAAGGGACTGAAGGTAAAAAGCGTGAGCACCGGCAAGTTCCGTTCGATAGGCATCAAGGAAGGCTTTATTATAACAAAAGTTAACAATGAGCCGGTGGAGACACTCGAAATGCTCGAAAACGTAATAGCACGTTCGGAAAGTTCTGTTTATATCGAGGGAATTTATCCCAACGGTACGAGAGCGTATTATGCTTTTGGCATATAATTTGTGGGATAAAAGGCGTACGTAAAATCCACATTTTTTTTGGAATAACACTTGACAAAGCATAAAACAGGGTGTATCTTTGCACCCTGCTTTACCCTCTCTTAACGTAGAATTAATTCTCATATAAACAATTCATAATCTTTCAGAATGAGGCAGCTAAAAATCACCAAATCGATAACCAACAGGGAAAGCCGTTCATTAGATAAATACTTGCAGGAGATCGGTAAAGAAGAGCTGATCACTGCAGAAGAGGAAGTTGAGCTGGCCCGACGCATTAAACAGGGAGATTTGGTGGCGCTGGAAAAGCTGACCAAAGCCAACCTGCGTTTTGTTGTATCGGTTGCCAAACAATACCAGAACCAGGGTCTGAGCCTGCCCGACCTGATCAATGAGGGGAACCTCGGTCTGATCAAGGCTGCGCAGCGTTTTGACGAGACCCGCGGTTTTAAATTCATTTCATACGCCGTATGGTGGATCCGTCAGTCGATCCTCAGTGCTATCGCCGAACACAGCCGTATCGTACGCCTGCCGCTGAACCAGGTAGGTTCGCTGAATAAACTGAATAAGGCCTTCTCTAAACTGGAACAGGAATTTGAACGTGAGCCCACGGAAGAAGAACTGGCCCAGATGATGGACATCCCGGAAGATAAGATCAAGGACAGCATTATGATCGCCGGCCGTCACGTTTCGATGGACGCCCCGCTGATCTCCGGTGAAGAAAGTACACTGTACGACGTAATGGTAAACACCGATTCTCCCCGTGCCGACGTAGACCTGCTCAAGGAAAGCCTGCAGCAGGAGATCGAACGCACCCTGGATTCGCTCAGCGAACGCGAAAAAGAGATCATCAAGCTGTACTTTGGTATAGGCATGAACCACGGACTTACGATCGACGAGATCGGCGAAAAGTTCGACCTCACCCGCGAACGTGTGCGGCAGATCAAGGAAAAGGCGCTGAAACGCCTGCGTCAGAGCTCGCGCAGCAAATTACTGCGGTACTATCTCGGCTAAAACAATTTTCAATACATAAGAGGTTTGGTGTCCCCAAGCCTCTTTTTACTTTACAAACATTCATAAACAAACCATATATAATGAGCGAAACAAAAACCGCACCTTCAGGGAAGGGCATCGAGACCTTTGAGAACGAACTGAAAACCTGGCTTGACTACGAGAAGACCGCCGTTAAGTTCATCAAGTTCATCAGTGAGCTGTATTATGATAAAGGCGTGGAGACCGTGATCTTCCGCAAGCCGCTGATCGACCAGAGTGCCAGTGAAATCATCAATCACCACAGCTACGCCCGCAATGTTTCGCAAAAACCCCACCTCTCTATTTACGACTCGCTGCAGATCGCCGAGGAAATGAGCCGGATCAACCTGGCCCCCTCACGCATCGATATCGGTAAACTGCTGGTGGAATGGGACAATGAAAAAGGGAACTACGGCAGCCTGGGCGAATTTGTAGGCGATAAGCTGAAGGACCTGACCGACGTAAAAAACCACGGAACCGCTCCCAAAGACGTGGTACTGTACGGTTTTGGCCGTATCGGACGACTGCTGGCCCGCGAGCTGGTGGCACAGGCCGGTATCGGTAAGCAACTGCGCCTGCGCGCCATTGTGGTACGCGGTTACAAAGAGAACGACATTTACAAGCGCGCCGACCTGCTGCGCAATGACTCTATACACGGCCACTTTGCCGGCACCATTACCGAAGACCCGGCCAATAACGCCCTCATTATCAACGGACATACTGTATACCTCATCAATGCCGATAAACCTTCGGACATCGATTATACCATCTACGGCATCAAAGACGCTCTGATCATCGACAATACCGGTGTATGGCGCGACCGCGAAGGCCTGAGCGAACACCTGAAATCGAAAGGTGCCGATAAAGTGCTGCTCACCGCCCCCGGCAAAGGCGAAATGCCCAATATCGTATACGGTGTGAACCAGAACGAATTTGACGTAGACAACGAAAAAATATGGAGTGCCGCCTCCTGCACCACCAATGCCATTGTACCGGTTATCAAGGTGGTGGAAGAAAAGCTGGGCATCGAAAGCGGACACATCGAAACCGTGCATGCCTATACCAATGACCAGAACCTGCTGGACAACTATCACAAAGGTTCCCGCCGCGGACGTTCGGCCGCCCTTAACATGGTAATTACCGAGACCGGTGCCGCCAAAGCCGTGTTCAAGGTATTCCCCGACCTGAAAGGCCGCCTTACCGGCAATGCCGTGCGCGTACCTACGCCCGACGGTTCCCTGGCCATCCTGATCCTGCGCCTCAAGAACAAGACGGATAAGGACACCATCAACAATATGATGCGCGAAGAAGCCCTCTTCGGCACACTGGTTGAACAGATCGAATACGCCTACAGCAAAGAGCTGGTAAGCACCGATATCGTAGGTAATTCCTGCGCCGTGGTATTCGACAGCCAGGCCACCATCATCAGCGAAGACGGTCTTACCGCCACACTGTATGCCTGGTACGACAATGAGTACGGCTATACCCGCCAGGTAGTTCGCCTGGCCAAGCACCTGGCCAAAGTGCGCCGCGCTACCTATTATTAAGAAGCATCTTTTTTCGATATAGCCGCAGGAGAAATTCTGCGGCTTTTTTGTTCATTTTCAAGCCGGACGCTAAGAAAACGCAACCCGGAGAGGCATTTTATCGTATTGTATAACAGGAAGATAATACTATTTTATGGAAATCGCCATCTGGATCATTCAGGGAATCCTCGCCGCCATGTTCTTCGCCGCCGGCATTATGAAAGCTACCCAGCCGCAGGAAAAGCTGGCCGCTTCCATGCCCTGGGTAAACGATTTTCCGGCCTGGGGGGTTAAGCTCATCGGTATGGCCGAATTGCTGGGCGCCATCGGGCTTATTGTGCCCTATCTTACCGGTATAGCTCCCGTACTTACTCCTATGGCTGCCATGGCACTGGCGCTCATCATGGTGCTGGCCGCCGTCTATCACCTGCGCAAAAAAGAATACAGGCCCATCGGGTTCAACCTGGTACTGCTTGTACTGCTGCTTATTGTAGCCTATCGCCGCTACTGACGGGTATACACATTTACAGTACATGACCAGGAGGCTCTGCGTGCGGCCGTCCTGTTTCCTTTATCCCCAGGTATTCTAATAAAAAACGGTCCGTCCTAAACTATACTGAGTTCCGCTCGTCTCCGGTTGAAAAAATTTACCTGAACAGATTAATTTTATAGGATAAACTATTTTAAATCCTGAAAAAAATCCCGAATTTTGTTTTGTAGAATTTATTTATCAACCCACTATGCTACAATTCCCTAAAAACACTTCCCGCCTTTCAGGGGCATATGCAAAGCGCGTCTTACGAAAGCAGCCGATGCAGCCACCGGCGAATACTCAAAATATAATACCGGAGGATCACAGCAGGGCAGTTTCAGCAAAACTTCAACCTTAACAGGCAGGGGCACCGGGTTATTTGAATCCCGGAGATCCATGAACCTTTTCAGATATTGACAATAAAAACGCATTACGGATAATTTAATTAAAAACTTGCACCATGAATTACTCTGTCATCGACATAGCGAATAAAGTTATAACCGGCACAAATATCAGCCAGGGCGATACCATTTCCAATCTGAAGCTACAGAAGATGCTCTACTATCTGCAGGGTTTCTTCCTGGCAGTCTTTGATCAAAAGCTGTTCAACAACCCTATTGAAGCCTGGCAATATGGCCCGGTGGTCCGGGATGCGTATTTCCATTTCAGTAAATTCGGGCAAGGGGCTATAATCCCTTCTGGTAATGAGGAGATCATCAGCCTGTCTCCTAAAGAGAATACGCTTTTTAATGAGGTAATGACAGAGTTCGGGCAGTATTCAGCCATCAAACTGATGCACATGACCCACGACGAATTGCCCTGGAAAAAAACATGGTACGAAAATCCCCAGGGTATAATTCCCGACGAACTCCTGATCGAGTATTTCAAAACTCAAATCGAGGAGTAATGAGCGGGAAGATAAAGAAGAAGAACTCCCCCAAACAAAAAATAAAAATTCCGGCTGAGACAACTGTTCAAACTGATTATCCTGTCTTTTGTTTCCGGCATATCCAGTCAACTCCGGGAAAAGATCACCGGTTCTATACCGAGTTCATAGTAAGGCTGCAAAAGATCAGCCAGCTCACCTGGAACCAGGTCATTACCACTCAAAGACATGGGTTTGGTACTAAAAAATTACCGGTCGGACAGATCAAAGTGCGGCTACCCGATTTTGTTACCCCGGATGTTACGCATTTAACGGTATTCCGGGCAAACGGGGATAACAGGCCATTCTTGGGGCTGAGGAACGGCAGTATCTTTCATATCATATTCCTGGAAGAGAGGTTCGGGGATATCTATGATCACGAATGTTCCCGGTGCCAGGACCCCGGTTATTGCGACAGCAGGCTGAACAGCACTATTTGGCCCGGTTCACCAGCCACACGCCCAGGATGATCACCCCCATGCCCAGGAAGTAATGCACCGTGATATCCTCACCGAAAACAAAGCCCCAGGCCATGGCAAATACTGGGATGATATACGTTACCGAGGCCGCAAAAAGTACACTGGTATGTTTTATAAGATAGTTGAACACCAGTACGGCCAGGCTGGTGCCTACCACACCCAGCAGGGCGCTGTAGAAAAAGGCCGTTCCATGCAGGCTGTCCCGCAAGGCCTGTGAGGGTAATCCCATCAGGAACATGGCGGGTAATACCACGGGAGCCACGAACGAAAGCGCGCCTCCTGTCACTACCATAGGCTTCAGTTCCTGTAAACGTGTTTTGATGATATTGGTGGAAAAGCCGTAGCAAACCGAGCCCAGCAGGGGTAGCAGCGCATAGTACAGGTTAGAGCTGTCGCCCCCGCCGCTGCCTGTGGCTACCAGGTATACCGTGCCGGCCAGACCGATGAGCACCCCGCCGATGGCGGCTTTTTTAAAATGCAGTCCAAACAGCGTGCTGCCGATGATCAGTGTAAAAATAGGAGCTGTACTGTTGATGATGCCTCCCAGCGAGCTGTTGATCTTACTGAGCCCGATGGCGAACAGGAATGCAGGGAGTCCGTTACCCAGCCAGCCGGCCAGGGCCAGCCACAGGTATTTCTTCGCCGGTATCCTGCGGATGTCCTTCCACAAAAAAGGCAGCAGGAACAGGAAGCTGAAGCTGAGACGTATCACAGCCACCTCAAATCCGTTGAACCCTTTGAGACCCTGCTTCATGAGAATAAAGGAGCTGCCCCAGGTCATACCCAGTGCCAGCAGTACCAGCAATTGCCATACCCGGTTCTCTAAAGAAAAAAAGTTGGGGTTTTGTTTCATTACCCGTAAAAAGGTTTGCAAAGAAAATAAATGATGCCGAATTTTGTTTATAGAATATGCATACACCCATTAAAAAAATCTGCCTTCTTTTCCTGTTCCTCGCAGGAACCTGTACCCTGCAGGCCCAGACCTACCGGATAGCCCTGCTGAAGTACAACGGCGGCGGCGACTGGTATGCCAATCCCAGTGCATTACCCAACCTGATCAAATTTTGTAATAACCAGCTCAAAACCTCCATCCATCCCGAGCCGGACGTGGTGGAAGCAGCAAGTCCCGATATTTTTAATTATCCCTTCGTGCATATGACCGGGCACGGCAATGTGGTATTTACCCAGGCCGACCTCAAAAACCTGCGCCTGTACCTGATGGCCGGGGGCTTTTTACATATCGACGATAACTATGGTATGGACAAGTTCATCCGGCCGGAGCTGAAGCGTTTGTTCCCTGAACTGGAGCTGACCGAGCTGCCTGCCTCCCACCCTATTTATCACCAGAAATTCGATTTTAAGAACGGACTTCCCAAAATTCACGAACACGATAATAAACCCCCGAAAGGCTTCGGGCTTACCTACCAGGGACGGCTGGTGGTCTACTATACGCACGAGACCGACCTGGGTGACGGCTGGGAAGACCCCGACGTGCATAACGATACCGAGGAAAAACGCCGGCAGGCCCTGCAGATGGGAGCCAATATCATCCAGTTCGTACTGAACGGAGCTATGTAAAGAAGGGAGCCAGTTTTTCGCCCATGATCTCTGCGGCCGCTACCGGTTTGCGGTTGGCCAGGTTAAAGAAGATCAGCGTGGAATTCCCGGTATTCAGCAGGGTACCTTCCTGGTTACGTATCTCGTATTCAAAATAGAGCTTTACCCCGTCCGGGTATTTAGGCAACATGGTACGGATATTGAGCAGATCGTCGTAAAATGCCGGTTTATGATAATTACAGTGCAGTTCCAGCACGGGCATAATGATCCCTGTCTCTTCCAGCTCTTTATACACGAGGCCGATAGAGCGAAAAGCCTCTACCCTGCCCGTTTCGTAATATTCGGCATAGTGCCCGTAATATAAATAGCCCATTTTATCGGTCTCTCCGTAGGTCACCCGTCTTTGTGCCGTAAATTCAAACATACGATTCTACATTTTTACAAAACGCAGCAAATATCGCTGTTCTTCTCCTGAAAAACGCATAAAATAAATACCGGGCTGCAAATTGCGTATATCCAGCTGTACCGTTCCTTCAGCCTGTAACCGTTCAGAACGCAATATGCTGCCGGTGGCACTGAGTATATCAAAAGTATAGCTACCGTTCTGCGGGAGCCCGAAATGAAGCTCTTCGGTGGCGGGATTCGGCCAGGCCTTTACAAACATGGCTGCCGGAGCCGGCCCGTCTTCCGACAGGTACTGGTTGCTCTCATTGAAAACGGACAGTCCGCGGAAAGTCGCCACCCACAGATTGCTGCTGTCGTCCATCACACTTTCGTATACCCGGTTCGAGGCCAGGCCCGAGGTAAATTCGCGGAATACCCTGAACGTAGTATCGTTATACAGGAAAAGCCCCCCGTCTTCGTCGTTATTCGAAGCGATCCATTTGTTGCCGCTGCCGTCTACGTATATATGGCGGATATTGCGCATCGGGAAACCGGACGCTGTTGAGCTGTCGAAGATCGTGACCTGGCTGCCATTGTAGCGGGTAAGACAGCTGTCGTTCACCTGCTGCCCGATCCCGAACCATACGGAGGTATCGTTCTCCACCGTTATGGCGCGGATATTATCGTAGGGCAGATTGGTATTGAGCGTATAAATGCGCGTCCAGGTATTGCCCGAAAGCCGGAACACACCATCATTGGCCGTTCCGAAATACTTACGGTCCTGCCCGTCGATCGCTGCCGACAGCGCTACGTCCAGGGGCAGTCCCAGGCTCTGGCTGTTGTAACCCGACCAGCCCGTTCCGTCGTACCGGAACACACCTCCGCCTTCGGTACTTACCCATACGGTACTTCCTTCAAAAACGAAATCCGTAACACAGTACACTCCCAGCGGGGAATTGGACACATCAAAAACCGTAAATGTACTGTTCCCGTTGTACCGGGCCAGCACACCACCCAGCGTACCTACCCAGATGTTTCCCGAGGGATCGGTCTTTACCCGGGATATCCAGTTGTCGGGCAGGTTCGTATTTGCCGTGGTATATACATCCCATTGCAGCAGCTCGCGGAATGAAGCCAGGCCTTTGTTGGTACCGGCCCAGACCACATTATCACCATCTACGGCCACCGTGGTTATAAAGGATGAAGGCAGGGGCGAATTGGTACTGTCATACGTTCCCCAGCCCGAAAACTGGGCGGATACGGCCTGTATAAAACACACAAACCCGAGCAGTATAGAGGCAAACCCTTTCATTTACAGGCCAAAGGTGCAGAAAAAACACGGTATTTGCAACGGTTCAGACTGCCTGCCATATACACATACCCTGCTCCTGCAATACATAAACCGGTACCCCGAAACGCCCTGCCTCTTCTTTCCATTTTTCTGCTGCAGCGATCGGTACCATGCCATGCAACACGATGAACCGGGGTTTGTATGCAGCACCTTCCAGTACGTTACGGGGCCTGCTGCGGGTGCACACATGCCATACCTCGGCAGGTTCGGGGGGTGGATATTCCGTATGTTCCAGGAAAAGCATCCGCTGGCCGTAAAGACTGTAGTACCGGTATGCCAGGGGAATGTTCCGGCCTGCCGCCAGCAGTTTTTTGCGCCGGAACGGCTGCACGGAAAAATTCATGCTGCCTTCTGTGCCCCGGCTGTACAGCACAAAGCTGCTCCTGCCGAATACATATTCCACATGCACCCCGTTGCGCAGGGCATACATCAGCAGGAGGTGCTGCCGCCCGGCCATATGCATGCGAAAGCTCAGGGACAACAGAAGCAGGCAGACCAGCGCACCTGCCAGGTAAAGCTGCATTACCCTGCGGGTATGGACAAAAAAGGCCAGCATACCCAGCAGCAGGTAGCAGATCAGGCATTCCGCCAGGCTGAATGAAATGCCCTGTGTATAGGAATAGGGCAGTTTTTCGAAGAAACGGGCCGATTCTATCATAAGCCGGGTGCCCAGTTCAAAGATAAGTGCGCTCATTTCGGCCAGGTAAGGTATATCTGCCAGCATACAATAGGCCAGCCCGGCAAAAAGTGCCACACTGCTCAGGGGCACGGCGATCATGTTGTTCAGCAGGAACCAGTTGGGAAAGGTCCCGAACACGTGCAGGGTATAAAAAACGGTAGCTAATTGTGCGGCCAGGGTAACGATAAGCAGATCGGCCAGGGTACGCGGCAGCAGGGGTAGTCCCGCCGTATACTGCTGCCAGCGCGGCACGAAATACATAATACCTCCCACAGCCAGGTAAGAAAGCCAGAAACCGGCATCGAACAGGTAAGCAGGTGAAAGCAGCAGGATAAAAAAGGCCGACACGAACAGGATATTCCAGCTGCTGTGGCCCTTGTTGCGGAAGCCAGCCCACATCAGGAAGCTGAACATGACCGTGGCCCGCAGTATAGAAGGCGCAAAATCTGTAACGCCCGCATATATCCACAGCCCCGCCAGTATGATGAATATACGTAATACGTCTTTCCATTTCCTGCCACCCAGGAAAAAGAAAATCTTAGAAAGCAGCCACCAGATAATGCTTACATGGAGTCCTGAAACGGCCAGTACATGTGTGATACCGCTTTTCTGAAAGGCCTCCTTCGTAGAGGTGTCGATATCGTCTTCGTAGCCGAATACCAGGGCTGCCGCCACATCGGCCTCTTCGGGATCGTTAAAAGCGCCGTGTACCCTGTTTACGAGTGCCAGCCGCAGAGCCGCCAGTACCGGCATACTGTTCCCGATCTTCCGCCAGTTGTATTCCCGGATAAAACCGGTATAATGTATGCCTTTGCGGGCGTAGTATCTTTTCAGGTTAAACTCGTACAGGTTCGCAGGTTCCCGGAAGAGCTCAGGCCGGAAATACAGCTGCAGCACGTCGCCCTGGCGGATGTCTGTGCTGTCATTCACCCTGAAGTACAAAAAGCTGTCGGCGGGACGAAAAGAGGGATCATCCGGCGTCCATAGCCGGGCCGGTACTTTCAGGCTGCTGCTTTTGCGTACCGGCGGACCATTTACATGTGCCAGGTACCTGCCCGGTTCTCCCGGCAACGCTGGTTCAGCTCCCGGGCCATAATACAGCGATGTGTATACGAACCCCGCCCCGAAAAAAACGAAGAGCCAGGCTGCATTGAAAATACCGGAATAGTGCGGGTAACGAAGCTCCTTACAGAAAAGTAATATCAGCAGCAGTATACTGATCAGTACCCAGGGAAGAATTACCGGCGGACAAAGCCAGTCGCAACAGCGGATGCCACATGCAAACGCCAGCACCAGCCTCAAAAAGGGTATGCGGTCCAGGTAGTTGAACATGGTTGGTAAACTTTTCTCTAAAATAGCGATTTTATCCCTGCTATGCGCTTGAAAATATCACTTATTTATGCAGGTTTTCAACACATTGTACAAAGGATGCCCCCTTGTATCGAAATAAATACGGACATGACCGCTGTTCAGTGAATCGCGGGGCTGAAAATAGCCGGTCTTCCTGAATTGCGTAACATCGTGCAGTACGGCTACGGAAACTTCTTTCCCCGGCGGGTGTTCCAGTCCGTCGCAAAGTACAAAATCATGTTCCCGGAAATACACGGCAAAGTTCCGGTCTACCATCAGGGTCTGGCGTCCCGGCAAAGCCCGGGAGATACACTTCAGATCGGTCAGGGTATGCTGCAGCTCCGTACCGGGCGCTGAAAATGCCTGCTTTACAAAAAACCAGGGATTGTAAGTTTTGTAATAGGCCGGCAGGTAGAGTGCAACGGCATTTATAAGCAGAACGGGCAGCAGGGCCCCCACCCAGCGGACGGAATACCGGGAGCTGCGCCGCTGGAAAAGTACCAGGAACAGCACAAAGGCGATACAGAGGCTCCATGTATATACGAGACGTGGCGGCCAGAGCACCGAAAAAAACGTATCCGGGAAATAGAACAGTCCGCCGGCCATACCGCTGAGCAGTACCGGTACGATAAAAAAGAGTCCCAGCCAGTCATAGGTGCGGCAGCGGTAAAAAAGCCGGAAAGAAAGGGGTAATACCAGTACCAGAGCTATAAAATATACGATGAGCGTACCGAGGTATACATCCCGGGCGTCGGAATCCTGCATAAAAAGCGTCCAGCCCGCAGGCAGTCCATGCAGGCGGGAGCCGGGAAAAGCGGTAATGATCAGCAGGGAAAGTGCAACGATCCCCGCGGCCGCAGCATAATAGACCGCGATGCGTTTGAGCGCTTTATTCAGCGGCAGCATCCCGCTGCGCTGCAGGAACCAGGTGTATACCGATAAAAGACCGGCGGCCTGCAAAGCTCCGTCCTCGCGGGTGAGCGCGATACAGGCCAGCAATATCCAGGCCAGGTAACGCTGTTTACGATACAGCGCAGCAGCGGCCCAGAGCGTAAGCGGCAACAGCAGGTTTTCCACATGCCAGCCGTAAATGGGATCGTCGAATACATAAAAGCCCAGCGGACCGCACAAAAGCAGTGTCAGCACCAGGCTCATCTTCAGGCGCTGCGGCCGGTCTACGGCACGTATCCAGGAAAAGACCGCCGCCAGGTACAGCAGGGCCTGCAGCACTACCAGCCCGTAAACCCCGGCCAGCTGTGTAAAAGGTGCAAAAAGCGGCAACAGGTAATAGGTATGCTGCTTCAGCAGGTTCCCGTAACTGTTTTCCGTATAGAGAGGCTTATCCAGCAGCCAGTCATTGGCCGACTGGTACAGCAGGTATATGTCCGACTGGTAATTGCCCTGCATCAGCAGCCTGTACTTTACAACACACAGCAGTACCACGCCCGCCAGGGGAAGCAGGTAATACGGGATATCGCGGAATGAGTTTCCCTGCCTGTACATAAATGTAAATATACGACCTGTACGGGGGAAGGGCAAGATTTTATTTCAGTTTTTCGGCCAGGAACGAAGCGGTGTAGTTCTCCTTCGCTATTTTCAGCATGTCTTCGGGCGTACCTTCAAACAGCACATTTCCGCCGGCTTTTCCGCCGTCAGGGCCCAGGTCTATGATCCAGTCCGCACATTTTACCACGTCCAGGTTATGTTCTATGACCATAATGCTGTGCCCGTTCTCGATCAGAGCATGGAAAGCCTTGAGCAGGTTATGGATATCGTGGAAATGCAGACCGGTGGTCGGTTCATCAAAAATAAACAGGGTGTTGCCTGCCGTATTGCCCTTGCTGAGGAAATAGGCCAGCTTTACCCGCTGGGCCTCCCCGCCCGACAACGTAGACGATGACTGCCCCAGCTTGATATAGCCAAGCCCCACATCCTGGAGAGGACGCAACTTTTCAGCGATCTTGCGGCCGTGTTTCTCATCGGCGGAGAAGAAATCCATAGCCTCGTCGATGGTCATATCGAGTATATCTGAAATACTTTTTTCGCGGTAGCTGATCTCGAGTATCTCCTCCTTGAAACGCTTGCCTTTACAGTTTTCGCAGGGCAGGGTCACATCGGCCATGAACTGCATCTCTACGGTGATAAAGCCCTCGCCTTCGCATACATCGCAGCGTCCGCCTGCCACATTGAAGGAGAACGCAGCCGGTTTCAGCCCGTTGTGTTTGGCCGCCGGCTGTGAGGCATACAGGTTGCGGATCTCGTCATAGGCCTTCAGGTAGGTAACGGGATTACTGCGCGAAGATTTGCCGATCGGGTTCTGATCGACCAGTTCCACGGCCTGCACACTCTTGAGGTGGCCTTCCAGCGATTCGTAGGCGCCGCCCTTTTCCGTGAAACCGCCCAGGTGCTTCAGCAGGGCCGGGTAAAAGACCTGCTTCACCAGGGTGGTCTTACCCGATCCGCTTACGCCTGTAACGGCCACCATGCAGTTCAGCGGGAATTTCACGTCCACCCGTTTCAGGTTATTTTCGCGGGCACCTTTCAGCTCCAGGTAATTCTTCCATTTGCGGCGCAGCGCGGGCACCGGTATTTCCAGGGCGCCACTGAGGTAGCGTCCCGTATAGCTTTCCTTACAGGCGGTAATGTCTTTCAGCAGACCGCTGAATACCACTTCGCCGCCCAGGCGTCCGGCCAGGGGACCTATATCAATGACATGATCGGCGGCCTGCATTACGTCTTCGTCGTGCTCCACGATCACAACGGTATTGCCCAGGTCGCGCAGGTTCTTCACCACACGGATGAGGCGCTCGGTATCGCGGCTGTGCAGCCCGATGCTGGGTTCATCCAGGATGTACATACTGCCCACCAGGGCACTGCCCAGCGAGGTGGCCAGGTGAATACGCTGACTTTCGCCCCCGCTCAGGGTATTGCTGCGGCGGTTCAGGGTAAGATAGCCCAGGCCCACATCGCAGAGGTACTGCAGTCGGTTTACGATCTCGAGCAGCAGGCGGCGTGCAATTTCCTGCTCATTCTCTGTGAGTTCCACGCTTTTGAAGAACTCCAGGGCGTCTTCCACCTGCATCAGTACGATCTCGGAGATGGACTTACCGGCCACTTTCACATAATTGGCATCCTTACGCAGGCGGGTGCCTTTACAGTCGGGGCATACCGTGCGGCCGCGGTAGCGTGAGAGCAGCACCCGGTACTGTATCTTGAAGGTCTGTTCCTCTACAAAGCGGAAAAAATCGTCGATACCGTTCACGGTACCGTCGCCGTGCCAGAGCAGGTCCAGCTCGGCATCGCTCAGTTCGTGGTAGGGCCGGTGTACCGGGAAGCCTTTTTTACCGGCCTTGAGCACAAAATCGTCCTTCCACTCGCTGAGTTTATCGCCTTTCCAGCAGGCTACGGCACCTTCGTACACGGAAAGGTTCTTATCGGGGATCACCAGGTCCTGGTCTATGCCCAGCACCCAGCCGAAGCCTTCGCAGGTTTTGCAGGCCCCGTAGGGATTGTTGAAAGAGAAAAGATTGAGCGAGGGCACTTCGAACTCCATGCCGTCCAGCTCAAAGCGGTTGCTGAAGGTATGTTTCTCCGGCGTATCCGTTTTGTATACATATACGTAACAAGTACCCGAACCTTCGTAAAAAGCAGCATCGATACCATCGGCGGCACGCCCGGTAAATTCATCGTCCTGCGATGCACTGTAGCGGTCGATGAGCAGGTCCAGCTCCGAAGCGTCCAGTTTTTTCAGGGCTTTGGCGTCCAGGTCGTCGATACGGAGCAGCTCCCCGTTCTTTATAAGGCGGCTGTATCCCTGCTGCTGCAGGATATCGAGCTGTTTTTCCAGGCTGCGGTCCATTTTCAGTACCAGCGGACAGGCTACGGCCACACGGGTACCTTCGGGCAGTTCCTGTATAAAACGGATCACGTCGCCCGTGGTATGTTTCTGCACCGTTCTCCCGCTCAGGGGCGAGACCGTGCGCCCGATACGAGCGTAGAGCAGCTTCAGGTAATCGTAAATTTCGGTAGAGATGCCCACTGTACTGCGCGGGTTGCGGATGTTCACCTTCTGCTCAATAGCAATGGCGGGCGCTATACCCTGTATCCAGTCCACATCGGGCTTGTCGAGCTTACCAAGGAACTGCCGGGCATACGCGCTGAGGCTTTCCACGTAGCGGCGCTGTCCTTCGGCATACAGGGTCTCGAAAGCCAGCGAGGACTTGCCTGAGCCCGAGAGCCCGGTAATTACCGTGAGTTTGTTCTTGGGTATGGCTACGTCGATGTTCCGGAGATTATGGACGCGGGCCCCCTTGATGAGTATGTATTCCCTGGGATCGTATGCTTCTATCGGCTGTGCTTTCATTGACTTCAAATACAGAAATTACCGCAAAAATGGCAAGGGCACAAAAATACTACAAATCATCCGTTTTTCACTTATTCGAACAGAGCCTTAATATGTATGAAATCGTATTCCTTTGCTTTTTTTTCCTGGCAGCCCTGCTTTTTCTTTTCTTCTTCGATAAGGCCTACCCGGTTTTCATGACTGGGGTGCGTGCTGATGAACTCGGGAACTTCGTGTTCGCTCTCGTCTTCGGAGAGCTTTCTGAAGTACCTGGCACTGCCTGCCGCGTCGAAACGGGTATTGCAGAGGTATTCCACGCTTTTGCGGTCGGCCTCCTTTTCGTTGTCGCGGCTGTATTCCAGGCTGATCATGGAGCCCACCAGGCGGGAGACCATTTCGTAATCTTCGCCCAGGATGATGGACAGGAGTATACCTACGCCGTATTCCTTGGTGAGCGCTGCCGTGCTGTGACGACGGTCGGCATGGGCGATCTCGTGGGCCAGCACCCCCGCCAGCTCGTCCTCGCTTTTCATACCCTGCACCAGGCCTGTATACACAAAAATATAGCCTCCGGGCAGGCAGAAGGCATTTTCCACGCCATTATCCTTAATGATGTACAGTTCCCAGTCAAAGGCGTCTTTATACTCCACCTTACCTGAGCGCATGATCTCGTTTTTGAGGCTGTCGAGGTACCTATAGGCGTCCGGGTGTTTTTCGCGGGACCAGATCTTGTATTCTACGGTATTGTTCAGTATCTCGTCGCGCATCTCACGCCCCAGCTTGATATCGTCCTGTACCGAAAACAGGTTTATGGAGCCGGAACCGCCGCCACAGGCCGTAAGCAGGAGACATAACAGAATTATTGCCGGAAAGGGCTTAACGCTTCTCATATCCCGGTAAAATTATTCAAAAAAAGGAAATGCCGTGCAGGAAAATTACGGTCCGTTACCCGAAAGGCCGGAGCTGATCATTCCACCGCTGCAGCTGCTTCAAAGACATGTATACGCAGGGGGGCCGTGCCGGTGCCGGCCATATTCCCCGATATGTCCATGAACGAAAAACGCACGTCGTAGTCCTTCCCCTGCTGAAAGGTAAAAGCTCCCGAACACATGCCGTGTCCCAGGGCCAGCTTGGTGCCATCGGAAAGTACGTAATACGTAACACTGGTACCGCTACCCGGCTCCTTTACGGTGGCTTTTACCAGCAGCAGGGACCTGTCCTGCACCTTCATGCTGAAATGCATATAATGCAGGGGACCACAGCCCATCATCCCGTATTCTTCTTTTGCAAAGACCGGTACCGATCTCAGCTCCGGCTTTTCCATATCGGCCGTTTTACTTACGGTAAAGCGTACTTTTTCGTACTCACCCAGGGAACTGTTGTACCGTTCGAGTGTTTCGTACTGCGGCAGGCTGTCGACCTGGAGTGTGTAGGACTCTCCCATTTCCAGTGCTTTTCCCGGCTTCAGCAGAGCCTGTGCGAGGTAGAACTGCCCTTCGTTGTATTCTTTTACGATCAGGGGCACCTTTTCTCCCTTGTCCGATAAAAGATACACCGGGTATTTGGTGTTCAGTCCCTGCAGCACTTCGCGGCTGAGGCCATAGCCTTCCAGCAGGATCAGAGAATTACTGCTGATCTCCGCTTCCGAAGGATACGCATACAGTCCGCGGGAACCACATTTGGCCTGCGCACTGAGCGCCAGGAGAAAAACGGAAAAGAATACGACGAATCTCATATCAGCATTGTTTATACCTTTTTGTATACACTTCTGCTGACGAAAAGTTCAGTTCACCCTGAAGAATTTACAGCATGTTCCAGTGTGTGGTGAAGCCGGTCACTGCGCTGAAGTTACTCCCCGGTATTGTCGTAATAGGTATAATCTTTGGTAATGAGACCGTTTTCGATGGTAAAGATCACACAAATAGGCAGTTCGAATTTCGATCCGTCGGGATTCGTGGCCCTGGAGGTAAATTCTACCGTTACGTGCTTATCACCCGAGGGATACACGGCCGTGATATCATCGCGCATGTCGGGGAATACGGCACCCATTTCCCCGTATTTTTTCGCTACTTCGGCACGGGTCTGTTTTATGGGATCTTTACCGAAGGAGGGATCGCGGAACTCGGCCGGATCGGAGTACATGGCCGCCATTTTGTCCCACTCGTGCCGGTTGAAATGCTCGAAATAGGTACGTACCAGTTTCTCGTTCTTTTGTTCCGGGCTTTCCACAGTGGCGGAAACGGCTGCCGGGGCCTGTTTTTCAGCGGCAGGGCTACATGCAGAGAGCAGGGCGGTGCAGAGGAACAGCGGAAGGAGGCGGGTTCTCATAGTTTATGATGTTGTTTTTAATAGAACCAAATATATCGTTTTCTTTATTTCTAACGTCAGATTCAAAAAACGGCTTACAAATATTACCTGATCAGGTAACTTTGTACTTTACCAATTTTAAAATGTCCGAACCGGTTCATTATCCTGCTGAATGGTTTTCAGAAGAAAACGCAGAAAACTCCGAAGAAAGAAATCAAACTTGCAGAAAAACTAAAAAACGAATACTTCCATGAAAAAGCCAAAAAATAACCTGACTGACGTCCTTTAGCGATCACCTCGACGCGCAATACGGTAAACGCGGTACGGCTACCCCGGGAGAAGTACGAACTGGAGTTTGAAGCATTCAAGCTGGGTGCCATGTTACAGGCACTGCGTCGCGAAAAAGGCCTTACCCAGGAAGAACTGGCCGAAAAATGCGGTACCACCAAAACCTACATTTCCCGTATTGAGAACAATGCCAGCGACATCTGCCTTTCCACTCTCATGCGTATCATACAGGAAGGCTTCGGCGCACAACTGAAACTGAGCGTGGCGTTTTAATCAAACTTCATATATTTTCCAAAGGTTATGCACTATCTATTCTAAGCAAACACTTTATACTTTCGTATTTAGATTATGATATTTATAGCTCTGAAAATACGTTCTTAAAACAAGAAGTAACGTTCTTTAGACTTTAACGTCATTTTTTTGTACATTTATGCTTATTCAATGCATGCTGTTAAGAGAATGGCTAAAGCTAAAAAGATCGTTTTTGGTGAAATACCTGGAATACAAGAGGGCCATTGGTTTGAAAACCGAAAGAAAATGATGATTGGTAGTTTCCATCGACAATGGGCGGGCGGCATCGACGGGAATGGAAAGGATGGAGTTGCAGCTATTGTACTTTCTGGAGGTTATGAAGATGACGAAGACTGGGGAAACGTAATTATTTATACAGGTGCAGGAGGCAACAAATCAGGCAAACAAATCAGCGATCAAACTTGGGAAAATAAAGGCAATGCCGGTTTACTTGTAAGTATGGATCAGGGCTTACCTGTTCGTGTGATTCGTGGCTACAAGCACAAATCTAATTTTTCACCCCAAACAGGTTACACTTATGCAGGTTTATATTCTGTTGTTCGTGCCTGGAGAGAAGATGGTAAAAGTGGCTTCAAAATTTGTAGAGTCTTACTCGAATATTGCGGGAATAACGCTGAAAAGGTCAGAGTAAACGATATCGAGCTTAATTATTCTAAGGGAAAACCCGAAAGGAAGAACAGCACCGTTCTACGAACTATCAGAGATACAAAAATGGCCCATTCAATAAAACAGCTATATAAATATGAATGTCAAGTCTGCGGCTTTACTATTAAAACAAAAGTAACTCGTTACGCAGAGGGAGCTCATATTAGACCTTTGGGTATACCGCATAATGGTGATGATTGTGCAGACAATATTATTTGCCTTTGTCCCAATCATCATGTAATGTTCGATAAAGGATTATTTTCTATCTCTGACAATCTTCAACTAATAGGCTCGCTTCAAGGCAAACTGAATGTTCATAAAACACACAAATTAAATATTGCTAATTTAAAGTACCATCGAGAATGCCATGGCTTTAGTTAAGGTTGTTTGTGGAATCATATTTAAAGATCAAAAAGTCTTTCTATGCAGAAGAATGCCTAATAAATCGTTAGGAGGCTACTGGGAGTTTCCCGGAGGCAAAGTAGAAATAGATGAAAACCACGAAGAGGCTTTAGCGCGTGAATTATATGAAGAATTAGGCATGAAAGTCTTAATTCAGTCCCATTTCAAAACTCATACGCACGCTTATGATGCATTTACCATCGAGCTTATTGCTTACAGATGCTCATTTTTAGATGCCAGTTACATATTAACAGACCATGACCAGTACGAATGGGTTCATCCTCACGAACTTTTACAATGGCAATTAGCACCCGCTGATATTCCCATCGCCGATGAAATAATTAAAACGGTTTTCCCTCCGTAGACGGCAAAAAATTCTATTCGCTTGTACTTTCACCACAGCTTCAGCCAGGGAGCCACTTCCGTTCCAGTCTGAAGTATACATATATCAAGTCTTTCCAGTCACCGCAGCCCTGAGTCCTTTTCCCTTACCAAAGATTATGTACATTTGAAGAACGGCGCATTCCGCCGGAAGGTATACCAAAAACACGATCTATGCTCTTATCCGCCTGGTCTGTAGATGCAAAATGGTTCGTTATCGTGCAGGTGATCTACCTGCTGTTGCTGGTCTTTACCTGCATGCGTATCATTTACGATACACGCTCGGTAAGCAAGACTCTGGCTTACCTGTTGTTTGCCGTGTTCGTTCCCGTTTTCGGCATTCTTTTTTATTTCTACTTCGGCATCAATTACCGCAAACGCAAGCTGTACAACCGCAAGCTGATCGTAGACGAAGCCGTAAAGACCGATTTCCGGCACTTTCTGCAGGAGGCCGAGCGCTGCCTTTCCGCCTCCGACCGCCAGGTACTGCAGCAATATAAAGGACTGATACATCTGCTTTCGGACAAAAAAACGGGGAGTAATCACGTACTGCCCAATGAAGAGATACGCCTGCTGGTGAACGGTGAGGAACTTTTTCCCCTGCTTATTGAAGAGCTGAAAAAGGCCCGTTCGCACATACACATGGAGTATTATATTTACGAAGACGACCATATCGGCCGCGAGATCCGTGATATCCTGGTGCAAAAGGCCGCTGAGGGCGTGGAAGTACGTTTCCTATACGATGATTTCGGAAGCCGCAGCATACGCAGGACCATCGTACGTTCGCTGCACGAGGCCGGGATCCAGGCGCATCCCTTTAACCGCATACGGCTTATCCGTTTTGCGAACCGCCTCAATTACCGCAACCACCGTAAAATTGTGGTCATCGACGGACATACCAGCTTCACGGGAGGTATTAATGTGTCTGACCGTTACATTAATGGTCCGGGAACTGACCTGTACTGGCGCGACACGCATATTATGATCAGGGGCCTGTCGTCCCTGGCATTGCAGCAGGTTTTCGTGTCCGACTGGAATTTCTGCTGCAAGGAGAACCTGGTGATCGACCGCCGTTACTTTCCCTACGCGGGCATGCCTGAAAAAGCCTCGGCACATGCCCAGATCGTTTCGGGCGGGCCCGACTCCGACCTGCCGAATATCCTGTATTCCATCCTGCAGTCCATAAACCTGGCCAGGAAAGAAATACTGCTTACCACACCCTATTACATCCCGGATTCCAGCCTGCAGGAAAGCCTGGTCCTCGCAGCCCTGAGCGGTATAGAAGTGAAACTGCTGGTACCTGCCAGCAGCGATTCGGCCCTGGTAGACATTGCTTCCCGTGCTTATTTCGACAGCCTGCTGCGCGCCGGGGTAAAAATTTACCAGTACAGAAAGGGACTTATCCATGCCAAAAGCTATGTGGTGGACCGCACACTGGCCTCCGTAGGTACCGCCAACCTGGACGTGCGTAGTTTCGACCTGAACTTTGAGGTATCGGCCCTGATCTACGATGAAGAGATCGCCGCGCAACTGGCCGACATCTTTTTTAAAGACCTGGAAGAGGCCGAAGAGCTCACCCTGGCCCGCCAGAAGCGCCGCTCACGCTGGCGCAAGCTGATGGAGCGGATCGTGCGGCTGATATCGCCGTTTATGTAGTATGTACTTTACGCTGAAAACGGAAGTAATCTTTGTGTAATGAAAGAGTTACCAGGGCAGCCAGGCCGAAAGTGACCCAACAGGCTACTTTTGATGCAGTAAAGTTCTCTGCCAGCATAAATGCCAGGAACCCCCAGAAAAGGGCAAAAAAGATCGAGAACAGGTAGCGGAACCATCGCACAGTCATAAATAATACGGCCATACAAAATGCCAGGACTATCCCGGCAATAATAACCGAATAGGTGTCCCAACCTAATGCGAAGTCTCTTTCACATTTGAAGGCAATACAAATGCCCAGGACAAAAAGCTCTACGCCCACTAAGGTCATGCGTCCTCTGGGGCGTATTTCTGTATATGACTCCTCGGATCCCATTGTAACCTACTTTATCCAAAAATAGGCAATTTCATGCATTTACCAGGGTCACAGGCATGATAACAGGCTGTTATTTAGCCTTTAATAACAAAATAAATGTTATCGGATGTTCAGGCTTCAGGGTACACCGCTGTTATCGCTTTACGGATAGCCTCCATATCCTCCACGATCTTTCCTGCTTTTATATGATTTATATACCGGAAAGAGCGCGTGTTTTGATATGATCGGCACCAAACTTCTCCTTATAAATAGTCCTGGCCTTAATATAATAGGTCTTCGCTTCCGCTGTTCTTTTCTGTTTTTGCCTGATATCTCCGAGTATTTTATAGGCATCTCCAAAGGCATCATGATCTTCCGGCAGAAAAGCCTGGTTTATTTCCAACGCTTGCTTAAGAAGTTGTTCCGCGTCCTCAGGCCGGTTCTGTTTTAATCGCAGCTGTGCCTGGTTCATGTATAAAACAGCTACTTGCGGATGCCTTTCCGTGTAAACCGCGCGACAGACAGACAACGCTTTTCTGTAACAGGAATCGGCTTCCGGCAAGAGATTTTTCTCTGTATATACAAGTCCCAGTCCATTGAGGGCCGTTCCTAAAGCAGCCAACGGCTTCAGGACCGCATCGTTTTCTACCGTCAGCACACTTCGATAAAGTTCTTCCGACCGGCTCAGATCTCCTGTGCAATAATATGCATAGGCAAAGCTATTCTGCAGGTAACTGTTTTCTTTTACATCTCTGCCATCTTCAATTCCAAGTATTCGCAAACACTCTTCTGTACTGCGTTTTGCTCCAGGCAGATCGTCTGTTGCCAACTGTATATCTGCCCAGGTCATAATTGCCTCTGCGGTTCTCAAACTATCTTCAGGCAACCTGTCTTTATATACTTTTATTACCTGCCTGATATCGTCTGCCGCTGCTCCATATCTGGCCAAGTCCAGATAGAGGTTCGCCCGTATTGTAAGCACGGTAGCGTACTCAGTGCTGTTCTCGCCGAAAGAAGCTTCTGCATATGGAATACATTTTTCAAGATAATATTCTGTCTCCCTGTACTTTCCCTGTGCTTGTGTGGCCTTTGCAATACCTGCTGTTGCCGGAATCAGGTAGTTAGGCCTGCTGTTCCCCAAATTTGTATAGCCATCCATTGCAGCCCTGAAGGCAGCTTCTGCTTCAGCGTACCTGTCTATGCGTATTTTCACGAGACCCTCTAACATACACCGATCTGCATACTGAAGGCTGTTGTGCGAAAGAAAAATTTCGGCCTTTTGCAGGCAACGGACAGCACCTTCGATATCATTAACCTTTAACAGATTCAGGGCAAGCATCTGGTAGTTTTCTACATATTCGTAACGCTCCTCTTCTGTTTGTGGATTTTCACCTATAATTTTCAGGGCAATTCTGTTTGCACGTTCCGCATACCCGACTAATCCAGCCTGTTCGTAACTCCTGCTAAGGTTACGTATTACCGGAACTATACCTGCGTCGGCAAAACCTTTAATGGCAATATACTTTTCAATTGCCTTCTCCATTAATGCGATCGCCTCATCATTCTGCTTAATTTCAAAATAGCAACGCGCCATATTATGAAGCACAATAGTTTCTTCAATACGCCAGTTTTCATCTTCGTGATCGGTTATTTTCAGCGCATAACTGCTTTTTTTGAAATAGATAAGCGCTTCTTCGTAACGGCCGGCATTGTATAGTTCTTGTCCTTTACACCTATTGGCCAGATAAAGATTTTCATAAGTAGATCCGATCCTGTTTCTTTTTTCCCGCCGGACATCGGCTTGCAGTACACGTTTTACGAAAAGCTCAATCGGATCCTGGTCCTCAAGCTCTTCCATACTTATTTCTGTTTCCAGTTCTTCTTCCCCGGCAGGGAGCCCGACCCATATACGTCCGGCCAGGTTCGCATCTTTGGCATATTGCAGCGCTTTCTCACAGTTACCGGCTTTCAGTTCCTTTTCAAAAGCGTCCGAGTAATCAAACATATCTATATTTGCCAGTAAACGAACATCTCCACGGTTCAGCAGTGCTATTACGGAACGATACGGACGAAACGATTCATAAGGTATATAGGCAAAAAAGGCCGTAATGACCGCAATACAGAGCGAACGTATAAAAATCCGGCGCATATCCATATCCTGTTTCCATACCATAGGATTGCGGAACAGGAAAATACCCAGCAGCATGCAAAGTAAAAGATTCGGCAGAGGTAACAGATCGAACACAGATTCCTGCCATACCCATACATTAAACGGAATAGATACCAATGCCACAGCAAAACACATTCCGGCAATGAGCGGGATCCATATTCTCTGCTTATTCCCGCTGTTAAACAACCAATACGAAGCAAACAGGTAAGATGCTGATAATAAAAACGTTGAAAAGAGAAAAAGTAATACCTTACCGGAAAAAAAAGGCAATAACTGTACAAAGAAGATGAGAAGGGCAAATGCCAACAGAATTTTTTCGGCCAGTTTCAAAATAATATATTAAAAAATTACACCTGCGGTATTATCCGTCAGATCCTACTGCAAAGTAATCAAATATAGCATATATTATCTGAATATTGTTAATACACATATATCTATATATATCTCCCGATACCATCTACCAACCTATTTATCAATGATTAGCAGATAAAAATATTGGTCAGAATATAGAGACCTATCTCTACGCCTTCTTCACAAATTCCGACTTCAGGGCCATGGCGCCGAAGCCGTCTATTTTGCAGCTGATGTTATGGTCGCCGTCCGTAAGGCGGATGTTCTTCACCTTGGTGCCGGCCTTCAGCGGTTTGGGAGCGCCTTTTACGGGCAGGTCCTTTACGATGATCACCGAATCGCCGTTCTGTAACAACTGTCCGTTGGCATCTTTCACTACCAGACCATCTTCTGCGGCAGCGGTTGATTCTTCACTCGGGTTCCATTCATGGCCGCACTCGGGGCAGGCAAACAGATCGTCTCCACTCGGATAGCCATAGGGCGAACTGCACTGGGGGCAGGTTTTCAGGTCTTCACTCATGGTGCGAAGGTACGATATATAGTCCGAAGTTTGGAAGTCCGGGGTCCGATAGTTTGAAGTTCGGAAAGTCCGCAGTGCGATAGTCCGGAGTTTGGGGGGCGGGGAGGTGGCACTTCCGTGAATGGCCGGGTTCTTCTCATTTTTCTGTCCTGTTTTACCATAAAATTCCGTAACTTAGGCCTGCGTTATAAACCGGGCCAGGTCTTACCGGCCGCGGTACGCCACACGCTCTGTACTTACACTGTATACGGTAACGGACCTAAAAAAGATGTCAGGATCACAAAGGGCTGATCACCCGGCAGGTCGGACAGGCTGAACAGCGACCTTAAACAGTAAAGTAAGCACAGCGAAGGCCGAAAACTGTACAGAGTAGGCATCTAACGTAAAATTTTTAATACCATGTCTTTAATTAAATGGAATGGCAATGACCTGTTTCCGAAGCTTGACTCCATCTGGGACGATTTCCTGAACCGGGATATCTTTAAAAGAGGTATGGACCTGGGTACCACCATGCCCGCCGTAAATACCCGGGAGACCGAAAATGCATACAGCCTGGAGGTGGCCATACCCGGCCTGAAAAGGGAAGACCTGAAAATAGACCTGGACAAGGATACCCTGACCATTTCCTCGGAACGGAAAGACGAAAAGGAGGAAAAGGACGGCGAACGGATCACCCGCCGTGAGTTCAGCTACTCTTCTTTCCAGCGGAGCTTTCAGCTGCCGGAGAACGTACGTAAGGAAGATATCTCGGCTGAATATTCAGACGGCATACTGAGACTGACCCTGCCCAAGACCGAAAATACCCCGGCAACGGAAAAGAAGCAGATCGAAATACGGTAACGCATCTGCCGGATACGACAGAAAGCAGGACCGGCGCTTAGGTCCCGGGCCTGCTTTTTTTATATGTGCACTGTTAGCCCTCCTGCTCCCGGGATCTGCTCTGTTCCCTGTGGATATACAAAAACGCAGGTACAGGACGTTTATATTATTCCTAACTCATATCCGCTTTTATGAAACTACTTGTACTCACACTTCTCTTCAGCTTCCTCGGAAGCCTGTACGGGCAGAGCTCTCCCGCACTGGAAGAACTGCTGAAAAAGAACCTCCCCGAAAATTCCCACACAGACGGCCGCTGGGTCTACTACCCGGACAAGGCCAATATCCTGGAACTGGAAAAGCCGCATATAAAAGCTTTTCTCCCCGGTTATGAACTGCATAAGGTAACTCTTACCAATTTCCTGGGCTACCACATTAACCAGGGTACCTGCGTAGTACTGTCTGACAGTCTAAAACGCCGCATGGTACTGATGGAGCCGCTCTGGTACAGCGGCATCAGCGCTCCCCTGCTGAAGCTCTTCCTGAAAAAGCCTTTTAGCAGCCGCGAAGAACTGCTGAGCGTGCTGCAGGAGGTACACGAGCTTATGGAAACGGGCTCCGGCTACCGCTTTGTACAGACGGGCAATACAGATACACTCCTTACCTATGACCTGGTTTATTTTAAGGGCGACTCTTACACTACGGGAGGCAATGGCACCCGATCTACGGTTAACTATACACAGGATGGGATCTGGCGCCAGATAGAGGTACGCGTAAAAAACAACAAAATACGGGAATATACTTCCATAAATCCCAGGTTAAAAGACAATAAGGCGTATAAAAAAGATGAGTACCGGGAAACGATCAAATAAAAGCTCATCTTTGTATATCGATAATCGCATACCGGAACATGAGCTTTTTTAAAAACCTGTTCAAAAAGAACGAACCCATAAAAACCTACCAGGACTTCTGGAACTGGTTCCAGGAAAATGCTCCCGCGTTTTATGAGGTTGTAAAAAATAACCGTAACCCCGAAAAGGACTTCATCGGCAAACTTTCGCCCAAACTGGATGCCCTTAAAGACGGCATTGCCTTCCTGGCCGGGATGGATGACGAAAATACGGCCGAGCTGATCTTTACACCCGATGGCGTTATAAAGAACATTGTATTTGCAGAAGAACTGGTGCATGCGGCCCCGCCTATCCCCAACTGGAAGTTTACGGCCCTGAAACCCGCTACCGATATGGAAAATATACAGCTGGAGATGGCCGGCTATACGTTCCACGGCGAAAACCTGTCCTTTTACCCGGTAGTTCACGCGCATTACCCGGACAAGATCGATATTGCCATTGTACACCAGGACTATACCGAAAAAGATAAAACTGCCCTCATCAATGGTACCTTCCTTTTTATGGACCACTACCTGGGCGAGCTGAACTCTGTGAGCATTATCGATAATGCCACTGTGATATCCATAGAACAGGCCGCACAGGAGCTGATACCCATAGCCAAACTGAAAGATTACCTGGTGTGGCGCGAAAAGGAATTTGTAGAAAAATACCAGGGCCTGCGCTACGATACCGAACAGGATACCTACGCCAGCATGCAGGCTACATTGTCCAACGGAAGGCCCCTGGTGGCCATTATCAACACCACCCTGCTGGATTGGGACAGCAAGGCTTCACACCCCTGGATACTGACCATAAACCTCAGCTATAAAACGAACCGCAGCGATGGATTCCCTGAGCAACAGACCTATGATCTGCTCACCCATTTCGAAGAAGAGATCATGCTGGAACTGAAAGATGCAGACGGTTATCTGAACATAGGCCGCTTTACGGCCGACGGAGAGCGGGAAATTTACTTTGCCTGCCGGGATTTTCGCAAGCCTTCGAGGGTAACCTACGATCTGGCAGCCCGCTATGCCGGCCAATTCACGGTAACGTACGACATCTATAAGGACAAATACTGGCAAAGCCTCGAAAAATTCCGGGGAAGCCAAACGGAATAATGCCCCGGTTGTGTACTGGTAAATTACCGCAAAACCCCTATATTAGCTATCCCTTAAAAAGCGTATCTTTAACACCTAAAACGTTACCAAATGCGCAACAGCACTAAAATACACCAGGGCCGCAACATTAAACGTTTCCGCGAGATGCCGGGCATAAAGCAGGACGCCCTTGCCTGGGAACTGGGCGATCTCGCTTTTAGCGAGAGGAACCAGCAGAAAATAAGCCTGCTGGAACAGCGCGAAACCATCGAAGACAATATCCTGAAACAAATAGCCGAAGTACTGAAGCTTCCCGTGGAGGCGATTCAGAATTTTGATGAGGAAAACACGGTGAATGTGATTGCGAATACATTTGGGGATAATGCCTGCGTGGGCAATCCAAACTCTACGTTCAACTTCAATCTCATCAAAGAGATACGAAAGCTGCACGAGGAGAAGATGGCGCTGTATGAGCGCATGCTCAAAGAAAAGGATGAGATGATGGCGAGGTTAGAGAAGTTAGTCAGCCAACACAAATAATTTCATTAGAATCAATACTTACACTACTTTTAATTTTTTAAGAGCGGATCGTTTTTGAATGAATTACATGTTTTATGTCTAATAAACTTGATATAAAAATAAACACATTATAAGGAAGAACATAGTAAATGCAGAGCTAAGATGCAAAATTTTGATGTTGAATTAAATGAAGATGGAAAGATTGTTGATTTCCTTTCCGGTAACATATTAGAACCGAAACCAGAAGAATTTATTAGACAAAATTACCTTCGGATATTACATTATGAGTATCAATATCCAAAAAATGTAATCGCACGAGAAGTAGCTATCTATTATGGTAGTAAACAACTTAAAGATAAAGAGGGAAATCCAGTAAGAGCAGATATAGTAGTTTATTCAAGTGCTAAAGCTTGCACAGAGAAAGACCAAGGAAGAATCGAATTATTAATTGAATGTAAAGCTTTAAACGAAGAAACAGGATATAGTCAACTTGTATCTTATGTATTCAATACAAGCGCTAATGGAGGTGTTTGGTATAATGGGGAAAAAACAAAATACTATAGACGGCTATCTACTCCTAAAAATGAATTAGTAGATTGGACAGGAGTACCTAGGAAGGGAGAAGCCTGGGATGCGTTAGGTAGGCGAAAAAAAAGTGACTTAAGACGTCCAAAAGATATTAAAGGTCTGCTGAGAAGATGTCACAATAAGTTACATGGACGAGGTGTTGATGGCGAAGAAGATGATCTAACAATGGATATGGTCCGTCTAATTCTTGCAAAGGCATTAGACGAAGAGAAATCTGGCGAACTACCTGAATTTTACTGTACGCCAGAGGAGTACTTAAGCTCAGATGGCCAGCAAGACGTTGCTGATAGAATTAATAAACTTTTTGAGGAAGTAGTATTACAGAACCCAGATGTATTTAGTGAACACGAAAAAATATCGGTAGGTAAACGAGCAATTTGCGATGTTGTAATTGAATTGCAGCCCTACAGAATGCTTAGTGATTTGCATGAATCTGACGATTGGGATATAATGGGGCATGCTTATGAACAATATACTGCCACATATCTTAAAAGAAAACGAGGACAATTCTTTACCAATAGGTTAGTTGTTGATTTAATGGCAAAGATTCTCGATCCTGAGTATACAGATATTATTCTAGATCCAGCAGGTGGCTCTGGTGGTTTTTTGACAGGTGCGATGCGGTACGTGAGAAAGAAAATTCTGACTACACCAGCTACAGATACAGCCAAGCAGCGTCAATTAGATAAGCATAGGACTCGACTATTTTTAGTAGAGATAAGCAAAAGACTAGTAAAAATTGCTAAAACTGCAATGATCTTGAATGGTGACGGACATGTGGGAATGACTCAAGGAGATAGTTTAGGCCCTTATGACAATCTAAATGATAATGTTTTAAGAATTGCAGGAAAAGGCAAACCTAATATTATATTAACTAACCCACCTTTTGCAGGCGTTGGAGATGGACGCGTAACGGACCCTAAAATTCTTGATAGTTTTTCTTCTGGTATAAGATGGTCTTCGCGAAGCGGAGAATATCAGGCCACTGGAGAAAGAAATACAGAAGGAGTACCACCTGAAATGTTATTTTTTGAGCGATGTTTAGACTGGATTGCTCCGGGAGGAAAGATTGGGATAGTGATGCCTAAAAGCTTTCTTGATACTCAGACATACTACCCGGTTAGAAAAATGCTTGTTGATAAATTTAAAATCTTGGGAGTAGTAAATTGCCATAAGGATACGTTTCAACCCCATACCGGCGTAAGAACATGCTTAATCTTTGTTGAAAAGCCTCGCATTCAAAAAGACCTCCCTAAGGATTATAAAATTTTCATGGCAATTTCAAAGAAAATAGGCCAGGATAGTGAAGGATTTCCAATATTTAAAAGAGATAACGATAATAATGTTACAGAAATAATTGACCACGATCTAGACGATATTTACAATGATTATTGCTCGTTTAAAAATGGAAGTTTAGTCGAATCTGAATATAGGTTTACAATTAAAAAATCAGAGATTGATTCTACTTTAAGGATCAACCCTCAGGCATATCTACCTAATCTTAACGAAACAATAAAGAAAATTGAATCTATAGATGGCAAAGATGGGTGGTCGGTTACAACTATAGGGCAAATTGAAAAAAGTGTCAAAATATTTAAGGGGCCAAGATTAAAGAGTGAAAATTTGATCGTTGAAAATCCTGGACCAAATATTGAACCATACTATACGCCCTCCGCTGTATTGCAAGAGCGAGGACAAAGTGCGAAACTATTCAATCTTGCTTTAGCTAGCCCAGTTCAAATCAATACAATTAATGCTGTCAGGGTTTATCGTGGTGATATTGTAATTTCTAGGTCGGGTACTATAGGTCGAGTTTCTTTTATTACAAATAGATTAGACAAAGCAATCGTTTCAGATGATTTAATTAGAGTAAGAATTTCTAATGAAGATATCCGGCACTATGTGTACTCTTTTTTGCAAACATCGGCAGCCCTCGATCAAATGCTTAGGAATGAATATGGCGCGGTACAGCAGCATCTTGAACCAAATCACGTTCGTGATATATTAATTCCAATACCTGACAATTGGGACAACGTAAAAGATATAATCAGGAATTCAAAAGAAATCATAGCATTAAAGGAGGAACAGGAATCTTTACATAACAAAAATGACCAAGATATTAGTATATTTTTAGAGAATTTAGGAATATATTCCTAAGAATAACCTCAAGCAATATTTAAATAAGCCATCTTAATGCCATACTAGAAAATGGTTACAGGCAATGTATGTTGTTTATAATAAGCTTCAAAACTCCATCACCCATCCCCTGCCCGTCTTGAAAATGACGTGATCTGCCTTCTCGGCCTGACAATTTACTCCCTATCCAAATATTCCTCAAAAAAATGAAGATCAACATCATAAACAACTTTGGGCTTTACTCCAAGCTCAACATCTTCGAATAACTTTACTAGTTTCTCGCCATCGATCAATTCAACTGGAGGAGCACCATCTCTTGCAGCCTCACGTTTAGCATCTTCACTAAAGGTTCCTGTTGTAATAATTATCCCTTTTTCAGCACGACCAATCATGGCATTACGGAAATCACCTACTTGGGCTCTGGATACAGTACCTTTATACCGCTTACATTGAAACAATACCTTAATACTAACAAAAGGATTTAACTCCAGTGTTCCATACCCATCTATTCCACCATCATGAGATCTTCCTGTAACCTGAACATCTTCAAAGCCATGTTCTCTAAGTAGACGCTGACACAAATTTTCAAACCCTTTAGGAGTAACTGCTTGTAAGGTTTCTAATAATGTTGGAGCAACAATTTCTTGAACTTGGTCAATATTCAAGACAGGTCGTTTTTTATCAATCTTACTCTCGTCTTTACTCCTTTTTGCCTTCAGTTGTCCCCATTTTATTGATATTTCTCTTGCCTGTTCTTCTGTAAGATATGTTTTAAATCCTAATGGCGTCAACACCCATACACCTCGAACACTGTCATCAAGCAGCCCTTCCCATACCATATATTGCCTTGCCCAGCGAACCTGATTCATAAACCTGGATTGTCCAGATTTCAATATTTCCTCAAGAATCCTATCCGGTAATTTAAGATCTTTCGCAATCTGGTCTGCAACTTCCCTTGGACGACCAGATCCTCCCAATTTACGTAATGCATCCAAGATCGGTCCAAACCATTTTGTAAAATCTGTTGTCGTTTTAGTGTTTTTTTTACTCATTATCTCAATAACTAAAATATGATAGTTTCCCTATTCTTTTCACCGAAACATCTCCTCCTCCATCACCCGCAGACTCTGGCCAGACTTGTTCTTCCAGTACTGGCGGCCGTTCAGGTTATACCCGGCTATCACCGAGGCAGCCGGAGACGGAGTATAAAACAGGTAGTTGGACTGGAACACGTACTTCTCCCCTTCCAGGGCCAGTACACCGTTGCCGATCAGCTGCTGGCGCAGGTTGGCATAACCGGCAGATAAGCCATTATGGGTCTGCAGGGCGGCTTCAGAACCTTTCAGCACCACAATGCCGTCTCCGTCGATATACGCCTCGGCACTCAGGCCCGCGGACAGGTTCAGGTACAACCGCTGCACACTCAGCTCTTCGGACTCGCGTACCAGGTATTTATTATAGGAGGCTTCGGGCTCTTCGGCCTTCAGGGTGTCGCCATCCCGCTCGCTGTGGTAATAGATGTGCGGCATGCGCGATACGTCTTCCAGCAGGCGGTAGCCCAGTACGCCCAGCAGCAGCTTCATGTAGTAGAGGTACTCTTCCATGGCGTCGCGGTCGGCACGGGGCAGGGCGGGCAGCTGCGACTGGTTCAGGTTGTCCAGCCGGTAAATGTGGTTGCCGGAGGCGATCTGCTGGCAGCGGCTTTCCAGGTATTTGGCATGCGATTTCAGCAGGTTCTCGTCTTTGGCGGTAAAGATCACCAGCTCATTCCAGAAGTCCTTGCTGCGCACATGTTCCTCGATGCGTTTGTCGATGTTCTCGCCCTCGCCGATGTATACCTTGGGAAAATTGGTCTCTTCTTCGTAGCCGAACAGGAAATATACGCCGGGCATCTGTATGTCCTCCTCGCTCAGCAGCTCGGCCACCTTGCTGCGCGGACATGCTATGGCCTGTATGGTCTGGTTTACCACCTCGGCGGTCTTTATCCCGGATACCGTGCCGTCTTTCAGGTAGATCCGGATCGATTTTCCTGTCGTCTTTTCCATGTGCTCGTTCAGCTTCCGTAAAGTACGCTGCTTTTAAAGCTACGCACGTTCATTCTCTTATGTTCGTCCCCGGAAGCGGGTTGATTGATTTTTCGTCTGGCTAAGGTACGCTTTTCCTTTGTAAACGCATAGAGGCTGAGGCTGCATACAGTTACGTATGTGCCTGCAGAAAGAAGTTTGTTGTATTGTTTTACGTTACCTGCGCTTGCCGAAGTTGTGGCTCAGCATCAGGTCGAAGTTCAGGTCCTTGTGCAGCTGGGAATGATCGATGCCTACTCCCACAGCCAGACCCTTGTACACCCGGACCCCGGCCATATACACGTGTCGGAATTCCGTGAGGCGGAACATGTACGATACATTCACACGCTTCCAGAAATCGAGGTACAGACCCGCATCCAGGCCAAAACCCGGACGCATATACACCAGTGTGTACGGGGCGATCACTACCCGGTCCTTAATGTTAAACGCGTAGGAGAGGTTCGCGTAGAACTCCCGCTGGTTACGCAGCAGCTCTTCTCCGTCCACCTTGCGCGTGGTACCGATGGTATTCTTTACCGAAAAACCCAGGGCCAGGCCTTTTACGCGGTATTGTATGCCTACATCCAGGTCGGGATCGAAATAGAACGTACTCCCCTTTCGTCCCGACTGGGGCACGCGGTTCCAGTTCACCACATCGAAATTGAATACACCCCGTACTCCAATAGCGATACGGTGTGTCTTGGGCAATTTCAGCTCGTAGGTATAGCCCACATAGATGCTATGCCGGTTATAAAACGAATAGCCATCAAAAAGGTAACCGGCCGAATAAAATCCGCCGATACGTTTTACGTAACCCAGGTGACTCAGGTATACGTTCGGCGGCTTGGTCCACACATCGTTATCCACGATCTTGTACTTGAAATAGGCCATATTGCGGAAACGCACGCCCGTGTCCAGCGGACCGGCAGCTACGTTGTAATAGGTCATATCCGAAAAATGCATACCCGGACGGAACAGCTGCTGTCCGTACGATGCGGCGGTGACACAGAGGCAGGCCAGGAGCAGGATCAGTTGTTTCCTCATTATTTCAGGGTATTAAAATCATCGATGGTTTTCAGTACGTAATTATCCAGCTCGGACTCATGCGTGCCGCCCGGGTAGGTGTACAGCGTTACGTCACCTCCCGCGGCCGTGAGCCCGTCGCGCGCGTCCACGGAGTTGAAATAGGGCACGATCTCGTCGGCATTGCCGTGATGCAGGAATACCTTACCCACGGGCGTCCAGTTCTGGTGGTAGGAATTACCCTCGATGGCCGCCATCATTTCGGTATCGGCCCCGCTCAGCACATTGCTGATGAAATAATTGTTGAATATCTTGTCCGGGCGCAGCGAGGGCGTGATCAGCGAGGAGAACTGATCGTACACCGGGTAGGACCAGAGCTGATCGGTAGGCCGTTTGATACCGGAGAACTTGTTCACCGTGTATACGCCCCAGGAATAAATGCTTACGTACTTTACCTCCTGGTCTTTCTTATCGAAAAGGTCCTGCAGGAAAGCCCGGAAATTATAGGGTCCGGCCAGTCCGGAACTGGCTACCACCGTAAACTCGGACGGGTACTGTTCCTGTATGTATTTATGCGCAGAAAGACAGGCCCCGGCGCCCTGTGACCAGCCCGCGATGAACAGGCGGTTGTCGTAGTAATAACCGTTGTCGTTCAGGTAATCCTTCGCGGCCAGCAGTCCGTCTATATTCTGCTTGAAGAGCTCCGGGTAATACACATAGGGATGCTCCTTGTGTTCCGTGATGCCGTAGCCGATATAATCCGGCAGGAATACCGTGTAGCCGCTCGTGGCCAGGGAAAGACCTATGCTGCGCAGCTCCAGGAAATTGTCGCTCTCGCCCCGGTAGTTGGAAGGCGTCTGTTTTTCAGCCCCGGCAGCTTTCAGCGGTACGTGTGTGCCGTGCAGGTAGGCCACCAGGTAGGTGGTGTCCACTCCGTCGGGGACCAGCAGCATGCCGCGGGTATCGATGGCCTTACCGTCGAACTCGGTACGGTAGGTAATGTAGCGGTATTTTACGTCGTACTGGGCCAGGCCGGCAAGTGGTACTTCACTCACGAATTCCACTACTTTTTCTTTGGCCAGGCGGTTTTCAGGACCGGCATCGATAAAATCGCCGCGTTGCTTACCCGGAGCCAGTGGCGGCGTGTCTTTGCCGCAGGCAGCCAGTAAAAGAAGAAGAAAGAGGGAAAGGATCTGTAGTCTTTTTGACCTCATAAGGTTGCGGTTTTCGTTATACGTATCCGATGGTAATAGCTATACGAATATAGCACTTTCAGGGAAACAGGCAAGAAAGGTTGATCGAAGCCGTTTAATTCATACAAATGGGAACAAATTATATCTGATTGCATATAATTTACAAAAAACAAAGTGTATTATATGGAATTGCATATAATATATCATATATTTGGCATATTATATTCAAAAGCATATAATGAAAACTCTGGCAGAATTTGTAAAAGAAAAGCGGAAACAGGCTGGTCTTACCCAGGAAGAATTTGCCAGGAGCGCTGGCGTGGCACTTACCGTAATTCGCAAGATCGAGCAGGATAAAGAAAGCCTGAACCTGGGAAAGGTAAATCAGGTACTGAAGATGTTCGGGCATGAACTGGCTCCTGTTAACAGCAAAGATATTAACGTTAACCTGTAACGTATGAGAAAAGCACAGATTTATTATGGAGACACTTTAGCCGGAATTCTTACGGAAACCGATGACGGATTCTATACATTTATCTACGAAGATACTTATGTCACAGAGCATCCCGGAGATTTCATTACATTCAGTATGCCCGTACGGGCTCAAGTGTATACGGAAAAACGCCTGTTCCCCTTTTTTGATGGCCTTATTCCCGAAGGCTGGCTTTTGGATATAGCCTCTAAGAGCTGGAAAATAAATCCCAATGACCGTATGGGATTACTACTCGCCTGCTGCCGGAACTGTATCGGGGCCGTAAGTGTAATACCAATGCCTGCTGCCGATGAAGAGTAAGTGTCTGTATTGCTATAAGGAAACGGATGGCAGCGATTTTCACGAAAAATGCAGCAAAGCTTTCTTTGGCACCTCGAAGCCACCTATACTGGGATATGCCTATAACGAAATGGCCGAAATGGCTAAATCAATTATAGAACGCAGTATTGCCATTCCCGGAGTACAGCCGAAACTTTCACTTTCTCTTCTAAAAGAAAAGCAGTCTAACAGTAAGCAGGCAAGGCTTACCGTTGTGGACGCCCTGGATGGTAATTACATATTGAAACCACCTACAGATGCGCACCCCGAATTGCCGGAAAATGAGCACGTAACGATGCGTATAGCGGAAGCCTTCAGAATACCGGCTGTGCCTTCTACCCTTATACGTCTTGCCTCGGGAGAACTATCTTACATTACCCGGCGTATAGATCGAAGCAATGACGGAACAAAAATACACATGCTGGACATGTTCCAGATCCTGGAAGCTTTTGATAAATATAAAGGTTCGATGGAAAGGATTGCCAAAGCTCTCCATGAATATTCAGCCCGCCCCCTGCTCGATAAGCTGCGTTTTTTTGAACTGGCTCTGTTCTGTTATCTTACAGGCAATAACGATATGCATCTGAAGAATTTTTCCATGATAAAAGGCGGCAGTGACTGGCATCTGGCACCAGCTTACGATCTGTTGAACGTCTCTATTGCAAACCCGGATGATCCCGAAGAACTCGCGCTTACGCTAAAAGGGAAAAAACGAAAACTTCAGCGGACACACTTCGAAACATTCGGTTTGGAACTGGGCCTCACCGAAAAACAGCTGACCAATGTTTTTAAGCGATTTACACAAAATAAAGAAACTGCACTTTCATGGGTCCGGGCCTCGTTTTTATCCCCTGAAATGCAGGAGGCATACATTACTTTATTGACAGAACGTTACCGAAACTTCGGACTTTCTTAAATACAGCCTCCGGGCTTTCAAACTTCGGACTTCAGACTTTCGAACTCCCGGACTTTCAGCCTTTGGACTTCAGACTTTCAAACTCCCGGACTTCGAACTCCCGGACTTTCAAACTTCGGACTCCCGGACTACAAACAAAAAAAAAGGCCTGCCTTTCCAGACAAGCCTTCTTCAATCTATTTTCAAGCGTTAATTACGCGCTCTGTAAGGCTTCTTTTACGCGCTCGGCCGCTTCGCTAAGGGCAATGGCTGAAGATACCTTAAGACCGCTCTCGTCGATGATCTTTTTGGCCTCTTCGGCATTGGTACCCTGCAGGCGCACAATGATCGGCACTTTGATCTCACCGATGGATTTATAGGCGTCTACCACACCCTGGGCCACCCGGTCGCAACGTACGATACCACCGAAAATATTCACCAGGATGGCTTTTACATTGGGGTCTTTCAGGATGATGCGGAAGGCCTCTTCCACGCGTTTGGCATCGGCGGTACCGCCTACGTCCAGGAAGTTGGCAGGCTCGCCGCCGCTCAGCTTGATCATGTCCATAGTAGCCATGGCCAGACCGGCGCCGTTCACCATACAACCTACGTTACCGTCCAGTTTTACGTAGTTCAGGTTAAATTTACCGGCTTCCACTTCCATGGGGTCTTCCTCGCTCTCGTCGCGCATGGCGTACAGGTCGGGGTGACGGTACAGTGCGTTCTCGTCCAGGCTCACTTTGGCGTCAACAGCCATAATTTTGCTGTCGGACGTTTTCAGTACCGGGTTAATTTCGAACATGCTGGAATCGGTCTCTTCGTAAGCCTTGTACAGGGCGGTCACGAACTTTACCATTTCCTTGTTGGCCTCTCCGCTGCAACCCAGGTTAAAGGCTACTTTGCGGGCCTGGAAAGGCTGCAGGCCTACTGAAGGCTCGATCACTTCCTTGAAGATGAGATGCGGTGTATGCTCAGCCACTTCTTCAATGTTCATACCGCCTTCGGTAGAGTACATAATGATATTTTTACCAGTACCGCGGTCCAGCAGGATACTCATGTAGTATTCCTTCGGCTCTTCGGCTCCGGGATAATAAGCGTCTTCGGCAACGAACACCTTGTTCACGGTCTTGCCTTCGGGCCCTGTCTGCAGGGTGATGAGTTTTTTACCCAGAATATTTGTGGCAATGGTACGTACTTCGCCGGCATTCTTGGCCACCTGTACCCCGCGCTGCTCTGTTCCTTCGATCTTTCCTTTTCCGCGGCCACCGGCATGGATCTGTGATTTAACCACACACCAGCTGCTGCCGGTACGCTTTGCCATTTCTTCGGCTGCTGCTTCGGCCGCCTCCGGGGTTTCGGCTACGATACCGCTCTGCACACGCACGCCGTATTTTGCCAGTATTTCTTTGCCTTGATATTCGTGTAAATTCATCGTTTGAGAAATTTAGGCCAAAAATAATAGAATTCGCCTGTGCTCCGGTCCGAAATATATTTTTTTTGCAAAGTTTTTACATTCCCTTTACCCGTGGCCGGTGCGGACAAAAAAAGAGGCACCCGGAGGCGCCTCTTCCTATAAAGCATCTGTATATTCCTTTAGTTCTTCACGAACTTCAGCACTTTCTGTGCTTCGCCCGTGCGTATGCGCAGGTGGTACACACCTGTTTTCAGGGCCGATACGTCCAGGGTCTGTACGCCGTTCTGGCCTGTAGCGAATTGCGTATTGAGCACCGTTTTGCCGCTTATGTCCATGATCTCGGCCGTAACTTCAGCCGCCGGCAGCTGTGCGTAACGGATGTTCAGCACGTCTGTGGCCGGGTTCGGGAACAGCTCGAAGCTGCCCGCCGCCCATTCTTCGGCAGAAAGTGCTACGGCTGTATACACTTCGGTAGTGGTCACCGTGTCACAGGCGCCGTAAACCGTAAGCGTAATTACGTAGATACCGTCGTCACCGTACAGGTGATAAGGCTCTTCGGCGGTAGATGTGCTGCCGTCACCGAAATCCCACAGGTATGAAATACCACCTGTGCTGTTGTTCTCGATCAGGGCTGCGAGTCCGTAGCTGCCGGAAAGGTCGAAGGACGCGGCAGCGCCGGGCAGATCGTTCACCACTACCGTATCGGTAAAGGTACCGCAGGCCGAAGTGGCTGAAATCACATAGGTATCTGCCTGTGTTACGCTGATCTGTGAAGCGGAAGCGCCTCCCGGGGTCCAGCTGTAGGTCACATTGTTCACTGCGGGAGCTCCGATGGTTACGGCATCGCCGGCACATTTATCCAGCAGCTCATCGTTAAGCAGACCCAGGCTGCTGCCCAGGAATTCATCGGCTCCGATATCCGGGGTACTCATACGGGCATCGCCGTCGATATCTACCGTTACAGCGGCATAGGGAATACCGGCACCGTCCAGTTCAGGCACGCAGGTATGCAGGTCTGTACCCACGAAAAGCGGATCTACCTCTACCGAATGTGCATCGAAGGTCGAAGCCGTTTTCCAATCGGAAAGCGTAGGCATGATCTGGCCCACCAGGTTACCCATATCTCCGGCTCCGGCAGGCTTGTACCAGTTGTTGTAGTCGCAGCTCAGGAGTGCGATATTGGTACCCGCCTCGATCAGCAGGGCATTACCCGTACCGGTAACAATGTTGTTCAGTACTCGGTAATTGGAACCTGTGGAAAGGTCGAGCAGGGCATACGTTGTGGCATTGGTGGCAAAAGAGATACTGTTGTTTACGATATCGATGGTACTGTTGTTGGCATTGGCCGAACGGATGGCCGAAGCATTGGACACCGTGGTACCATTGTAAAAGAAGTTGTTGGCAATGAGGTAAGGCTGCAGTGCCGTACCCTCGGTATTGCCCATGTAAATGGCATAGTTCACCGTATCGGCAATAAAGGTATTGCCCGTGATGGAACCACCGATCTGGTAATACATATAAATACCGTATTGCGTGGCCGCGCCGCCGCCGGGGATCGTATCCATAGCAATCAGGTTGTTCGCGATCTCGCATCCGGACTGGTAATAGGAGTAAATACCCGTGACATGTATACGTGTAAACTGGTTATTGATAACCTTGTTACCCGTCTCGTAATTGCCCGAAGCTCCGTACATACGCACTCCGCCCGCAAAATCCTGGAAGAAGTTATTGCTGATGAGCACATTCTTCTCCGAAGAACCGGAGGGCATTGCAATGGCCGTGGTATTGTCTGAAGCGCTGGTAAGACCCGTGTTATTGGTACTTCCGATAAAGCGGCAGCTGTCGATGAAGATATTGGAGGTACCGCCTTCGAGCAGCAGGGCATTCCGGTAGGTAGTACCCAGGGGCTGGAAGGTAATGTGCTGGAATCCCCAGCCACGTGTACCATTCATGCGTACCAGGTAATTGTTGGCGGCGGCATTGCTGTTTTCCTGGATGATCAGTGCATTGGCGTTCTTTGTTTCGGAACGCATTACCACCAGTTCGCCCGGATCGTAATCGAAGTAATCGCCCTGCAGCAGGAAGCGGGCCGTGTAGGTATCGTCTTTAATGTTCAGGTATACCGTGTCGCATACGCCTTTCTGGTATACAAACTGTATGGCAGCCGTCAGGTCGGCAAACTGGTGGTTCAGCAGGTCGGTAACACCATAACCTACAGTATATTCACCGCCCAGTGACAGGTAGTGCCGCAGGCCGCGGGCATTATCGAAGGTATTGTCGGCAACGCCGTTAGGATCGCGCACAGTCACACCCAGGGTATCGCCGTCGTTGAACACATATACACCGGGCACCTGCACCTGTTGTTCGGTACCGGGGGCAATAACGCCTGTCCAGGGAATATTGTTATTGGGAGCACCGCTCTGGTTCAGGTCAAATACTACGTTGAACAGGGTGTCCGTACCGTTGTTACGCAGGGTAACCAGGATCTCATTGCCCATAGAACACTGTGAGCGTACCGGGGCATCGATGGAAACCAGGCTTACCTCAGCAGCCGGCTGTGGCGAAATATTTACGATATAGTCTTCCGTTTCTCCGTTGGTATAGGTACCACAGGGGTTCACGCTGGTGGTAGTGGCCGTCTGGTTGGTTACGATACGCATACCGGTCTGGCCCGTAAGTGCCGCAGGTGGCACGGTAATGGTACCGCTTACGTAGTTACCCGAAGTAGTGCTCTGTACAAATACTTCTTCACCGGCATCGGTATAGGAACCATTGTGGTTATAATCGATATACACCTTGGTAGTGGAAGTATACGAAGTGGTACTGGAACAGTTGGTGATCAGTGCCTGGAAATTATAGGGCACACCCTGTATAAGTCCGATAGGCGTTGCCGTGTGATCGGTGTACATGGCACAGGTAGCCGAAGGTGTGGTGGTAAGGTTAGAGAACTGGATATGGTCGATATCCGTATAGTTGGTACTGGTGGCCGAAGAGGTACAGTAACAGTTCAGGAAAGGCGCCACATCTACAAATTCGGTATTGGAATAGGCCGTATCCGGACCCGTGTTACAGATCACGCGCAGGCGGTAGTTGTTTGCGCTGGACTGTGTAGTGACATAGGCCGGGAAAGTAGCCCCCGCAATATCGTTCCAGGTAATACCATTGGTAGAACTCTGCCACTGGTAGCTCATGTTAGAGCCCGTGGTGCCGCCGCTTGCAGACAGGTACAGCTGCTCGGACGGACACACCAGGTTAGAACTGGCCGTAACGGTACCTGCCGTAGGCACGCCGGTACAGGGAACGCCACCCGTATAGGTAATGCGGATGTTCGGACGCTCTTTGTAAGCCGCCGCCGTACCGTTGAGCGTAGCGCTCGTTGCATTGGCCACACCAATAATACTTCCCGAAAAGCCTGAGGTAAATTCCCAGTTGAACTCATCAGTAGCGCCGCCGTTACCCTGCATGCTCAGCTCAAAGGCGATCTCCAGGGAACCGCCCGTGTATACAAAAGGCGTTATGTTCCAAGTGATCCAGCCCGATGTGGCCGGTATATTAAAACTCGCGTTCTGGTATACCTGCGTATGTGAGCCCATAACAGAAGCCCAGGTAGTGGTGGTAGCCAGCGGAGGTACATTGGCCGTGTTGCCCATGTACATGTTGAAGCTTGCCGGAACAACGAAATTAGCTGCATTCGTTTTGTTAAAGGCAAGAGCAGTGATGGTACTGCCCGCTGTGATACCTGCCGCTCCGAGTTCGGCAGCCGTGTAGATAATGTTACTGCGGCAGGCCGTTGTGGTTGAGGTAGCCGAATACCTGTACACCGGTGCATACAGCGTAAGGTTCGAGGAATTGGTACCCATACCGATCTGTGTAGTGGTCTGCGCCTGCACCGACAGGCCCATAAGGCCCATGAGAACAGCGCAGCCAAAACCACGGATGTTTCGTGTAAAATTTGCTTTTTTCATCCTGTATTTTTAAACTATTTTAACAAATATACAAAACACAGGTAAAATTGAGCCCCCGGAATGCTAATGTGCTTTACTATAATTCATACCGCACACGGAAATATATTATTTTATACTGATTATTAACGCATAAAGCCTAAACTACGCAGCGGATAAAATTTGTTAAAATAACTTAAGTGAACTTTTAAGTCATAAAATCAATTGTTTCAATATCAACACTATACGAAAAAACGATCGGTTCATTCGTTTCTGCCTGGCCAGGGGCAAAAAAATGTGAGGGGAATATTACAGCTAAGTAAAGTCAACGGTTCATGTAGACTATTGCGCACAAAAAAGGGGGCACGAAGCCCCCCTCTCCTTTTATTAAGGTCTGTTGCTTATTTCTTTACGAACTTCAGCACTTTCTGTGCATCGTTCATACGGATGCGCACATGGTATACGCCCGGTTTCAGGGACTGTATATCAATGGTCTGCGTTCCGCCCGAAGTAAGTGCAAAATTGCTGTTGTAAACCGTTTTGCCGCTCATGTCCAGGATATCTGTACGTACATTACCGTTCAGTCCGGCCGTAAAGCTCAGGTTCAGCATATCGCTGGCCGGGTTCGGGTACAGGGTAATGGTACCACCTTCGATCTCAGCCAGGCCCGAAGCTACCACGGCAACCGTCTGCGTGGTGGTAACCGTGTCACACTCCCCGTAAACGGTCAGCGTGATCACGTATACATTACCTTCTGAATAGATATGTGTCGGGTTCTCATCGGTAGACGTATTGCTGTCACCGAAATCCCAGTGGTAACCGGTGGCATTGCTGCTGGTATTGTTCATCTCCACGGCCAGGCTCACCGGGGTGCCTACCGTAAAGGATGCTACCGGGGCCGGTTTGTCAACCACCGTTACCGTGTCCATAAAGGTACCGCAGGCTCCGATGGCCGATACAATGTACTGGCCCGGGGCCGTTACCGTAATTCCCGGCGTATTGCCGCCACCCGGGGTCCAGGTATAGGTAATGCCGCTGAACTGCGTAGCGCTGAAGCTTACCGCAGCCGAAGGACATTTTTCGAAGTAGTCATTAACCAGCAGCACATCGTTGGCACCCATGAACTCGTCGGCACCGATGTCGGGGGCGGAGGCATTGCGCAGGTCACCGTCAATGTCTGCGGTAAGGGCAACCGCTTCACCGGCAGCGTCCAGGGCCGTGGCACAGGTATGCAGGTCTTCGTTGCTGAACTGCGGATCTACCGAAACCGAAGCGGCATCAAAGGCAGAGCCACCCTGCAGGGCAGCCAGGTCGGCATAGGAGGTGCCGCTCATATTACCCAGTTGCCCGTTGGGATTATACCAGTTGTTGTGGTTCGAATAATACAGCGTGGCAGATGTCGGCGCTTCGATAAGAGAGGCCGTTCCGCTGTTGGCGATGATGTTATTGATCAGTCGCATGTTCTTACCCGAAGACAGGTCCATCACTGCATAGGTAGTAGAATTGGAATGCTGTGAAATGCTGTTGTTGATAAGATCGATACGGTTGCTGCTGGAAGAGACCGAACGCACTGCGGCCGTATTTCCGCTTGCATTGCTGTTGTAGATAAAGTTATTGGCGATCAGGAAAGGATTTATATCGCCCTGTACATCGCCCATGTACAGGGTATAGGTGACATCGTTAGAGATAAAGTGGTTTCCGCTGATCTCACCCCCGTTTATATAGTACAGGTACATGCCGTACTGGGTAGTGGCCCCGCCGCCGGCAATGGTATCCATTACCACACGGTTGTTGCGGAACATAGGTCTGTTCAGGTAATATCCGTAGAAACCGGCCGCGTGCATTTTCAGCAGTTCGTTGTTCTCGAATACAATACCATTCTCGTAGGCTGTGGTAGAACTTCCGTAGAAGTATCCGCCGATGGCAAAGTCCTGCATAAAGCTGTTCGTTACGCTTATGTTGTCCTGCACCGATGAAGATGCGGTCTTAACGGCAGCAGCGGCAGCAGCCAGGCTGGTCATACCGGTAGTGCTCGTATTACCGATAAAGCGGCAGCTGTCTACGAAGATCGTTCCTGAGCTTCCCAGGATATCGATGGCACTGCGGTAGGTAGTTCCCAGCGGCCGGAAGGTAATATGCTCAAAGCCCCATCCGTGGGTATTTTCGAGGCGTACCAGGTAGTTATCATTTGAAGAACCGGCATTCTCCTCGATGATCAGGGCGTTTGCGTTCTTCGTTTCTGAGCGGAAGATCACCATATCGCCCGGGTTATAGTCGAAGTAATCGCCCAGCAGCAGGAAACGGTCGGTATAGGTACCGTCCTTTATGTTAAAGTACACCGTATCGCACACACCGCGCTGGTAAGCCGTCTGTACGGCCACGGTGATATCGGCAAATTCCCTGGTGGCCAGGTTCGTTACGCCGTAACCCACTTTATACTCGCCGTTCAGGGACAGGTAGTGACGGAAACCGGCTCCGTTATCCACCAGAAGGTCCGGGGTACCGTTCGGCTCTTTCACGGTAACATGCAGCGAATCGCCGTCGTTGAATACATACGTACCGGGTACCTGCACCTGTTGGGTGGCGCCCGGGGCTATATTACCCGTCCAGGCCACATTGTTGATGGGCAGACCACCGCTGTTGATATCGAAGGCCAGGGAGGTGATAGCGGCAGAACCATTGTTCTTCAGGGTAACAATAATGTTGTTTCCCGGGCTGCAGCTCGCAGGTACCGGGGCATCAACCGATATCAGCGCCACTTCGTCCGCCGGCTGCGGCTGTATATCCACCAGGTAATCTTCGGTCTCACCATTGCTGTATGTTCCGCAGGGGCTCTGTGTAGCGCCATTGGTAGTACTGGTGATCACACGCATGCGCGTAATGCCCAGCTGTGCAGTGGCCGGAACGGCAAAGCTGCCGGTATGATCTACGGTAAGCGCTCCGGTGGACGTAGGTGTAGAGAATACACGCTCGTCAGAACCGGTAAAGTCACCGTCGTGGTTATAGTCGATGAATACCACTACGGCACGGCTGGAGAAAGATGAGCCCTCGCAGTCGGTAGTGGTAATTTTTACATTGTTGTTCACACCGATGAACAGCGGCGTGGCCGGCAGGCTGGTATAATCGCTGTACTGCTCGCAGTTGCCGATAACGGCACTGGAGTTGTTGCTGAGACCGGCAATTTCTACCAGGCCTATGTCATTATTGGCCGCTGAAGTGGCATTGGAAGTACAGTAGCAGTTATAGAACGGCGCCACATCCACGAACTGAGACGTTGAATAGGCAGTGTCCGGACCCGCGGTACAGATCATCCGGCGACGGAAATTCAGCGGGGTAGCTACCGTTGTGGCATAGGAAAAGCCCGTGGCGCCCGGTATATCATTCCACACGATACCGTTGGACGAAGATTGCCATTGGTAGGTCATACCCGAACCGAATGAGGAACCGGTCACGGAAAAGTTAACCGATACACCGGGACATACCGTGTTCGACGATGCGTTCAGCGTTCCCCCCGTAGGCTGCCCGGAACAGGCTGTACCCGGGGTATAGGTGATCTGCAGGAACGGACGGCGGTCGTCGATGGTACTGATGGAGTTCGAGGTGGACGAAAGCGTGCCGGCATTGGCCAGCGAGGTCTGCCCGGTCCCGTAAATGGCATCGGGAACGGTGCTCCATTCCCAGTCGAACGCATCCGTAGATGCTGTGCCCGATACCATGCTGATGTCCCACTCCGTGGAAATCTCCAGTGACCCGCCGGTATAAACGAATGGTGTGTTCAGTACGAACGGGATATAGTTGGGTGACTGCGTAGCCGGAACCGTATAGTTCAGGTCTTCGAACACCATGGTGGTACCCGCGTTCAGGTTGGCCCAGCTTTCGGTAGCATTACCGTACGTAGCGGTAGAGGAGTTCTTCATAAAGATGCGGAAAGTGGCCCCGGATGCCGATGTGGCGTTATTGGCCTTCATCCAGCCCAGGGAAGTGATCACATCCCCCGAACTGATACCCACGGCTGCCAGTTCGGCTGCGGTGTAGAGGTACGAATACCTGCTGGCGTCATACGCACTGCTCGAAGCCGACCTGTAGATCGGCCCCGCGTTGTAGACAGGCGCACCTGCTGTACCGGTATTTATCACTACCGTAACCTGCGCGTGCAGGCCTGCAGTAAATGATAAAACCCCGGCAAAGAGACTGAGAATTGCTTTTTTCATGCCTTATTTTATTTTTGGTTTTACCTTGGTTTGCTTATGTCTTAACTTTAGTTTTTTATATTAATTCAAGATTATCCTATCCGTTTAGTTGTCATATCTGTAGGCGTGCAAAGACCATGAGACCGCAGAGGAGATCAACAAACCCTTCGCTACAAGAGAGATAAACTAAAAATATCTTCAAGGGATTGGTGATAAGAGTCGCTTTTTCCTGTTAAGTGACGGACGAATTTAAGGAATTTTCACAATAGACCAAATAAAAAAGTCCCGGTATAATACCGGGACCTGATTACCAATTTGTTAAAATTTATTTATTTCTTTATAAAACGGCAGCTGGTCATTGCCTTGTCAGACTGTATCTTCAGGAAATACATACCCGGTTTCAACGTACTGATGTCCATGGTATGCAGGGTGCCGCTACCTATGTTCAGGCGACTCACTTCCAGGGTCTTGCCCCCGGCATCCAGCACCGTAAGTAGCACTTTGGTATCGGGCACGTTCTCAAAAGCCAGGTTCAGCATATCGCTGGCCGGGTTCGGGTACAGTTTCATCGTACCGCCTTCGATCTCGGTCAGACCCGAAGCTACCACGGCAACCGTCTGCGTGGTGGTAACCGTGTCACACTCCCCGTAAACGGTCAGCGTGATCACGTATACATTTCCCGAAGGATAGATATGTGAGGGGTTCTCATCGGTCGAGGTGGTCCCGTCGCCAAAGTCCCAGTGGTAACCGGTGGCATTGCTGCTGGTATTGTTCATCTCCACGGCCAGGCTCACCGGGGTGCCTACCGTAAAGGATGCTACCGGGGCCGGTTTGTCAACCACCATCACCGTGTCCATAAAGGTACCGCAGGCTCCGATGGCCGATACAATGTACTGGCCTGGGGCCGTTACCGTAATTCCCGGCGTATTGCCGCCACCCGGGGTCCAGGTATAGGTAATGCCGCTGAACTGCGTAGCGCTGAAGCTTACCGCAGCCGAAGGACATTTTTCGAAGTAGTCATTAACCAGCAGCACATCGTTGGCACCCATGAACTCGTCGGCACCGATGTCGGGGGCGGAGGCATTGCGCAGGTCACCGTCAATGTCTGCGGTAAGGGCAACCGCTTCACCGGCAGCGTCCAGGGCCGTGGCACAGGTATGCAGGTCTTCGTTGCTGAACTGCGGATCTACCGAAACCGAAGCGGCATCAAAGGCAGAGCCACCCTGCAGGGCAGCCAGGTCGGCATAGGAGGTGCCGCTCATATTACCCAGTTGCCCGTTGGGATTATACCAGTTGTTGTGGTTCGAATAATACAGCGTGGCAGATGTCGGCGCTTCGATAAGAGAGGCCGTTCCGCTGTTGGCGATGATGTTATTGATCAGTCGCATGTTCTTACCCGAAGACAGGTCCATCACTGCATAGGTAGTAGAATTGGAATGCTGTGAAATGCTGTTGTTGATGAAATCGATACGGTTATTGGCAGAGGCCGCAGAACGTACCGCCGCCGTATTACCGCCCGCATAGCTGTTGTAGATAAAGTTATTGGCCACCAGGAACGGATTTACATCGCCCTGCGCATCGTACAGGTAAAGCGTATAGGTCTGGTCATTGGAAATAAAATGGTTCCCGCTGATCTCTCCCCCGTTCGTATAATACATGTACATGCCATACTGGGTGGCCGGGCCTCCGCCGGAAACGGTGTCCATTACCACACGGTTGTTGCGGAACAGGGGCCGGTTCAGGTAGTAGCCGTAAAAAGCCGCACCATGTATCTTCTCAAACTCGTTATTCTCGAACACGATACCACTTTCATAGCTGGTGGTGGAAGTCCCGTAGAAATAGCCCCCCACGGAAAAATCGCGGAAATAGCTGTTGGTGGTAAGTATATCGTTCTGCGAAGAAGAGGAAGCCGTTTTAATGGCCGCTGAATTGGCCGTCATCGACGTATTGCCCGTAATGCTGGTATTGCCGATAAAACGACAGCTGTCTACGAAAATAGTTCCCGAACTGCCGGTGATGTCGATGGCACTGCGGTACGTAGTTCCCAGGGGCTGGAAGGTAATATGCTCAAAGCCCCATCCGTGGGTATTTTCGAGCCGCACCAGGTAATTGTCATTTGTGGAACTTCCGGTCTCCTGGATGATCAGGGCATTGGCGTTCTTCGTTTCTGAACGGAATACGATCAGGTTGCCCGGCACATAGTTATGGTAATCGCCCAGCAGCAGGAAACGGTCGGTATAGGTACCGTCCTTTATGTTGAAGTACACCGTATCGCACACACCGCGCTGGTAAGCCGTCTGTACGGCCACGGTAATATCGGCGAACTCTTTGTTGGCCAGGTTCGTTACACCGTAACCCACGGTGTATTCGCCACCCAGTGACTGGTAGTGCCTGAAGCCTGTGCTGTTATCTACCGTGAAATCAGCGGTACCATTGGGGTCCCTGACCAGTACATGCAGCGAATCGCCGTCGTTGAACACATAGGTGCCAGGTACCTGTACCTGTTGTATGGCACCCGGGGCTATATTGCCCGTCCAGGCCACATTGTTGATAGCCAGTCCCCCGCTGTTCAGGTCGAAGGTAAGTGAGGTAATAGCCGCAGTACCATTGTTTTTAAGGGTTACCAGGATATTGTTGCCCAGTGTACAGTTGGCCGGCGAAGGTGCGTCTACCGAGATCAGCGCCACTTCGTTGGCCGGCTGCGGTTGTATATCCACGAGGTAATCCTCGGTCTCGCCATTGCTGTATGTACCACAAGGGCTCTGTGTGGCACCGGTGGTGGTGCTTACGATCACGCGCATACGGGTTATGCCGGTCAACGCACTGGGAGGCACCACAAAATTGCCGGTATGATCTACGGTAAGAGCGCCGCTGACGGTGGGTGTAAAGAACACCCGCTCATCCGGTTCGTTAAAGCTGCCGTTCTGGTTATAGTCGATGAACACCACTACGGCACGGGTGGAGAAAGATGAGCCCTCGCAGTCGGTAGTGGTTATCTTTACATCGGTATTGATACCCTGGAACAGGGGCGTTACCGGCAGGGAGGTGTAATCGCTGTACTGCTCGCAGTTACCGATGACCGCCGAGGAATTGTTGCTGAGCGAACCGATCTCTACCAGGCCTATGTCATTATTGGTCGCCGCAGTGGCGTTGGAGGTACAGTAACAGTTAATGATCTGCTCCGCATCCACAAAATGCGGTATGGAATAGACCGTATCGGCGGTGACTGTACAGATGTCGCGGCGGCGCAGGTTCAGCGGACCTGTTACCGTGGTGGTGTAATTGAAATTGGTTTCGCCTGCGATATCGTTCCACACGATACCATTGGCCGAGCTCTGCCACTGGTAAGCGATGCCGCCGGCCAGGGTGGAGCCGCTCACACTGAATACACCCGGTACAGAAGGACACAGCAATGCCGGCCCTGTGGTAGTACCCTGTGCAGGTGTGCCTGAACAGGGCGTTCCGGGGATCAGTTCGATGCTGCCCACGAAACCGCGCGGATAGTTAACCGGTGTGGCCGGGAAAGATGCGCCTCCCCAGCTGATGCCATCGCCCGTAAGCAGGTTTATGCCACTGGAGCTGAACGTATTTATACCGCTTCCAAGGTCCATATAACGTATCGAAGTAGCCCCGAGAGCAAATCCATAGGTCGTTCCGGCCGGTATCACTACCGACAGACCACTGAGTACAGGTACTACCCCATTGGCGTTATTGGTATTGTTCAGGCTGTTCGTACCTGCAGATACCCAGCCGTTCTGACCGGGCCCCACCACACCGTCTGTCCAGGTACCGGGCTGGTTTACAGGTGTTGTACGGTACAATAATTCAACATTATTCACCGTGGCCGTGTTGAGGTGCGTGCTTACGCCTGTCAGGATAACCGGGTTGGCTGTAGTGTTCTGCACGTTAAATGTGACCAATCCGTTCCCGTTACTCGCCGTATGATTCGTGGAGATCACGATCTGGGACCAGGCGGTAAAGCCGCCTCCGAACACCAGGGCAAGCAGCAGCAAAGCAGCCCCCCTCAGTAGTTTTGTAGTTTTTTTCATCATGCCTTAAAGTTTTAAGGCAATTTAGCATTTTTAAATTAAAGATAAGACGCATTTAATGTTATGAATGACAAATAAACATACTGTAAATATTACGCAAAATAATTTCTTTAAAAACGGCAGCCTCCTCCCTTACGGTTACAATGTAGTTTAGCACATTCTCCCGTTCCGGTAACAAAAAAAAGTCTCGTCTCGCTGATAGCGAGACGAGACCTCAATTATCCAGGAAAAATATACCTCTATTTTTTCACGATACGGTGTACAGAAACCGCATCGCCCATGGTAATACGTACCATATACACACCCGGAACCAGTCCGTTTACATCCAGTGTATATACAGAACCTGAACTTACATTGGTATTGGCCGTACGTACGGCTTTACCGCTCATGTCCAGTACCAGTATCTCCGTTTCGCCGCCTTTTACACCGGCAAAGGATACCTGTACATTTTCCACAGCAGGGTTCGGGTACAGGCTGATGCTGCCTTCGCTGAACTCTTCATTGCCCAGGGCCACGGCTATATATGTGTGCGTAGTGGTCACGGTATCACACTCGCCGTAAGCGGTAAGCGTAATCAGGTAGCTGCCTCCTGTGCTATAGATATGCGTGGGGCTAACCTCGGTAGAAGTGTTGCTGTCGCCAAAATTCCACAGGTAACCCGTGGCATTGGTGCTGGTATTGTTGAACGCAGCAGAAAGACCTGCACTGTTACTGATGTTGAAGGCTGCCACCGGCGCAGCGTGGTCGGTAACCACCACTGTATCGCTGAAGCTGCCGCAGGCCGAAGTACCGGTAATGATATAGGTACCTGCCGTGGTGGTGGTAAGCGATGCCGTGGTTGCGCCACCCGGGGTCCAGCTGTAGGTTACGCCTGTAACGGCTGTTCCGCCGAAGGTCACACTTTCGGAAGGACATTTAAGGAAGTTATCCTCGGTAGTGATCAGGCCTTCCGGTCCGCCGAAGAACTCGTCTGCGCCGATATCAGGTGTGCTCATACGGGCATCTCCGTCAACGTCGATGGCCATATAGTTCAGCGGCATAGCTGCGCCGTTCAGCTGCGGGGTACAGGTGTGCAGATCGGTACCGTTAAAGCCGGGAGGCACGCTCATCGATGCGCCGTCCTTGCCGGTGGCCGACTGCCAGGCAGCCAGGTCAGCCTGGGCCGAACCATTGTAGAATGCAAAGTAGCTGCCTTCGGTGTAGAAGTTGTTGTGGTCTGAATTAACCAGCGAGTAAGGCTTATCGACCTTAATGGCGTAGGCATCGTTCCATACGCCGATGTTGTTGTTGTAAACCGCTACATCGGAACCGTCGGCAATGTAAACAGCGCCGGAAGCCGTGTTATTGCCGAAGTACGAAATACTGTTATTGGCAATGCTTATACCGGCAGAGTTCACATCGAACACACTGATCACCGCGTTACCGGTAACATGTACCGAGTCGTTGCTGTACAGGAAGTTATTGGTCACTTTCACCGGATCGGCGTTATTGGCTATGCCTTTCACATTCGAAAGCAGGATCAGGCTTCCCTCTTTGCTGCTGCTGATATGGTTGCCCGTGATCGAACCGCCGCCGATACTGCCCGAATACTGGAGACCCAGCGGGTTGGCAATATTGGTGTACGACGGGATATTGATGGTATTGCCTTCGAATACAAAACCGTTCTGCCCGTTGATGATCACCGACAGGAATGCAATGTTCGAAATGGTATTGTTTCTGATAACATGACCGGACTCATACTGGTTGGCGGCCGCTCCCAGGTTGATGGCGCGTGAACCTCCGCGGAGTATGTTATTGGTGATCACGCTGTGGTTATCCGTAGTAGCATTGGCCGAGCGGATCAGGATCTGGTCGAAGTTACCCGAACCGGTACCCGTCAGTGAGGTGTCTGCCAGCAGGCGGCAGTTGTCCACATACAGGTAATGGGCTCCGTTCAGAAGGTCGATCGCCGTGCGGTATGCCACCGAACGGGGTCTCAGGGTCACGTGCTGGAAACCGATACCATCCCCGCCGTTCAGCCGGAATACGTAGTTATTGGCTGAGGTACCGGCACTGTCGGTCAGGGTCACATTGGCCGCATTCTGTGATTCAGAGCGGAAAATAGCCATTTCACCGGCGTCCCATCCCGGGTACTGGTTAATGATATAACGGCCGTTGTAAATGCCGTCCTTCAGGTCGAAATATACCGTATCGCAGATACCGCGCAGGTGCAGACGGGCAATAGCCGTGGGTATGTCGGCAATGGTATCTGCATTGTTGATACCGTAGCCCACCTTATAAACACCCTGCAGGGCCAGGTAGGTGCGCATACCCCTGTAATTGTCAGAGCTGTCTGCATCGGCCATACCATTGGGCAGGCGTACCTTTACACCCAGGGTATCACCGTCGTTATAGAAGAACGATCCCGGCACCTGTATCTGCTGGGCATCGCCGGGATTGATGGAACCGTTCCATACATTACCCGGTGTGATCAGCCCGCCGATATTCACATCGAACGTGGCCGAAGTAAGTACATTGGTACCATTGTTGCGGATGGTCACAAAAAGATCGTTGTTGAAAGAACAGGCTCCGGGACCCGGGCTGTCGACCGACAGCAGCTCCACTTCGTCGGGGGGCTTCGGAACACAGGACAATGTGGCCTGCCAGCCGGAATATACCACAGAACCGTCTGAATGGAACTGGAAGGTAAGACTGCCGTCGAACGAAGTGGCCAGGATGGTACCCGGGTTCCCCGTGAACTGCCCGATGAGCGGTGCCGAGGTACTGTTACCGTCATAGATCCGCAGCCAGTCGCAGCAGGTTTCCAGCTGGAACGCCGAAAAGGCTACCTGCAGGAAGTTGCCGGCATTCGGGTAAACGGTCAGCGTATAGTCCTCACTGTTTCCATAGTTACCACTCTGGCCGCCGCTGTCGAAGAAGTTGGCGCCGCAGGTGGTTACCGTGGCATTGGTCATATTCACGCACTGTCCCAGGTCAACAAAAACGGTACTTGAATATGCAGTGTCCGGACCGGTGGTACAGATAGCACGCAGGCGGTAGTTGAGGGCTGTGCTCTGTGTACCGTTGAACCCGGCATTGACCTGTCCCGGGATATCGCTCCAGGTTATGCCGTTCGGTGAGCTCTGCCACTGGTATTGCATACCACCGGCATTCACAACGTTCTGCACATTGATGTTGAAGTTGATCCCCGGACAAACCACGGATGCAGAGGCCGTAGCCGTACCCGGGTTCGGAGCGCCCGAACAGGGAGGCAGCGGGATGCAGGAAAGCGTAGCTGCCCATCCGGAGTAAACTACGGAGCCGTCCGAATGAAAAACGAAGGTAAGACTGCCGTCGGGGGCAGAGGAGGTGATAGTTCCCGGGTTACTTGTATATTGCCCGATCTGTGGAGCGGATGTACTGTTCCCGTTGTAAATACGAAGCCAGTCGCAGCAGGTCTCTACCTGGAAACTGGAGAAGGCAACCTGTAAATTGTTGCCTGCTGTGGGATAGATGGTGTAAGTGAGGTCCTGGCTGTTACTGTAATTGCCGCCGGAGCCTCCGCTGTCATAGAAATTTCCGCTGCACGCGGTGGTGAAACCGTTGCCCATAATGATCTGCGAATGCCCGGTTGCCCAGATGCCCGCGAGACCGAGAAGTGACAACAATCCTTTTCGGAGAAAGTAGAACCTTTTGGTCATAGTTGCTTTGTGGTTTATAATTATAACTAACAAAATTTACCGGAGTCAAAAAGACAGGAGGCCTAAAGCCTCCTGCCTGAGAAGATATACTATTTATGTATTATACGCAAATGTGTGGTCTCATCGTTCAGGGTCACCGACACATCGTACACGCCTGTGGCCAGCGACGTGATATCGATGGTATAGATGCTGCCTGAACTTACTGCAGATTCGTAACGGCCTGCCACTTTGCCGCTCATGTCCGTAATTACGAACTGGGCCATGCCGGAAGCGGTGCCGTTAAAGAAGATGTTGATATGCTCTACGGCCGGGTTCGGGTATACACCGATGCTGCCTTCAGCCGGGTTCTCCAGGCCGAAAGCCACTGCCGTATAGGTATGCGTGGTGCTTACTGTATCACAGTCGCCGTAAGCGGTAAGCGTTATCACATAGGTATCCCCCGAACCGTAAATATGGGTCGGGTTCACATCCGTAGAAGTGCTTCCGTCGCCGAAGTTCCAGAGATAACTGTTGGCATTGGTACTGGTATTGCTGAACGAAGCAGACAGTCCGAAACTGTTGGCCGTACTGAAGGAGGCCACCGGCATCGGTTTGTCGGTCACCGTTACCGTATCGCTGAAGCTGCCGCAGGCCGAGGTTCCGGTAATAACGTAAGTCCCGGCAGTCGTGGTGCTCATCATGGACGTAGCAGCCCCGCCGGGGTTCCAGCTGTAGGTAACTCCGCTGATGGCCGTGCCGCCGAAGCTCACACTTTCCGAAGGACATTTCAGGAAGGTATCATCTGTAGTGATCAGGCCTTCCGGACCACCGAAGAACTCGTCCCCGCCGATATCCGGCAGACTGTAGCGCACATCGCCGTCAAAATCGATGCTTACCAGGGCCAGCGGCATACCGGCCGCATTCAGCTGCGGGGTACAGGTATGCAGGTCCGTACCGTTAAAGCCGGGGCTCACGTCCATAGAAGAAGCATCGAAACCGGTGCCGGACTGCCAGTCGGCCAGGTTGCCGTAGGCCATGCCTGCATACAGGGCATACTGCGCCCCCTCCGTATGGAAGTTGTTATTGTCTGAGGCCTGCAGGGAATAGCTCTTGTCTATTTTAACGGCATAACCGTTGTTCCATGCCCCGATATTGTTATTGTACAGGGCTATGTTCGATCCGTCGGCCACGTAAATACCGCCATAGCTGATATTGTTACCGAAATACGAAATGCTGTTGTTGGCAATGGTTACATCGGTACTGTTCACATCGAATACACTGATGGGTGCATGCCCCGTAGCATGCGTGGAATCGCTGCTGTAAATAAAGTTATTGCTTACCAGCACGGGCAATACTCCTCCTTTTACATTCGAAAGCAGGATGGAGCTGCCCTCTTTGTTGCTGCTGATATGGTTGCCCGACAGGGTACCGCCCCCGATACTTCCCGAGTACTGTATGCCCAGCGGATTGGCCAGGTTGGTATAAGGCGCTACCGTAATGGTATTGTTCTCTACGGTGATACCGTTCATACCGTTGAGGATCATGGACAGGTACGAAATTTTCTCGATGGTGTTGCCGCGGATGGTATGCCCGCTTTCGTACTCACCTGTGGCCGCACCCAGGTTGATACCCCGGCATCCGCCCCTGAGCAGGTTATTGGTTATGGTGCTGTGGTTGTCGGTAGTGGCATTGGCCGAACGGATCAGTATCTGGTCAAAGTTCGAAGTGCTTGAGCCGGCCAGCGAAGTGTCTGCCAGCAGGCGGCTGTTGTCCACGAACAGGTAATGCGCTCCGTTCAGAAGGTCTATAGACGTACGGTACGCAGCCGACTTCTGACGCATGGTCACATACTGGAAACCGATACCGTCCGCACCGTTCAGGCGGAAAATGTAGTTATCCCCGGCCACGGTGATACTGTCGGTGAGCGTCACATCTGCCGCATTCTGTGTTTCGGCACGGAAGATGGCCATTTCACCGGCATCCCAGCCCGGGTACTGCAATATCTGGTAATGCCCGGTATAGATACCGCTGCGCAGGTCAAAATATACCGTATCGCATATGCCGCGCAGCTGTAATTGAGTAATGGCTGTGGGAATATCGGCAATGGAGTCATTGCCGTTCACTCCGTAACCTACTTTATATACGCCGTTCAGGGCAAGCCAGGTACGTAAACCGCGCTTATTGTCCGTGGTATCGGTATCGGCAGCACCGTTCGGCAGGCGCACGGTTACACCCAGGGTATCTCCGTCATTGAATACAAAAGTACCGGGAACCTGTATCTGCTGGGTAACCCCCGAAGCGATATTCCCGTTCCACACCAGGTTCGACTGTACCAGTCCGCCTGTATTTACATCGAACGTAGCCGACGTCAGCGCCGCTGTACCATTGTTCTTAACGGTCACCATCAGGGTATTATTAAAAGAGCAGGCTGCAATGCCCGGGTTGTCTATCGAAACCAGCTTCACCTCGTTGGCAGGCTGAGGCTGTATGTTCACGAGGTAATCCTCGGTCTCGCCGTATCCGTAGGTTCCGCAGGGGCTTATGGTAGCCCCGTCCACACCTTCCACGGCAATTACGCGCATACGGGCCAGACCTGCCTGGGCATTCACCGGTACCACAAAGCTGCCTGCATGCGTAAGTACGGCCGCAGCGGGCTGCACAGGTGTAAAGAATACCCGTTCACCGGCATCGGTAAATACACCGTTATGATTATAGTCGATGAATACGGCTACCCCATTGGCATAGTAGGTGGGTCCGTTACAGTCGCCCACGTCCACGCGCACGGGATACGAAAGTCCCATGAACAGGCTCACGGGCGTAAGGGACGTAAAATCCGTATATATATCACAGTTGGCCGTGGAACTGTTGTTCAGCGCGCCGGCCTGTACAAGCACAATGTCCTCATCACCGCCGTTTATGGCAGAAGAGGTACAATAGCAGTTAAGATAAGGGGTTACATCTGCAAATGCTACGGAAGAATAGGCCGTATCCGGACCTGCCGGGCAGATCATGCGGCGGCGGTAATTGGTGGGCCCAGTCTGTACGGCCGAATAAGAAGCCCCGGTAGCTCCCGGTATATCGGTCCAGCTTCCCGGCAGACCGCTGGTAGAGCTCTGCCACTGGTACAGCATTCCTCCCCCGATAGACGCTCCGCTTACCGTAACGGCTACCGGGCTGGCCGGACAGTATGAGGGTTGCGACGTAGCCGCCGTACCCCCGGTCAGGGGCGCCGCACAGGGCGGTACCACCACGGTTATGGAATAGTCGTGCACTTCACCGTAACCGTAATTGGTACAGGCATCGATACCTGTACCGGCTATATTCCATGCATTGCGTACACGCATGCGGTGCGTTCCCCCGAGTGCAGCCGCAGGAATGGTAATACTGCTGCTCACACTACCGATAGTGGTAGCGCTGGCGTACAGTTTTTCCGATGCTTCAAAAACATAGTTATCGTTAAAATCGATCCAGATGGCAAGGCCCTGGCAGCAACCGTACGATGTACTGAACGTAAAAGGGATCACCTGGTTAGGTGTCACACTGGGATTGATAGAAGTATAATCCGCATAGCCCGCCGTTCCCCCGGTACATCCCGTGGCGGTCGTGTTGATCAGGGACCCTCCCGTCCCTAATGTAAAATCGTTGATGTCGTCGCCATAACTACAGCCGTTGACGTAAAGACCGGTGGTACAATATTGGGCCCGCCCTCCGAGGGTAATTCCGAGCATCAACATTGCACCGACCCCCAGCCCTCTGAGCATGGGTAAAGTAAGGTACATATTTTTCATAAACTAACATTTGACAACGAATTTATAAAATGTTAGAAGAAAAACAAATTATTGTTAAAAAACCCCTGTATATGTTAAAGGCGATATACTACGCAACTCATCTTTCACATTTTCAGACACTTCGAGCGAATCAATGAATTGTTTTATACTGTTTTCAGTGATTTCCGTACCCCGGGTTAACTCTTTGAGCTTCTCATAGGGTTTCGGGTATCCTTCGCGGCGCAGGATGGTCTGGATAGCTTCTGCCACCACGGCCCAGTTCTGCAGCAGGTCCTCCTCTATCCGGCGGGCATTCAGCAGCAGCTTGTCCCAGCCTTTCAGCGTACTTTCGACAGCGATGAGGGTATGCGCCAGGGGCACCCCTATGTTACGCAGTACCGTGCTGTCGGTAAGGTCCCGCTGCAGGCGCGATACCGGCAGCTTGGACGCCAGGTGCTCCAGCAGGGCATTGGCAATACCGATATTTCCTTCGGAATTTTCAAAGTCGATCGGGTTTACCTTGTGCGGCATGGCCGAGCTTCCCACCTCTCCGGCTTTGGTCTTCTGCTTGAAGTACTCCATCGAGATATAGGTCCACATATCGCGGTCCAGGTCCAGCACAATGGTGTTCAGGCGTTTTACCCCGTCGAAATACGCGGCCAGCATATCGTAATGCTCGATCTGCGTGGTATGCTGCGAGCGCGAAAGTCCCAGCTCGGCCGTAAAGGTATTGGAGAACTGTACCCAGTCAATATGCGGAAAGGCCACATGATGGGCGTTGAAATTACCGGTGGCTCCGCCGAACTTACAGGCGAAAGGCACCTGGTTCAGCATCTGCAGCTGTTTTTCCAGGCGTTCGGCAAAAACCATCATTTCCTTGCCCAGCCTGGTAGGCGAAGCGGGCTGACCGTGCGTACGGGCCAGCAGCGATACGTCTTTCCATTCGGCAGCGGCATTGCGCAGGGCATCGATCAGCTTCTGCCAGAGCGGCACAAATACTTCTTCGTGAAAATGTTTCAGCGAGAGCGGGATGGCCGTATTGTTCACATCCTGCGAGGTAAGGCCGAAATGTATGTACTCCAGCGCGCTTTCTACCGGAGAGCCCGCCAGTTTTTCCTTTATAAAGTATTCCACCGCCTTCACGTCGTGATTGGTGGTACGTTCAATTTCTTTGATGCGTAGTGCGTCCTGGTCCGAAAAGCCCAGGTACAGAGCACGCAGGAAGGCGCTTTCGGCCGGGTCCAGGGCCGGCAGACCCGGCAGTCCCAGGGTAGAGAGTGCTATAAAATATTCGGCTTCTACCCATACCCGGTAACGCATCAGGGCGAACTCGGAAAAATAGGTGCTCAGCGAAGCGGCTTTGGAGAAATAACGTCCGTCAACCGGCGAAATAGCAGTTAATTCTGTAAGTTTCATGCTGCATTCAAAATGCAAAAGTACGATTCTGTGCGGCTTTCCAAAAAAGATTTTTCAAGGTCTATTTTTCTTCGCTGAAACGCCCCGAAAGACGTTTGCCCAGCATGTAAAACGCGCCCATCATCGCGCTCAGCACCAGGGAGGGGAACAGCAGCAGCCACCAGGCATCCGGGAAAGTGCGGCCTTCGGCGATCATGCGGCCCAGGGTGATCTCTGCCGGGTCCAGCCCCAGCCCGATAAAGCCCAGCGTAGTCTCGGCCAGTACCGCTGCGATGAACATAAAAGGCAGCAGCGACAGGATCAGCGGCAGCAGCGAAGGCAGGAAATAACGCAGGGCCAGCGCATGGGCGGGTACGTTCTGCAACAGGGCCGCCCGTACAAAAGGCAGCGATTTTATGCGCATGGTATCTGCACGCAGGTAACGGAAAAAGAAGGGCCATCCCACGAAACCCAGCAACAGGGCCAGGAAGCCGGCTTTCCAGCCTATAAAGGCAAAGACCACCAGCAGCAGTATGACCCGCGGAAAAAGCTCATACCCGTCGGTAATACGCAGCAGCAGGGCATCGGGCGAGTATCGGAACACCAGCCGCGGGATACGGCGTATACACCAGGTACGGAAACGGTTGCGTACAAACAGCCAGGGCAGGATGGTCGCACACAGTGCAAAAATACCGGCAGGATTATCGGTAAGCAGGCTGATGTACAAGGTCCAGAGCGCAGCCAGGCTGAAAAATACATCACAGAAAAGAACAAAGAAATGGGCCCTTTTCTTTTCCGAGGCGTAATAGCCAGAGGTAAGGGCAGGCAGTAAGGCCAGCAGCAGGGCCAGCAGCGATGACAGCACACCAACCCGCAGCGAGGCGGAGACACCTGCGATGAGTCCGGCCAGGGTATCGCGTCCCAGTTCATCGGTGCCCAGGTAATGCGTTCCGCCGCGGCGCCGGTTTTCGGCCGGGGACACATAACCGCTGTAATCCCGGTCCATGCCCTGCGGATCGAAGCGTACGGGTGCACGCAGCAATACCCGTCCGCCTACCGTATCTGCCGCAGCAGGATACACCAAACATCCTTCGCGAAGTACCAGCAGCGGACGTTCCGAAGCCAGGAAACCCGGGGCAAAAGCCCAGATTGCCAGCAGCAGAAGCAGCAGGGCACGAAGTACGTATATCCATCTCCGTTTCTTCATCACTTCAGTACAATACGTTTATCCATGCGCGCCGTGACCAGGTCGGCCAGCGTATTTCCCGCAAAAGTGAACAGCCCCGTAAGCCAGAGCAGGGCCAGCAGCAGGTACAGGTCGCGGTGCAGCGAAGCTTCGAGCACCAGTTGTCCCAGGCCCCGGCGGGCAAAGATATATTCGATGATCACCGAACCGGAGGCTATTTCCGGTATGGCCTGACCGATCATACTGATAAAGGGCACCCGTATATCCGGGAAAATATGCCGCAGCAGCACCTGCCGGAAGGGAATCCCGCGCGAAAGGGCCGCACGTACGTATTCTTTCCCGAAACGGGCCAGCAGCCAGTCGCGCACCTGTGCCCCGAAAAAAAGCGTAAGTCCCAGGGCCAGCACGCACACCGGGAGGGCCAGGTGCAGGAAGCTCTGCCACAGGTTCGCCGGGAAGCCGGCATCTGGGTTCCATTCCGCCTCGCCATAAGGAGCAAAAAAAGCTATGCCTTCCGGTGTGGCCAGGTAGAGCAGCAGAAAAGAGGCCAGCACAAAGGCGGGTATCACGTACAATACCAGGGTAAGGCCCCGTACAAGACGCATCCAGCGCCGCTCGTGGTACAAAGCCATAAAGGTACCGAGCAGTACACCTCCCGGTATCGCCAGCAGCAAAGCCCAGAAAGCCAGTATCAACGTGGAACCGATATGTTCGGCAATTACGGCAGGCACAGGCCGGTTCTCCAGGGCGGTATGCCCCCAGTCCCCCCGGATGATCCCCCCTCCTGCCCCTCCGCCTGTAAGCCAGCGGTCAAAGGCATTGCGGCGGTTCCAGTCTATATGGGGCAGGTAGCCGGCATCCGGACGTATATCCCATTCTGCAAGGATCTTACCACAGGCACCGGCATCGGCGGCAGGAAGCTCACCGGTTTGCAGGGCTTCTTCCAGGGCAGCGGGAATATTCTCCGCTTCCACCGCACCGGCCAGCCAGCCGCTACCCAGTTTTTTCAGGGAAGGTGCCAGGGCCGTATCATTGCGAAAGGCCCAGTCTTTGAATTGTTCTGCCATATAAGCGGAAAGACGGAGGTTCTGCGTTTCGCGGCACAGCTCCGCCAGGGCCTTACGCCGGGCCAGCGGGAATACCGCATGCAGGGTGTCGGGGTAAAAACCGGGACGTACCGAAATATAGAACAAAGGCTGATCGAGGAACCAGGCCGCCGATTCCCTGCGGTAGTTCTGCAGGTATTGTTCGTAGCCCGTCCGGTTGCCATCGGCAAAATAGCGTTCGGGACTGCCTGTTTTATCAGCTACCGGATCGCCGGGAGCCAGGCGTACCAGGGCCATTACCAGCAGGGTTACCGCCAGCAGGGTTACCAGGAATCCGGTTGTACGAGCGGCCAGGTACTTCCACATGCATTATCTGGGCTTTTTACGTAAGGAACCCAGCCAGAAGCCCGGACGTTGTTCCGATACGGTAAGTTCTTCGAATTTTTTAGAGAATACGATCCGTTCTTTCATATCGTTCAGAAAGATCACCGAGCCGAACCGCTGTATCTCTTCCTGCAGCTTTTTGCTGATCTCTATACGCTGTTTCGGGTCCATTTCCACACGAAAGGCCATGATAAGCGAATCGCTGTAAGCATTGCCGAAACCGGTAAAATTACCGCCTGCCGAAGCCGTATGCCACAGCTGGTAAGGGTCAGACTCCAGTGCACTGCCCACGGTACCGCTCAGCACCATATCGAAATTGCCTTTGGAAAGGGCATTGATATAGGCACCCATTTCCATGATCTCGATATTCACGTCCACACCGGCTTTCTTCATATCGTCACGGATGAGCAGGGCTGTTTTTTCACGGCGTTCGTTGCCCGCATTCACCAGCAGGTTCAGCTTTAAGGTATTTTTCCGCCCGCCTTTTTCGCGGATGCCATCACCGTTTGTGTCTTTCCAGCCCAGGGAATCGAGCAGGACATCCGCTTTCTGTATATTAAACTCGTTCAGCACAAGCTGGTTGCTCACTTCTTCGGGACGGTTCTGGGTGATATGCCCTTTGATCCGTTTGCCCAGGCCATACATCAGGGTGGAGATAATACGGTCCGCATCCACGGTATAGGCAAGCGCCTTACGCATAGCACGGTCCTTCAGCAAAGGACGGCGGGCATTGAGACCCAGGTATTCAAAGGCCAGCATGTCCGGCGTATGAAAATCGAAATTCTGCTGCAGGGCCGCATCTTTCTGCAGGGTCTGCGTAAAGGTCTTGAAGTCTACGGAGGCCATACCGTCGATGGTTCCGGCCTTCAGGGCATTGATGGCCGTATTCTCATCCTTGATGATCTCGAAGGTGATCTTATCCGGGTAAGCCTTGAAGAAAGAGCCGTTATTGGTAAAGGAATTGCCCCACCAGTTCTCTTTTTTGCGCAGCACGATGCGTTTACCGGCCTCCCATTTTTCCAGTTTGTAAGGGCCGCAGCCTTCCACGATCTCGCGGCTGTATTTCTCGGAATTAAAAGCTTCGGCAAACCGTTTCACGGCCGAGTCGGCCATCAGCTTGGGATCGTTATTCTGTATCTGCGGAATGGTATAGGCATCCAGCACGCCTTGGGGGTCGTACTTATACTTCGGGAACAGGTTTATATCCCCGGCGATGATGGAAGCCAGGAAATACGGGCGTTTGAACACCACGGTATATTTATGGTCATTGCCGGGGGTAAGCAGCACGTCCTCCACATCGGCAAAGCCGCCTTTAATGGCTCCATTACTGATCCAGGGCAGGATACAGAGCTTGAGGGAGAACACCACATCGGCCACGGTCACGGCAGAACCGTCATCCCAGCGGGCTTCGGGGCGCAGTTCCAGGGTAACGTGCACCGAGCTGTCGGCCATACGGTTTACTATCGGCATATTTTTGGCCACCATCGGGAATATATTCAGGGATTCGTTATCGATGGTGAGCGGCTGAAACATGATGTACTGCAGCACCAGGCCCTTCATACCATCGCGGTTCACGATGGAGTTAAGGCCGGTAGGTTCGGCGGGCAGACGCATGGTCACCTCAAATTTTTCGGGGGCGGTCTCCTTCGGCTTTTCAGGACCGCAGGCTGCCAGGAACAGGAAAATACATAAAGAGAGAGCGAACAACCGGGTGTTACGAATATTCATGCCGCGTGGAATTTGTTGTAAAATTAAGCATACAAAGAAAGTAAAAGAAAAGCAAACTGATAATCAGTAACGAAAGAAAATAATGGGCAAAAAGAGCTAAAAAAACGGGTAAGGTATTGGATGAACGGATTTATTGTTTACTTTTGCGCTCTCGAAAAAAGTTCTTTCGGAATTTATTTTCAGCCGGGTGAGGTGGGTGAGTGGCTGAAACCAGTAGTTTGCTAAACTGCCGTACGGGAAACCGTACCGGGGGTTCGAATCCCCCCCTCACCGCTATAGGTTTCCGGGATGTAGCGTAGTCCGGTCATCGCGCCTGGTTTGGGACCAGGAGGTCGCAGGTTCGAATCCTGCCATCCCGACAGAAGCTTGCTCCGGCAGGCTTTTTTTGTTAAACCTGGTAGCATTTTTATTGATCCCGTAGCTCAGCTGGATAGAGCAACTGCCTTCTAAGCAGTAGGTCACAGGTTCGAATCCTGTCGGGATCACTCTGATGAAAAGCATCCGCGAAGCGGGTGCTTTTTTCGTTTAAAGCGAGCCGAACTTGTTCGTGCGAGCGTAAAACGAAAAAAGCACGCCCAGACCTGCTAAGGTCTGGATACTTTTCATCCACTGCACGTCGGTCCCGAGGGATCAGGAACTAATCCTTTCATAATCATGCGAGTCGAACCTGTTCGGGCGAGCGCGAAACGAAAAAAGCACAAAAGACCTGTTAAGGTCTGGATGTGCTTTTCATCCACTGCACGTCGGTCCCAAAGGATCAGGGACTACTCCTGTCAAGATCACTGGTTATCCAAGGTAATTTAGCACCGTGTCCGGGGTGCCCTTTTGTATTGAGTTTTTAAAAGATGGTTTTGTCCAACCCGGCATTAAATAAAATCGAGAATCAAGCATTTGCAAATACAAAAAACGTATTTGCAGATTTTACATAGTCTTGATTTAGCCATTTCTGCTACTTGCCTGAGTCCTCTGCGGGCAACCCAGGCGAGCTAAACTCCAATGAGTATGGAAAATATCTCCATAGGTCATATCGTTGATTTTCATGATTCCATCCTGCTTTGAACAATAGTGCCGTATGAAGAAAACTTCAGGACAGGAACTTAAGACAGCCCTGGAAACATCATTACTCCTGTAAAATATGTGTTTATGGAAGATTTTTCAGAAGGTCTGGCTGCTGTTCAGTTAGGGGAGAAATGGGGCTTATATCAACGAGACCGGCAAAGAAGTCATTGCGCCCAGGTATGACAATGTGTGGAATTTCTCCGATGGCCTGGCCCGCGTGGGCAGAAAAGGTAAATACGGCTTTATTGACCTTACGGGTAAAAAAGTAATCCCACTAAGATATAGCAATGCGTTGCGTTTCTCCAAAGGAATTACCCAGGTGGAACGCCATAAAAAGTGGGGAATGATCGACAGTACCGGTAAAACGATCATTCCCATAAAATACGACAGGATCGGGTTCAAGGACTTTTACAATGGGTTGGCGGTAGTTGTGTTAAAGGACAAGTGGGGTTACATCGATCGTACAAACAAAATAGTAATTCCACTGCGCTACGATGATGTTGCGTATTTTGAAGAAGGCCTTGCCTGCGTGAAAACAGGCGAGAAATGGGGCTATATCGACCAGACAAGCAAAGAAATTACCCCAGCAACGTACGATGATGCGGATTCTTTTGAGGGTGGCCTGGCTCGGGTACAACGCAACGGGAAATGGGGGTTCATTGATAAAACAGGCAAAGAGAGCGTCCCGCTCATCTACGATGAAGCCAAACTCCTTTATTTACATGTACATGGCTTAGATCCCGAAAATGCGTACGCCTGGCTGCGGCTTGGCGATAAAAGAATATACATCGATAAAAACGGAAGGGAAGTTCCATGGAAGAAGTAGCAGGTTTGGATATGCAGGGCGGAGTAGGCCAAAGGGAGCTTCGGCGGTATGAAAATACGGTGATATCTCGGCGCCTGAGTCCTCTGCGAGCGACTCCGGCGAAGCAAAAAGAAATTAGCATATCCACGAAAACTATAATTATAGGGTTCTGGAATATTCCGTACTTTTAAAAACAAAAATCATGTACGTACAATACCAATCACCAATTATAGGCAGAATTTCTGAAAAATTTGAGCGTGCTTATCAGAGCATTTCATTAACGATTGATCAAGAAAACGAAAATTATATACTCAATGTAAACGAAACGGATTATATTGAGCATATTTCAAGCCAACATGAACTATCAACCCCCGAAATTCATTTTGACCAAAAATACGCAGACAGTTACGAGGACTTTGTTCCCTCTGAATATCTTCCAGGTTTCTGGCATGTCGAAGATGGGAAAAAACACAAAATGGAAATCATACAGTTTTTCATTCCCGTTTCTGGCGATATTAGTCTCCTTAAATATAGCCCTTCTGCTGTAATTTATAGCAGTGGAGGCGGTTATTATAAAATCCAAGGTGATACATTGCTTATCGAATTTCTTAATCTCTCAAATAACCCAGATGAAATTAAGCAAAACTACCAATCCAAAGAAGAAGCGATTCGCAAAAACTTCATTATATTAAAAAAGGAGATTGAAGAGTTTAACAACTCTCTAAATGATCATATATTCGGTAAACTTCGGCAGAGGAAAGAAAAGTTCCTTAATAAACATAATCTCCTATCAGCACTGGGTGTTCCTTTAAAGGAAAAAGAAAATGTTCCCTCTACTTTTAATGTCCCAAAACCCCGGCAACCCAAACGTTTAGGTTGGATAACCTAAAATTTTAGCTTCAGAACCCAAAGATTTAGCTCAGGAACCGAAACGTTTAGCCTCGCAACCCAAACGTTTGATCTCTGGCCCTAAACGTTTAGCAATATAACCTAAAGGTTTAGCAATATAACCTAAAGGTTTAGCCATGGAACCTAAGCGTTTAGGCAGGGCAACCTAAAAATTTGACTCCGACGCCAAAACGTTTAGCAATGCCACCTGAAAAGTAAGCTATAAGCTCATAGCTGTAAGCTTACGTCCCCCCTCGCCCCTCTTCACCCTTCACTCCAGGCTTCGGACTCTCCACTACCGACCTACTGGTCATGCTCCCGTATTACAGCCACTAACCAACGCGCCCAAATAACTTTACAAGCGTATGCAAGCCTTGTTCCCGTTGACATACAGGAATTTATTCTACCCGATTTTAGTTTTACTGTCTTGTGCAGAAAAGAGCCTTGGACTAAGTTTGCAGAAACGGATAATCATACGCATTATGGCAGAAAAAAAGGTACACCAGGGCCGCAACATTAAACGCTTCCGCGAGATGTTGGGCATAAAACAGGAAGCGCTGGCCTGGGAACTGGAGGAACGCAGTTCCGGCGAGTGGAACCAACAGAAAATAAGCCTGCTGGAACAGCGCGAAACCATTGAAGACAATATCCTGAAACAGATCGCCGAAGTGCTGAAGCTGCCCGTGGAAGCCATACAGAATTTTGACGAAGAAGAGGCCGTGAACATTATTGCCAATACATTTACCAATAACGACAGTGCTATTGGTTTTGTGATCAACAACTACAATCCGGTAGAAAAGATCATGCAGATACATGACGCTGTATGAGCGCATGCTCAAAGAAAAAGATGAGATAACGGCAAAGCTGGAACGCCTGCTGGAAAAACGGTAACGTAGCTATAAGCTTACGCCCCGTTTCTACGGACTTCCAGACTACGGACTTTCGGACTATCCCCTTCGCCCCTCTTCACTCTTTACTCCTGGCTGTGGATAAGCTCATATAAGCTTTGTACCATGCAGATTATCTTCTCTGTTTGCATAGTAAAAAAATAGCTCCCGCAGCCCTTTCCTGCATGTTAGGTCCGCAGGAAGCTCCATGTATTTCCCCTCCCGGAAACTAAAAATCAGCTCTTAGTTATCGGGGAAGCACTTGCCCAGAAGACTGTCTTTCAAAATTTTGCGCTTTCCATACAAGGGTGTCGATAATTGCAAATGCTTGCCATTGATGAACTTCTTTGCCAACTTGCGGCGTTATTCTACATGCCCTGTAGATACGTAAACACCCCCGTTTCCGACAGACCGCCTTCCTGGCCGTCCGTTGCATCCTGCCGGTTGTTTGGTTTTGCAGTGCCTGTTTTCATGTACATAAACCGCTGAATCATTATGAAGAAACTAACCGGCGTTTTCTGTATGGTGCTCGGGCTGCTGTGTCTGCCGGGTGCCTATGCGCAGTATCTGCTCACGGCCGTATCGCCGCCGCCTCAATTTACGCATGACGACCTGTGGAACCTGACCGTTACGCGAAGTAACACACAGGACAATTATTCCAAGTTCTATATCGCTTTACGTATCTACGACGGTCAGAGCCAGTTGTTATCCAAAACGAACAGCGCGAACCTGGATCTAAGCCAGACCGTTACGGTCATTAACCTCGGCAACCTGTACACGGTGCAGCCATTCACCATTAACTATTACAATGCCGGTGTACTGCAACAGGTGATCAGTTCGGGCGGACTCTTTCCCCCGGGGATTTACAACATGCAGTTTACACTCTACGGCCGACCGAGTGACGGGGAATTTACCGAACTGGCCGATTACAGCAGCCAGCTCGTGGTAGATGCCATGTGGCCTCCCATGCTGCTTTCCCCGGCCGATGGCGACAGTATCCCGAACCCGAACCCGGTGCTTAGCTGGACGCCCGCTTTCAGTACCTACCTGCAGGGAAGCATTACCTACACACTGCGTGTAACTGAAATTTTCAGCGGTCAGAGTAAACAGCAGGCGATCAGTTCCAATGTGCCCACGTATACAGAAACGAACATACCCATGCCTTTGCAGCTCTACCCGAATACAGCCCGGCCTTTGGAAGAAGGTAAACGCTATGCCTGGCAGGTGGAGGCCAGTGCGGGAAGTATCTCTTTAGGATACAGCGAGGTCTGGGAGTTCTGTTATTGTTTCCCGCAACAAACCCAGGCGCCACTCCCGGGTTCTTACTATAAGCTTACCGAACATCCGCAGTCGCAGTTTGAGCTGGTAAAAGGCAATATCATTCCCGTGGCCTTCCCGGAGAAATACGTTCCGAAGGAAGAGAAACTGTTCTTCCGCCTGAAGAACACTGAAGGTAAGGAACTGGCCAACCAGGACAATTTCGAAGCCCCGAAGAAGATCGGCCTGAACAGGTACCGCATCGACCTGTGCTCGGACAGCAAGCTGAACCTCAAGGAAGGCTACTATATCCTGGAATTCCCGACGGAGAGCCGCTTTACCTATTACCTGCGTATACAACTGAGTGGCCGCACCGACTGCCGTTAATCTCATAAGCTACAATCTTACCTAAAACGATACCGTATAAATCCGGAACTGATGAAAAAAACGCCTCTTTTGAAAAGAATCCGTGAAAGCCGGGCGGCCAAAGGTCTGGCCCTGCTGAGCGTAACGGAGCTGGTTTTACAGTCCTTGAACCCTCTGCCATTGCTGGCGCTTACCTCGGGTCCCTCGCAGCCGGAAGTGGAAAGCTTTCAGCCCGTGGGCCTGTCTGAAATGGTGGACCCTTTCAGCGGGGATTTTTCGTATAGTATTCCCCTGCTCGATATCGGGGGCTACCCGCTGAACCTGGGTTACCAGTCGGGCATATCGATGGACCAGGAGGCCAGCTGGGTGGGACTGGGCTGGAACCTGCACACAGGCGCCATTACCCGTGACCTGCGCGGATTGCCCGACGATTTTAAAGGGGAATCTGTAGTGGAACGCGTGAACCTGAAACCGAACAAAACCGTGGGCGTAAACGTAGCCATGGACATAGAACTCTTCGGTTTCGAGGCCAATGACCCGGCATTACCGGATGGCGAAGAGGTACCCAATGGGCAGCTGTCCGTAGGCCTGGGTATTGAATACAATAACTACACCGGCGTAAGCGTAACTACCTCTGCGGGCCTCAACCTCTCGAACGGTGCAGACTACCCCATGACCGGCAGCCTGAACCTGACCAGCGGTAAAGACGGTCTGCAGATATCGCCCAATGTAAGTTTTTCGAGCCGCCTCTTCGGTTCCAAAGAGAAAACCCTAGGCAAAGGGAACATCGGCTTCGGGGCAAGCATCAATTCCCGCAAAGGCCTTACCGAAATAGGCCTCAACGGCGGCGTAAGCGTTAAACCAGCGCACAAGACCAGTGCCAAGGCCACAGCCCGTAACCTGGATCACAAAGTGGGCGCTACGGGCATAAACAACAGCTCCAGCATCGATATCGGGCCCTATACCTTTACCCCGTCCATCGAACATGCGATGGAGACCTATTCGTTCTCCGGGCGTTTCAAGATCGGGGGAGCTACCGTGCACCAGGATTTCGGGGGTAGCGTGGACGGCTACGGAAGCGTACAGAAGCTCACGTCCAACACGTTCAGTGCACCGGCTTTCGGTTATATGTACGCCGAAAAGGCCAATAACAACGACAATGCCCTGCTGGACTTCAACCGCGAAAAAGACGGTAATTTCTCCAAGCACCACAAGCACCTCCCCCTCACGGCCTATACCTACGACATGTTCTCCATCGCGGCACAGGGCCTGGGTGGCACCTTCCGTGCCTTCCGCAATGATGTGGGCTATGTATACAATAACAAACAGATAAGTCCGAGCAATTCCGGCTCCCTCGGTGTGGAAGTAGGCATAGGCCAGGTGGTGGACGTGGGCATAGACCTGGGTATGAATGCAGTGGAGTCCACTTCCGGCGCCTGGCGCGAGGATAACCAGGCCATCGGCGTGCTGCCCTTCCGCGGTACGGCAAAAAATGACATCAAAGAATCTTACTTCCTGCGCATGACCGGTGAGAAGATCCCGGAGCAGGACCCCGCCTTCCTGAACAATACCGTAAAAGGTACACAGGCCCTGCGCCATAATATGAACCATACGCCCGGCCTGCCCAAAGTAAAGGCCCTGAACAACTTTACCAATGATGCCGGCAACACCGTTACGGGCGTAGGCAGCAACCTGCGCGACAAGCGCCAGAACCGCAATACGGCTGTATATTTCTTTACCATGTCCGAACTGAAAGATGCCTATCCGCATAAGGTAAAAGACATTTCGTCCCATGCCAAAAAGCATCATATTGCACAAATTGTAGTGGTAACGCCCGAGGGTATGCGTTATGTGTTCGGGCTGGCGGCCTACAATACCCGCAAGGTAGAGCGTTCCTTTGCCGTAGGCGGTACACGCGCGAACCCGAACGGAGGTTTTGCCACCGGTTCAGCCGAAAACAGCCGCGGTCTGGTGAATTACAGTTCAACGGCGTCTTCTACCGGCAACGATAAAGGCATCGACAACTTTTTCCAGGAGACCGAGACCCCAGCCTATGTACACAGCTGGATGCTGACGGAGATCCTTTCACCGGATTATTCCGATCTGAAAGGCGATGGTCCCACGCAGGACGACCTGGGTTCCTATGTGAAATTCAGCTACGGAAGCCGCGATGCCAACGGGTACCTGCAGCCCGATGTAAAGGATTACGGCTGGCGCACACCTGCCACGCCAACACCTTTCCAGGCAGGCTACATGGAAGGGCTGCGCACCAATCCCACCGACGATAAGGCCACGGTGGTATTCGGCACCAAGGACGTGTGGTACTGCCATTCCATCGAGTCCAAGACCCACAAGGTGCTTTTTGAGCTGGAAGACCGTGCCGATGCCCTGGGTGTGGACGAGCACGGTAATATCCAGGCATCCAAAAAGCTGAAGCTTATCCGCAGTATTTCGCATGTATCCATCGAAGGCGATATAAATACGCCCCCGGTAAAAAAGATCAACTTCCGCTATAATTATACGCTGTGCCCGGGTACTCCGAACTCTACAGACCCCGGCCAGGGCAAACTCACGCTGGAACGCGTGTTCTTTACCTACGAAAATTCCAATGCCGGTGAATTCAGTCCGTACGTATTTACCTATAACACGACCGACGGGAACGGACAGCCATTTTCGTATATGCATGGAAATACCGACCGCTGGGGCATACATAAAGATCCGGCGGATAATCCTTCGGGGATGAGCAACAGCGATTTTCCCTATGCCCTGCAGGATGCTGCCAAACAGGCAAAAAACGCCGCGGCCTGGTCTATAAGGCAGATCGAGCTGCCTTCCGGCGGAAAAGTGAACATAACCTACGAAAGCGACGATTATGCCTATGTGCAGGACCGGAGAGCCTGCAATATGTATATGGTGAAAGGTTTCGCAAACTCTCCCGGGGGTACGGTAAGCAACCAGGTGTTCAGCAATGCAGGTCTGGTCGTAAACCAATACCTTATCCTGGATGTGCCGGACGCCGGAGCCACGCTGTCCTCCGCCGATTTCATGAAAAGATACCTGAAGGAAGAAAAGTCCCCGGGCAATACCTACGGGCCGCTGAGGTACCTGTATTTCCGTTTCCTGATGAACGTGAACAAGCCCAATGATCCCAAGTACGAATATGTATCGGGCTATGCCGAGATCGACTACAGCGGTCCGGGAAACTATGGCATGACGGACGCTACTACGGCCTACATAAAGATCAAAAACATAATGCCGACCCCGACCGCTCCCTGGTCGAGTCCCTTTGCATTTGCGGGCTGGTCCTTCTCACGCATGCATACCCCGGAATATGCCTATAACCAGCCGCAGTTCGACGACAGCGGGGCCGAGCAGATCATTAAGACCCTGGCTTCGGCCAGTGTGGCCAGGAATATGTTCGAAATGCTCACGGGCGTTAACCGCCGCATGATGCTGGAAGGCTATGCCAGTACCGTGCAGCCGGAAGCGTCCTGGGTACGCCTGTTCGACCCGGACGGCCATAAATACGGTGGCGGTTACCGCGTGAAAAAGCTGGAGATAGACGACGGATGGACGCAAATGTCACCCAACGAGGCTTCGCGCACCTATGGCCAGGAATACAGCTATACCCTGCCGGACGGACGCTCTTCGGGCGTGGCTCAGTACGAGCCTGCCATGGGCGCCGATGAGAACCCCTTCAAAATACCCGTATACAACGATGAACCCAAGCTGAAGCTGGTAATGGAAGAACGCTATTACGTGGAAGAACCCTTCGGCGAAAGCTTTTATCCCTCTCCGAGCATAGGCTACTCACACATTGAAGTGAAAGATATCGTATACGATGCCGGGGTAACCAGCAAGAGTACCGGTAAGATGGTATATGAATTCTACACGGCGAAGGACTTCCCGACGATCGTAAGACACACGCATATAGATGCCGTGCCGAAAAGATCGAACCCCATCGTAAGCCTGCTTTCCTTCAACAGCTGGAACTATATGAACGTGAGCCAGGGTTATTCCATAGAGATCAATGATATGCACGGCAAAGCCCGCAGGCAAAGCCAGTATGCCGAAGGCGCCACGGAACCGTTTTCGTATACAGAACACTACTACAAAACGGATGCGAACGGAAGACTTGCGAGCAGCTTCCCGGTAATTGCCTCGAACAGTGAGCAGACCACCGAAGAGGTGGGTGTGGAATACGATATGGTGGTGGACGTGCGCGAGCAGAACACCACCGGCATGAGCGGCAGCCTGGCCTTTAACATCGGCTACTCACAGCTGGCTGCACTGCCAACTTTCTCGTTCTCGCTGTTCCCGGGCTTTAAGCGCAATCATACCCGCTTCCGCAGTATTGTAACCACCAAGGTCATCCAACGCTACGGACTGGAAGAAAAAACAGTGTCCTACGACAAGGGCGCCCTGCTGGAAACGCGTATCCTGGCCCTGGACAAACAGACGGGCAACGTGATCCTGCAGGAGATGACCAATGAGTACAAGGATAAATACTACAAAACGGACATTCCTGCCCACTGGATCTATCCGGGTATGGCGCAGGCCGGGAAGAACATCGGCTTTACCTTCGGTACCAGCGGCACTTCGGATAACACGGTATTCGACCGGGTTACGGGCGAGCTGAAAGCGCCCGCGATGGCATACCTGCTCCCCGGCGACGAAGTGGTACTGAACCGCAATGGCAATTACGTACCTACAACAAATGTCATAAACTCCAATGCCTGGCATTACTGGGTGGCTTATGACCAGTCGGAAAACAAACACTACCTGATCGACTATACCGGTGCCAGGGCTGTATTCGGCAACCTGTACCCGGCAGCACTGGAGTTCAGGGTAGTACGCTCCGGTCACCGCAACCAGCAGCAGGCGCCCGCAGGCAGCTATACCAGCATGCTGAACCCGCTGAAAAACATAAGCGGTGCCTGGAAGCTTACCTCAGACAATACCCTGAACGTACTCAATACTTCGGCTACGGAATTCAAGCAGCAATGGCAGACAGATTACCCGGTACCGAAAATGCAGTCGCAAACGGTGACGAATGTATACCAGAACCAGGCGGCAGACGATTTCATCGGGCTGCTGAACAGTCTGTACACAAATCATTTCCTGGGTTCTGCACCCAATCCGCCGCTCGGACATGGAGGCTGGAACAATACCGTAACCATGAATTACAGCACGTACGGAACTTACACAGAACCGCTCTTCGACTGCAACAATACGATGTCGGCAGGTCTCGTGATATTCGATAATTATGCGCCGGATTATAACCCCATTTATTACACATTACAGACATTCGGTTATCCCTACAATACGACAAACTCTGTGTTATCGTTCGATTTTTCGGGAAATGGATGTATGACATGTTCCAAACTGCAGATGTTCTGCGTGGAGGATTACAGCGTTTTCGACAATAACGACTGGTGGCAGATCGATCATTTCAACAGCATTATCTCCACCCAGTACGTTACCATACCGGGAGTGCCGCTGTACACGGGACAGGTAGCCTGTCACCTGGTAAGTGCCCTAATGTCGGATAACAGCACCCGTCATTTTATTATCCTCGACCACTGTTTCGGCATAGATTCCGAGACCGTCATCGATTACATAACTACCTATTCCTGCGTGCATACCAATGACATGATCAATCCCTACATTGCCAATATCCTGGGCAACTGGCGCCCGAACCGGAACTGGGTGTTCCAGGGCAGCCGCAACAACAGCGATGTGGCCGCAGCCGAGAACCTGCGCCGCGACGGGTACCTGCCCAACTACAAATCATTTTGGGTGAACAGTGGTCCGTCCTGGAGCAAAAACAGCCTGGTGAACAATACCCAATATGAGAACTGGAACTGGAGCGCAGAAGCTACGATGTTCAGTCCCTATGGCTTTGAACTGGAAAGTAAAGATCCGCTGGGCAATTACTCGGCAGCCATAAACGGGTTCAAAAACATGCTGGTAACGGGTGTGGGGGCCAATACCCACAACAAGGAGTTCGGTTTCGACAGCTTTGAGGATTACTACGCCGATGCCTTCAGCAGCGATTGCATACGTCCGTCTTTCCGCATTGCCGATGCCCTGGCTAAAGTGAGCTCCGCCCAGTCGCACACCGGTAAGTACTCGATGGTGCTCACGGCCGACTATACCAAGACCTTTGCCCTGAGTGCAGTGCCTGGTGCCCAGCAAAGCCCGGAAGCTCCGTACATACTGAACCAGAACGACTTCATAACCGGCTTCTCCCCGAACTCAGGAGCACCCGCGAAGAAATTCATCCTTTCGTTCTGGGCACGCGGCCCGTACAGCAACAGTACGTATGACTATACGAATATCGGTGCCGATATGAAGATCGGAAGCACCTCACTGCTGGTGGCCGGTTCGCTGCGTAAATCGGACATCATCGAAGGCTGGCAGAAATTTGAGTATGAGTTTATCATCCCCGCCTCGTCCGGCGGCAACCTTTCACTGGTACTGGCTCCCGGAGCCGGAGGACAACAGGTATTCTTCGACGATATACGCATACACCCCTTCGATGCCAATATGAAGAGCTATGTGTACGACCGTACCAACTTCCGCTTTACAGCTGAAATGGACGAGAACAACTTTGCCACCTTCTACGATTACGACATGGAAGGCAAACCGGTACGCGTGCGCAAGGAAAGCGAGCGCGGCGTACTGACCGTAAAAGAAACCCGTGGAACCATTTATAAACGTTGATTTTTATGAAAAAGAACACATTCTTTAAAAACACAACGGAAGCTATGAAACAGTTAACATCTTATATAACCCGCATGGCAGCATGGCAGCGATCTGTATACGCAATATGCCTGCTGTTGCTTACGGGCAGTTTTGTAAAAAGCTGGGCCCAGCCGAATATTCCGAGTATTACATCGGATTATGCAGTAAATATGTACCCGGGAGGTTCGGTATTACTGGGCAATGTTACCGACCCGAACTATGCGGCCATTGCGGCCAACACGGCTAACTTTCGCGATAAAAGCGCCGACCTGCTGGTATCGCTCTTTATCGATCCGGACGATAATATCTGCTACAGCGGCTACCGCAATGTAAAAGTGAACCTGGAGGTAAAGTACATTACGGTGAATACCTTTGGTAGTCCGTCTGCCGTTACTACGGACAACATTGTACTGGAGGTGGAAAAATATCCCAACCTCGAAATGAAGGACAAGGAGCGCGCCTGGAAAGTGTATAAGAACGCCTACTGGTCCGAAGTACGCATTACGGGCGTTACCGCGGTAGACGAGAACGGAGCCCCGGTAACGGTATCCGTACTGCCCGACGATATCAAAGTAGAGCTGGAACTGCAGCGCACCCGTTATTACAACCTGAACCTGAGTCAGCTGAGCACCTCCTTTGTAACGGTAAATCCTCTTATTCAGGCCGCATTCGCCGTAAACCACAATGTATTCATGCTGCGGTGGACACCCCTGAGCTGGGCCTCAGAATACGAGCTGGAATGGATCCATGTGGATAATTTTGTGGCCGGCGACATCAGTTTAGACCTGCCGACGCTTGCCCTGCCGGCCAAATTCCGCAATAATGCTTCACGGGTGCGCGTGCCGGCAAGCCAGGACCGTTTTTACATTCCGCTCATTTACACGCGCGGCTATATCTGCGCACGTATCCGTCCAATTACCAAAGGCGGCCCCAACCTGGACAAGGACCTGTACGGAAACTGGTCGTTCGACCCGAACAATACCGGTACCATGCTGGTTTCCGATATGCCGGCCAATTCATACATCCGGTTATATCTTACGGATGGTACCAATGACCAGATCAACAACCTGAACGCCCAGTATTCCATTGCCTTCAGCGAAGACGGTAAAATACTGCCCCAGGGTACCTATGCCGACGGTTCCATGCGTGTGCGCCAGACCAATATGGCGGTCACTGTGGAAGAAACGGATATCAATACCTATAACAAAAAAGGCATTGTAACGGAAACCATATACGACTTCCTGGGCCGTCCCGCGGTAAGTACCCTGCCGGGCGTTACCGAAACCGGGTTCCTTTACAAACCGAACTACAACCAGAACATAGCGGGTGATAAATACAGTTATCTCGATTTTGATTTCGATACCCCGGTGCCGGGCACCTGTTATTCCGAAGCAGCCGGTATGGGAACAGCCCGTGGAGTAAGCAATTATTATTCCCCGTCCAATCCCGTACAAACCGCGCAGCAGGCCCGAGTGCCCGATGCAGAGAAATTCCCTTTCACACGCATTATTTATGAAGCCGATAATGCTTCGCGTCCTAAGATACAGAGCGGGGCGGGAAATGAATTCCGCATCGGCAGCGGGCACGAGACCCGTTATGTATATGGCAATCCCAGCCAGACCGACCTGAACCGCCTTTTTGGTACTGATGCCGGTTATGCCGGGTATTACCAGAAGAGCATGATCGTAGATGCCAACGGACAGGTAGGCATTACCTACACCGATATAGCCGGTAAGACCATTGCCACTTCGCTGGCCGGACTTTCCCCCCAAAGCCTGGACCCGCTTACCAATGAGAACGATAATCCGCTTCAGGACCTGGGCGAAGAAGTGACCGAGGACCTGCTGGACCTCAGCACCCAAAACCCGCACGGCGAACAGAACCTGCTTTCGCAGGACGGCACTTCTTACACGGTGAACCGCTTTATACTGGTCACCGCTGAAAAAGAATACCATTTTGCCTATGGTTTTACACCCGAAGATTTCTCGGATAACTGCGTACCGGACTTCTGTGCCGACTGTGTATACGACCTGGAAATAAGCGTTACCGACGAATGCGGTAATTACGTGGTGGGGAACTCCGGCCTTACGGGCCCGTACAAGACACGCATCCCCGGCTCGGCCCTGAACACGGAATGCGAGGCGAACGATCCCTTCAGCTTCAGTGCTGATGTTACCCTGGACCTGGGCGCATACAACGTGGTGAAAAGACTGAGCATTGTGCCCGAGGCCCTGGAAGCTTACCTGGACACCATTATGGAACGGGACACCTGCCTGAAGGAGCTGGCTGATTTTTACCAGGTACCTGACCTCTCGGACTGCTACATTACCTGCGAGAGCTGCCTGGAATCACTGGGCACCGAGGCCGATTTTGTAACGGTCAACCAGGCCGAGCTGGGCGGAGAAAACCAGGCCCGGCAGGCCTGGCTGAACCTGAAGGAACAATGCGAGAGCCTGTGCGCCGACAGCTATAAGGACGAATGTTCACTGGGCTACGAAATGATGCTGCAGGACGTTTCTCCGCTGGGTCAGTACGCACGGCATACCGCCGGGGACGCTTCTTCTTTCCCGCTTTCGGTACTGAACCTGAACAACGAGCTGCCCAGACGGGACATCAGCCAGTTCAGTCATCCTTTTACCAGCGGCAGCCAGGCAGGGGCACCGGTGTTTACCTCCCAGCCATCGGCCAGCTGGAAAAATCCCAGGTACCGCAACCCGGTTACCCAGACCTGGGTCGAGGGTTACTACGACGATAATGGCAACCGCGTGCAGGTGGTGCTGGGTACCGATATCAATGGCAACCTGTCCCCGGCGCCTGCTGTGGGCGTAACGCCTATGACCGATCCGCTCACGGGTGACCTGTATATTTATCCTGAGCAGCTGGCTTCCACGGCCGACTTTATAAATGCCTGGCGTCCATCCTTTGCCCGTTCACTGGTGGTATACCACCCCGAATACTTTAAATACGAGTTCTGCAGCGAGGCCTTCGGGTACGAGGTAAGCATGAACAACAGCTCAGGTACACCCGTTACGGTGAACACCTATGAGTATGCCAACCTGCTGCAGGAATATAACGCAGCCCAGGCCATCGCAGAGCTGGGACTCAGCACCCCGATGAGCACTTCGGCCCTCATTAATACCCTGATCGCGAACGATCCTTTCTTCTCCAACAGCGGCTCTTATGCATACGGCAACCTGCTGCCCACGACCCCGGCCCTGAGTGTACGTAACATATTCATGAACAAGCTGAACCATTACCAACTGAGCCTGTTCCCGCTACCGGTGGACCTGGACATCGTGGAAATGGCCTATGTAAATACACATTGCGGCATCGGCAGCGCATCCGGCTGTGTGCTTTCTGCACCTTCAACGGTAGACCTCAGCAACCCGGCCATACAGCCCGACCAGGTATGGCGGCAGACGGCCATCCTGTACGCTACGGCCCGGCAGGCAACCATGGCCGAGGCACAGCGCATCTTCCAGGCCACCAGGCGCCTGGGTGTTTATACGGATTGCATTGGCAGCACCCATGTGAATTTCAATTCCCTTTACGCGGGCGTACTGTTCAGTGGCGTACCGGCCAATCCCTGTAATTTCGGTGATTTTTACCGTTTCACTTCAATGCAGCAGCGGTTCCCGACATTCGGCTCCATACTGGAACAGAACGATTTCAGCGATCCGCCCACCCCGGAAGAAATGACGCAGTACGGTTCACAGGCCGGCACCACACTTACCGGTAAATGCCCCATGCAGATCGACTTTGAGAACATGCTGCACATACTGGCCGCCAATGGCAAGTTCAGTACCGGCGGACTGGTAGACCTGGCCGGCGGAGCTTACCTGGGTAGTACACTGTACCAGCACCTGCAGGGTGCGGGCAATGGCTATAACGCACAGGTGAACGTATCTCCCGGCAGCATACAGGTGATCATTGCCGGTAACTGCACCACTACGCTCAGCTGGCCTTCGGGTGCCCCGGCGGGTATCGACTGGAACGACATCAGCTTTATTGGCGATGTACACAACACCTCCGGCGGTCCGGCCCTGTATGCCTATATCAATAACGCAAACCCCACCTATATCGAAATACCGTTCACTACCTGCCTTACTCTCACCGGTTGTAGTCCGGCCCCCAAAGCCATCTGTAAGGCCACGGACGACATCAGCGACCTGAAGAACCTGATGAATGCCCTGAGCATGGACGGACAGCTCTGGAATACGTCTCCCTTTATCCTGACCACGGCCTATGAACCCTTCATTACCACCAACCTGAAAAGCATACTGGGTGCGGGTCCTATCGGCAGTTACAGCTGGGTGTTCAGCGGATCGCCCACCTATACTTTCCAGCTTAAAAGAGGAACGGCCATCATTACCCTGAGCCTGGACAATGTAAGCAGCACGCTTACCCTGCCTCCGGCACAGGCACAAACCTTTACCACCCTATACCAGCTGCCGGCCACTACAGGCTCCCCGTCGCTGCAGTCCGGCTTTAGCTTTGGTTCTGTGGAGAGCACCAATGCCACGGAATTCTACATTGCACCCGGTACCCCCGAAACCCGCCTGAATGGTACACTTTCCACCAGCGGCACCCTGCGCGATGCCTATACGGCCGACTGCGACTTTATCACCGATCCGCGATGCAATACCCAGGAGCATAAAAACCTGCGCAACATCGAGAAAAAACTCCACCTGGCCGCAGAATCGGGCCTTACCACGGAAATATTGGCCGAACTGCAACCCTGCATTACATTCCCGGCTACGCTTACCAACGGCGTGTCTTTTGACCCTGCGCTGATCAGCAGCATTACTTCGGTGGATGCCGTTATGAGCGCTTCACAGAATAGCGGAGAAGGCACAAACACCGCTGTAGTAAAGGTTATGTACAACGGTAGCCCTGCCTCCTTCATCATACAGAGCTGCAACCTGCTGAAGAACTGCGAGCCCTGTGAAGGTCCGGACAGTTGCCGCAACGCCTACGTAGAGCTTGACTTCCGGACGTACATCGGCAACGGCAGGCTCACCAGCGGGCAGTACACACTCCAGAACGGCGTAGAACCATGCGGTTTTGTATTCCAGCACGTGTTTACATACTCACCGACGCTCTATCCTTCGTTCACGGCATTTTTAGAGGCCTGGGCCCAGGAACTGAACAACCTGTACGCCTCGGTCGGGGTACATGCCTTTGTTTCCGGGACCCAGCTGGTGATCGAGCGCGACCGGGCCTTCTTCCCGCCGGGTTGTGGCTGCGATGGCTGGACGGCGTCGGTCAGCTACAAAGAGACTACGATCGCTACGGACAGATCGTCCTGCTGTTCTCCGTATGACCTGCCGGAAGCACAGGTGCCACAGCCCATTAAACCCGCCGATGGCTGGGAAGTGGTGGTACAGCCGTTCAGCTATGAGGTGGATTGCTATGAGCCCACCGTACCTACCCCGCAGGACACCATTGTAGACCCCTGCGCCGATTACCTGCTGGGCCTGGCCGCCGAAAATGCCTGGAACGACTACCAGGCCTACCTGGACAGCGTACGCAACGCCTACCGCCAGGCCTACATAGCCCGTTGCATGAGCGCCCTGGAAACCTTTGAGGCCACCTATACCAGCGATGAGTATCATTTTACGCTGTTTTACTACGACCGCGTAGGCAACCTGGTACGTACCGTACCGCCGAAAGCGGTGACCCGTCTACCACTGAGCGATATGGTGGCCGTGAACAGTGCCCGCAATACCGGCACGGAATTTAAACCAAAACACAATGACTTTACGGTAAATACCGGCGAAGCGTATATGCTTACTACGCGTTACCGGTACGATGCATTGGGTAATCCGGTTAAAAACAATACCCCGGATGCAGGAGTTTCGAGCTTCTATTACGATAACCTGGGCCGCATTATTATTTCCAAAAATGCACGCCAAACAACAAATGTCTATTCCTATACCAAATACGATGCCCAGGGACGTATAACGGAAGCCGGTGTAATGACCCGTTCGGATGCACTGACGGCTACACTCCCCTACCTCCATAACCCGGCTAATGCCAATACCTTCCTGACGAGTGGATTCGTAAAATCGGAATATGTACAGAGCTTCTATGATGCTGCACCAGGCAGCGGCTATTACCCGGCCGGCTTCTTCAGCCAGGCCAACCTGCGCAAACGTATTGCCTATATTACGTACCAGGCAGCTGGTGGACAAGCGGTTAACGCTACGAGCTATGATAAGGCCATTTATTACGATTATGACGCGCATGGGAATGTGCGAGCCATGCTACAGGAAAACAAACAGATAGCAAATACAGACCCCTTGAATTTCGACTACAATTTCCGTTATCATAAGGTAGAATATGTGTACGATCTGGTCAGCAATAAAGTACGTTCGATGTCTCTGAATGCCAGCCGACAGGATAAGTTCATACACCGCTATACCTATGATGATCAGAACCGCCTGGTAAAAGCCATGACCAGCACCGATGGTTACTGGTTCGATACCGATGCGGAATACGATTATTACCACCACGGGCCCCTGGCAAGAACCGAACTGGGTCCCTACAAATCACAGGGCACCGATTATACCTATACCCTGCAGGGATGGATAAAAAGTATGAACAGCGACCAGCTGGATGCTTCCAAAGACCCGGGCAGAGATGGGGAAATCGGCAGCGGCACACAGTTTGTGGCCCGCGACGCCTATGGTTTTTCCCTGAGTTACTACCCGCAGGATTATACGGCCATCAGTGGTTCCCAGGACTTCCTGCTGAATGTTCCTACCGTCTATTACAGCAATTATGGACTGTATAACGGTAATATACGTGCCATGAACAATACCCTGAAGCAGATCGACGACCCTTATAAATCGGAAGCGCTGTTGCAGGTATTCGGGTACGATCAGCTGCAACGTATTACCCGCAGCAGAAGCTACCTGCAATACAACGATGCATTTCTTCTGGCAGACTGGAATCCTTCGGCCCCGCAGACGAATATGTACTATACCGATTACCGCTATGATGCCAACGGAAACCTGATCGCTCTGAACCGTATGGATAAATCGGCGCTGCAGTTCGATCAGTTTATCTATGATTACATTCCGAATACCAATCAGCTGAAACGCATACAGGATTTCATTCCGTCTGGTACTGTATCCTACGATGTAGATAACCAGGGCACATCCAACTACACGTATGACGCTACCGGGAACCTGCTGAGCGACATCGCCTCGGATATGCCTACCATTGTATGGAACAACCTGAACAAGGTCCGGGAAGTGCATCGCGCTGCCTCAACTTCTGCCTATCTCTCTTTTGGATACGATCCGATGGGACGCCGTGTGGATAAGTATACGGAAGCTTTCTCCGATGAATATTCAACAGGACTGATGCAAACCGAATATTATGTGCTGGACGCTCAGGGAAATCCTCTCGCCATTTACAAACAGGTAGACCTGGAAGAATATGATGACCCTAATGTGGAAGGTTTTTACCTGGAGGAAAATATTATGTATGGCGCCACCCGTTTAGGAAACATAAAACGCCACAGAAAGCTCTCCTATACCCCGGTATCACTTATAAGCGGAGTGCACGAGCGCGGTAATAAACAATACGAACTCAGTAACCACCTGAACAATGTACAGGCTGTTGTTACGGACCGGAAAGAGCTGAAATGCTTCGGTAGCCCCTCTTACAACTATTACGAGCCCGAGATCCGCAATACCTACGACTATTATCCCTTCGGCATGCTTATGGATGAGCGTTGTGCCGAGAAAAAAGACAGTATATGGGTGGACGTGACCGATACCCTTTCATTCACGAACTTCCAGAATCCGACGATTGTAATGTCCGGCGGAACGATACAAACGGTCGACGGCTGGGGGCATTACCCATTGTCCTCGCTGTCCGTGGTAAGTTCCGGCGGCAGCCAGATGCTGCAGGTGACCAGTTCGGACGCTACCCATGGTACCCAGCAGGATTTTGCAGTAACACCCGGGCAAACCTATACGCTCAGCATGAATGTAGATGTAGGTACGGCCGGTTCGGTGAACATCATTGTATGGCAATACGTTACCACAAGCAGCCTCAGCCTTATGATGCCTGTGCCATACCTGAACATGGCCTCCAATGGAACATTTACAGTAACCATAACCCCTTCCATGCCCAATATACGTATACAGATGCGTAACGGCACTACGGGTACCAAGACCTTCCGCCTGGATAACATATTCCTGCGTACCACCAATGAAGTCCTGGTCACCGATAATACCAGCGGATACCGTTATGGTTACCAGGGACAAGAACGTGACGATGAAATGAAAGGGGCAGGAAATTCTCTTAATTACGAGTTCCGCATGCACGATCCGAGGATAGGAAGATTCTTTGCAACCGATCCGCTGACAAAGAATTACCCGCACAACTCTCCTTATGCATTCAGTGAGAATATTGTTATTAATGCCGTTGAGCTGGAAGGTCTTGAAAAAATATACACGTATGTGTATGAGCCTAAAACCAAAACTTTTGTGTATACATATACAAAAACAGATAACAAATTAAGAGAGAACGTAAATAGATATGTTTATTTCGGTAATAATGGCCGAGTAATAAAAACGGTTATTCACTCAATGGATAATAAACGTCATGCTACGTATTATGGCGGAATAGACTATGATGCATTTTATCTACATTTCAAATCCTATAAAAGTGAAGAAATCGAGATGGCCGCTGGTATAGGAAAAAACATTGCAGAAGGTAAATCTTCATATGCTCATTGGTGGGACGACGGAGCCGGCCCCTTTAAGAGAGGAGAAATCTCTATACAGGGTACAATCCATATAGGGACTTTTTCACATACAATAGGATTTACTTTATCTGAAGGTGGAGGAGAAAGTACGCTATCCGGAGATTTTAAAAATGAAACAACCATACATTACGGTGAAGCCAAAATCGGGTTTGAAGGAGGAATAGAGTTTGAAGGTATCACAAAGACCGGAAACGATGCTCCTATACATACTGATACTGGAGTAGAAGTAGGTCCCGTTACCTTACAAAGTTCTACTACTGGTCAGGAATCTATAAAATTCGACCTATCGAAAGAGTTTACTATACCAATATACAATTTGGATACTCCGATAAAGGTTGAAACTGTAATCGACCACACCAAAACAACTCCTTAGAAGAAAGGAATAAGGAGGTTGCTTTCGTCAGCTTTGTAATGAACTCTGATATAACCTCTAATCAACACTGTAAAAGGGAAGCCCCATTTCTAAGGGACTTCCCTTTTTGCATTTCCTATAAAGAGGCTCTTAATACCCCCTATCATTTTACATCACTTGAAAGTTGCCTGCAAGGACTTTGAAGTGATTTCGTTTAATCTTACCTCAGAGGACTCAGAGAAACCCCCATTTTATGTTACCCACCCCCACCGTTTAGGTGGTATAAGTGGTCCGTTTAGGTTATCTACCTCAACATTTTAGGTTGTACAAGTGCTCCGTTTAGGTGGGTCAACTTAAAATTTTACGTTGGATAAGTGGTCGTTTTATGTTGGGTAACCTAAAATTTTACGTTGTACAGGTGGTCGTTTTAGGTAGTACAACCTAAAAGTTTGACGTATACAAGTGGTCTGAACCACTTAACCAACCTAAACATTTTAACGTATAAAAATACTCCTGCCGACTTCCGCAAAATAGTCCGGAGTAACCCGTCCGAAGTCCAGGCTCGTAGTTCCGGTCTCTTTACTCTTCACTCCTGGCTCTTAACGCTACACTTCAGGCTCATACACCAGCTGCACCACACCCGAACGGAACACTTTTGTATCAAGCAGTTGCAGGTTCACCCGTTCCCGCAGGTTTTCAAACAGGGGTTTGCCGGCGCCCAGGGCTACCGGGTGCACCGATAAGCGGTATACATCAACCAGGCCTGCCTCAATAAAAGTTTTAATAAGTCCGGCCCCGCCGTACAGCCAGATATCTTTCCCTTCCTGCTTTTTTATTTCCATTACGGCCTTTGTAATATCGGAGTTTATGAAGGTCGCCCGTTCATCCTGCCGTGCCTGTTTCGAAAAAACATACTTCTTTTTGGAATGTACACTTTTCCACAAGCGCTGTTCTGCGCGGGAAGCGGTCTCCTCCGGCTGAAAATTGCCCCAGGCATCGTAGCTCACCCGGCCGTAAAAAATGGTGTCTACGGTATTTATAAAAGCTTCCAGGTCCATATCGTCGTCCAGTATGCACCAGTCAATTTCCCCCTTGGGGCCTTCGATGAACCCGTCCAGGGTTACGGCAAGGTCTAAGATTATTCTTCGCATCACTGCAAATATAGCTAAGAGCTATCAGCTACTCTCCCATAACTCTTCTCTTTTCACTTCAAAACATCCCCCCTGGCTCTTCACTCTTCACTCCGGACTCTTTACTCTTCACTCCTGGCTCTTCACTCTTCACCCCTGGCTCTTCACTCCCGGCTCTTCACTCCGACCAGCAAGGCCGCCGGCGGATAGCCGAACTGTTTTTTGAAGGCATAGGAAAAATGCGACAGGTCTTCAAAGCCCACTTCCAGGTAGATATCTACCGGTCTTTTCTTCAGCTCGCGCAACTGGTAATGGGCCAGCTCCAGCCGTTTGCGCATGAGCCAGCGCCCCGGTGCCTCCCCGAACTGCCTGCGGAAATCACGGTTGAAGGTAGACAGGCTGCGTCCGGTAAGGTAACCGAACTTTTCCATAGGCATATTGAACATGAAGTTCTTTTCCATAAAAGCGGCCAGGTCTATTTTACCCGGTTCCGAAAAATTGGTCAGTACCTCGTCGATGCCGGGGTCTGCCACCCTGAGTATACTGATGGCTTCACTGATTTTCAGCGAGGCGATATTTTCGGGGAAAGGTCCCGGCACTTCAAAATAAGGTATCAGAGAGGCCAGGCAGCCTTCGAGCAGGGGATGCCTGCCAAAACGACGTATCTCCGGCGGGGGTACACGCAACACCGGTTTGATGTCCATGCCGGCATAAAAGGCCCGCAGACGGCTTTCGGTAAGATGCATCACCACCGATCTGTGCGGCAATCCGTCCTTCGGATAGTTAATGACCGTAACAGGCTGGTTGCGCGGGATCAGGAAAACATCTCCCGGACCGAATACATACGTGGCTTCCGGGCGGATGATCCTGGTTTCACCCGAAATGAACCAGATAAGCATATGATGCTCGAACAGCACTTCCGTTTTAAACAGCCTGTCCTCGTAAGAGGAAAGCTTTATGTCCGGGGTTATGTACCTTAGCTGGAATTCCATGCGTATTGCAAAAATAACAATTCTCAGTCCGCCTTAAAAACGATGCCGCTCAGCTGTTCGCCCAGGGCCCAGAGCCGGGTCGCGTATGCCTTATTTATGGAATAGGGCTGCACGCCGCGCAGGGTCGAGGGTTCGTCATACCGGTGCTCTATATCGCCCAGGTCTGGTACGGCAATATCAGCATCCTCGCAGTACACCCCTCCGATATCGTTCAGCAGCGGGCTCACGGCGCACCATACTGTAGTGGCGGCTCCCTGCGGAATGGTCTTCAGCGTACGGGCCACTTCCGGTTTTATCTTCCCCGAAGCATCAAAAGTGCCCATCTGTATGAACATATCCACCGGTGCCTCGCGGCCCAGCTCCGTATCGTTCACCGAACCCGGATGCACGGCATAGGCCCGCACACCGTACGTCCTGCCCCGTTCGTCCAGCTCTACGGCAAAAAGGTTACAGGCGGTTTTCGACTGTCCGTAACCTTGCAGGCTTTCATATTCACGCCGTTCGAAATTGGGATCTTCAAAGTTGAAGGGAGCCATCTGGTGCCCGAACGAAGATACATTGATCACCCGGGCGCCCCCGGCCGCTTTAAGGGCAGGCCACAGAGCGGCCGTAAGCCGGAAATGTCCCAGGTAATTGGTCGACAGCTGCGATTCATTGCCCCGGCTGTCCCTGCGCAGCGGTACCCACATAATACCCGCATTGTTGATAAGTATGTGCAGCGGCCTGCCCGTAGCCAGGAACCTTTCTGCAAATGCGTCTATGGACCCGGGATCATTCAGGTCGAGCCGCTCCGGTTCCACACCGGCTATACCCTTCAGGTTCCGTTCTGCCTTTTCGGGACTGCGGGCCGGTACGATCACCGTTGCCCCGGCACCCGCCAGTACCCGCACCGTTTCCAGGCCAATACCCGTATAGCCGCCCGTAATGATCACCGTTTTCCCGCTGAGGTCAATGCCTCTTATCACTTCTTCGGCGGTTGAATATGCACCAAAGCCCGAACCCAGGGGCTTTTGCCATGCAATATCTTCGTTGTTCTGTTTCATCGTACTGTATTTTTGATGCGACAAAGGTACCCGGTACCGTCTCAGCGAACTTTGTCCAGGATGTCGTTTCTGCTTTGTTCAGAATGCCAGGGAGATCCGGAGCTTATAGTCCGGGCTCCGCTTACTGTGCGATTTGCGGAGAAGTGAAGAGCGAAAAGGAATAAGGTGGAGGAAGTCCGGAGTCTGCCTGCTATGCCCGCCTGAACAAAAAAAGGCGCAGAAACCATCCTGCGCCTTCGTAAATTCAATCTACGATCCGTATTAACGGCGGATCACTTTTCGTATATAGGTTTCGTTTTCCGTACGGATGCGTACAAAATAAACGCCGGCCGCATAGCCGCTGAGGTCGATGCTGCTCTGCTCCGCCATCGGGAAGCTGCTGCCCAGCACCTGTCCGTTAACGCCCAGGATGCTTACCTGGTGCACTACCTGGCCCCCGCTGCGGATATTCAGGATCCCGTCCGTAGGGTTCGGGCTCAGGGTAATGGCGGTCTGCCCGATGTTCTCCTCAACACCGATGGTGGTGATGAGCTCGCAGGATGAAGTGTCCGTACAGCCGTCCTGGGTAACGATCACCGCATAGCTGCCATTGGCTGTAACCGTATAGTTCTGTGCAGCAGCGCCGCTGATGAGGCTGTTGCTGTTACAGTCGTACCAGGCATAGGCAGCGCCCGAAGCTACTGCCGACAAGGTAAACCCGTTCACGCTGATGTCGTTGTCCACCATGTTTACCGTAACGGTCACTGAATCCGTGGCCGTACAACCCGCAGAGTCGGTACCGGTCACCGTATACTGGGCGCTGGCCTGCGGCACAAAGCTTACGCTGTCGGTTACGCCATTGGTCCAGCTGTACGAAACCGCTCCACTGCCGCTAAGGGTCACAGCTTCGCCCTCGCACACCGTTACATCGGCGCCTGCCTCTACCGGCGGGGTGGAAACTACAACGGTCTGTACAGCCGTTTGTGTGGCACAGCCGCTGGTGTTCACATCCACGGCGAAGGATGTTGTAGCCGTTACCTCCGCTGAGATAGAGGTCGTGGTATCGCCTGTGCTCCAGAGATAGCTGGTCGTGACCGGGGTAGTATAATTGATACGTCCGTTCCATATGCGGGGCGTAAAAACACCGCCTCCGTTCGCAAAAGGATACTCCAGACCTACCCCCTGTAAAAATTCGATGTTCGAATCGCTGGTGTATACAGCACCCTGGGAAGCCCCGTCCGAATAATTCAGGCTTACGCCCGTATTGGTAGATGTTACGTAAAACCCATAGGTCTGCCCGGCCGGGATGGTCACGTTCACTGCAACCGGTACCGGGGTGAGCGTACCGTAAGGCTGGGCCGTAACCGCAGCTGTGCCCAGGAGCGTCCACCCGTTTGACGAATTCTCGAAACCGGCAAAAGGCGTGGGACGGTAATACACGGCAATGGTGGTATTGCCCATGGGGTGTGCATCGAAAGACGTGATGGTCACGGTATTCAGCGCACGGATATCGAACATATTACCGCGGTGGTTATTCCCTGCCACCAGGGTAGACATAAGCTGATGAGCCTGTGACGGGGGTACCACGGTAAGCGTTACCGAGTCGCCCGCACACACCAGTGAATCTGAAACCAGCAGTTGAATGTTACACTGGGCTGCAAGCTGCTGAATACTTAGGGATGCGGTAAAGAGAAAAGACAGAAATACGTATAATTTCTTCATAGTTAACAGGTTAAAGGAAATATTAATAATTGGGACAAAGGTAGAAAAATCCGGGTATTCAAAACAGCGTAAAAACACCTGAATCGTATTGAACGCCCCGGGAAGTACCGCCGGATCCCGTATCTTATACCACGGCGGAGTGACCCGAAGGAAACTTTGCTGTCATAACTGCCGCCTGAGTCTCTGCCGGGTGACCAAAGACATATACGAGTGGAAAAAATCCCCCACGGCAGCGGCATCATCAGAAAGCGCCGGATTCCGTATCTTTGTATTGCATGGGTACAAAGCTCTATATTAAAAACATGGTATGCGACCGCTGTAAAATGGTGGTAAAAGCCGAACTGGAAAAGAACGGCCTCCATCCGCAGCAGGTAGAACTGGGCGAAGTAACGCTGGACCGAGAACCGTCCCCGGACGAAAAGGAACAGATCGGCCGGCAGCTCGGGGCCCTGGGCTTTGAACTGATCGACGACCGCAAAAGCCGGCTCATCGAAAAGACCAAAACCCTTATCATTGAGCTGGTGCACCGGCACGACGGCAACCTGAGGGAAAACCTCTCCGACTACCTCAGCAGCCACCTCGGGCACGATTACAAGTACATCTCGAACCTGTTCTCCGAGATCGAAGGCACTACCATCGAAAAGTACTTCATTGCCCAGAAGACCGAACGTGTAAAAGAACTGCTGGTCTACGACGAACTCAGCCTGAGCGAGATCGCCTTCCGCCTCAATTATTCCAGCGTGGCCCATCTCAGCGCCCAGTTCAAAAAGGTAACGGGCCTCACACCCAGCCATTTCAAAAACCTGCGCAGCATAAAAAGGAAACCGCTCGACCAGGTGTAAATCCTGTAATTCTTTCTGCCAATACTGTAACGGTTCACCCCGCTTTCTTCCCGAACTTTGCCTTACAAAATTACAGAGATATGGAAGCGACAAAGGACGATATGATACAGATACCGCTGGAAGGTGTAGAGAGCGAACACTGTGCCCTTATCGTAGACAAAGGCCTGCAGAAGACCGAAGGCATTACTGCGCACAAGGTGGAGCTGAACAACCGCCGGGCCCTCATCAGTGGTGACAGCGGTGTGCTGAGCCGGGCCGTACAGACCATACGCGACCTGGGCTACGGGGTGAACAGCATTAAGAAGAACATTCCTATACTGCAGATGAGCTGTGCTTCCTGTGCCAATAACGTGGAAAGCACCGTGCGCGGGCTGCCGGGCGTGATCAGCGCTTCGGTGAACTATGCCGCGGCCATACTCAGCGTGGAATACCTTCCCAATATGATACAGGCTGCAGACATACGCCAGGCGGTACAGGCTGCCGGTTACGACCTGTTCCTGGAAACGGAGGACCCCGAAGCCGAATCCCTCGAAGAGATCCACCATAGAAAATTCCGTCGCCTGAAACAGAGGACCGTCCTGGCCGCCATTCTTACCCTGCCCGTGGTGATCATCGGTATGTTCTTCATGAACATGCCCTATGCCAATTACATTATGTGGGCCCTGTCCACACCCGTGATCGTATGGACAGGTAAGGACTTCTTCATAAACGCCTGGAAACAGGCCCGGCACCGCTCGGCCAATATGGACACCCTGGTGGCCCTGGGATCAGGTATAGCCTATATCTTCAGTGTGTTCAACACGGTCTACCCGCAGTTCTGGATGGACCGCGGCCTGCACGGACACGTATATTTCGAGGCCGCTGCCGTGATCATTACCTTTATACTGCTGGGCAAGCTGCTGGAAGAAAGGGCCAAGGGCAATACCTCCGCCGCCCTGAAAAACCTGGTAGGCCTGCAACCCAGGACCCTTACCGTTGTGCGCGGACAGGAAGAGATACAGATACCCCTGGCCGAAGTACAGAAAGAGGATATCGTACTGGTGAAACCCGGCGAAAAAATTGCCGTGGACGGGGTAGTGATCTCCGGAACTTCGTATATAGATGAAAGCATGCTCAGCGGAGAACCCGTACCTGTACTGAAAAAAGAGAATGACACAGTTTTCGCAGGTACCATCAACCAGAGGGGCAGTCTGCATTTCAGGGCCGAAAAAGTAGGTTCCGAGACCATGCTGGCCCAGATCATTCGCATGGTGCAGGATGCCCAGGGCAGTAAGGCTCCCGTGCAGAAACTGGTCGATCGCATAGCCGGTATCTTTGTACCCGTAGTAATTGTACTGGCCCTGCTGGCTTTTGCCGTATGGGCCATTGCGGGCGGAGAGAACGGGGTCTCGCAGGGACTCATTGCCATGGCCACCGTACTGGTCATCGCCTGCCCCTGTGCCCTGGGACTGGCTACGCCTACCGCCATTATGGTAGGTATCGGCAAGGCCGCCGAAAAAGGTATACTCATCAAAGATGCCGAAAGCCTGGAAAGCGCCCGTAAGGTAAATACGCTCGTACTCGATAAGACCGGCACCATTACCGAAGGCCGGCCTGAGGTGACCGATGCCCTGTTCCTGCGGGACGAGGCAAAAAGCCGGCAGGTACTGTTCCAGCTCGAAAAACAGTCAGAACACCCCCTGGCCGAAGCCGTGCTCCGCTACCTGGGTTCGGCCGTAAGCGTACAGCTTACACATTTCGAAAGCATCAGCGGGCATGGAGTAAAAGCCGGGCTGGAAGGCCGCACCTGGTTCGCCGGGAACAAAAAGCTCCTGCTGGACAACGGTATTTCCATCCCTGCCGAAGCCGAAGAAAAAGCCGAAGTGTGGAGCACCGAAGCCAAGACCCTGATCTGGCTCGCCGACACAGGAAACGTATATGCCCTGCTGGCCATTGCCGATAAGATAAAGGAAAGTTCCGCAAGGGCCGTCAGACACCTGCAGGATGCGGGCATCGAAGTGTACATGCTTACCGGCGATAACGAGCATACCGCCGCTGCAGTGGCCGCCCGTACCGGTATACAGCACTATAAGGCCGAAGTTCTGCCCGCCGGCAAGGCCGAATTTGTGAAACAACTGCAAAGCGAAGGCAAAACGGTAGCCATGGTGGGCGACGGCATCAACGACAGTACCGCTCTGGCACAGGCCGACGTGAGCATAGCCATGGGCAAGGGCAGCGATATTGCCATGGACGTGGCCAAAATGACCATTATTTCATCGGACCTCGAAAAGATACCCCAGGCCCTTGCGCTCTCCCGGCATACCGTAACCACCATCCGCCAGAACCTTTTCTGGGCCTTTATTTACAATATTATAGGCATTCCGCTGGCAGCCGGGGTACTGTACCCGGTAAACGGCTTCCTGCTGAACCCCATGATCGCCGGAGCAGCCATGGCCCTGAGCAGTGTAAGCGTGGTACTGAACAGCCTGCGCCTGAAATGGAAAAAATAAGGCGGAAATCCTGTAAATCTTTCCCCGGATCATATAACAGGAGTCCCCGCAGATTGTACGAACTTTGTATACAGATCAACACAGAATAAAATGAAACGCGTAAAAATAACCATTCCCGATATGCAGAGCGAACACTGCCGCATGCGTGTACAGAACGCCCTCGGCAAGCTGGAAGATACCGTAGTACATGATATACAGCCCGGAACAGCCGAAGTTTCGTATACGGATGAATCGGCCGTAATAAAGGCCGTACAGGATGCCGGCTATCATGTTGAGCATATTGCCGAAACAGGCGCCACGGGCAACAACCTACAGTTTAAGACCAATATCAACTGCGAAGGCTGCATAGCCAAGGTGACCCCGGCCCTGGACGCCGCGGCAGGGGCCGGCAACTGGTCGGTAGATACCCTGAATCCCGGAAAGATACTTACAGTACAGGGCAGCGATGCCGCCGGAATTATGGAAGCCGTACGATCGGCAGGTTTCCGGATCGAAAAGATCTGACCAGTCATGAAATTTTAGTATATTCATAAATGAACATTTCATAATGCGGCTTTCCCGCTTCGTTTTACCCCGGTACGGCCGGGGTTTCTTTTTTCCGGACCGTTCGTAATTTCCCCTGTACCTGTCCCGGGAATATTCCCGCCCCGTTTAAAAACAGGTCTTTATACCCGTAAGGCTTTCTTTCTCCGCCTCTACATTTGCCTCTGTCACCCGGGAGATAAAGGCGGCTGCCTTTCGCTATAAATTACATGTTTAACGATCCAAAACACTAAATCATTTATGAAAAACGATTCCAGGGCATCCGCAGCGGGTGCCGAAACCAATGACTGGGTAGACCAGGTCACCGGCAGTGCTGGCTATGAAGGTGCCGTACTGTTCTTCGGGTATGCAGGCAGATCGGCCGCCGACCCCGACAATTCCATAAGCCTGTACCTCGATGCCGGCCTGGGCAAAAAACTGGATATCCGTAAAGAAGATATCCTGCTCAGCAAAAAGACCACAGACAGCCATAACCTGGAAGCTACCCTGCTCTGGGTAAAGAAAAGCGCACAGTACGCTACGGAAACCGAAACTCCGGCCGCGTCCTTCCTGCAGGGTGATATTTACAATGCCTACCTGGGTCAGAAAGGCATACCCACCCTGCCGGTGGTAAGCTGTGTTACCTGCACGGGCATTCCCGTTGTATGTTCATCGGTCGCCAACGCAACTGCCGGGGTCAATGCGCAGGGGCCTATCCCCACCCTGCCTATCGAGGCCTGTGTGCCTACCATGCCGGTGGTAAGCTGCGTTACCTGCACAGGTATTCCCTTCGTATGCTCGCAGGCCACGCCATCTGCCCTAAACACCGGACCGGCGGCCAATGCGCAGACAGCCATTCCCACGGTACCGGTAGTAAGCTGTGTTACCTGCACGGGTATTCCCGTTGTATGTTCATCGGTCGCCAATGCAACTGCCGGGGTCAATGCACAGGCTCCCATCCCCACCCTGCCCATCGAGGCCTGTGTACCCACCATGCCGGTGGTGAGCTGTGTTACCTGTACGGGTATTCCCTTCGTGTGTGCACAGGCCCCCCAGGCCGCACATACAGCCGGCACGCAGGCCAATCTGCAGACGAATATCCCTACCATGCCGGGATTCAGTTGTGTTATATGTCCCACCACTTCTTCCGCGGGATACCTCTCTGCCCGGAACAGCGGTTTACAGGCGGGCGTACAGACCATAGTACCCACACAGCCGACAAGCACCTGTTTCCCTTCCACACCGCTGACCACCTGCTTTCCTACAGCACACTGCACCGGGCTTCCCCACATTTGTACCCAGGCACCGAATACACAGGTCCAGGGCGGAATCCGGGCCAATGCACAGGGGCCCGTACCTACCCTGCCTATCGAGGCCTGCGTGCCTACTATGCCGGTGGTGAGCTGTGTTACCTGCACAGGCATCCCCTTCGTGTGCTAATACATACTGCCCCTGGTTTGCTGCACTAAAGCCAGGGCCTTACCGGACGCTTTTTATCTCATTAACGGCAGTAACGGAGGTTCGCTTCCGTTGCTGTCTTTACAGGATCATTCAAAACAGAAAACATGCTGCTGAACCCGGAAAATATCTGTCATTACCTGCTGCAAAAAGGCCTTATTCCGGCCGAGACCGTTGTAAACGGCGATCTCAGTGTTTTGGCCTCGCCCACCCGCAACAATGTATTCCGTGTTACCTGCAACGGGGGCCGGAGTCTTTTCGTGAAGCAGACCTTCACATTCGGTCCCGCAGAGACCGGCATACTCCGCCGCGAGGCCGACAGCCTGCACTTTATAAGCAGTAACCCGGCATACGAAGGTCTCAAACGTCATGTACCCGACCGGCTTTGCTATGATCCGCAGCAGCATGTGCTGGTTACGGAATATCACCGCAATACCTGGAGCTCGCACGAATATTATATGCAGCGGCAGGCATTTCCCGAGGCTCCGGCACGCGCCCAGGCCGAAGTTCTGGCCTCGTATCATTTCCCGGTACCTGCCGGTACCGATACCTCCGTCTTTCCGCATGCACAGCCCTGGATACTTCGGCTCAGCGATTTCGGGGCCTATGAGTTCTTTCCGCAGAGCAGGGCCAACGGACAGCTCATCTCCGTGATCCAGTCCCGGCCCGATCTGAAAGCACTCCTCACAGCTCTCCGGGACGACTGGACGCCTTCTTCCCTGGTACACGGCGATGTAAAATGGATCAATTTTATCATGCCCCGCTCACAGGAAGAGGGCACGCAATACCTGGTAGACTGGGAACTGGGCGACATCGGCGATCCCTGCTGGGATACGGCCGGCATCCTGCAATCCTACATGACCGCCTGGGCCTTCTCGTTCGACAATCAGCAACCGGGAAGCCGCCGGCTCAGTGCTCACATGCAGGCTTTTGATCCCGGGAAGATGCACGGGGCCCTTCGTGCCTTCTGGCAGCATTATACCGCCTGCCTGCCACCTATTGCAGACGCAGAAGCCCTGCTGCTGAAGACGGTGCGTTTCTGTGCCGCGCGCATGATACAGACTGCCATCGAAGGCGTGGTGTATACGCCGGTTATAGAACCCAATAACATGCGCAGTATACAGATCGCTCACAATATACTTAAAGATCCTGCCCTGGCCGCTGAAAAGCTGCTGGGCATAACCCGTCCCCGATACGCATGAGAAAAGAAGACCTGCCTGAGCTGGAAGCGCTCTGCCATACCATACAGACATCCGGGAACGGGTTCAGCTATGCCGGACGCATCTACATGCCCTATAACGAACAGGACACCCCCCTGGCCCTGCTTACCCGGGCGCTTTATACGGAATGCTATATAAAGAACGCCCTGAAAACGACAGAAAACGCAGGCCCGGTACCCGGCGGCGAGACTACGGAACAGTTTATACAACGACTAAGCAGCGCCAACCACTCCGGGGAGATCACAGACCCGGGATGGACACTGCAGTCCATACTCAGCCCCAGGCTGGCACAGGTAAGCAAATACGGCGTAACGCGTACGATGCGCACCGGGCCGGGCTTCTCTGCTGCAAACGGCGTTTCGCTCAGTTACCGCAGCCAGCGCGAGGACACGGAAAGTCAACCCGGTTTTTACTACCTGCTCAGCAATACTTTTTTTGAATATACCCCGCCCGTGGCCCGCGTATACTGGAATACCCTTCCCGAAGGGGCCCTGCTGCTAACGGATGCATTGAGCCGCGAGCTGAACCGCTACCGCCTGCCCTTTCTTTTCAAATGCCTTTCTGACCCGGGTGCATACCGGCGCAGGGACAGCTGTGTGCTGTACATCGGCCTGCGGCACCTGCAGCAGACCGGAAGCCTGCTGGGCGACATTCAGAAAGACCTGGCACCTTTTATGAAGAACGATACCCCGCTGTTCACCAAAGCCTGGCAAACGGGAGTTTCCGTCTGTGAAAGTCCGGCCGATGCCAACAGCTTCGGCATGAGCCGCATGCAGACCGTAGCCCGGGGACTGCTCAATGCTTTTGCCGCGGGAGATGACCCGGAGAACTACCTCCGCTCTGTTAAAAATGCTTTTACCTCTGCCGGACTCAACCCGGAGCTTCCTTTCCTGGAAGCCGGATCGGTAGCCGATAACCTGTTAAAAATACCTGTTACATATGCATAGTCAAGACAAGGACCTTTTTTTTGAGACCGCCTGGGAGATCGGACTCGAACTGGTTAGGGATGCCATCTGGGACCAGCGGGAACGCTGCAACTGGACCGGCAACTGGTTCGATATGAGCGAAGGCACCTTCCGCACAGTGACCCGCAGCTTCGGGGCCGATCTTTATTCAGGCACTTCCGGGATCCTGTATTTCCTGTGCCGCCTGTACGAAAGACGCCGCGACCCCTTCCTGGCCCGCACCATTACCGGCAGCGCCAACCAGGTACGCAGTATGGCAGCACAACTGCCCGATCACGGGTTTTACTCCGGCAAACCCGGAGCCGCCTGTGTGCTGGCTGCCGCGGGGCACATCATGGAGCGGGAGGACTGGACGGAAGAAGCGCACACATTGCTCGGCAACCTGAAACAGGAGGGCTTTGCCACACACGAGACCGATATCATCAGCGGCATTGCGGGTACCATACCGGCCCTGAAGCTGTTCTACGGGCTGCACAACGACGATCACAGCGCCGGCACTATATACAGGCTGGCCACGGCCTTATGCGATATGGCCCTGAAAGAAGATAAAGGCTGGTCATGGGCTACGGTGGGCAGCAAAAAGAACCTCACCGGTCTTTCGCACGGGGCTGCGGGTATTGCCTGTGCCCTGCTGGACGCCTACCGGGTATGCGGGGAGACCCGTTTCCTGGAAGCTGCCCGGGAGGCCATCCGCTATGAAGAATATTATTACGATCCCCGGGTAAAGAACTGGCCCGATCTGCGGGAAACAGGCGCACAGAACGGGTATCACTACGGGGTGGCCTGGTGTCACGGGGCCCCGGGGATCGCTCTCTCGCGCATGTATGCCTATGAAGCCTGGCCGGATGAACCACTGCTGCCACAGATCGAAGCCGCGCTGGACACTACCTACCGGCAAACGCTGCAGATGAGCGCCGACACGCAGAACCTGCCCAATTTCAGCCTCTGTCACGGTATCTGCGGCAATGCCGATGTACTGCTCAGCGCCCGCAACCCCGAATACACAAGGCTGGCAGCCGGTATCGGGCTCCTGGGCATACAGCGCTACCATAAGCCACAGCTTCCCTGGCCGGGAGGCATCAGCGGCAACCTGCCCACAACGGGTATGATGATGGGACTGGCCGGCACCGGTTATTATTACCTGCGCCTGGCCGACCCGGATTTTTACGGTTCGGTGCTGCTGCCCGGCAATTTCAGCCTGCAGGTACCTGTTCAGCAGCGCCACTGATGCTGCTGCGGATCGTACAGCCCCTTGCACACGGCAAAAAGCACGAGTCCGGCGGTATTCCGGCAGCCCGTTTTTTCGAGCAGGCTGTTGCGGTGCCCGTCTACCGTACGCACGCTTACATGTATCCTGGAAGCGATCTCTGCATTGGTATACTGGGCACAGATCATACGCAGCACTTCCCGTTCGCGGCGGGTGATCCCTACGGGGATATTATTCACGTTGCGGATGCTGCTGGTACCGTATTTACCGGCTTCTGTCCCGGGATCTTCATACACGGGGTTCCTTTCCTCCCCGGTGCTCTCTTTTTCCATGGGTTTCATTGTATTCGGTTTCGGAACAAAGGTGCATGCGTGCCGCAGCAGTTAAAAGGGATCTTTATGCAGGGAATACCCCGTTTTTAACCCGTATTCACAGACCGGGAAAAGTCCCGGTATATTTTTGTGCAAATTACGGTAGCGCTTAGGGGTACTCTCTGCTATATTTGTTCTCAACGAAACACCGAACTATGAGAATCGAGATCACCTACCGCAATGCCAGGCCCATTATTTTTGACGTGAACCCTACGCCCGTAACGGACATTGTACGCCGCTGGGCCTCCGATATCGAATACGACCCTTCCGATGCACAGAAAGAGGCGGCCAACATACGTACCCTGCTGGGCGAAGATGTGCTGAACCTGGTGCAGGTACCGCTGGACCCGCAGAAAGGCATTGCCGAGATCGAGCAGCTTACGGAATTTTTCAGGCTGCAACAGGCAGACGAGACCCTGGCCCAGCTGCAACCCCTGGTGGGCGGTATCCCGGTACAGGGTTTCAGACATCTTTACAGCAAGCTGAACAATGCCAGCAGTCCCGAAAATTATGTGAACGGTCTGCGCATTCACCTGGGTATAGACCCTGAGACGGAAAACCCGACGGAGATCGTGCCCGTATACCAGCCGCTGATGATGTTCCGCGACGAAGAAGGGCTGTACGACCCGCAGGACAACCCGTTGTTCTTCCTGTTCACGGGGGGCACGTTTGAGCCGGTGTCCGAAGAAATTTTACAGGCCTATACCAAGGCCTACCGGAAAAAGATCAGGATACGCATACCACCCGGTCCGGATTTTGAAAGTTACAATGAGCTCCAGGATACCGGCAGCCTGATCTTCCCTTTCCAGACCATTTTTACGCTGGCCGAAGAGAACAATGCCGCAGAGAATATCTGGCTGTACAATGCCGTACGCGACAAAAACCCCGACAGCGGTCTGCCCGAAAGGCCCCGCCATTGTATACTGCTGCTCAGCACATCACTGAACGGCAACCAGCATCCGAGCATGCAGGGCATGTACGCCAACCGTTCGCGCCTGTGTCCGCCGGACTGCCGTGCGATCCGTTACGACGTGATCATACAGCAGCTGAAAGCAGAGGTAGGTGCCTATGCACCCTCGTAAACACCGGCCGGGCATCCATGACCGAAACGATCGCTGAGATACTGAGCCTGTCGGCACTGTTCCTGTCCGGGCTTTATGCATACAGGTATATGGACCGCTTTTTCCGGACCGTATACGTCCAGGGCCTGGTATGGATAGCGTTTTACCTGCTGCTTTTTTTCCTGGGCAGGTATGCCGGGGAGAACGGGCAGCCTTTCAATAACCAGTGGACCGTAAACATACACATGCTGCTGGAATGCAGCCTGCTGATATGGGCGGCCCTCAGCCGGCTGAACACTCTCTGGCAAAAAAGCACAGCGCTCGCCCTCTTCCTGGTGTTTCTCTGTACCTGCCTGCTGCAGGGCCTTGCGGGCGGATTTGACAGGTACCTGAACTATGCCGACGTAAGCATGTGCATTGCCCTCACCATTCTGTACAGCATGGTGCTCTACACGGTACTGCACCGGCGCAGGGAAAACCCGGCCGGCGTACTTCCCGGTCTCTTGCTGTGCAGCGGTCTCTTACTGTACTTTGCCGGCAGCGTGCCTTATATAGCGCTGCTTCATTATATGGAAAAATACAGCCCCGGGCAGAACGCACTGTTGTTCGACGCCATCAGCAACGGGCTGGCCTTTATACGTTATACCCTCTGCGCCCTCGCCTTTGTGCAGCTGCGCAGGAGATCCCTTACCTTAAAAACTTAGATCCATGAACGACATTGTACTTGCCATCGTTTCGGCCACGCTGCTGATACTGCTCCTGGTATCGGGCATTATCATCGCTTTTTTCATCAGCGGCCGCGAACGTATGAAACAGGAAAAAGTGCTGGCTGAGACCCGGCTCGGGTTCGAACGGGAACTGCGGCAGGCCGAGACCGAAGTAAGCGAATACATTATGGCCCAGTTCGCACAGGAGCTGCACGATAATATCGGACAGCTGCTTACCGCCATGCATATACAGGTACAGAACCAGAAGCTCGACCATCCCGAACTGGCCGGCGGGCTGCAGCCCATCGAGATCTACCTGGCCGAGACCACTCAGCAGCTGCGCCTGCTGAGCCGTACACTCAACAACGATTACATCGGCCGCATCGGTCTTATGGCGGCTTTGCAGCTGGAGGTGGAACGCCTGAGCGGGTTACGGCGTTTCCGGGTACACTGGAACGCTACTCAGGGCCCTTCACAGCTTAACAAGGACCAGGAACTGATGATCTTCCGCATATTCCAGGAGATCACCCAGAACGCCCTGCGCCATTCCAATGCCTCTAATTTTCATATCTCGGTAAAGAACGGGGACAATATCTTTGAGCTGCGCGTACAGGACGACGGGAAAGGCTTTGATGAAGAAGAGATACTCCGCGGCAACAAAGCCTCCGGGCTCCGCAACATCCGTAAGCGCGCACAGATGGCCGGGTTCAGCTGCGAGATCGTTTCCGCGCCCGGCAAAGGCACTTTGTTCATACTTTCCGGTCCGCCGCAGCCCGGCTTTTTGTAATATTGTTCCATGGAAATGCGAAAGAACATCGTCCTGGTCGACGATCATATTCTTGTCCGCAACGGGTTAAAGGAACTGATCGAAAAATTGGGACCTTACACCATCTGCGGACAGTATGACAACGGACGGCACTTCCTGGACGAAATGGACCGGCGCCCCGATCCCGACCTGGTGATCATGGACCTGGACATGCCGGCCATGAACGGTATGGAGACCGCAGCCTACCTGAAAAGTATCGGGTATAAAGTACCCGTGCTGGTACTTACGCTCAACAGTGAAGAGGACACCATTCTTCAGCTTTTCCGCAGCGGGGTATGCGGTTTCCTGAAAAAAGACTGCAGTTCCGAAACCATGAAGAACGCCCTGGAGAACATTTTCAGCTACGGGTATTACCACAACGAGTTCCTGGCACATTACCTGCGGAACAGCGATAAAAAAACGCGCCGCAACCTGCGGACGGAGATCCTGGAACAGCTGAGCCCGCGGGAGAAGGAATTCCTGAGGCTCGTATGCGACGAAAAGGAGTATACCTACGAGCAGATCGCGTCGGAGATGAATGTACAGCACCGCACGGTGGACGGGTACCGGGAATCTGTGTTCGGGAAGTTCGGCATTAAGTCGAAGACCGGCCTGGTACTTTTTGTACTGAAGCACCGCCTGCTCGACGACCTGGATTAATTTCGTATACGCATTATACCAGGTGGCGGCATAGGTATTCCCGGGAGGAAAGACATACATTCTGTATACACACCCCGACAAACTCGCTGCAAATGTATCGTAAAAGGATACAATATATCTCTTCATCCAATTCAATCGTTACCAATAACGATATATCGGTTTGATTTTCAGAGCGATATTTTTGTTATGTGGATGAATTATTGAAAAGAATCAAGCGGATACGCTCTGAGAAGGGTATCTCGCAGGAGTATATGGCTACCCGGCTCGGAATAGAACGGGTAGGCTACGCGCTCACCGAAGCCGGGAAGCGTAAAATGACCATCGACCGTTTATATACCATTGCCGAAGTACTGGAGGTAGACGTGGCCGACCTGCTGCTGGGCAGAAGGTACAACCAGAACGGGGAGCTGCAGTACAGCAATGATCCCGATTCGCCGGCCTACAAAAGCGGTTCGCCCTACGAGCGTTCCCTGGAACGGGAGAACGAGCTGCTGCGCAAGGCCCTGGCCGATAAAGAAGAAATTATCCGCCTGCTGAAAGACAAAGACCCGAAACAGGATCTATGAACCGGCTTACGGAAACCATTCGCCGCTTCCGTAAGCGTGCAGGTCTGAGCCAGGCACAGGTAGCGGCTGCATTGCAGATCAGTCCCTCTGCCTATTCGGCCCTGGAACGGGGTATTACCAATATGAGCCGGACCCGCCTGCAGAAAATTGCGCGCATATTGAATTGCAGCACGGAAGAAATACTTGCCGCAGCCGAAGTCCCCGCCGAAGAAGAAACCGCCGCCTATACCCGGAAGACGAATGAGCTCGATACCCTGCACAAACAGGTCGATGCACAGGCCGAAGCCATACGCAACAACCGCGAGATCATACGCCTGCTGAAGAACAAGGGCGGGGAAGGTACAGACTTATAATCAGCCATTTAAACCATACGTTGCAGAATTATGCCGCCAGGCCGACGGGGCATATGAAAAAGATTATTTTTGATGTACAAACAAAAGCATCTAAAACCTATGTCAGCAGATCTGCAAAACACACTGCCTCTTTCACAGCGCAAGTTCGACTACTTTTTCGTGGTCATGTTCTCCATCTTCTTCATCACGTCCATGATCGCGGACATGGTGCCTACGCTCACGGGAGAGCTTCAACCCGATCACCCCAATATACTGATGCAGGCGAACTACGATTATGCCTACGGCTGCGATCCGCTGTTCCTGCGCCCGCCCGTGTGGATGCGCTTTGTAACCGGCCTTTCAGCCTTTGTTTACGGTCCCTTCTACCTGGTGCTCGTATATGCATTCATCAAGGGCAAGAACTGGATACACGTACCCGCCATTATGTACGGAACGGCCATTTCGGTGATCACCGGCGTGATCGTTTTCGGCGTGGAATTCTTCGGTGAGCCCGAATGGCGCTGCCAGAACATCCCGAAGTTCCTGTCGCTGAACACACCTTACGTGCTCATTCCCATCCTGCTCATCATACGTATGCGCAAACCTTACCCGTTCACACGCAAATTCTGAACCGAAAAACGTATATACAAAAAGAGCGGAGATACCTGTGTATTTCCGCTCTTCGTTTTTGGGGACATGAAAATCTTACTGCACAACGATCTTTTTCCGGAACGGTACTCCGTCTTCACTGCTCCCGCTTATCACATACAGTCCGGGCCGCAGACCGGAAATATCTACCGTTGTCTTATTCGTATATACATTAACCTGTCTTGCCGCAGTACCGTTCATCGACGATATATATACGTTTTTCAGCATTTTATCGCTTTCCAGTACAAAGCTGCTGCTGGCCGGGTTGGGATATACCGAAATGCCGTCCGGCAGAGCGGCTTCCGGCTCCAGTCCCACATAGGTAGCCGAAGGCAGGCTGTATACATGCAGGTTACCGGTACTTGTATCCACGGTAGCCAGTAATTTGTTGGACAGGCCGGGAATTTCACTCAGCGCAAAAGTCCTTGCCCCGGGCAGATGCAGCAGAACAGATCCGTCTTCCTTACGTACCCAGCCTTCTGTTTCCGGCATATTACCGGCGATGTAACATGCTTCCAGCATATTGTCGGGATCGATACGCGTTTCTGAAATATGATGGAGTTCTGATTGACCAAAACCGGGGCTTACATTGAACATCATCGTCTTCCAGGGACTATGGTCTGCGTTATACAGCGAAAGATAGGAACTGAAGTGATTTTTCAGAATGTATTTTTCACCGGATTCTTCCAGCCGTATACGATCGAACTGGAAAGCGAAAGAAGTGTAGGTATATTCACGGATAAGTCCGGGTACCGAATACACGTGATACCGGGTATTGCTGCCAAATCCGTCGGGCAGCAAGATCAGGCGGGCGGGCAGGCCATCGATCAGGCTCAGCCGCTGTCCCATACAGCAGGCTGTGTCCAGCAGCAGCTGGCCGTTTTCGCTCGTTATCCGGTTCCGGAAGCTGGTGTCCTGGCAGTGGTACCCGATCTCCAGCAGCGCATCCTGGTTGAACTTGGTTTCCGATACATGTTCCACACGCAGGATGCTCCCGCCCGGAACAACCGGCAGATGTACCGTTTTCCAGGGACTGTGGTCTGCATTATACAGGCGAATACGTTCGTCGGCCTGGTCCAGCAGGTAATATTTCTCTCCGGAATTTTCCAGGTATACCCTTTTCAGACCTTTTCCGTAATAACTGTGCTGCCACTGCATGCCAGGCAACGTATATACATGAAAAGAATCCGGGAAAGCCCCGGTCTCCTCCCTCACAATGAGCCGGGCAGGCAGGTTTTCTTCTTCCTGTACCTGTATGTAGCTGGGATATGTATTATTCCGGTCCAGCAGGATGCTTCCGTCTTCACGGACGACCAGGGTTTTGTATACATAGCTTACCCCTGATACGGGTTCGCAGGTATAGGCAATTTCCAATCCCTGATCAGGATCGATACGGGTTTCCGTTACATAGTCCACACTTCGTATATTCATCCCCTGCGCTCCGGACAATGTCACGGTTTTCCAGGGACTGTGATCTGCATTGTAAAAACGAAGTTCGCCCGCAGTACGGTCGAGCACATAGTATTTTTCACCGGAGTTTTCCAGTTTAACGCGGCGCAGCAGGTCGCCCGTATAGGTGTGTTCCGGTGCAAGCTGCGCGTGGAGATAAGGCAATAGGGATAACAGCAAAAAAGCAGCGACTGCTCCTGCGAATTTCTTCATAGTAAGTATATCAATTAGTTACTTCCTATAACTGTATACAAAGGATTATCGTATACCGTAAACTAAAAATCCGGCAATTTTCAGTCCGAAAGCACATAAAGAACACGCAAACTCCTGACATTCAAAATAAAAAAGACCTTACACCCCTATACTATGGGAGTGCCTGTACGCCGTTTCCGAAACTTTTACTATCTTTTCATAAACAAAAGTTCTTGATGTATGGAAGCAATTACGAGTACAGCTCCCGAAGCGGAGTTCAAACCCTCTAACCTGTTCGAGTACATTCTTACCTATCACCGGGGCTGGTTCGCCACTATTTTTCTTTTGCCCGTTTCTGTGACCTACAACACCATTCTGCGTATACGCAGGCGCCTCTCATTCTGGATGCACAGCGCACCCGCGCGGCATGCCGAACGGGTGGAACACGTGCAGGACCAGGTACGCAGCTGGATCGCCGAAGGTTCTCCGGGCAAGCTCACTACCGGCCGCTCGGGCTGGTTTACCATGAGCGATTCGGTACCGAAGTACAAAAAGACCCATCGCCGTATTTATGTAAAACTGCAGGACATCCTGGAGATCGATGAGACAAAGGGTACCGTGCGCGTGGAACCCCTGGTGACCATGGGCCAGATCACCGCCCTGCTGAATCCCAAAGGCTGGACCCTGCCGGTGCTGCCCGAGCTGGACGATCTTACGGTGGGCGGGCTCATCATGGGCTTCGGCGTGGAAAGCAGCAGCCATAAATACGGGCTGTTCCAGTACATCTGCGAGTCTTTTGAGCTGGTGACCGCCGACGGCAGCCTGGTGCACTGCTCACGTACCGAAAACCCCGAACTGTTTTACTCCATCCCCTGGTCGCACGGCACACTGGGATTCCTCACCGCCGCGGAGCTGCGCATCATTCCTGCCCGCAAATACGTGCGCCTGCATTACCAGCCGGTATACAGCATGGAGGAGCTCTGCACGCTCTTTGAGGCCGAAAGCCGCAACAAGGGCCGTAACGACTTTGTAGAGGCCCTGGTATATGGCCCCGGCAAGGCCGTGATCATGACCGGGCAGCTTACCGACCACCTGCACGACGATGGTAAGAAAAACGCCATAGGCCGTTACTACAAGCCCTGGTTCTATAAACATGTGGAAACCTTTATGGACAGCGGGCTCCCGGCGATGGAATACATACCGCTCCGGCATTATTACCACCGGCATACCCGCAGTTTGTTCTGGGAAATGGCCGAGATCATCCCCTTCGGTAATCATCCCCTGTTCCGGGCGCTGCTGGGCTGGGCGCTGCCACCGGGCATTTCGCTCATGAAATATACCGAAACCGCCACCACGCGCCGCCTGCGCGAGCAGTACCACGTGGTGCAGGATATGCTGATGCCCGTTTCCCTGCTGAAGGAATCGCTGGAACATTTTCATGAGAATTACAACCTGTACCCGCTCTGGCTTTCGCCTATGGCCATTTACGATAACGAGACCGGCACGGGTTTCCTGCATCCCTATACGCGCAGCGACGGGGAAAAGGACACTCTCTTTGTGGATATAGGGGCTTACGGAACTCCCAAAGTAAAAGGCTTTAACGGCGACCGGGCCCTGCGCGAGCTGGAGGATTTCGTGATCGCCAACAAAGGGTACCAGGCCCTGTATGCCCGCTCCCTGATGAGCCGCGAACAGTTCCGCCGGATGTTCGACCACAGCACTTACGACCGCCTGCGAAACCTGCTTCCGCTGTGCAAGACCGCCTTCGACGAAGTATACGACAAGGTCTCTCACAAGGCACGCGTTTCTGCGGTGGAATACCGCAGCGGTAAAAAAGCGGAAGAAGAAGTACAGGTATAACAGAAAATACTGCCGGGCCTTTTTGTTAGAGGAAGGTCCGGCATTTATATTGTTAATTTGCCGCCGGATAAGCATTTATGCAACTTTGCTGCATGCTAATTCCACAGGATTTTCTACATTTGACCCCGTGAAGTACCTGGCCTACATATTCAGCCTGTATCTTTTTGTACTGGCCTGCCTGCCCTGCTCAGACAATACGGAATGCGGCGATTATGCCCCGGCCTCACAAGCGGCCCGGACAGATACTCACCAGGACCATTCCCACGAGGCCGAGACCTGTTCTCCCTTCTGTATCTGTTCCTGCTGCGGTCAGCAGGTACCCCAGCTCAGCTTCAGCAATCCCCTGCCCGAACCTAAGGCGCCTTTCGGGGAAGAAACAAAGAATTACAGCCTCTACCGCTCTTCGGCCTGTTCCGATTTTTACGGCAATATCTGGCAGCCGCCCAAAATAGCTTAATGTATTTACTTTTTCCTTTCCCCGGGGTCATGTACGTCGGGGAGGCACCGCGTACACAACAGTACTGCGGCATGTATATTCATTAAGCATTTTTTTATGTTAGATAAAATAATTCTATTCAGTATACGGAATAAGTTCCTTATCGGCTTATTCACCCTGGCCCTGGTGCTTGCGGGTATCTACTCCATGCGCAGGCTGCCCGTGGACGCTCTGCCCGACATCACCAATAACCAGGTACAGATCATTACCACTTCGCCGGCCCTGGCCACCCAGGAAGTGGAGCAATTCATCACCTACCCGGTGGAATTATCGGTAAAAATGATCCCCGGCATTATAGAACTGCGCTCCATAAGCCGTTTCGGGCTGAGCGTGGTGACCGTGGTCTTCGGGGAGGACGTGGACATTTACTGGGCCCGTGCCCAGATATCCGAACGCCTGAAAGAGGCCGAACAGATCATCCCGCAGCGCCTGGGCAGACCCGAACTGGCACCTGTGAGCACCGGCCTGGGCGAGATCTACCAGTACGTGGTCTGCCCCGAAAAGGGCTACGAAAGCAGGTATTCCACCACCGAGCTGCGCAGTATACAGGACTGGATCATCCGCCCGCAGCTGATCGGCACCCCGGGTGTGGCCGAAGTGAACGTACTCGGCGGCTACCTGAAACAATACGAAATTGCCGTGGAACCCGACAAGCTCCGTAGCATGAACGTAACCATCACCGATATTTTCGACGCCCTGGAACGCAACAACGAGAATACCGGCGGCGCCTATATCGACAAGAAACCTTATGCCTACTTTATCCGGGGCATCGGTATGGTGAACAGCCTGGAGGACATCCGTAAAATTGTGGTAAAGACCCGGAACGGCATTCCCATATTGGTGCGCGATGTGGCCCTGGTACGCGAAGGCAGCGGCATACGGTACGGGGCCGTGACCAAGGACGGCAAAGGCGAGGAAGTGATCGGCATTGTGCTGATGCTGAAAGGTGAGAACAGCGCTGAAGTGGTAGCCCGCGTAAAGGACAGGATAGAACAGATCAGGAAGACCCTGCCCGAAGGCGTTTCCATAGAACCTTATATCGACCGTACCAAGCTGGTGAACAAAGCCATTTCCACCGTAGAGACCAACCTGGCCGAAGGCGCCCTGATCGTGGTCTTTGTACTGGTACTGCTGCTGGGTAACCTGCGCGCAGGACTGGTGGTAGCTTCCGTTATTCCGCTGGCCCTGCTGTTTGCCGTATGCATGATGCAGCTCTTCGGGGTAAGCGGCAACCTGATGAGCCTGGGTGCTATCGATTTCGGGCTGATCGTGGACGGGGCCGTAATTATTGTAGAGGCCATTGTACACCGCCTGCAGTCAGGTGTAAGGGAACGGCTCTCTGCAAAACGCATGGACGAAGAGGTGTATGCCGCCGCCGCCAGGATACGCAACAGCGCGGCCTTCGGCGAGATCATCATCCTGGTCGTATACCTGCCCGTGCTGGCCCTGAGCGGCATTGAAGGCAAGATGTTCAAACCCATGGCCCAGACAGTATCCTTTGCTATACTCGGGGCCTTTATCCTTTCGCTTACCTATGTGCCCATGATGGCTGCCCTGGTGCTGAAAAAAGAAGGCGGGAGCAAAAAGACCTTCAGCGACCGTATCATGGAAAAAGTGAACCTTTTATACCAGCCCCTGCTGAACCGGGTCCTGCGTATAAAAGGCGCCGTAGTGCTCAGTTCCCTGGCCCTGTTCCTTGTTGCTTTCTTCGTATTCAAACGCCTGGGCGGCGAATTTATACCCACGCTCGATGAAGGCGATATTGCCGCACATCTCATCATTGCGCCCGGCAGTTCGCTCTCCCAGGAAATTGAAGTAAGCACCCGTGCCGAACAGATCCTGCGCGAACGTTTCCCCGAGATATGCATGATCGTGACCAGGATCGGCAGCGCCGAAATACCCACCGACCCCATGCCTATGGAGGCCGGCGATATGATCATTACCCTGAAAGACAAAAAAGAATGGACATCCGCAAAAACCAAGGAGGAGCTTATGAATAAAATGGAAGAGGCCCTGCAGGACATACCGGGCGTAAACACCGAATTCTCACAGCCCATACAGATGCGCTTCAACGAGCTGATGACCGGCGTACGCAGCGACGTGGCCATCAAGATCTTCGGTGAGGATATTGATATGCTGGCCGCCAAGGGCGACGAGGTGCTGGCCCTTATAAACAACGTGGAGGGAGTGAGCGATGCCCGCGCTGAACGCATCACGGGACTGCCCCAGATATCCGTGACCTACAACAAGGATAAACTGGCGCTGTACGGGCTCAATGTAGGCGATCTGAACCGCGTGATCCGCATGGGATTTGCCGGGGAAACCGCGGGTGTGGTGTATGAAGGTGAAAAACGCTTCGACCTGGTGGTACGCCTCGCTTCCGGCAACCGCCAGGACATCAGCGACCTGCAGGGCCTGTACGTGACCCTGCCCACCGGTAGCCAGATACCCCTGGAACAGGTGGCCGATATAAAATACGAGCCGGGACCCATGCAGATAAGCCGCGAGGACGGACGCCGCCGCATCGTGGTAGGCTTTAACGTACGCAACCGCGATGTGCAGAGCGTAGTGAGCGATATACAGAAGAAGCTGGAAGCACAGCTGAAACTGCCGCCGGGCTATTATGTGACCTATGGCGGACAATTTGAGAACCTGACCCAGGCCAATAAACGCCTGGCCATAGCTGTACCCCTTGCCCTGGGCCTGATCTTTGTGCTGCTGTACTTTACGTTCAGGTCCCTGAAACAGTCCCTGCTTATTTTCACAGCCATCCCGCTTTCGGCCATTGGTGGCGTATTCGCCCTCTGGCTGCGCGGTATGCCCTTCAGTATTTCGGCAGGCGTGGGATTCATTGCCCTATTCGGGGTGGCGGTACTGAACGGCATTGTGCTGATCGGGTATTTCAACCAGCTGAAAAGTGCGGGTATGGCAGATGTGACCGCCCGCATCAGGGAAGGAACCCTGGTACGCCTGCGTCCCGTGCTGATGACGGCGGGTGTAGCTTCGCTCGGTTTCCTGCCCATGGCCCTGAGCAACAGCGCGGGGGCTGAAGTGCAGAAACCCCTGGCCACCGTGGTGATCGGCGGTCTGATCTCGGCCACCCTGCTCACCCTGCTGGTGCTTCCGGTACTGTATTACTATTCCGAAAAAGGATTCGGTCGGCGTATAAAAACGGCTGCACTGAGCCTGTTGTTCCCGGCCCTGTCGTTCCCTTCGCTGTCGGCCCAGGACCTGCCTGTATACAGTCTGCAGGAGGCCATCGAGACCGGCAGTAAGAACAACATGCAGATACGTTCGGCAGAGCTGCGCACACAGGCCCAGGAACGCCTGAAAGGTTCGGCCTTCGATATGCCGCAGACCAGTATCAACGGTATGTTCGGGCAGTACAACACCCGCGCCTTCGATCAGAATTTCAGCATTAGCCAGAGTATAAATCCTTTTGAATTTTCGGCACAGAAAAAGGAGATCGGGGCCCGGATCGAAAGCAGCCAGATGCAGGAAGGGCTTACCCGCCAGGAAGTGATCTACAACATCCGTCTCTGCTGGAACACCATACTGTACCTGCAGGAAAAGAACCGTATGCTGCACTCGTACGACAGCCTGCTGCAGGCCTTTGTGAAGGCGGCCGGACTGCGGCACAGCACCGGCGAGATATCCCTGCTCGAGAAGGCCACGGCCGAGACCCAGCAACTGGAGATGCAGCGCATGCTACACCAGAACCTGGTACTGATCGGCATTGAAAGATCAAAGCTGAAGGTACTGCTGGGGATCAACAGTGATTTCGGGATACAGGAACAGGACCTCCGCGTACTGGAAGCCCCTGACCTGCGCGACAGTTCACTGCTGCTGCAGAACCCCGCCCTGCTGCTGGCCCTGCAGGAGATAGAGCTGGCCAAAGCGGCCCGTCAGACCGAAAAAGCACAGCTGTACCCGGGTATTACAGCCGGATACTATATACAGTCGCTTACCGGCGAACAGACCATAAACGGGCAAACTATGGTATACGACGGCAGGCCGCGTTTCCAGGGATTTACGGCGGGTATCACCCTGCCCCTGTTTCCGGCGGGACAGGCTTCGCGCATCCGTTCGGCACAGACCCGGGTACTGGCCGAACAGGCCAATGCCGCTTACACACAGCAAGCACTGCAGGCACGTTACCAGCAGGAGCTGGCCCGTAAGGACAACTATACGGAGCTGCTGGAATATTACCGCACATCGGCCCTGCCCAATGCCTCCGTCATTTCGCAGAACGCCTCCAAAAGCTATGCCAGCGGAGATATTTCGTACGTGGAATACCTGCAGGCCCTGCGCACTTCCCTGGACATTCGTATGAACCATATCGAAGCCATATCCGGGCTGAACACCACGGTCATTAATCTACGTTATCTTCTCAACCTGTAAAGCTTATACAATGAAAACAAGAACGATCTATATACTAATAGCAGCGGTATTTCTCTCCGGGGCCGCTCTTTACCTTATACTGCACAGGCCGAAAGCCGCACAGGAAACCGCGACAGACACCCGGACCACAGAGCACGCAGAAAACTCCGGACGCGAAGTGGAACTCAGCGAGACACAGTACAAGACCTCGGGCATACAGCTCGGGAGCTTCGAAAAAAAGAACCTGAGCGAAGTGGTCCATGCTAACGGATATACGAAATTACCCCCGCAGAACCAGGCCGACGTATCGGTGTTTACCGGCGGACTTATACGCAGTATCGATGTGATCGAAGGCGAGTACGTGCGCAGGGGACAGCGCCTGGCCACGCTCGAGAGCCCGGAGTTCACCCGGCTGCAGGAAGCATATTTTACGTCCAGGAGCAACCTGGAATTCCTCACTTCGGAGATGGAACGCCAGAAGATACTGGCCGGAGAACAGGTAAATGCCCGCAAGACCTACGAAAAAACAAAGGCCGACTACGAAACGGAAAAAGCCCGCTTCGCTTCCCTGGGCAAACAGCTTGAGCTGATGCATATACCCGCTTCGGAGCAGAGTATTTCCGCCGTTCCGGTAAGCGCGCCTATTTCGGGATATATCACGGCGGTGAATGTAAAGATCGGCACTAATGCAGAGCCCGGCAAACCTCTTTTTTCCATCGTGGACAATTCACAGATGCATGTGGACCTGCTGGTATATGAAAAAGACCTCTACAAGGTAAAAGAGGGACAAAGCGTTCGTTTTGTGCTTACCAACCAGGACCATTCCGAGATACGCGGCCGTATATTCAGTGTGGGCAAGGCTTTCGAGAACGAGACCAAATCGGTGGCCGTGCATGCCGATATCATCAATGACCGGCAGATGCTGATCCCCGGCATGTACGTGAACGCACTCATCGACGTAGGTGCGAACGAGGTCCCGGCCCTGCCTTCGGAGGCTATTGTGAAAGCCGAGGGACGTGAGTTCATTTTCATACTTGAAGAGGATGGGGATACGCATGCACACGAAGAGGGCGGAGAAGAACATACCCACGGCATACATTTCCGGCGGGTAGAGGTAAAGACCGGGGTGACACAACTGGGCTATACCGGGGTGACGCTTTTGCAGGAACTGCCTGCGGAAGCAAAGATCGTAAGATCAGGTGCCTATTACCTGCAGAGTCACCTGCTGAAGACCGAAGGCGGGGGCGAACATGTCCATTAAATAACACATACTCGTTTTTGCCCTCCGGCGCCGGCGGGTCTTTCTTCGGGGAGACCCGCCTTCAGGGGCTGAACGGCAGGACCTGATATTATCTTTTCCGGCGGACCGGCGATCGGTAAAGGTGTTTTTGTACCTTTCCGGGCAGAAACAATATGCCGTGCAGAAACGGCTGCTTACAGACCCTTGTATGAAAACATCCCTTGCAGAAGCCACACACAGTCCCGGGATCATTTCGGTGCCGGACCTCAGCTCCGCGGAAAACAGCGGTATGCTCCATACGATCATAGCGGTACCCGACATCCGGGATTTTATGGAAAGCAGGCAGATGGCCGAAGCTTTTGTTATTTACCTGGACAGCCTGGCTGAAGCAAAGCGTTTCCTGGATGAGCTGAATGCATCGCGGGAGTAAAAACCGGCCTGCCCGGCGGTAATGCTATGCTTTATAGAAATGCCCCGGGAATACGTCCTCCGGCCTGCGTTTCAGGATGCGCAGGTTAAACTGTGATTTCAGGAACCCGTAGCCATAACAGCTGAACTGCACCAGGGTGGTGATCTTGCTCAGGAGCCCCACTTTAAGGCTCCCGAACTGTATAGTGGCGCTTACGACCACTGCGGCTGTATACAGGACATAAAACGCCGGGACGATCAGCAGGAAAAGCGGCGTCATTCCACAGCTCTGGCCACAGCCGCAGAGGGCAAGGGGGATCAGCAGCAGGGCGATCAGCAGTCCGGCAATAAATACCGAGGGGAACCAGAAGGTAAGGCGTGCCGAGCCGGGATGCCGCTGGTTGAGGATGGGACGCGCCGCACCGAATTCATACACCTGTCTGGCAAACTTACGCAGGCTGGTGCGCCGTTTATGGTATACCTTTGCCTCCGGCAGCAGGCGTGTGCTGAATCCTTTCTCCCAGAGCGTAAGGCTCAGGTCGGGGTCTTCGCCGATGCGCAGGTTCCCGAAACCGCCCGTAGCCAGGAAAGCTTCACGGCTGATGCCCATGTTAAAGCTGCGGGGCTGGAACTTGCCGATATGTCTTTTACCGCCACGGATCCCGCCCGTGGTCAGGAAAGAGGTCATAGAAAAGGTGATGGCCTTCTGCAGGTCTGTAAAGCGTTCTTCTGCCGCATCGGGACCTCCGTAGGCATCCACGTAGTTTTCGCCCAGTTCCCGGCGCACGGTGGCTATATACGTAGCCGGGATGATCGTATCTGAGTCCAGGAAGATGAAATAGTTCCCCGTTGCACGTTCCATACCATAGTTACGGGTTTTCCCGGGCCCGGAATTACTTTTGTAGAAATACCGTATGTTCAGCCGGCCGGCAAAAGAAAGCGCCACAGGTTCCAGGGACTCCGGCGAACCGTCGTCCACGATCAGCAGTTCAAAGTCCTTATCGGTCTGCAGGCTCAGGCTTTCCAGCAGTTCCCGCAGTTCGTCCTCACGGCGGTACACAGCTACAATCACAGACAGTTTCAGTTCCCGGTTCGTATTCATCGGGTGTAAATGTACATAATAGTCCGGAGTGATGTACACCCGGAGTGTCCAGGAAGGAGCCCGGGAAAATACAGGCCGGTATATAGAATGATTTATTTACGTTCGTAATGGATGAGGTTTGGAAAGACATCCCTCCGGCAACTATTTTTCACGAAATTGTATATTTGATGGCCCATTGACCAATAGTCCATGAATGTTTACGCATCATCTTCTGATAAAAAGAGCACAGGTTTTACTGCAAACAAAGAAATCTCACAGCAATCACAGACACCTGTTCAACGCAAGGAAAACCGTACGGGTCTGCCAGACAACCTGAAAGCCGGCATTGAAAAACTATCCGGACTTTCAATGAATGATGTGCAGGTGCATTACAATTCCGGCAAACCAACCCAATTGCAGGCACATGCATATGCACAGGGAACGGATATCCACATCGCTCCCGGGCAGGAACGACATCTCCCGCACGAAGCCTGGCATGTGGTACAACAGAAGCAGGGGCGGGTGAAACCGACTGTGCAGATGGAAAGCATACCTGGCAATGGTGATAAAAAGATCGGTTTCCTGGGCCATACCGCCTCTGACCACAAAAACCAGGCGCAGGTTCAAACAGACATTCTAAAAAAGCCTTCTGTATCTTTTTCTGAAACAGTTCAGCTTGCCCCAAAGAAGAAGAGTACACAGGCAAGAGCGGAGAGCAAAGAAGTAAGAAGAGGACGGGTTGCGGAAGAAAAAAAAGTGGCAGCGGCAGCACCGACATCGGAAGTTGTTCCTAATAAAGGACATGATTATTGCAATAATGTTGCTCAATCACTAAACGATATTTTCGATGCAACAGCGTTTTTGGGTGGATTCGATTTTTTCAATGATGCAGTTCGTAAAAATATACAAACTATAAATAATAAAAGATCCTCCTGCTGTGTTCATCGGGACTTTCCAGACGATGACGTTAATTCACTTGAATATGGCATCTATAAAGAAAACTTAAAAGATGCTGTTCTTGCCGTCTTTTACTTAGTAATAGATGACGATCCGCACCATGCAAGATCTCATATTTCTGAACCCTGGCAAGAACTTTTGAGATTATTAAGTCAACTTCCTGAAATAGCCATCGATCACCGGATCACTGATCAAGATTTCGACGAGGGCAGTGCGAGAAGACATGCGGTAACAGCGATGGAAACAATTAACAATGCGTTGAACAGCTTAATGGAAGCCCTGATTTCCCGGTTCCGGGAACTTATAAATGCCCGCATGGGAGATAACACCGTGTAAAACTATATTTTCAAACAAAAGCGGTCCCATGGGACTGCCTGGGAACTAACGTTCACTCCTGAGATACGTTTCCCAGAGCGGGGAAACTATATCTTATATTATGTGTGGCAAGCATTTTTTTTCAATTTACCCTTTTAGGGTACGTTTCATTAAATTCGGTTTTGATAGAGTAAACATTACCACTATCCCCGTACTTCCCAGGACGCCGATGGAGGCTGCCAGAACCATATTATTCCCGAAAAATAATAGATGAATTTAAATGAAGAGAATGTATATAGTCCATATAATAAAAAAAATGTGAGGACAATTCCGTCTATTGTAACCGTGGCAGCTCTCCCTATAAAACCTGAGACAAGGAAAGATAGTGCTAATACACTGCAAAATATTAGGAACATACGAGCAAGTATTTTATCAAACGCCTTTCTCACTTGTTCTTTAACATGCAAATGATACCGCCGTTGTTCTACAGACAAATGATGATTCTTTCCAAAAACAGTCAGTACATAATTAGTATAAAGATCATTCATATAATCTAAGGAGAAATTTATTACATCTTCAACACTATCATTATCTTTATACGTTTTACCATTCTTTAATATCATACCAAGCAGACTAAATATAAGTTCCTTTGCTTTAATATCGTCACGCCTTAGCAGTGGTCTAAGAGAATTATAAAGTTCAGGATTCAATAGTAATTCAACCTTGATTGAATTCTCGCTCAAGGCTAAATCAATGGCTTCCTCTTCTTTACCTAAAAGAATATGAGTTTTGAAATTATCTAATAAGTTTGACATTCGTATTAGTTTGATCTTATTTTAATCCTCGTGAACAAGGCAGTGTAACTTCCTACTGGAATAGGGTATATTACAACTCTTCGAATACAACACCTGTGATCTCATTTATTTCAAACAGTTTTTTCACTTCTTCGCTTATGCACAAAATAACGTTATATCCCCCTATTCTAAAGAAGCCCACTGCATTATTCGTTTTTGCAGCGTCAACTTTGTACTTGTATATATACTTATACTGTGGATAAGCAGAGTCTACCGAATCGGATCTATCATATTCATATGTTGAAGCATCCCTGTCTAAACAATAAATTTCCCTTTTGACGTGAAAAACGTAGTAATCTTCACTTTCGCCATTTACAGTATGTTTAATTATATCATTACAACCAAAAACACAGATTTCATGAGTAGATGAAGCATATCCCTCCCAAGCTAATGAACTATCTCTAAGCCAATAATCAAAAACATCTAAAAATAGATAATCTTCGCCAATATTACATTGCAACTTATGAAAGTCCTTCAGTGTTTTAATATTGGCACTCGGAACAATAAAATTTGTTGAAACAAATTGTGCTTTTATTTTATCTGATACATTAAGTTCAATTATAAAATGTCTTGTCTGTAGAACATCTATCCATAAATCTAACATTGAACTGAATTCATTGCCTACTATTTCATGCTCTAAAAATAAATAATAGCTATCAAATTTTCTAGTCAATACAAATTCAGGAAACTCCATCATAGTGCTTTTTATTAAAATTTAGGATATCTGAAAATCGACTGAGAACCTTTCTTTGCACATTATTTTAATCAGTATCATCCTTAAAATACTTCTTCTATTTTTGCGGGATGCATCCTCGTGGACGATATTAAGCTAGTTATAGCAATGATTCAAGTTTGCCTCTCTCTATTAAAGTTATTTCAAAAGGATCGTGCGTTATTTTATATATGTTGTTATCCAAATCAATACCAATAAAATCACCGTCTTCTAATTCCTTAAGGTGATAATAATCCTTTCCCCTCAGACTTGTTATATAAACATCATTTTTACTTATTAATGCAATTTCATTTGAAGTTAAAAGTTTTGAAATTTCATTAAAATCATCTTCACCAATAGATACTCTCTTCACAGAATCAATGTTTACTTCTTCCGGAACTAATTTAAATTTTGCTACTCTTGCATCTATTGAATATCCATTTATCACGCCGTAAGAAAAGTACACCGAAACCTCAACAAAGTTTCCAGACATGCTATCTTTTACTTTAATTCCTGATAACTTGAAATTATTGGCTCGGGACTCATAAAACTTACTATAAACTGAGGGGTTATAAGTAAAGCCTACATAATTTGGTATATCACTAGCATCGACTAAAACGCCTTTTAACAAGCCGTTTTCTATCTGAGTAAGATACTTGACATAATTGCCCGAAAGTTTGATGAAAACTGACTTTAGGAGTTCCGTTTCCCATATTTCTATTTTAGTTCTTTTGAAGAATCCGAACATTTTATTTGAAATTAAAATTTAGTAAACCAATTGTATTTTCCAAACCAACTAACATCTGGCTTAATCCCAGCCCTTAAGAACCTATATCTATAAGGATCGACAAGAGAGTGCTGAATAGTATTAAGTTTCCATACGTTGGCTCTATTTTACCATCCAGTTAGGTAAATTATACGCTCTTTGAGCCCTTTGCGTTATAAACATGTGATGAAATTCAGTACTAATACGTTGAACACCAGTAGAGGTTTGAATGTGAGCTAAAGTTTCAGTGCCGCCTCTAGCTGCTTTATATTGAGCAAAGGTTTTTCCTCCGCTTAACATGCTACTCCCTCTCACGACACCAGATGCAACTGATTTAGTCAGAGCACTACCCGTATACACTGTTGTCCAAAATTCGAACTCAGCAGATTGAATAGCTCCGCTTGCAGGCCAAGATTTAAAACCATACTCTTCAGTATGTACATCATAAGTCACAGCTGATCCAGCGGACGCATCTCCACGACTTGCTACCGTTGTTTGATAAAGAGATGGAGCCGCTGAATATATCGCGTCATGATATCCCTCGTCCGTCTCTACGCTTTGGGATATGCCCGCAAACTTAGAAAAATTACCCGGTTGCCCCGCATCAGTCCATTCTTGCACCATTGAGCCAATCATCTGTTTATACTCAGTTGGACTATACCACCCTGCCGAATATTTATTTGAACCAGTGTGGTATTTCCATTGCCAAGAGGACTTAGCATTATTTATTCCATAAGTATTTACTGCAGTAAAACCACTTTGTCCCTCTTTGGTTCCAACTTCTGTTGGTTTTGGGCCTCCATCATTAGGATCATCAGGGCCCATACCCATTTCATCAATAAGAGCTATGGGCTTATTTGCAGCAAAAGCATAGGTACTTTGCCATGTGTATTCAGCTTCGAGAGGATCACAACTCAAAAACCGACCAATACGACTATCATACAACCTCGCACCAAAATCATACGCAGTTCCCTCTATTTCATAGATTTCATCATCTTTAGATTTACCGTTAAATCCGTATCTATACCCTGCCACACTATCCGTATCACAGACCACCTGCGTACTGGTTGTATACTGTTCGATCTTCACCGAATGGATATACACGATACACTCCGGGTTGTCCTTATAAAACCCGAAAACACCATAGCCGCCCGATACATCATTTACCGTAAAATCAAACGTATAGG